>Ga0209487_1001713_pt1 | contig 18284 bp, 11 predicted proteins | sample Poulit2012_FD_187524 | JGI IMG/M metagenome (GOLD analysis project Ga0209487, IMG submission 187524) | Agricultural soil microbial communities from Georgia to study Nitrogen management - Poultry litter 2012 (SPAdes) (version 2) | ecosystem: Environmental > Terrestrial > Soil > Agricultural land...
TTCGCCCAATTGTCATCTTCATTATAATCCAAGTTGTCTAGATTGACTTCAATAATCCCTAAATCTGAAAAATTCATAGAATAAAACCGAATTTTATTATCAGAACGCTTCGTCGCTAATGCATAAGTTCCAAACGAGATGGAAGCAGGAAAAACATGCCCGCCGTTGTAGTCCGTGTGTTCACCGATCAGGTTGATTCGGCCTGGGGCGAAGAATTGGCGGGGAGAGTGCACAGGATTAAATTTATTTTTAAATTCCTCGTACATTAGTTGTGTTGACATAGTGTGCCTCCTAAGGTAATATAATAATTAATTAAATTATTTAACTAAGTTAAGGCTACACTAATTATTGTAAGATATCAAGTGCGATTTAGATGAAAGTAAGTTTGGCAAAAGGTAAAGGTAAAAGAACCTGATTCTCGTTGTATTATGAATAGAGTTTTACAGCAATCAACAAAAAATGTTATTGACAATACAGATAATTAGGTCTAATATGAAGATAATTAGTTAAATTAATTAAGTTTTTTAGCTATTATTTTCTTTAGAGCAGTTGAGGTCTATAAATAATTATGATTGTAGCATTTGCGAAAAGGAAGTGATAATTAATTAAAAAATAAAGTTAAAAATAGTTATCACGTTAATCATTGTAAAAACTAAAAAATCTTGACAAAAGCGTTCCTAGTTATTTGATTGGGTTTTAAAGTTTTTACTTAATTTTGAATTTATGTGAAAGCGTTTTAAAAAATGAAAGGATGAAGATTATATGAAAGTTTACATAAAACAGTTAGGTATTTACAGTATAATAGCGTTATTTTTTGTACTAGCTGCTTGTGGGCCTCAAGAAGACAGTGGAGAGAAAGCGGGTGGAGAACAAGAGGGAAGTAAAAACAGCGAATACGATTTGCTTGTTTGGGAAGATGTTGAGAAGTCTGAAGGTATAGAGGATGCGATTCAAAAGTTTGAAGAGGAGAATGATGTAACAATTAAGGTGGTAGAAGAAACTTATGCACAGCAAATTGAAAAATTACGGCTTGATGGGCCAGCTGGAACAGGACCGGATGTTCTCACGATGCCTAATGATCAGATAGGAACAGCAGTAATAGAAGGTTTAATTGAAGAATTAAACGTCGAAGAAGACATAACTTCTATATACACTGACGTTGCGATGGATTCACAAATAGTAGAAGGGAAAATATATGGTTTACCTAAATCTGTCGAAACAACAGTATTATTTTATAATAAAGATATTGTGTCGGAAGATGAATTACCTGAGACTTTAGATGATTGGTATGATTTATCTAAGGAGTTAACAGATGGTGAAAATTTTGGACTTTTAGCTCTTTTTGACCAAATTTATTATGCGAACAGTGTTTTAAGTGGCTATGGTGGTTATATTTTTGGCGAAGATGAAAACGGTGATTATGATCCATCTGACATCGGTTTAAATAATACTGGTGCTATAGAGGGAGCTGAGTTGATGCAGGAATTTTACACTGAAAAACTATTCCCATCTGGAATTATAGGTGAACAAGGTATCCAAGTACTTGACTCTTTATTTTCAGAAGGGAAAGCAGCGGCTGTTATTTCTGGTCCTTGGAATGTGGAGCCATTCAGTGATGCGGGAATTAACTACGGTGTTACGAAACTACCAGAATTATCAAATGGTGAAAATATGAGTTCTTTCAATAATGTGAAAAGTTATAACGTCAGTTCATATTCTGAAAATAAGGAACTTGCTGAAAGGCTTGTTGAATTTTTAGCAAATGAAGAGAATTCTAAGGTGAGATATGAAAAAACAAAAGAAGTTCCTGCAGTAGCTTCTTTAGCAGATGACCCTGCGATTACAGAAAATGAAGCTGCTGAAGCAGTTGCTGAACAATCAATGTATTCTGAAATAATGCCTGGTATCCCCGAAATGAATTCTGTATGGGATCCAGCTGATGCTGCACTTGAAACTCTTGCAACAGGAAAGTCTAGTCCGGAAGAAGCGTTAGAACAAGCGGTTGAAACAATTAAAGGACAAATTGAAGCCAACCACGGCAACGATAAATAGTCTTATTAAAAAAATAGTGCCAAATGCTATATGGTATTTGGCACATGCATTTTAATTTCAATATACAATCTCGATGGATTGTATTCTAATAAAGAGGTGAAAAAAGTGCAACATCGTACAATTGCAAGTGTTTTGTCCATCATTCCCGGGTTAGGACAGTTTTACAATAGACAATGGGCAAAAGGTCTTGTGTTTCTTGGGTTTGGCCTCTCGTTTTTTGTTGTATTTTATGATTTGCTAAATATGGGGTTCTGGGGAATTTTTACTCTTGGTACAGAAGTACCTCGAGATAATTCAGTGTTTTTATTAGCACAAGGAATTATAGCAATTCTAGTTACGTGTTTAGGATTGTTTGTTTACTTTCTTAACTTTCGTGATGCTTATCGCAATGGTGTATTACGTGATAGAAAAATGAATTTAAGTTCGTTGAAAGAGCAATACAGAAATTTAGTGGAACAAGGATATCCTTATGTTGTCAGTGGTCCTTCACTTATTATTTTAGTATTTGCGGTTATTTTTCCTATTTTATTCAGTGTTGCATTGGCATTTACAAATTACGATTTATATCATTCTCCACCAGCTAATTTAGTAGATTGGGTGGGATTTGATACATTTGCAAAAATTTTCACGGTTGATATTTGGCGGTCTACCTTTTTTGATGTTTTAGGATGGACTGTAGTGTGGACTCTTGTAGCTACAACATTACAAGTAGGAATAGGTATTCTTATGGCGGTCATTGTTAACCAGCCAAGATTGCGTTTTAAAAAGTTTTTTCGAACGATTCTTGTTTTACCATGGGCTGTCCCAGGGTTCGTAACGATTTTAATTTTTGCTGGTTTATTTAATGATAGTTTTGGTGCAATCAATAATGATATTTTAGCATTCTTTGGACTTGATCCGATACCGTGGATGACCAATGAAGCTTGGTCTAAAATTGCGCTTATTCTTATGCAGGGGTGGTTAGGATTTCCTTATATATTCCTAGTAACAACAGGAGTTCTGCAGTCGATTCCCGATGATTTATATGAAGCTGCGACAATTGATGGAGCATCGATATTTGCCAAATTTAAACATATTACGATGCCGATGATACTTTTGGCTATAGCACCCATTATTATTACCCAATATACCTTTAATTTTAATAATTTTAACATAATTTATTTATTTAACGGTGGTGGGCCATCTGTTCCTGGATCTACAGCCGGAGGTACAGATATTTTAGTATCTTGGATTTATAAATTGACACTAGAAGAAAGTCAATATTCACTTGCAGCTGCTTTAACTATTTTGTTATCTGTATTTGTTATTGCTATCGCATTATGGCAATTTAGACGGACCAATTCGTTTAAGGAGGAGTAAGAGATATGTTTACCAATATTAAAAATAAGAAATTCATTCAACTCTTTACCTCTTATATGATATTAATTTTTGCGGTGGTAATTATTGCTTACCCCTTACTTTGGACTATCGGGGCAAGCTTTAATCCAGGTAATAGTTTGATTAGTACGTCTCTTATTCCTGAGAATCCAACCTTAGATCATTATAAAGAGTTGTTTGCAGGTAAAGAAAGTTTGCAATATGGTCAATGGTATATTAATTCTATAAAAATCAGTGTATTCACCATGATTGGAACAGTAATATGTGTTTCGTTCACAGCTTATGCCTTTTCTCGATTTCGTTTTGCAGGAAGGAAAAACGCTTTAGTTTTATTTTTACTATTACAGATGATTCCACAATTTTCAGCTTTGATTGCACTATTTGTTTTTGCACAACTTCTAGGTCTAATGAATAGTCACTGGTTATTGACTTTCCTTTACATTGGAGGTCAAATCCCAATGAATACTTATTTGATGAAAGGATATATTGATTCTATTCCTATGGAGTTAGACGAGGGTGCACGTATTGATGGGGCAAGTAATACAAAGATTTTTATGAAAATTATTATGCCTTTATCAAGACCAATGATTGCCGTTGTTGCAATGAATGGATTTATTATTCCTCTTGCTGATTTTGTACTAGCATCCACGATATTAAGAACACCTGAATCTTATACTTTACCAATAGGGTTATACAATTTAGTGAATGACGTAATGGGGGCTAGCTATACGACGTTTGCTGCTGGAGCTATTTTAATTAGTATTCCAATTGCAGTAGTATTTGTTCTCTTACAAAAGAACTTTGTATCAGGATTAACAGCAGGTGGAATTAAAGGTTAATGAAATACTTATAGAAAATAATTTTAAAGGAGAATTACATGCGAAATTATGATAAGAAATATGTATCAGGTTCAAAATCCATGCTTCATGGTGGGGACTACAACCCCGATCAATGGTTAGATCGTCCGGATGTTTTAGCAGATGATGTAAAATATATGCAATTAGCTCATACTAATGCTTTTTCGATAGGTATGTTTTCATGGAGTTCATTAGAATCTGAAGAAGGGGTATATCACTTTGAATGGCTTGATGATATTTTTGAGAACATACATCAAATTGGAGGTAAAATACTATTAGCGACACCAAGTGGGGCTAGACCAGCGTGGTTATCGCAAGAGTATCCTGAAGTTTTAAGGGTGAACGCAGAACGTCAAAAACAGTTGCACGGTGGTAGGCACAATCATTGTTTTACATCAAAGGTTTATAGGGAAAAAACACAGCAGATTAATCGAATGTTGGCTGAAAGATATGGAAAACATCCTGCACTATTGATGTGGCATGTTTCCAATGAGTATGGGGGAGAATGCCACTGTGATCAATGTCAATCTGCTTTTAGAAACTGGTTGAAAGAAAAATATAATAATGACCTTCAATCTTTAAATAATGCTTGGTGGACACCCTTTTGGAGTCATACCTATTCAGATTGGTCGCAAATAGAATCTCCGTCTCAAATTGGTGAAAAAGAAGTACATGGTTTGAATTTAGATTGGCGACGTTTTGTTACGGATCAAACAATCTCTTTTTATAAAGATGAAATTGCCCCTCTTAGAGAAGTAACACCAGATGTACCTGTTACAACTAACTTTATGGCTGATACAGATGACTTAATTCCGTTTCAAGGACTTGATTATAGTAAGTTTGCCAAATATGTTGATGTAGTTACATGGGATGCTTACCCTGCATGGCATAATGATTGGGAAACAACAGCAGATTTGGCTATGAAGGTTGGTTTTATCGATGATTTATATAGAAGTTTAAAACAACAACCATTTTTACTACTGGAGTCAACGCCAAGCCAAGTAAATTGGCATAAAGTCAATAAGGCGAAAAGACCAGGGATGCATTTACTTTCAGCTATGCAAATGGTCGCCCATGGATCGGATAGTATTATGTATTTTCAATGGAGGAAATCACGTGGTTCTTCTGAAAAGTTTCATGGCGCAGTTGTAGATCACGATAACAGCACGGGAAATCGTGTGTTTCAAGAAGTGGCTAAAGTTGGAGAAACATTAGAAAAATTAAATTCAGTTGTTGGTACAAATCGTCCCGCTGATGTTGCTATTTTATATGATTGGGATAGCAACTGGGCGTTAAACGATGCCCAAGGTTTTGGAATGGAAACGAAACATTATCCACAAACATTGCAGCAGCATTATCGTACATTTTGGGAAAAGAATATTCCTGTTGACGTTATCACAAAGGAAAATGACTTTATGAATTACAAATTACTCATTGTTCCTATGCTTTATTTAGTCAGTGAAGAAACGATTGCTCGTTTGAAAACTTTTGTTGCTAATGGTGGAACATTGATTATGACGTATATTAGTGGAATTGTGAATGAGAATGATTTAACTTACTTGGGTGGTTGGCATTCTGATTTACAGGAGGTATTTGGTATTAATCCAATAGAGACTGACACGTTATATCCAAAGGATAAAAACCATGTCTCCTATCAAAATGAATCATATGAACTAAAAGATTATGCAACGATTCTAGATATGAAAGGTGCAAAGACAGAAGGAATGTATCTAGAAGATTTTTATGCAAATACATCAGCTGTAACGAGCCATTCTTATAAAAATGGAAAAGCTTATTATATTGGTGCCCGTTTAGACAAAGCATTTCATGAATCATTCTATAGTACACTCATTGAAGAGTTGGACCTAGAGGAAGATTTACCTGTTAAATCTGGAAAATCCGTCTCGGTACAAGTTAGACGCGATAATAAAAATGATTATATATTTATTATGAACTTTACGGAAAAACCACAAACGGTGAACTTTGAAAAAAAAGTAAAAGATATGATTACGGGGGAACAATTAAAAGGTGAAATGCAATTAGAAAAATATGGAGTTAAGATTGGGATTAGCCCTCGTCAATCGACCAAATGATGAATTATCTATTGAAAAGGGATTAGTTCGAATAGATTTGTCTTAGTTTATGAGCATCCGTTCTATGAAATTGATAATTTTATGGAATGGATGTTTTCTTATAGGTTGACTGGAAAACGCTTACCAATCCGTGGTTTTTATTATTGTTTTAGGTTAAACAAACTCTACAAATATCCATAAAAGGAGAATTATAAAGTGTTTAAAAAAACTTTTTCTATATTCATAATTCTTATGCTAGTTTTTAGTTTTTTTGATTTAAATACATATGCAGAGGATTCTGAGGATACAAGTCCTAATAAAACTTCTGAACCAGTGGAAGCTGATATTTTTGTGGAAAAAGTCAACGGAATCAGTGAGAGTTTTATTAAAGGTGTTGATATATCTAGTATTCTTTCTTTAGAAGCTAGTGATGTCAATTTTTATAATGAAATAGGTAAACAACAAGATATTTTTCAAACACTCAAAGAAAATGGAATTAATTATGTTAGGGTTCGGGTTTGGAATGATCCTTATGATAAAGATGGAAACGGTTATGGTGGTGGAAATAATGATTTAGCAAAGGCAATTGAGATTGGGAAACGAGCAACTAACCATGGAATGAAGGTGTTTGTTGATTTTCATTACTCTGACTTCTGGGCTGACCCAGATAAACAACAAGTACCAAAGGCATGGACTGACCATAATTTTGAAGATAAAAAAAGTAGTGTATATACATATACAAAAGGGAGTTTAGAAAAAATGATCGACGAAGGTGTCGATGTTGGAATGGTTCAGGTTGGAAATGAAACCAATAGTTCTTTTATTGGCGAATCAGAATGGGGGGAAATTAGTGAATTATTTAACGAGGGTAGTAGAGCAATTCGGGAAGTAGACTCTACGATACAAGTAGCACTGCACTTTACCAATCCTGAAGCTTCTGAAAGATATCAAACGATTGCTGAAACCTTGGAGGAAAATCAGGTTGATTATGATGTGTTTGCTAGTTCATATTATCCCTTTTGGCATGGAACCTTAGATAATTTAACATCTGTTTTAAAGCACGTAGCAGATAAACATGGAAAAGAGGTAATGGTCGCTGAAACTTCTTATACATACACAAATCAGGATGGAGACGGACATGAAAACACAGCACCAAAATCTACAGGACAAGATTTTCATTATCCCATTTCCGTACAGGGACAAGCCACTGCTATTCGTGATGTAGTTCAAGCAATTGTTGATGTTGGAGATGCGGGGATTGGTGTATTTTATTGGGAACCTGCATGGATTCCTGTGGGGCCACCTGCTGAGTTGAAACAAAATAAGGACCTTTGGGAGCAGCATGGGTCTGGATGGGCTTCAAGTTTTGCAAAAGAGTATGATCCAGATGATGCTGGTAAATGGTATGGTGGGAGCGCTGTAGATAATCAGGCGTTATTTGATTTTAATGGACACCCACTATCATCATTGAGTGTTTTTAATTATGTAGATACAGGTGCAGTAGCTCCACTTCAGGTTGACGAAATTAATGATGTCTTTTTGACTGTATCGATAGGTGAAGAAATTGAATTACCAAAGACAGTTCAAGTCACTTACAATGATAGAAGTGAAGATACAATTACAGTTACATGGAGTCAAGAACAACTTGAAAAGGCGAAAAAAGGCGAAGTCGGTACTTATAAAGTTCATGGTACCCTAGAATCAGGTGATACTGTCATTGCAACAATTGAAATTGAACCAAAAAATTATGTTAAAAACCATAGTTTTGAAGATAGCGATTTAAGTATGTGGAATATTATATATCCAGAAGGTGTAAGACCTCATGCAGACTTCCAAAATAACCCATCTGATGCAAAAACGGGTAACTATTCTTTACACTTTCATTCATCAGATGGTATTAATTTCAAGGTTGAACAAACGATAACTGGGTTAGAGTCCGGGTATTATTCATTCAACATGTTTTTACAAGGTGGGGATGCTGATGATTCAGATATGTATATTTATGCGGGTACACCTGAAACTTCCTATAAAGAATTTACTTCTGTCGATGGTTGGGCAAACTGGAATAATCCTGAAATAAATGAAATTTTAGTTACTGACGGTTCTCTTACAATCGGTGCATCAATTAAGGCCGATTCAGACGCATGGGGAAGCTTAGACGATTTTTATTTATATAAGGTTCGTGAATATGAAGAGTCAGAGGAAGATGATGTAGGAGGCTCTGAAAAAGAACATAATGGTCAGATTGAATCTAAAAAAAATCATGACGAGGATAATTTTATAAATGAGCACGAAAGTGATACAGATAAACAACCAATAGAAGGAGGAAAGAAAGAAACCAACAAACAAAACAAGGAAGGAGAAATCTTACCTAAAACAGCAACAAGCATGTATGTATCACTGTTTGTAGGACTTCTATTAATCATAAATGGTACAGTTATATTTTGTTATGCGAGAAGAAAAAGAATATTATGAGCATGTGTACCCTCTTGATTGCGTTTGTTAAATAAAGTGTGTAAGTTATTTTAAATCACTAATTAAAATATATCTCTAGATAAAACTCACTTTTAATGAAAATGCGAGTGATAAATTAAGAACCTGTAGATACTCATAGAAGAGCATGGTCATGTAAAACCGAACAATACTTCGAATGCTCCGCATTCGAGTTTGTTCGGTTTTTTATTTTTAGTTTAGATTCACACATTAATCGCTTCTTTACTTTCTTGATAAGCCATCTTCCTATACTCAGTCGGCGTCTGATCAACCTCTCGCTTAAACACTTGCGTAAAAAACGATTGGGAGGAAAATCCATTAAAACGCGCAATTTCTGCAATGGTAAAGTCAGTGGTTTCTAGTAATGTTTTTGCCTCTTTTATACGGACTTGATTTAAATATTCAATTGGTGATATACCAATGTCTTCCTTAAATGTGTGGGATAAATAGTATTTATTAATATTACCTATTTTAGCTAGTGTATCTAGGGTGATTGGATCTGAGTAGTTATGGTTGATGTAGTGCTTAACTAGGGCAACAGATTGATTAATCCGTCGTTGGGAGGTTTCTTTTGTCACCTTTATATTTTTTTTGCGGCGTAATTTGATGATAAGAATTTCTATGATGTTCTGGCAAACGATTTCAAAATTATTTTCATTGTTTTTAACTTCATGCAGTAACTTTTTAAGAAAAAAGAGAATGTCTTCGCGATCACCTTGGTAAGTAAATAATCCAATCGGTGACTCTTCGTCTGGCAGAGAAAAAGAAATCCCCTCAAGACCAAGCGCGATATATTCTAGTGAATCTTGTTTATTGGACTTCTCGGTATGCTCTACATGAGGATTAATGATAACGAGGTCGTTTTCTTTTACCGGGATTTCTTGATCGGGTAAAACAAAAGCACCTTTTCCGCTTACAATATAAAAAAGCTCGGTGAAATGATGTGTATGCGATGTACTATGCCAGCCTTTATCATATTCAGAATGCGTGACATAAAGTAGTTTGAACGGTGATTGGATTTTATTAAAGTCATGCATCGTATATACTTCATGAGACATTCGTATCCCTCCATTATCACTTTCTACTTTAATTTTATAGGTATTATATTTAAAAAGCAAGAAACATAAAAAAAGTAACAATATGTTTATTGTGAAAGCGCTTCATGAAGGATAAGATATAGTTGTAGCAAAATTTGAAAAAAATAGGGGGCAATCCTAATGAAGTTAAAAAACTTTTTATTAGCTTTATCTTTACTCCTCGTAGCATTTGGTTTAGCAGCTTGCGGCGGGAATGAAGATGATAATGCCGACTCAGGGTCAAATGATGACGGTTCTGGCAGTGATGGGGAAGAAGTAACACTTCATGTTGCAGCACTTGAATCAGCATATGGTAAAGAAGTTTGGGAAAATGTTGCTGAAGAATATGAAGCGTTAAACGACAATGTAACAATCGATTTAACGATTGCAAAAAATTTAGAAGAAGTGATTCGTCCAGAAATGCAGGCAGGCGACTATCCTGATGTGTTTTTGCTAGCTACAGATAGAGAAGAAGCTTTGACAGAAACAATGATTAAGGAAAATGGCGTTGAAGATATTACCGATGTGTTAACAATGGAAGTACCAGGTGAAGACGTTAAAGTTGAAGATAAGTTACTTGATGGATTCACAGATACATTAGCGACAAATCCTTATGGTGATGATGAAATGTATTTAGCGCCAATGTTTTATAGCCCAACAGGCCTTTTCTATAATGAAACATTATTAGAGGAACATGGTTGGGATATACCGGAAACTTGGGAAGAAATGTTCGAATTAGGTGATAAGGCAGAAGAAGAAGGGATTTCATTATTCACTTATCCAATTGCAGGCTATTTTGATACATTAGTAGGCTCTATGTTGTATGCTTCTGGTGGACCAGATTTCTTTAATTCAGCGATGACATATGAAGAAGATATTTGGGAGTCTGAAGATGCTACAAGGGTATTTGAAACAGTTGAGAAGTTATCCGATTACTTGCACCCGAATACTGTTGCAAACGCTAATCCGAATGACTTCACTAAAAACCAACAACTTATTTTAGATAATGAAGCATTATTCATGCCAAACGGTTCATGGGTTATTGACGAAATGTCGGAAGCACCGCGTGCAGATGATTTTAAATGGGGAATGATGCCTATCCCAGCATATGAAGATGGTGGAGATCGCTATGCATTCACTTTCTTTGAACAAATTTGGATTCCAAAAGAAGCAGAAAATATTGACGCAGCAAAGAACTTTATCGCTTATATGTACTCTGACGAGGCAGCAGATACATTCTTAGACGCTGGAGCTGTTCAACCAATTGATGGTATCGTGGAAAAATTAGATGAAGAAAAAGAAATTTACTATGGTATTTATGAAGAAGGAGATGTTCTTCCTGCAATGGGTACTTTTGCCTCAACTGATCCAGTACCAGGAGCGAATATTAGCGAAGAGCTTTATGAAAAGATTGATAGTGTCATGAGTGGTAAGACATCGGTTGAAGATTGGCAGAAATCTGTTGAAGAAGTTAGTGACAAATTAAGACCAGCCATGAAGTGAACTGATTAATAAAATATTGAAGCGGCGAGCAATCATAAGTTTCGCCGCTTCGTTTTTCATAGCTTAGGAAACTATAGTATTAAAACTTCTGAGGATAACTTTATACTGAGTTTGACCACGTTCAGCTTCAGCACCCAGCCCGCCTGAGGTCTTAAGCAATAATCCTACGCGGCAAAGATCGCCACTGCGGTTTCTTGCTTAAGCTGTGCCTGAGGCTAACCGGCGCTTCAGCTTTTGTTCCTAGAATGTTATAAAAAAATTAAATTGCTTTTTTTATTAGAGAGAGGTGAATAAAAGTGAGCAGTAAGACATCGAAAAATATATTTATCACAATCTGTATTTTGCCAGCGATTATTTTGTTTACCTTATTCATGGTTGTGCCAACAATTGAGGTTTTCAGAATGTCACTTTATAGCTGGGGAGGGTTTTCAAATACAAAAGAATTTGTTGGCTTAGACAATTTTAAGGTGTTATGGAATGATATGAACTTTATCCAAGCTTTTCAAAATTCAATCGTTCTTATTGTCTTAGTAGCCATTATTACACTTGTGTTTGCTATTTTCTTTGCGGCAGTGTTAACAAAAGAAAATGTTAAAGGGAACAACTTTTTTAGGGTTGTATTCTACATCCCGAATATTTTATCAATCGTTGTTATCGCAGGTATTTTCTCTGCTGTATACGATCCGTCTAGTGGTTTGTTGAATAGCATATTTGGTGTGATTAGTTTAGATAGCTTTAAGCAGATGTGGTTAGGTAATCAGGATATTGTTATTTATAGTGTTGCAGGTGCGCTTGTTTGGCAGGCTGTCGGTTATTATATGGTTATGTATATGTCGAGTATGGCCAGTATACCTGAGAGCTATTATGAAGCAGCCGAGCTAGAGGGAGCTGGGAAGTTTAAACAGTTTACGAGTATTACGCTTCCTTTAATTTGGAACAATATCCGGACGACGTTAACTTTCTATATTATTAGTACTATTAATCTTAGTTTCTTGCTTGTAAAAGCGATGACAGGTGGGGGACCGGATGGATCGACTGAAGTGTTCCTTTCATATATGTACTCTCAAGCTTATGGTAACTCGACATATGGTTATGGAATGGCAATCGGTGTGATCGTCTTTACGTTCTCATTTGCACTTGCTGGGATTGTAAGTCGAATTACAAAACGTGACGTATTGGAGTACTAAGGAGGTTTAATATTCATGAATAAATCAAAAGGAATTCGCACAGAGACCCTGTTTAAAATATTTATATATGTCACCTTGGCTGCCCTTGCCATATCAATTTTAATTCCAGTTGCATGGGTTTTCTTAGCATCGATAAAAGAAAATAAAGAGTTTTATAGTAATCCATGGGCTTTTCCTGAAGGTTTTTACTTCCAAAACTTTATTGAAGCTTTCCGCGATGCCCATATGGGTGATTATTTATTAAACTCAGTGATGGTCACAGCACTTTCGTTATTTTTCTTATTAATTGTGGCTCTACCGGCAGCTTATGTTTTATCTCGATTTAAATTTATGGGAAGTCGTTTTTTAAATTCATTTGTAAAAGCAGGTTTGTTTATTAATGTCAGTTATATTGCAGTACCGATTTTCTTAATGTTGCTCGGTTGGGATTCAGGGTTAAAAGAACTTATCGGTGATGGCTTCTTTTTAAATAATCGAGTCATTTTGGCACTCATTTACGCTTCAACAGCTTTGCCGTTTACTATATTTCTTTTATCAAGTTATTTTGAAACATTGCCGTCTGACTTTGAAGAGGCTGCAAGTATCGATGGGGCAGGACATTTTAGGACGATGTTTTCAGTTATGTTGCCAATGGCGGCACCAAGTATTATCATCGTCATCTTATTTAACTTCTTATTATTCTGGAATGAGTATATTCTAGCTTTAACACTGATGCCAGGTGACAATAAAACATTACCAGTTGGATTGTTGAATTTGCTCGCAGCTGAACGTGCGGCAGTCAACTATGGCCCTATGTATGCTGGGATGGTTATTGTTATGTTACCGACCCTTATTTTATATATGATCGTCCAAAAACGCTTAACCCAAGGTATGACCGTTGGTGGTGTGAAGGGTTAATTAATCGTTCGTTGTTTTAGTTCTTAGCGTTACTGGGCTCTGAATCATTGTATGAAAGGAAGATTATAATGAATGATAAAATATTGAGTGTTTTAAAAGTTGTCTTCTTTGCTTTTTGCATGTTTTTAATAATTTATGGACAACGAACAGTCGGTAAGCTTTATTTATTAATGCAGTTAGTCGGCCTTGCCGGTCTTCTCTTTTTACTTTGGAATTATAACCGGAAATTTGTGTAGTACAGAAGGTGGTAAGCGGATAGGACTAAATTCGAGTTTTCGGAAAAATGACTGCTAGAGGGGGAATTCAAATGAAATATGCCATTGGAATTGATATTGGTGGGACAAAAATTGCAAGTGGCATTGTCAATCAGCAAGGAGATTTAATTCAACAGGAAATTGTCAAAAGTGACCCTTCCGATCGTGAAAAAATGTTTGAAAAAGTTGTGCTTTGTGTGGAAAAACTTATGAACCATTCTAGTATTCCACTTAGTGACATTGACGGAATTGGCGCGGGTGTACCGGGTAAAATTAATCGGGAAAATGGAATAGCGATCTTCCAAAATAATCTACCTTGGAGTAATTTTCCATTTTCTGAGCGGATACGTGATCACTTTAAAATAAATAAAGTGACGATTGATAACGATGTGTATATGGCGACCTATGCGGAATGGAAGGCAGCAAGTTTAACTAATGAATTATTTGTATATATGACGATTAGTACGGGTATTTCATCGGCGATTATTAATGCAGGTCAATTTGTTCGTGGCGCTGGCTTTGCTGGGGAGCTCGGGCTCATTCCGGTTTATGCACCTTATGAAAAAGAAAATAGAGAGCGGCTTGAAAAGACAGCTTCAGGTCCGGCTTTAGAAAAACATGCTAAAAATCGGATGAACTCTGATGCCATGACAGCTAAAGATTTATTTCAAGCATTCTATAATAAGGAACCTCTAGCAAAAGAGTTGGTAGATGACTTGACATCATCGCTCGTACAGGGAGTTTATATGATTAATAGTTTACTTGACCCTCACAAAATTGTGTTTGGTGGGAGTGTTATTACGCATAATCCTCTATTACTAGACCTCATTAAAGAAAAGCTTGATAACTATTTAATCGATGAGCAAAGACATATTTTAGACAATATGTCGATTAGCCAGTTAGGTAATGGTCAGGGAATGATTGGTGCGGGCTTGAGTGTTCTTGATACATTTTAGGAAAAATAAACGATAAAAAATGTACTTAAACTAATGACAAATTTAGTGTTGTTTACAGGAGGAAAAAGACATGAGCAAAAAAGGACGTGTGACACTTCCGGCAGAGGAAGGGTTGGAGAATGAAATAACACAAATCGTGGATAAATGGGGAGCAGACGCGGTTCGCGATTCGGACGGTACAAAAATCCCAGAAGAAGTGAAATCGTTAGCTGATAAAGTATATTCAAAGTACTTTTTCACGCGTGGCGACCAAGAGTGGGCAAAAGCAAACCTTGATGAGTTGCAACATATTTATTTGATGTCGGAGCCCGTGACGGCAAAGTCAGAAGAAATCTCCATTCCTGTTATGAAAGGCTATTTCGATCAACAATTTAAGCCTGATACCGATCATGATCCAAAACAGTGGTGGGAAGTTATTAATCGAACGAGTGGCCAGGTTGTTGCTCCTGAGGAATGGACATATAACGAGGCGACTCAAGAAGTTATTTTGACTCATGCAGAGAAGTGGCATCGTTATACGGTGAATTTTCTTGCTTATCAAATCTGGGATCCGGTTCATATGTATAATCATATTACAAATAATTGGGATACAGAACATCAAATGCCATATGATCCAAGATATCCTAAAACACGAAAATATATTTTAGATAAGTTGAGAACATGGCTTGATGAGCATCCAGATACAGATGTTGTTAGGATTACAACTTTTTTCTATAATTTCACCTTAGTATTTAATGATTTAGCCGAGGAAAGATATGTTGATTGGTTTGGCTATAGCGCAACCGTCAGTCCACTTGCCTTACAGGAATTTGAAAAGGAAAAAGGCTATAAGCTCCGTCCAGAAGATTTAGTTGATCAAGGTTATTATAATTCCCCATTTAGAACACTAAGTAAAGAGTTCTTAGATTGGATTGATTTCCAACAGAAATTTGTGAGTGAACTTGCAAAAGAATGTGTTGATATCGTCCATAGTTATGGTAAGGAAGCCATGATGTTCCTAGGTGATCATTGGGCCGGAACCGAACCTTACGGGAAGTATTTTGAAAACATTGGATTAGACGCCGTTGTTGGATCAGTTGGTGACGGAACAACACTAAGAATGATCTCGGATGTGCCTCATGTAAAATATACGGAAGGCCGCTTTTTACCATACTTCTTCCCTGATACATTTAATGAAGAAGGGGATCCGGTCGGAGAAGCAAATCAAAACTGGATGCAGGCGCGTCGTGCTATTTTGAGAAGTCCGATTCAGCGCATGGGATATGGCGGTTATCTAAGTTTAGCTTTAGACTTTCCAGACTTTGTCAAGCGTGTTGAGGAAATAACGAATGAATTTAGAGAGATTCATAATCAATCTAAAGAAACGGCTTCTTATAAAGCACCATTCAAAGTAGCTATTTTAAATAGCTGGGGCGGAAGTAGAAAGTGGATGAGCCATCATGTTCATCATGCGATTTGGTATAAGCAAGTGTATTCATATTATGGTATTTTAGAGAGCTTAAGCGGTATGCCATTAGAAGTTGACTTCATTAGTTTTGACGATATTAAAGAAAATGGTATTTCCGATGATATTGGAGTTATTATTAATGCAGGGGATGCAGGCACGTCCTGGAGCGGTGGTGAAGCGTGGCTAGACGACAAGGTTGTCAGTACAATTCGTGAATGGGTTGATGCTGGCGGTGGCTTTATTGGTGTAGGTGAACCAACGGCTATAGAACATCAAGGTGAATTTTTCCAGTTGGCAGATATCTTAGGTGTTCAAAAAGAAGTCGGCTTCAGTCTAAGCCTTGATAAATACAATACACTTCATGAAGATGCCCATTTTATCAAGGCTTAGACTGAAGCCGACTTCTTTAAGCCTTGATAAATACAATACACTTCATGAAGATGCCCATTTTATTACGGAAGATCAGGACGGATCGATTGATTTTGGAGAAAGCATGAAATACGTCTACCAAGCTGATCGAAATACGACCGTTCTAGCGATGGAAGAAGGCGATGTCACTCTTTCAGCTCATGAATTCGGTCGTGGACGCTCGGTTTATGTAGCTGGTCTACCATACAGCCCTGAAAATACGAGATTATTACTTCGAGCCATTTACTGGGCAGCGTCACGAGAAGCGGATATCAAGACATGGTATACAACGAATATTCAAACTGAATGTGCTGCGTATCCAGAAGCGAGCAAGTTTGTTGTTATTAATAATTCTTATGAAAAACAAGAAACAACCGTTTACAAAGATGATGGCACAGAAGTGAAGGTAACCCTTGAGCCAATGGGTTATAAGTGGTTGGAAATTTAAAGAAATCCCCCCTCAAATTTGAGGGGGGATTTCTGTTTATAATAATCTGTCACGGCGATAGTTCATATGGAGCAGTTCATTATATTCAAAAGTATGTTCTTTATTGTGTTATAAATAAGCAATTGGTAGGGTTGACCCATCAACCCTATAAATATAAACTGGAAGTGAAGGAACTGAAAATTTGAAATATAGGTTACTTTCAATGATACTTGTCATGCATTATTGAATATTGTAGTTATATTTACTTCAAGAGATTAAAAACAGTTTTAATACGGTGACAAGGAAGTTCTATTATTTATCTTTGAAGGTAATAAAGGAAGGAAGTGAAGGAACATCAGCATGAGACGAATAAATTAAAAAAATCTTACTGGCCAGCCTTGAACTAAGCAAAACTTAATAACAAAATTCATATGGAGGTTTATATGCTACTAAATGGGATGAGTAAAGTTAATTCTCTAAAAAATTTAGTAATGATTGTTGCTTTTGTTTTTTTATTAATGATGATCCCCATGGTAATCCTGAGTGGGGACAGTGCAGATGCAGCTGAAGAAGAAGGAGTCATTGGTACAGTAGAAGATATCACTCAAGATGGTAGCGATGTGTATGTCGATTTATCTACAGGAGAAGGAATAAAGTTAACTTTTTTAAAGGATAATCTTTTTCGATTTCATTTAGATCCAGAGAAAGAGTTCCCAGCAACTCCTGAACCGAATGATTCGGACCATACAACTACAATAATTGATAAAAATGAAAGCGAATACAAAGAGGAATATGGATTAATCGATGTAACTATTGAAGAGGATGATGAATCTCATAAAATATCCACTGATGCCGTGGAACTAAGGATTGACAAAACAACTTCAAAAATGAGTTTATATGATAAAAATCAATCCAAGGTTCTTTGGGAAGAGGCTCTTCCTCTTAAATATGACAAGAATAAAGCAGTACAAACACTATCCACAAACCAAGATGAACATTTTTATGGTGGTGGACAACAAAATGGTTATTATTCACATAAAAATGAATCCATAAATATTTCAGTCGGTGGGGGCTGGGATGCAGGGGCTGCATCAAGTCCAGTGCCATTTTATTTAAGTACAGATGGATATGGTGTGATGCGTAATACTTTCCAACCTGGATTTTATGATTTTTCTGAAACTGCAAAATTTGAGCATTATGAAGAACGCTTTGATGCCTATTATTTTGTAGAAGATTCTATACCTGACATCATTAATGAATATACAGAGTTAACAGGAA
>Ga0209487_1001714_pt1 | contig 18279 bp, 17 predicted proteins | sample Poulit2012_FD_187524 | JGI IMG/M metagenome (GOLD analysis project Ga0209487, IMG submission 187524) | Agricultural soil microbial communities from Georgia to study Nitrogen management - Poultry litter 2012 (SPAdes) (version 2) | ecosystem: Environmental > Terrestrial > Soil > Agricultural land...
CACTGCAGAGGTGGGCTCAGGACCGGGCTCGGTCGGCTCCGGGGCGGCCGACTCGGCGGGAGCGTCGGCGTGGACCCAGAAGTTCCAGCCCTCGGGGGCCGGGCCCCAGGACGGATCCGGCTGCCACCCCGGGGGCGGCGACCAGGCCGGGTCGTCGATGGGCCAGTTCGGTGGAGGGTTGAAGCGATACGCCATCTGGTTGCACCTTCCGAGGAGCGAAGTTCCGGGCCGGGTTTCCCCCCTCGGATCCCGACATCGTCTCGCCCCGTATCGTAGAGCACTGACGTGATCGCACGCGGATGCGATCCCTGCCATCCTCCGTGCCCCGTGCACGCCCCGTCGACCAAGGAGTCCACGATGTCCGACAGCACCCCGCAGCCGCGCAGCGTCCTGATCACCGGCGGCAATCGCGGTATCGGCCGCTCGATCGCCGAGGAGTTCCTGCGCCGCGGGGACCAGGTCGCCGTGACCAGCAGGTCCGGTGAGGGGGGCCCCGAGGGAGCACTGACGGTCGCCGCCGACGTCACCGACGGCGAGAGCCTGGACGCCGCGATCGCAGCCGCCGAGGAGGCCCACGGCCCCATCGAGGTGCTGATCGCCAACGCCGGCATCACCGATGACCAGCTGCTGCTGCGCATGAGCGACGACTCCTTCGAGTCCGTGCTGGACACGAACCTGACGGGCTCCTTCCGCACCGTCAAGCGCGTCATCAAGTCGATGGTCCGCAAGAAGAAGGGACGCATCGTCCTGATCAGCTCCGTGGTGGGCCTGTACGGCTCTCCGGGGCAGGTCAACTACGCCGCCTCGAAGTCGGGGCTGATCGGCATCGCCCGTGCGCTGACCCGTGAGCTCGGCTCCCGCGGGATCACCGCGAACGTGGTTGCGCCCGGCTACATCGACACGGAGATGACCGGGGCGCTGCCCGAGGACGTGCAGGCCTCGTACCGCAAGGCGATCCCCGCCGGCCGCTTCGCCGATCCCGCCGAGGTGGCCCGTGTGGTCGCCTTCGTCGCCAGCGACGACGCGGCCTACATCTCCGGCGCCGTGATCCCCGTCGACGGCGGCCTGGGCATGGGACACTGACGACAGTCCCACCCACCCCGATGGAAGAGTGATCGCCCACCCATGTCGACCTCTGACCCCGACAGCCGCCTGCTGCTCGTGATGCGCCACGGCAAGGCCGAGAGCAATGCCGCCCGGATCGACCGCGAGCGCCGCCTGACCGACCGCGGCCGGTCCCAGGCCCAGCTGGTCGGGGAGTACCTGCGGTCACAGGGCGTGAAGCTGGCAAGGGTGCTGGTCTCCGACGCCGCTCGCACCCGCGAGACCTGGGAGCACGTGGCCGCCCAGATGCCCGGGCTCGATGCGGAGGTCACCTTCCACGAGGAGATCTACGCCGGCGGGCCCTCCGAGGTGCTCGAGCTGCTGCACGGCAGCGAGGACCGCCACCCGGTGGTGATGGTGGTCGGCCACGAACCGACCGTGGCCTCGCTGGTGGCGCGGCTGGCCGACGAGGAGTCCGATGCGGGCTCGATCGCCCAGGCCCGGATCGGGCTCCCGACCGGCGCGATGGGCGTCCTTTCGGGCGCACTGGACGACTGGCGCGAGCTGAGGGAGGGCTCCTTGACCCTGCACACCATCGTCCGGCCCTGACCCTCAGCCGACGCGCACACCCTCCAGGTGCTCCCAGGCGTCCAGCAGCGACCTGGAGTCGATGACCGCATCGGCGACCTCGCGCAGCGCGGGCTTGGCCCGGAAGGCGATGCCGACGCCCGCGGCCTCGAGCATCTGCCGGTCGTTGGCACCGTCACCGATGGCCACCACCCGTGAGGCAGGCACCCCGTAGCGCTCGGAGAGCTGCTGGAGGGTGCGCAGCTTCGCGGTGCCGTCGATGATCGGGCCGAGCACCTCACCGGTGAACCGGCCCTGGCGGATCTCGAAGCGGTTGGCGACCACGTGATCGATCCCGGCGCGCGCGGCCAGCGGGTCGATCACCTCGTGGAAGCCGCCCGAGACCAGGGCGGTGACCCACCCGGCCGCACGGGCCCGCGCCACCAGCTCGAGCGCCCCGTCCGTGGGCACCAGGGCCTCGCGCACCTGCTCGAGCACGGATTCCTCGAGACCTTCGAGCAGCGCGACCCGGGCCCGCAGCGACTGCGCGAAGTCGAGCTCGCCGCGCATCGCGGCAGTGGTGATCTCCTCGACCCGGTCGCGCACGCCGGCATGCTCGGCGACCAGTTCGATGACCTCCTGGGTGAGGAACGTGGAATCGACATCGGAGACGAGCAGTCCGCTCGCCCCCTCGGAGACAGATCTGTTCACGGCTCGATGACCGTACCCTTCCCGATCACGGTGATCCCGGACTCGGTGACCACCCAGCCGCGGGCGAGGTCGGCCTTCTCGTCCAGGCCGATCTGGGTACGCGGGGGGATCACCACGTTCTTGTCGATGATGGCGCGGTGGATCTGGCAGTGGCGCCCCACCGAGACCTCGTCCATGATCACGGAGTCCGAGACCGATGACCAGGAGTTCAGCCGCACGCCCGGGGACAGCACCGAGTTGGACACATGGGAGCCGGAGACCACCACTCCGGGCGAGATGATCGAATCCACCGCCGAGCCGACCCGCGTCCCGGGGCCGGCATGGACGAACTTCGCCGGTGGCACGTTGCGGTGCCCGGTGTAGGTCGGCCAGTCCTCGTTGTAGAGGTTGAACACGGGATGGATCGCGATCAGATCCATGTGGGCCTCGTAGAAGGCGTCCAACGTGCCCACATCGCGCCAGTAGTCGCGATCCCGGTCGGTGGAGCCCGGCACATCGTTGTGGATGAAGTCGTAGACCGCGGCGTCGCCCTCCGCGACGAAGGACGGGACGATGTCGCCGCCCATGTCGTGATCGCTGGAGTCGTCCTGCGCGTCCTTGGTGACCGCCTCGACCAGGGCGTCGGCAGTGAAGATGTAGTTGCCCATGGAAGCCAGGATCTGGCTGGGGTCATCGGCCAGCCCCTCGGTCTCCTTCGGCTTCTCCACGAAGGCCTTGATGGTGGTGGGATCGGACGGATCCGTCTCGATCACCCCGAATTGGTCGGACGCCTCGATCGGCTGGCGGATCGCTGCGACGGTGCAGGACTTCCCGGACTCGATATGGGCATCGAGCATCTGCGAGAAATCCATGCGGTAGATGTTGTCGGCGCCGACCACCACCACGTACTCGGGCTTCTCGTCATAGATCAGGTTCAGCGACTGCGCGATCGCATCGGCGCTGCCCCGGAACCAGTGCTTGCCCATGCGCTGCTGAGCCGGCACCGGTGCCACATAGTTGCCCAGCAGCGAACTCATCCGCCACGTCTGTGCGACGTGCTTGTCCAGCGAATGCGACTTGTACTGGGTCAGGACGACGACACGCAGGTAACCGGAGTTGACGATGTTCGACAGCGCGAAGTCGATCAGGCGGTAGATACCGCCGAACGGGACGGCGGGCTTGGCCCGGTCGAGGGTCAGCGGCATCAGCCGTTTCCCCTCACCGCCCGCGAGAACGATGGCGAGGACCTTTTTCTGCATACATCGAGGATAATGCAGGAGTGGTATCGGTCACGCCACAAGAGTTCTTCTGCGTGAACAATAGGAGGGGGAAGGCCATGCGAGTGGATCTGCTGACGAAGGAGTACCCGCCGGAGGTCTACGGAGGGGCCGGGGTCCACGTGGCGGAGCTGACCCGCGTGCTGCGCCCCCACCTCGACGTGCGGGTGCGCGCGTTCGGGGCCGACCGTGAGGAGCAGGGCACCTCCTCCTACCAGGCCCCGGCCGAGCTGGCCGAGGCCAACGCCGCGTTGAGCACCATGGGCACCGACCTGCTGATCGCAGCGGACTGCGAGGGGGCGGACCTGGTCCACTCCCACACCTGGTACGCGAACTTCGCGGGACACATCGCCTCCCTGCTGCACGGGATCCCGCATGTGCTCTCGGCCCACTCCCTCGAGCCGATGCGGCCGTGGAAGGCCGAACAGCTGGGCGGCGGATACCGACTGTCCTCATTCGCGGAGCGCACCGCCTACGAGTACGCCGCCGGCGTCATCGCCGTCTCCGGGGGCATGCGCCAGGACATCCTGCGCTCCTACCCGAGCGTGGACCCGGACAAAGTGCACGTGGTCCACAACGGCATCGACATCGACGAATGGTCGCCGAACCCGGAGACCTCGGCGCTGACCTCCCGCGGCATCGACCCCGCGGCCCCCATGATCGTGTTCGTCGGCCGCATCACCCGGCAGAAGGGACTGCCCTACTTCCTGCGGGCGGTGCGTGAGCTGCCGGCCGACTACCAGGTGGTGCTGTGCGCGGGCGCTCCGGACACCCCGGAGATCGCCGCGGAGGTGGACCAGCTGGTGGGCGAGCTCTCGCAGACGCGCGACAGCATCCACCTGATCACCGACTTCCTGCCTCGCCACGAGCTGACCCAGCTGCTGACCCACGCCACCGCCTTCGTGTGCCCCAGCGTCTACGAGCCGCTGGGCATCGTGAACCTCGAGGCGATGGCCTGCGGGACGCCGGTGGTGGCCTCCGCCACCGGCGGCATCCCCGAGGTGGTCGTGGACGGGGAGACCGGCTACCTGGTGCAGTTCGAACAGCTCCAGGACGGCACCGGCACCCCGCTGGACCCGGAGAGCTTCGTGGCCGATCTGTGCGATGCGCTGGTGCGCATGGTCTCCGACCCTCAGCACGCGAAGGAGATGGGAGAGGCCTCGCGCCGGCGCGCCGCCGAGCACTTCTCATGGACCTCGATCGCCCAGCGCACCCTGGAGGTCTACCGCACGGCCCTCAGCTGATCTCGGAAGCCATGATCCGCTCGACGGCTTCGACCAGCGCGGCACCGGACTGGTCGTGCAGCTCGTCCAGCAGCTCACGGCGGGCCAGGGCGTCGCTGAGCCCGATGGTGTGCGAGGACTCGTCCTCGAGCTCATTGCGGGTCAGCAGCAGGGTACGTGCGGCCAACGTCAACAGGTGGGCATCACCCGGGTCGAGATGACGGGGCAGCACGGTGGCCGTCCAGGTGGACGGTATCCGAGCCGCCTCGACCGGTTCCTCGGGCACCAGGTCCAGGTCGACGCTGCCCTCGGCCGCCCGGCGCAGCACCCGCAGCAGCTCCTCGCGGGCCCCGCCGGCGGCTGCGGGGGCCACGTGCTGGCCCAGCGGCGCGTCGAACCGGCTCCAGGAGACCTCGAAGCCGCGTCGACCACGGTCGGCCACGGGCTCGATCTCGGGCACCAGGGTGTGATCGGCGATACCGGCGGCGGTGACCACCACGGCCTGCTCCGCCTCGATCGCCGCGGGCAGCGCCGACGGTGGGCCCACGAGCCCGGCGATGCGGCCCGGGCGGGGCAGCACCAGGCGCAGCTGCGCGAGCGGCAGCCGGCGCAGCCCGGTCATCCAGTCGAACAGGTCCTCGCCCTCACCGCCGACGGCGTGGTGGCCCACGCCCAGCGAGAGCTCGGCCGCGTCATCGGGTCCCGCGTCACCGCGCAGGTAGGCGGCGGCCCACAGCATCAGCACAGCCGCACGGGGAAGCGCGAGCAGATCCTGGGCGGAATCGGGCGCGGTCATCGATCCTCGTCCCGCAGCGGCCGTGCGACGGCGGCCACCGGCCCACGAAGGCTGTGGACGGAGAGGGGATGATGCGGCACGGCGACCTCCTGCAGCGCGGATCGGGCACCTCGAGTCTACGGCGGGCCAGGTCCATGCCGGCCGGGTCGGAGCGATAGGCTCGGGGGCATGTCCGTCGCTGCAGCTTCACTGTCCGATGTCGTCGTCCGTCGAGGCGGGGACAACATCCTCGATTCCGTGTCCCTGACCGTCGCCGAGGGCGAGCGCTGGGCGGTGCTGGGCCCCAACGGTGCCGGCAAGTCCACGCTGGTGCGGTTGCTCGCCGCCCGCATGCACCCCACCTCCGGCTCGGTCGACCTGCTGGGGGAGCGGCTGGGCCGCGTCGACATCTTCGAGCTGCGCCCCATGATCGGGCTGGCCAGCCAGGAGCTGGCCGAGACCATCCCCGTCGAGGAGACCGCCCTGAACGTCGTGGTCACCGCAGGGTACGGAGTCGTCGGCCGCTGGCGGGAGACCTACGAGGAGCTGGACACCGAGCGTGCGCAGACCCTGCTGGACGCCTTCGGGGTGGGCGAGCTGGCCGAGCGGATGTTCGGCACCCTGTCCACCGGTGAGCGCAAGCGGGTGCTCTCCGCCCGGGCCCTGATGACCGATCCGGAGCTGCTGCTGCTGGACGAGCCGGCCGCGGGGCTGGACCTCGGGGGCCGCGAGTCGCTCGTACGCACCCTGGGGCGGCTGGCGAAGGACCCCGCGACCCCGGTGACAGTGCTGGTCACCCACCATGTCGAGGAGATCCCTCCCGGTTACACCCATGCCGTGCTGCTGCGCGAGGGCGGCGTGGTGGCGGCCGGCCCGATCGATGAGACCCTCACCTCGCAGAACCTGACCCGCACCTTCGGGCTGCCCCTCGTGGTCGAGAAATCCGGGGAGCGGTTCACCGCACGGTCGCTGGCCCTGACCTGATCCGGTGCAGCAGGACCCGGTCCAGCTGCGGCGGATCACCGATCTGGCCGATCCCGCACTCGACGACTATCTGCGGATGACCGATGTGCGGCTGCGCTCGCATCTGGAGGTCGAGCGCGGCCTGTTCATGGCCGAGAGCTACGAGGTCATCTCCCGGGCGCTCGACGCCGGGATGGCCCCGCGCTCCTTCCTGATGAGCGAGAAGTGGCTGGAGCGCTTCGCGCCGCTGTTCACCCGCTTCCCCGAGGTGCCGGTGTTCGTCGGGGCGGAGCCGCTGATCGAGCAGCTGACCGGATTCCACCTCCATCGCGGGGCGCTGGCGGCGATGCAGCGCCCGGTGCTGCCGTCGGCCGCGGAGCTGCTGCGCGATGCACAGGGGGCCGGTGCCCGCGATCACGCCGACCACGCTGAGGCGGGGCATGCCACGGCGCGAGCTGAGGGGCCGCAGGCCCCTCGTGGCTCGGGGCGCTCGAGGATCGCGATCCTCGAGGACCTGGTCGATCACACGAACGTGGGCGCCTGCTTCAGGTCGGCCGCAGCGATGGGCGTCGACGCCGTTCTCGTCACACCGCGATGCGCCGACCCGCTCTACCGGCGCTCGATCCGCGTCTCGATGGGCACGGTCTTCCAGGTGCCGTGGACCCGCATCGAGAACTGGCCGATGAGCATGCAGGAGCTGAAGGGCGCCGGTTACCTCGTGGCAGGACTGACCCTGGGAGAGGGCGCGGTCACCCTCGATGAGCTGGCCGCCCAGGACCATCAGGATCTCGCGCTGATCCTGGGCAACGAGGGACACGGGCTCCTGGGGGAGACGGACCGCCAGCTCGATCGCAGGGTGACGATCCCGATGATGCACGGGGTGGACTCGCTCAACGTGGCGGCTGCATCGGCAGTGGCGTTCTACGCGACCCGGTGAGGAGGGATCCCGCAGTCGAACTTGAACCTCCCGCCGTTCTGCGCGTCACCGGCTCACCCGCCGTCCACCCCATTCGTCGCGCCTCGGACATCGCACAGCAGAGGGTCGCCCTCGGTGCTGTCGAGCTCAAGACAGGAGAAGAGCATCATGACCCTGACCTTCCGGCGCGCCGAGACCGCCGACACCATCGCGGCGCAGCAGACCTACCGGCGGATCATCCATCATCTGGCCGAGACGGTGGACTTCCCCCATTGGCACACCGAGGACCATCCGACACCCGATGAGGTGGCGGCATGGATCGCGGCCGATTCCCTCCACCTGGCTCTGGACGCCGATCAGGAGGTGGCCGGAGTCGTCGCGCTCGACCACCAGGCCGTCGAGGGGTACCGGCACGCCGACTGGGCGATCGACGCTGCCCCGGAGGAGGTGCTGGTCGTCCACGCTCTCGGCGTCGCGCCCGACCGCCTGGGACGAGGCGTCGCTCGCTTCCTCGTGGAGGCCGCGATCCAGCTCGCCCGGGAGAAGGGCTGCCGCACGGTCCGGCTGGATGCCTATGTCGAGAACGTTCCGGCCCGCTCCCTCTACACGCGCTGCGGGTTCACCGACCTGGGCTGCCACACGGTGCACTACGAAGGCACCGACCTGAGCCAGTTCCACCTGTTCGAGTACGTGCTCTGATGCGGTCGCCGGCCAGGCCCTCTCCTCTCGACCCCGCTCGGACGTGCCGGAGTGGGCGCTGCCTCCTGGACAGCGATCAGCATGCGGTCACCGAGCCGCCCGGTGCGGTTCCCTGCGAGGGACGAGGTGACTGCGGGGAACTTCCCGCCCAGCCGGACATGGTCGATGATTTGATCGCTCACTCGTCACCGACGTCGCGTTCTACAAGGTGCAGGGCGAGCGCCCTGGCGAGGTCCGCGCCGAAGGCACGGGCACTGCTCGCATCGACCTCGACCCCTTCGGCGTCTGCATAGGGGAATTCGAGCACCGCATGCGTTCCGATCCCGGCACGATCCGTGAGGTGGGCGTCGAGCGAGGTCAGCGGAGTGTCACGACCGTCACGACTCAGATAGTTCGCGGGGACGTTCCAGGCTGTGCCGAACGGTAGATCGTTGGCACGCCGATACGGAAGCGGGCCCTCGGCGACCTCCTCGAGAACTGCTGCGAGCCCTCGGACAGCCTCCCAGCTGCTGGCGCTGTCGGGACCGACGAAGTAGATGCGCTGATTCGTCGGGCCGGCCACGTTGGGACAGTGCAGGTCGACGACCGCATCGAATCCTCGCGGGTCGTCGAGGAGCCGCTTGATCGCCCGCGTCTCGGGATACAGCCCTTCGTCGGGCCCGTAGTCGCGGGCGTGGTCATGGGGTGCTCGATTCTTGCCCTGGTCCCCGAGGGCAACGCCGTCGACGTCGACGAAGGGGACGATAACGAGCTCGACCCGCTCTCGCAGCCGGCGTGCGGGCTCGCACTCGCCAGCGAGCACCCTGGTCATCAGTCCTTCCAGGACATGGCTGGCCATCGTTTCGCAGGCATGGTGCCGACAGGTGAGGAGCACACGCTGTTGCGGCTCTCCCCGCACTTTCCCGAGACGGAGGAGCTCCACGCGGCGCCCGCGCCTGGTGTGTGTGAGCAGCCGCCGCTCCAGCGCGGGGTGTTCTGTGTACGCGGCGAGAAAGCGCTCGAGCTCAACCGCCGTGTAGGGCATCGCGAAGGAGAGCCGCAGCTCACTGGTCCCCTCAGGAACCGTCAGGGTGAACTCGTCCCCGGTCACCGCGCCGGCCCCGAGCCAGCTCCAGGTGCAGCCGCCATCCGTGCTGACTGCCGGGCCTCGCACCCCGATCGCCGGTCCCAGATCACGCCGGACCTGCACGGTGAGGTGTCGTCCCACTGCTCCCCGCACTCGGACACACCAGTAGAACCAGTCCCCGATGGTGTCGCGGATGTCGGGGCGCAGTTCGATGCGGTCTGCGTCGACGCGTTCGATGACTGCGTTTCCACCGGGGAATTCTGTGTCGACCTGAAGAGGCGGCTCCCTACTCGTCACGTGCACAGATCCTTCCCCCCGTGGCGCTCCGCCGGGGGCACTCCCAGATGGGAGAGCGCGGTCGGTGCGATGTCGATGTTCTCCGCGCTCTCGGCCCAGCTGTCGGCTGTCCGGGTCGGAGAGCAGCCGCCGACCATGGCGGCGACGACGAACGACTGACGCTCCTCCCAGGAGCCTCCTCCGTGGCCTCCCTCATCGAGGTGTCCGTGATCGGTGGTCACTATCACCAGCCATTGCTCCGAGGACCAGGTCGGACGGTTGCTCAGCGCAGACAGCAGACGTCCGAGCCGCTGGTCCTGTCGGAGTACGGCTGCCTCGTACTCGGCGCCGACCCCGTGCTCGTGGGCGATCTGGTCGGTCTCCCCGAGGTAGACGAAGGCGAGGTCCGGGTCGTTGACGCGAAGATGGTGCTCGGCCGCCTCCACGATGATCGGGTCGGTTTCGGTGAATTTCCCCGGGTAGGCTCGCCGGTCCACCCAGTCGATGGTGCCGACCCCGGGGCCGAAGAGCGGGCCGGGCCCGAACTCCGTGCCGAAGATCAGCGCCGAGGCCGCGCCATAGGTGTGGAGGTCCGGGCGAGCGCAGAATGCCGTGGTGAGCAGCTCCGGATAGCGGTGGAGGCGGTTCAGCTCCTCCTCGTTGCCCATCACTCCGTGGGCATCAGGCCATACTCCGGTCAGAATCGTCGCCCACCCGACGGCAGTCACCGTGGGCGCCACGTCGATTCCCGGAAGAGTCGTGCTCCACCAGCGGCCGTGCTCCGCCAGTCCGCTCAGCGTCGAGGGGGAGAGCCGTCGGGCCGTGTCGTCCCGCACCCCGTCCCAGCCGACGATCAGGACCTTCGGCCGAGGGTGGTCAGGGCCGCGCCCGCCGTCCGCCACGTCCATTGCCATGTCTGTCATCGCCCATCCTTCCCGAGGGTCTCTCGTATGGTGCATCTCATCGTCCTCGTCGGCCACGTCATCCCTTGACCGCGCCGGCGACGAGCCCGGCCTTCAGCTGGCGTTGGCCCAGGACGAGCACGATGAGCGTCCCCGCCATCACCATCACGGTCGCCGCCATCACCAGAGGCCACGCAGTGGTCGCCTCGCCCTGCAGACTTCGCAGGGCGATCTGTACCGTTCGGACCCGCTCCTCGCTCGTGACCAGAAGAGGCCACAGGTACGTGTTCCACGTCGTGATGAACGTGAACACTGCAAGAGTCGCGAGCATGGGGCGATTCAGAGGGAGCACCGTCGAGACGAAAAATCGGAACCTCGAAGCCCCGTCGACCTGCATCGCTTCGTGCAGATCGTTCGGGAGGGTGCGGAACGACTGTCGAAGAAGAAATATTCCGAAGCCCATCGCGAACGACGGCACGGTAAGCCCCTGAAAGGTATTGAGCCAACCGAGATCCCTGACGGTCTGAAAGTTGACGATGATCGTCGCCTCCCACGGGATCATCAGGGTCCCGAGCACTATCGCGAACAACACTCCTCTACCGCGGAAGGGGATGAACGTGAATGAGAATGCGGCCATGCTGCTCGTCACCAAAACGGCAACTGTCACCAGGCCAGCCATGATGAACGAATTACCAAAATAGCGCAGCAGAGGGAACCTCTCGAACGCCGCTACATAGTTACTGAACTCAAGAGGCCATGACGGCAGGACGGCGCCCGCGTTGAAATCTGACTGTGTCATCAGGCTTGCCGCGATCGCATATAGCAACGGGAACGTCGTCAGGAGCGCAGCAAAACACAACGCACCCCACACGAGGATACGCGAAAGACGCCCTTGGGCGATGTTCACTGGTAATGCACCTTCTTATCTCCGATACGGTACTGCACCCCTGTGAGAACCATGATGAGAAGGAACAGGACGATAGTCTCTGCACTCGCATACCCGACCTGGTTCCGCACGAATGCATTCTGGTAGATCTCATACACGATAAGGTTTGTCGCACCTGCGGGCCCTCCTCCGGTGAGGATGTCAATCTGGCCGAACGACTGGAGGGAGTTGATCACGAGCACAACGCTCACGAAGAACAGGACGGGGGAGAGCAGCGGGAGGGTCACGTGTCGTAACTGTCGCCGGCGATTCGCCCCGTCGATTGCGGCACTCTCATACAGTTCCGTCGGGACGGCCTGGAGCCCGCCAAGGAGCACGATGAAAGTAAACCCGATATGCATCCATATCGTGGTGATCGCCACCGACACCAGAGCGATACGCGGGTCCGTCAACCATCCGAAGGTTGGCAACCCAATAGCTCCGAGGACGGTGTTCAGGATGCCCTGGCTGGGGTGAAAGATGAGTCTCCACACAACAGCGGCTGCAGCAGAGGATATAGCCAGCGGCATCGCATACACCGTGCGGAAGAAGCCGATGCCGCGAATCTTCTCGTTCGCGAGTATCGCGAGGGCAAGGGCGATCGCCATCGTCACTGGAACGACCATGACGGTGAATAACAAAGTTGCCCACAGGCTCGAGCGGAACCCTTCCGAGCTCAGGTTATCGATGTAGTTGTCAAGACCAATGAACTTTGTGGGCATCCCGCGCACATCCGTTGCAAATGTGCTCAGCCAGCCCGTCTTGACAGCCGGATAGAAGAGAAACATCGCGAAAACGACGAGGGCCGGAGCAAGGTACAGCACCCCGCTCACAGCGTTGCTCCACGCCCTACGCCTGCGGATGGACTTGCGGGCCTGCGGAATCTCCATCTTCACGCGTGCGAGGTTCCCGGCCGTCATCAGTTCGCCTCGTTGTACTTCTTCAGGTCGGCGTTCACCAGCTCCGCTGCCTTCTCCAGCTCAGCACCCGGGTCCCCGCCGTCGTACACGGCCTCCCAAGCGTCGGGAAGGTACTCGTAAGGGCTCACGCCGGAGAGAGCGCCGCGTGTATCGGGCGAGTCTCCCGCTTCCCTCACGAGCGTATACGCGGTCTCCATCGCCGGGATCTCATCCATGGCCTGGATGAGAGTTTCCTCGTCCCATGCGGGATCGGTCACCGGGAAATACCCCGTATTCGCAGCCCACCGTGCCTGGATCTCCGGCGAGACGAGGAACTTCACGAGTTCGAAGGCCGCCTGCTTCGTCTCGTCGGCAACGTCCTCCAGTATTGCGAGGCCGGCTCCGCCCGGTGAAGCGGTGAGCGGCTCGACCCCGTCCGGCACCGGAATGGGCATGACATCGAACGCGAACGTCGCGGCCTGCTCGTGCATGATGGTTGCTGCCGTGGTATCCATAATCATTCCGACTTTCTTCGAATACCAGGGCTGACGCATGTCATCAAAATCCCGGCCGTAATTTCCGAGCAGACCCGCGTCGAACATGTCCTTGAGCCAAGTCATCACGTCGACCCCTGCGGCCCCGTCGAACTCCGCGGCGGTCGGGGCTCCCTCCCAGCCATTGGCGTTGTTCAGCAAGGGCTCACCTTGCGCACTGAGGAGAGCCGAGAACATCCCGCCTTCAATGAGAAATGCGGCTCCTTCGTCCATGCCAAGCTCTTCCTTGAGGGTCTCTGCCACCTCCCTGAACTCCGAGTACGTACGAGGTGGATCGCTGGGGTCGAGACCAGCTTCCTCGAAGGCGTCCACGTTGAAGAAGATGACATTATTCGAGGCCGCCTGGGGCATGAACTGCAGAGCGTCTTCGACCGTGTACTCAGCGCGTACGGCGGGCAAGAGGGTGTCGACATCGAAGTCGTCATCGGCCTCGACGAATTCCTGCATCGGTGTGATCATGCGTGCATCCAGCGTCTCGCGAAGCTTCCCCATCTGCATGATGTCCGGGGCTTCATCGGTGCCGACTACCTGCATGAGCTTCGTGTAGGCCTCGTCGTACATGCCTTGCTCGGACTCGCGGACGATGATCTCGTTCTGGCTTTCATTGAACTCGTCAACGAAGGCTTTCATCTGCTCGCCATTGTTTCCGCGCATCGAATGCCAGAATGTCACGATGATCTCATCGTTCGGCCCTCTTTCTGCCTCCCGGGTCCCTCCGCACGCGGGGAGAGAGAGTCCTGCGGCAGCTGCCGCCGTGGCTAGAGCGAAGGTTCTGCGTCTCATCAGGGGCTCCTTCAAGGTGCGCGAATACGGCTGTCAAAGCATGCGGTCTCATGGGGCCAGTCGTCGTCCGAGGTAAGCCCCCACGTCCAGGAGTCGCTCCTGCAGTGCTGCAACATCGACGTCCCGAGGTGCGAGACCGTTGTGGACGGCCTGAGCAGCGGCCGTCCCCGCAGCTTGGCCGAGCGCGAAAGCGGGGGGCATCACACGGATGGCCGCGAGGGCCTCATGACTGCCAGAGATGCAACGTCCAGCGACCACCAGCCCATCGAGCTCGGACGGTATCAGGGCCCGGTACGGCATTTCGTAGATATTTGCCGTCGCCGGAATGTCGTCGTCGAAGGGACCGTCCTTCGACGTCGGGCTATGGATATCGACAGGATATCCAGCGACAGCGATGACATCATCGAAGGCGCGCCCTTTCACGAGGTCATCCAGGGTGATCTCGTAATCTCCTATGATCCGGCGGGTTTCACGTACCCCGATGGTCGCGGCGGTGTCGAGCAACCGGCAGTCGGCCATGCCCGGAAGCTCGGCACGGAAGAATTCGAGCAGGTCGAAGACCTGCTGCCGGGCGGTCACCTCAGCTCGGGTCAGGTCGTGTACATCGGTTCCGTCGACCCCGGTGACGCGGGTTGTGTTGACCCGCCACACCCCGGGCTCCATGGTCTTGAACAGCTGCACGCCGCGCCGTGGCAGGCTGTACGTTCCGTCCCGATGAGCCTTCTCAACGATCGATTCGAAGGGGAACCGTTCTTCAGGATGTTTCGCCTGATAAGCGGCGACGGCCTCATCGTCGACGTCCCGGACCCGGAAGAAGAGCGTCATCGGTTGCACGCCGCGGTCGGAGTCGCGGCCGTAGCGGAACGACGCCCCGCCGCGAGCTGCGACGTCGCCGTCGCCGCTGGCATCCACGGTGACGGTGGCCGGTACGAACGACATGCCACCCTTGTGCGCAACCACCACGCCCGTGATCCGGCCATCCTCGACGATCGAGTCGACCATCATGCTGTGCAGCATCAGCTCAACACCTGCATCGAGGGCCATCTCGGAGGCGACGCGCTTGGCAACTTCGGGATCGAAGGGGGTGACGGCCTCATGCCCATAGGTCATGAATCCCGAGTAGGGGCTGCCGCCGACCGTGTGGGAGGGGTGCACGGCGCCGCCGAGCTTTTCCATGTTGCGTACGAATTCGTCGAAGATCCCTCGAATCAGCTGGGTCTTCCCGTCGAGTGAGAATGAGGTCATGCACGGACCTACGAGGGCCCCCGTGAGGTTTCCGCCGAGGTAGCCGTATCGCTCGACGAGGCGTACCGACTTCCCTTCGCGGGCGGCAGCGACGGCGGCGGCGAGGCCGGCGGGTCCGCTTCCGATGACGAGCACGTCGGTCGGTGTCTCGACGGCGAGCTCTCGGGTGTAGGTCCGCATGCTTTCGTCCTTTCGATGTCTCTCCCGTCCGAACCTCGGTGAGAGTGGCTGTCCAGGGCGGGCGTCCGTGCGCCTGTCGCCCTCCCTACTGTGTCGGCAGGAGATCGGCTCCTCAATGGAGATGGACGGATGTTCAGGCGATGTTTACTGGCAGTCCCATAGAAGACGAGGTTCTTTCGCCACTGTGAACGTAATTGCAAGCACCGTCTCGTCGCGAGAGCCTGGCATCATCGAGGCATGACCCCTGCTGAGCCCATACCTTCGCGGATGACGTCATTCAGCCAGGACGACCGTGGACTGCGCGCAGCCGTCGCGTACTACCTCGAGGGGAAGACGATGGATGCCATCGCCCGTGAACTGCAGGTCTCCCGGGCGACTGTGTCCCGACTCCTTGCCCGAGCCCGGGCGGAAGGGATCGTAGAGATCACCGTCTTCACCCCTGGAGCGCAGGCGTCATGTCTCTCGACCGAGCTGCGCGACCGCCATGGGGTTGAAACACTCGTTGTGCCCCTCCCGAAGGAGTCCTCGGTTGAGGAGCGGCACGCGCGGACTGCAGAAGCTGCCGCGGAGGTTCTGCGGCAGGTGGTCACATCCGATGCCGTGCTCGCCGTCGCTTGGGGAACGATGACGCAGGCGATCAGCCTGCACCTGCGTCCGAAAGGTGTCACGAACTGCTACGTGGTGCAGGTGAACGGGATGGGGAACGGAGCCGGGATCGGAGTGCACTACGCCCATGCTTTGATGGACCGCTTCGGCCGTGCATTCGGTGCGCGGGTGCAGGAGAACCCTCTCCCTCTGTTCCTCGATTCCGCCCGTGCCGTCGCGATGCTCCGGATGGACCGCTTGGTCTCGCGAGTGACACAGACGATCGAGAATGCGGACGTGTTCGTGTTCAGCGTGGGCACAGTGACAGAGGGCATGCCGAGTGCGCCGCATCTGTACGGGAACTACTTGGGGGACGCCGACTACGCCTCCCTCCACGCGGACGGGGCGGTGGGGGACATCGCCACGACATTTTTTGATGGCGATGGATGCTCCGACTCGATCCGGCTCAACGCTCGAAGCACCGGTCCTGATCTCGAGGCTCTGCGCTCAGTCTCACGCCGCATCTGTGTGGTCTCCGGAGTGCATAAGATCGAGGCCTTACGCGCTGCGCTCGCCGGTGCATATATCACCGACCTCATCATCGATGAGCACACTGCTCATGCGCTCCTCGATCCTGATCGCTGAGCGTGACGCTCCAGCGGCCGCGATGTGCGCCCCAAGACGGAGCGACGGTCGAGGCGGCTCCCCAATGAGGAAGAGGGGCTCGTCCACCCGGCCACACGGTGAGGGTCGAGCTTCTCACTGCCAGGATCGTCCTTCTCCGCGGCTCATGATGAACGCCGCACACGCGGGCCCCGTCCTCAGGTGCCTTCTCAGGAAGGACCCAGCGTGGTAGACCAGGGAGATCGCGAGCGTGGTCGGCCAAGAGGACGCTGACGACGCGGAGGGAGACCCGATGTCACGAAGCTCGCAGGACGACGTCGATCGGCAGATCGCCCGCATGGACTCCGAGCAGCTACCGGCCGGCAAGCACGAGTTGCACGGACCAGGGCATTTCGCCGGCTTGTACGCGGCCGAGAACGTCGCGGGCACCGAATTCGTCTTCGGCGCGACCTTCGTGATCCTCGGCGCCGGGATCTGGGATGTCATCATCGGTCTGGCCGTCGGCAACCTGCTCGCGGTGCTGAGCTACCGGTTCCTCACCGCGCCGATCGCGACCCGGACCCGGTTGAGCGTCTATACCTTCCTCGACCGGGTCGCCGCAGGAGCCACCACCAAGCTCTACAACGGACTGAACGCTGTGGTGTTCGCGATCATCTCCGCGGCCATGATCACCGTCTCGGCGACTGCTCTGCGTCTGATCCTCAACTTCCCGGCCCAGGAAGCGGCGTATCCCACCAGTGTGGGTTTCATCGGCCTGGCGATAGTCTTCGGGGCCGCCGCCGTGCTCGTGACGGCATTCGGCTTCAACGCGCTCGCCGAATTCGCCAGCATCTGCGGACCGTGGCTGATGATCATGTTCGCCACCGGTGGCATGGTCCTGGTTCCGGTGGTCGCCCAGGAAGCTCTCGGCACCACAGTGATGGCGGGATGGAGCGATTTCGTCGAGATCGGCGGGGATACGGTCTTCACGGGCAAGACCCCGGAGGGTGCCGAAGGAATCGGTCTGCTGGGGGTCATCGGGTACGCCTGGGCCGCGAACTCCTTCGCCCACGCGGGCCTCATCGACATGTCGCTGTTCCGGTACGCGAAGAAGAGCTGGTACGGCTACATGTCTGCCACCGGCATGTTCCTGGGCCACTACCTGGCATGGATCTCGGCCGGCTTCATGGGCGCAGCGGCTGCCGCGATCACCAAGACGAGCATCACGGTCCTGGAACCCGGGCAGGTCGCGTTGGAGGCGCTGGGCTACGCAGGCTTCGCCGTGGTCATCATCGGCGGATGGACGACAGCCAATGCCAACCTCTACCGCGCCGGCCTGGCCGGGCAGGGGGTCTTCCCACGGTATTCACGGGCGAAGGCTACGCTCATCATCGGTGGCCTCGTCGTCGTCGCGGCCGTGTTCCCGTTCGTCTACCGCGGTTACCTGAACCTCGTCACCTACGCCGGGATCACCCTGGTGCCGATCGGGGGCATCCTCTTCGCCGAGTACTGGCTGTTGCCGAGGCTGGGGATGACACGGTCGTGGGCGCGCTACAAGGGCGTTCAGAACACTCCCGCTTTGCTGGCCTGGGGGATCCCGCTGGCTCTCGCCGCGGCGGTCCTCATCGCGGGACTGGTGCCCGTCTACTTCCTCTTCCCTCCCGCCTGGGTCCTCAGCACGGTCCTGTACGTCCTGTTCGCCAGGCTGATGGGGGCAGCTGAGGAATACCCCGACGGGGTGGCTGCCGACAAGGTCTTCGCGGAGCGTGTGGAGGCATTCCACGCCCAGCAGGCCCGCGAGGCACCCACCGATGTCGATACGCGAGACCGCAGAGCGCTGACCAGACTGCTGAGGATCATCTGGATCATCGACCTCGCCGTCCTCGTCGCCGACGCCCTCATCGTCCTCTTCGCCAGTCCGGACATGGCGACCTACGAAGCGCATCGGGACCGGTTCTTCATCATCGCAGCAGCGGGAACGGTCATCTACTTCCTCGCCGCCTACTGGGAGCTGCGCCGACGCAAGGCCCATGCAAAGCAGGCGGTGGGTCAGTCCCCTCGGTGATGATGCGGGCGGTGGTCCTGACGTCGAGATCGGTCACACGCC
>Ga0209487_1001715_pt1 | contig 18274 bp, 16 predicted proteins | sample Poulit2012_FD_187524 | JGI IMG/M metagenome (GOLD analysis project Ga0209487, IMG submission 187524) | Agricultural soil microbial communities from Georgia to study Nitrogen management - Poultry litter 2012 (SPAdes) (version 2) | ecosystem: Environmental > Terrestrial > Soil > Agricultural land...
AAAAATTCCCAAAGGGGTGATTGGTCAACTAACTAGACATGAAACAGCATATATCTTTCCTTTTAAACATTGTCCTAATCTCATTTATTTTAGTGGTAGTTATCTTTTTAATCTCTACATTGTTTGCTAAAGATCGATTGCCTTCTTTTTTAAATTATTCAATTTTTGTAGTTGAAACAGGGAGTATGGAGCCAGAACTTTCTCCAGGAGATATGATCTTCGTTAAACGAACAGAACTCTTTACAGTTGACGATATTATTACATATGAAATTTCTCCAAATACCTTCGTTACTCATAGAATAATTGACATCGTTAACCAAGAAGGATCGCAGAAATATGAGACGAAAGGAGATGCTAACAACACCTCGGATGACCAGTTAGTCACCTCAGATCAAATTGTAGGTAAACTACAATTTTCATTACCAAGGATTGGAAAGTTTTTTCACCTCTTGAAAAGACCTTTCTCTTTATTCATCTTGAGTTTTTCTATCCTTTTAATTTTTTTCTTAAATAAGTATACACAATTAATTTTAAATAAAATTAAGAAAACAAAGGGGGACGAGTGATAGAAAAGGAATAAATTTCATTTATCGGACAAGCAATGCCTAAGGTGAAAATTATATAGGAGGATTACTTTGAAGAGAAAAAAATTATTAACTTTGGCTGGTGCTGTTTTTGGAATTGTGCTCGTCGTTTCCTTAATTACAGGAACTATCGCTTATTTCATGAAAGAATTTTCTAGTGATGAAAACATTGCAACAGCAGCGACCTTTGACATCGATGTTGTAAATTCCGCTGGTGAAACGATTGGTGATGGGGAGTTTGATTTAGGGGATGACTTATATCCAGGAATGGAACGAAAAGAGGTATATACCTTTGACGTTCAGCGAAATAATACAGTACTACCTGTAGAATATCAAGTTGATTTATTATTAACTGGGGATTTGTTTCCAGAAGACGGAGGCTCACCGGTAGTCCTGACAATGGAAAGAGAAATTGACGGAGAGTGGATTGAAGTCGATCACTCGACTACTTTTAAACCAGAAAGTGACGTAGAGAGCTATCGAATTTTCGTTGAATGGCCACACAGTGACAATGACATTGATTTTCAAGGGCTAACAGGAAACGTTGCATTAGAGGTTATTGCTAAACAGGTAGAAGAGGAACCACTTTATACAGGTGAAATTCGTTGGAGAAGTTCTAGTTTTGAGTGGTCCCACCATGACACGTCTAATCAAGAAATTGAATTTTATTATGATGAAAATGAATTACGAGTAATTAAGGTATATATTTCTGATGATGAAAACTTTAAAGAGAAAGTTGGAGATTTTTCCATCACCGAAATGGAACCAGGGGTCTATCATGTTGTTAGTGAGAATGATGCCTACACGTTACGGCCTAATATGTGGAGAGTAAATGAAGATACAATCGATACATCTGTAGAAGGTTATGTTAAATTTAACAAACGTGACAATGTTGGGGATTTAGATCGTCATATTTTAATTGAATCTCAAGAATTGTATGAGTGGTTTACTGAATAAACGATAAAAAGAAGAAAGGCGAATCTCTTAAACTAGAGATTCGCCTTTTTTAGTAGCGGCGGAGGGAATTGAACCCCCGACCTAACGGGTATGAACCGTTCGCTCTCGCCAGCTGAGCTACGCCGCCATTAAATACAATTTGTAATATACACAAAAAATATCATACATGAATTAATTATCTCTGTCAAAGAGAAAGTTTTTTAAAAGTTTCTTAAAAAATAAGGAGAAATAATAGAGTTCCAATTTTAGGAAGTTTGTTATAGAAATCGACGCTTTTCTCTTACAAAACAATTAGTCTTATGACGTGCTTGTCCAATGAAGGCGTAAAAGCAATATTTGATACAAAAGGAGTCGAACAATTTTATATTTCTGGATGCTTTTTTTGACAAGAAATCGAACGTCTATATGATTTAATAGTTTTGTAGGAGGGATAAAATCGTATGAGTGAAATGATGTCTAAAGTAAACGAAACAAATTTTTCTGTCCATCATCAAAGTAAAGAGTCTATGATGCGCCACTTGTTCGGTCAAGTAGTTCGCTTTTTCATGCACAAAAATGTCTTACTTTTCATCGTAGGTGTGCTACTTGGACGTGCAGTTATTTTAACGACTGTTTCTCCGTTTGCCCTCGGGTTTTTAGCAAGTGTTTGGGTTGGTTACCGTAACAAATCACTGATCGTTATATTTGCGATGCTTATTGGCGCTTTTACGTATAATTTCATGCACGGAGTGTTCATATCTTTAGCGTTGGTTGTCTTTATCATTTTTGTTGCTATTTTTAAACGACATGAACGACAAAGGCAGTTCCTTCCGTTATTTGTTAGTTTGTCCACGATGATTCCTCGAATGTTTTTATTTTCGCTGGACGGGCAATTAACGAATTATGAATGGTTATTTTTGATGGTTGAAGGTGTTTTAGGAGCTGTTCTTGTGCTTATTTTTATGCAAAGCCTCCCATTATTATCAAAGGATTCGTATCGATCTACATTGTCATTAAAACATGAGGAAGTCGTTTCTTTACTCATTTTAGTTGCATCCATTTTCACTGGTATGGTTGGATGGTCAATTTATGGTGTTGCGATTGAACAAATATTTGCACGCTTTTTCGTCTTGTCAGTTGCTTTTGTCGGTGGAGCAACGATAGGTTCTACGGTCGGTGTTATTACGGGTTTTATTTTATCTCTTGCATTAATGACAAATGTGTATGAAGTTAGTTTACTCGCTTTTTCAGGATTATTAGGTGGGCTACTGAAGGACGGGAAAAAGATTGGTATAAGTAGTGGGTTAATTGTCGGAACATTATTAATTGGAGTTTATGGAGAATCAGAACAATTTCTTCCGTCTGTTTATGCGTCTTCTTTAGCAATTGCACTTTTCCTTTTGATTCCGACGCAGTTTTTTCACCAATTATCTCGTTATATTCCGGGAACAGATGTTTATGAAGAAGAACAAGAAAAATACTTAAAAAAGGTACGAAACATTACTGCTAAGCGGGTAGAACAGTTTTCAAATGTATTTGCAGCTTTATCAAATAGCTTTATTGCACCAGAGGAGGCAGATCAAAGAAAGGAGCGTAAAGAAAAAGAAACAGATTATTTCTTAAGTGAAGTGACCGAACAGACGTGCCAACATTGTTTTATGAAGGAAAGGTGTTGGCAAAGGCAATTTGATAAAACGTATTCTTTATTATCTTTATTAAAGGATGAACTATCTGTCGGTGATTTGACATATAAGACGAATCGGGATTTTGAAAATTATTGTGTGAAATCTCGAAAAGTCATTCAAGTGATGAAAGACGAACTTTCAGTTTTTGATGCGAATCAAAAGTTAAAGAAACAAGTGAAGGATAGTAAACGGCTCGTTGCCGATCAATTGCTCGGTGTTTCTCAAGTGATGGATGATTTTTCAAAGGAAATTTTAAAAGAAAAGAAACTTTATGATGAACAGGAGGAAGAAATTTATGCTGGGTTAAGTGAGCTTGGCATTCAAATAGATAAAATCGATATTTTCCAATTAGAAAAGGGAAATGTCGATCTCGAAATCGTTGCTTCTTTTTATCATTATCATGGGGAAGGTGAAAAAGTTGTCGCTCCTTTTTTATCAGATGTGTTAGAGGAATTAATTGTTGTGAAAGAGGAAGCGATTTCACCTTTTCCTAACGGATATAGTTATTTATCTTTTCACTCGGCAAAAAAGTTTGTCGTTGATACAGGAATCGCTCATGCAGCAAAGGGAGGAGGATTTATTTCTGGAGATAGTTATACGGAAATGAAGCTAGGCGTCGGAAAGCATGTATTAGCGATAAGTGATGGTATGGGAAATGGGAAGCGAGCGAAAGATGAAAGTGAAGAGACGTTGCGATTGTTACAGCAAATTTTAAAAACAGGTATTCCGGAACAAGTGGCGATCAAATCAATTAATTCAATACTTGCTCTTCGTACGACAGATGATATGTATGCGACATTAGATGTAACCGTGATGAATTTACACAGTGCAACGATTCGTTGTCTGAAAATCGGTTCAAGCCCAAGTTTTATTAAACGCGGGAAGGAGTTATTTGAAATTAAGGCGAGCAATTTACCGATCGGTATTATTCATGACTTTCGCATGGAAACGATTCAAGAACAGTTAAAGTCTGGAGATTTACTCATTATGATGAGTGATGGAATTTATGATGGTCCACAGGTTATGGATAAAAGATCCTGGTTTCAAGAAAAGTTAAATGAATTAGAAACGAGTGACATACAACATGTTGCAGACTTTTTACTCGAAGAAGTGATTCGTGAAAATGAGGGCCATATTTTTGATGATATGACAGTTATTGTCGCAAAAATAGAGAGAAACAAGCCGAAATGGTCTTCGATTCCTGTTCATTTAGCTGATGCGTAGTATAGATTCCCCTTACTTTGTCTATGCTGATAGACAAATGTGTGGGGAGGTTTACCAATGAAAAAAGGAACATTACAACAAATTTTACTCATTACTGATGGCTATTCAAACGAAGGTGAAGATCCAACCGCTGTTGCCACATTGGCGCAACAATCAGGAATTACAGTAAATGTCATCGGGGTTTTAGATGATGGAGAAAAACAACCTAGTGGATTAAAGGAAATCGAGGAAATTGCTCACTGTGGCGGGGGGATGAGCCAAATCGTTTTAAAAGAATCGTTATCCCAAACCGTTCAAATGGTTACGAAACAAGCGATGAATCAGACGATTCAAGGATTTGTAAATGAAGAGCTTACGAATATTTTAGGTGAAGATCGGGAAATGATCGATATTGAGCCAGAAAAACGTGCAGAACTCATGGAAGTTGTTGAAGAATTAGAAGAGACGTGTAATTTAGAAGTGTTAGTGTTAGTTGATACAAGTGCGAGCATGTCAAGTAAATTAGAAACGGTAAAAGAAGCATTAATTGATTTATCGATGAGTTTAAATGCTAGAGAAGGTAAAAATATGTTTTCTATTTATCGATTTCCGAGTAAACGAAAATATGTAGAAAGAATTTACAAATGGTCCAATCAACTCGAAACAATTTCTGCGGTCTTTCCAAAATTAACAAGCGGAGGTATTACTCCGACAGGACCAGCCTTGCAGGAAGCGATGAAACAGTTAAGCAAGCGGGCTACTCGTAGAAGGCGTGATGAAGATGACTACGGTATTGAAGAAGCATGGGGTTAATATTGCACCAGGGACGGTTGTCCAAGGTGTTTGGCGTAAAAATAAATATGATGTGATCCGGCGGATCGGCGAAGGCATCGTCGGTTCAGTCTATTTAGTTCAGCATAGAGGGAAGCTGTTTGCTCTTAAAATTAGTAAGCAAAGCCATTCGATAACGATGGAAACAAATGTGCTCGAGTCTCTTCAAAAGGTCCAAGGTCATTTTCTTGGACCTTTTCTTTTGGATGTTGATGATTGGCGATCGCCAAATGGAAAAGTCTTTTCTTTTTATGTGATGGAGTATGTTCAAGGTGAGTCACTCGCTTCTTTCTTGAAAAATCATGGCTCAGATTGGTTAGGTGTCTTTTTGCTTCAGTTGTTAGATCAATTACAAAAGTTGCATGAACAAGGTTATATTTTCGGTGATTTAAAAATCGAACATGTCATAGTCGAACTTTCACCACCGACTGTTCGCTTCATTGATTTTGGTGGGGTGACGAAAAGAGGGCGAGCGATTAAGGAGTTTACAGAGTTTTATGATCGAGCATACTGGCGATTAGGGACGCGAAAGGCTGAACCGAGTTATGATTTGTTCGCTCTTGTGATGATTTTTATTCATCTATTTCATCCGCAGCAGTTTCAACGTGGGAAACATCCAAAGCAAATGCTTTTGATGAAGTTAAAAGAAACACGGGGTTTACACCCTTTTACGGATGTGTTTAAAAAAGCTCTTCTTGGCCGTTATCCTACGAGTGCATCGATGGTTCGTGATGTACAAAAAGTAATTTATCATCCTAAGCAAACTTCACGAAGACAACGGCCAAACCATAGGAAAACAGAAGCGAAGGCATTCTTTGTAGAAGTCGTTATTTTATCCTTTCTAGTAGCAATATACAGTTTTCTTGCCTTTTTTGCGTCATAATGTATGATAATAAAACATTTAACATAGAGAATTTCCGTAATAATCTGTACAATAGAACAAAGGCATAAAATCGTGTGGGGATTGTATGAAAAATAAAGTAGTTACTTTTATAGAAAAATTTAATTTGCTTCAAAAAGGAACGACAGTATTAGTTGGAGTTTCAGGAGGGCCTGATTCAATGGCGCTCCTTCACTTGCTTGTGTCACTACGTGATAAGTGGGATTTACGTATCATTGCACTTACGTTGGATCACCAATTGCGTGGGGACCAGTCCGCCAAAGACGTTACATATGTTAAAAATATAGCATATATGTGGGATGTAGAAGTCATTTATGAGAAATTGAATGTTCGAGAATTTCAAGAGCGTGAAAATGTGAGTAAACAAGTTGCTTCAAGAAAGTTGCGGTACAAGTTTTACAAGGAACAAATGAGGAGATTTGATGCTGATTATCTTGCTCTTGGCCATCATCAAGACGATCAAGTAGAAACGATGCTAATGTCACTCACAAGAAGTGCCAGTTCCAATGCTTTTCTTGGTATTCCGGTTCAAAGAAATTTTTCTACTGGTGTAATTATTCGTCCACTTTTAGCTGTTACGAAAGATGACATTACAACGTATTGCGCGGAACATCATATTGAAGCACGCTTTGATCCGTCGAATATCGATCTTTCAGATAGGCGAGTTTATGTTAGAAAAAAGGTTGTTCCCTTATTAAAGGAGAAAAACCCAAATATTTACAACACAATGCAACGATTAAGTGAAACCATTCATGAGGATGAACAGTTTTTACAAACCGAGGCTAAAAAGGTGCTTACTGAACAAGTAACTTTCGATGTTAAGGAACGAAAGGCAAGCTTTCATATCGATAAGTTTAAACAGTATGCCAATCCTTTACAAAGAAGAGCCTTTCATCTAATATTGAACTATCTATATAATGAAGAGATTCCTAAAGATATGTCATATATTCATGAAGAAGACTTTTTTTCCTTACTTGAGCGGACAGATGGAACAAAAACACTTCATTTTCCAAACAATTTACATATTGAAAGGTCTTATGAAGTTGTATCGTTTTATTTTTCAAAGGAAAAGAAAGAAAGTAAAAGTTCACAAATCATTTCTATTCCAGGTAAAATGATACTTCCGAATGGCTGGGAGTTAACAGCTGAATATACGGAAGAAAAAGATGTATCCTCGAATCGTTATACATTTTGTGTTCCTAAGGAATCGGTAAAGCTCCCCCTTCAAGTAAGAATGCGTCAGCCTGGAGATCGGATATCTTTACCAGGTCTCCAAGGTCGAAAACGAGTCGCTCAGCTGTTTATCGATGAAAAGATCCCGAAACATGAGCGGGATCATTGGCCGATTGTCGTTGAGCAGGATAATACAGTTTTGTGGGTCATAGGATTGCGAAAGAGTGAAGAAAGAGATAAGAAGCAAGGAAACTTATGGATAAAATTACAAGTAAAAAAGCAGGGTGAATAAAATGCATAATGAGATTAAAGAGATTTTAATTACAGAAGAAGAAATTCAAGAAAAATGTAAAGAAATAGGTAAGCAATTAACAGAAGAATATGAAGGAAGATTTCCGTTAGCAATAGGTGTCTTAAAAGGTGCCATGCCTTTTATGGCCGATGTTCTTAGGCATATTGAAACCCATTTAGAAATGGATTTTATGGATGTTTCAAGTTATGGTAGTGGAACACGTTCTTCTGGTGAGGTAAAGATCGTTAAAGATTTAGATACTAAAGTAGAAGGACGAGATGTACTTATCATTGAGGATATTATCGATAGTGGAATGACATTACAATATTTAGTTGACTTATTTAAGTATCGTAAAGCGAATTCTGTTAAAATTGTCACATTGCTTGATAAACCGTCTGGAAGAACGGCAGATATTCGGGCAGATGTGATCGGCTTTGAAGTACCAGATGCCTTTGTTGTTGGCTATGGACTTGATTATGATGAGAAATACCGAAATTTACCTTATATAGGCATTTTAAAACCAGAAATTTACAATGAATAAAAAGAAGGCTGTATAACTACTGTACTCTATAGATTTATTTTATTAATATATAATGAAGAGAAATCCTTTATGACAGTTTTTACTCGTTTAAAACAGTTGTTTTGTTAAAATTATTATTGAGTGAAATTTGTTGTCATTAAAGTTTCTAATATGATACTATGTAATATAGTTTTTGCCGTTTGGGAGGAGGTAAGAAATGAATCGTGGATTAAGGCATTTATTTCTTTTAGGTGTCATCTTTCTCGGTCTCATCGCAATTGTAAGTATTATTAAAGATGATGATGGGAACATTGAAGACTTGAATGCCAAACAATTTATGGAGGCATTACAAGATGGTGACATCGATGAAATGGTTATGCAACCTAAAAATAAAGTTTATTTAATAACAGGAACATTAAAAGCGGATGACAAACCCTTTGTCGCACGCATTCCGGATATACCAGATATTACGAAATCAATTTATGAATTGGGAGAAGAGCAAGGTGTTTTAGAAACAGCGGAAGAAGAACAGCCAAGTGCTTTTCTTAACTTCCTAATGATGATGCTCCCCTTCATAATTATCGGGATTATCTTTTTCCTTATCCTTACAAGAGCTCAAGGTGGTGGAGGCGGCGGTGGCCGTGTCATGAACTTTGGGAAGAGTAAGGCGAAGATGTATACAGAAGATGAACAAAAAGTTCGCTTTAAAGATGTCGCTGGTGCAGATGAGGAGAAACAAGAGCTTGTAGAAGTAGTAGAGTTCTTAAAAGACCCTCGAAAGTTTACTAAAGTAGGTGCACGAATTCCAAAAGGTGTTCTATTAGTTGGCCCACCAGGAACAGGAAAAACATTACTTGCTAGAGCTGTTGCTGGAGAAGCGGGTAAACCATTTTTCTCCATTAGTGGTTCTGACTTCGTTGAAATGTTTGTCGGGGTTGGTGCATCACGAGTAAGAGATTTATTTGAAAATGCGAAGAAAAATTCACCGTGTATCATTTTCATTGATGAAATTGATGCCGTCGGTAGACAGCGTGGAGCTGGACTTGGTGGAGGTCACGATGAGCGTGAACAAACATTAAACCAGTTACTCGTCGAAATGGACGGTTTTGATGCGAACGAAGGAATCATTATGATTGCTGCAACGAACCGACCAGACATTTTAGACCCGGCGTTACTTAGACCTGGACGTTTTGACAGACAAATTACTGTTGATCGACCAGATGTAAGGGGTCGAGAAGCGATTTTGAAAGTGCATGCTCAAGATAAACCGTTAGAAGGTACTGTTGATTTACGGACAATCGCTATGCGAACACCAGGTTTCTCCGGTGCTGATTTAGAAAACTTGCTTAATGAAGCAGCGTTAATTGCCGCGCGGGCTGATCGCACATCGATTGATGAATATGATATTGATGAAGCGATAGATCGTGTGATTGCAGGTCCGGCGAAAAAGAGCCGTGTCATTTCAGAAAAAGAACGAAATATCGTTGCATACCACGAAAGTGGACATACAGTTATCGGTATGGTTCTTGATGATGCCGATACTGTTCATAAAGTAACGATTGTTCCGAGAGGTCAAGCTGGTGGATACGCAGTCATGTTACCGAAAGAAGACCGGTACATGGTTACGAAAACAGAACTTTATGACCGCATCACTGGGCTTTTAGGAGGTCGAGTCGCCGAGGAAATTATTTTCGGTAAAGATGAGGTAAGTACTGGTGCACAAAACGACTTCCAACGAGCAACAGGCATCGCGAAGAAAATGATTACTGAATATGGAATGAGCGATAAAATCGGTCCGACCCAGTTCAGTAGTGGAGATAGTGAAGTATTCTTAGGAAGAGATTTCCAAACAGATAAGAATTACAGTGATGCGATTGCTCATTTAATTGATAAAGAAATTCAAAATATTATTAATAGCTGTTATGAAAGAGCGAAACAAATTTTAACAGAGCATAAAGAGCAGCTGGAAGTTATCGCTCAAACATTGTTAGAAATTGAAACCCTTGATGCAAAACAAATTAAATCTTTATTTGAAGACGGAATTCTTCCACCAGAGGATGATTCTTCTGATGAAGAAGATACAGCTGACGTAAAAGTAAACATTCAACCGAAAGAAGATGCGGACGAATCTTATGAAGAGGTCAAGCGAAAGGCTGAACAACGTCTCGAAGAAAGAAAAAAGGAAAAACAACAAAAGGAACAACAAGAAACTGAAGCAGAAACGCAAGAAGATGAACAAACAGACAAATCAGAGGAAAATGAAGACAATTAAATGGTGCATAAAAACTAGCGGCAGTCTCGATAAAAAGGGACTGCCTTTTTATCTGTATGACTTTCATTTGTAATACGTTTAATTTATGATAAAAGTGCTATTTACATTTATACATATTTTTAGGAGGATGAACAAAAGATTTGAAACGAGATCCTTTCGTCTTTTGTTTCATCAGAAAGGTAGTTGAAACGATATGATATTTGTTTTAGATGCGGGAAACACACATACGGTTCTTGGTGTCTTTGAAGAAGGGACATTGCGAAACGAATGGCGTATTCGAACAGATCGGCGGAAAACAGAGGATGAGTTAGGTGTTTTAGTAAAATCGCTATTTGATCTAAAGGGTATATCTTTTTCTGATATTAATGGTTTGATTATTTCATCTGTCGTTCCACCATTAATTGAAATTTTAGAAAAAATGTCTATGGATTATTTTGATCTAAAGCCATTAATTATTGGAAGGAAAGAAGTTGATCCTCATTTAGCGATGAATTATCCGTATCCGAGGGAAGTTGGTGCCGATAGAATTGTTAATGCGGTAGGCGCGATTAAAAAGTATGGGTCCCCGGTGATTATCGTTGATTTTGGAACTGCGACAACATATTGTTATGTGAACGAAAAAGAAGAATATAGTGGTGGACTGATTACACCAGGTATTACGATTTCGATGGATGCATTATTTAGCCGAGCATCCAAGTTACCAAAAATAGGTATTCGAAAGCCAGATCGTGTCATTGGGAAGTCAACCGTCGGAGCGATGCAATCAGGGTTGTTTTATGGCTATGTAGGACAGGTTGATGGTATTATTCGAAAGATGAAAGAAGAAACAGAGCAGGCTATAAAGGTCATTGCAACGGGTGGGTTAGCATCTTTAATTGCTGATGCTTCGGAAATGATCGATTACGTTGATCATCACTTAACATTAGAAGGTTTATATGAAATTTATATGCGGAATATGAAGGATAAATCGTAAAGGAGAGAATACATCATGTTAGATTACTTAGTAAAAGCAACAGCCTATGATGGGCAAATCCGTGCCTATGCAGCGATAACGACACATACAGTTGAAGAGGCTAGGAAAAGGCAGGATACATGGGCGACGACAACAGCAGCTTTAGGGAGGACCCTCACAATTTCTGCGATGATGGGTGCCATGTTAAAAGGGAAAGATACGATCACTACGAAAATTGAAGGAAATGGACCTATAGGGGTAATTGTTGCTGATGCAAATGCAAGAGGGGACGTTCGTGGGTATGTTGGTAACCCCCATGTTGATTTTGAATCAAATGAAGCAGGTAAGTTAAATGTTCGTGAGGCGGTCGGGACGGAAGGTTTTGTCAGTGTTGTTAAAGATTTAGGTATGCGGGATCATTTTACTGGCCAAGTACCGATTGTCTCCGGGGAAATTAGCGAAGATTTTACGTATTACTTTGCTACATCCGAACAAATTCCTTCATCTGTTGGTGCAGGTGTACTAGTGAATCCTGATTTGTCTGTTTTGGCAGCCGGTGGTTTTATTATTCAAGTGATGCCAGAAGCTACTGATGAAGTCATAAGTACATTGGAAAAGAGAATCAAGGAGTTTCCAGCAATTTCCCAATTAGTCCAAGGCGGGTATCGACCAGAGCAAATTTTATATGAGTTATTTGGTCGAGATCAAGTAAACATTTTAGAAGAGATGCCCGTTCAATTCCGTTGTAAATGTTCAAAAGAGCGAGTAGAACGAGCTATTATCGGTTTAGGTAATGAGGAAATACAAAAAATGATTGAAGAAGATGACGGAGCAGAAGCAAATTGTCATTTTTGTAACGAGATGTATTATTTTTCAGGAAAAGAATTAAAAGCCTTATTACAATAGGGGAGAGAGAAGACATGACAAAACGGGGCTTACTCACAATAATATTTGTGCTTCTTATTACAAATATAGTTACGTTAGTTTTACTTAGTAAAAAAGATAAACTTGATGAATCATCTGATAATATAAATGAAGTTGATAATAACATCTCCCAAGAAAAGGTGACTAGTTTAGATGATGTTGTTGCAAGTTTTCAAGGAGAAGATATTTCTTATCGTGATTGGATGCGCTCATTACGAGGAGAGTATGGAAAAGAACATTTAGAGGAAATGATGTTAAAAAAGGTAGTCTCTACATTGGCTAAAGAAGAAGATTTACAAGTAAATGAGAAAGTAATTGAACGGGAAATCTCCTTTTTAACTTCAATGAGTGGCTTAATTAGTGACGAAGAATTAGCCGAGCTTCAAAAAACTTGGCGAGAAGATCTTATTTTTCAACATCAACTAGAAGCTTTACTAACGGAAGCGGTTGATATTTCTGATGCGGAAGCACAAGAGCACTATAATCACTATCAAAACCAATACGATTTTTCCGCAACTTTTCAGTTATCCCATATCGTTGTCGATGATATGGATGTTGCAGAAAAGATTATTCGCGAGCTGGAAGAAGGAGCACAATTTTCTTTACTTGCTCAAGAGTATTCGATAGATGAAGATACAAAGGATGCTGGAGGATATTTAGGATTTTTTACGAAGGGAAGTCAATTTGTTCCGTATGGATATAGAGACATAGTGGCAGACTTAGAAGAAGGTTCTTATAGTGAGCCTGTCTCTCTAGGTAATGAAATTGTTATTGTTTTTTTACACAGAAATTTACCCGAGATTACATTTTCCTTTGAGGAAATTAAAGATGATATTAAAAGAGAATTAGCGATTAAACAAATTGATAAACAGAAAGAAATCAAGGAGTTATGGGAAGAACAAAATATCGACTGGATTTTCGGTGATGAACACGGCGAATAACATTGACAACAACTAACTTTTTCGATATACTACAATTAATCCGACAGGAAAACTACGAATAAGGAGGAAAAACATGTTAGTTGCAAACAATATTTCTGAAGTCATTGGAAGAACACCAGTTGTAAAGTTAAATCGGACGGCTGATGAAAATCATGCCGATATATATGTAAAACTTGAGTTTTTAAATCCGGGACTTTCTGTAAAAGATCGAATTGCTAAAGCAATGATTGAAGCTGCAGAAGAATCGGGAGACTTAAAACCAGGTGGAACGATTATCGAACCGACAAGTGGAAATACAGGAATTGGTATTGCAATGGTCGCTTCTGCAAAAGGATATCGAACAGTTATTGTCATGCCTGATACGATGAGTCATGAACGTAGAAATTTGCTTAAAGCCTTTGGGGCTGAGCTCATTTTAACGCCTGGTGAAAAAGGAATGAAAGGTGCGATTGAAAAGGCTAGTGAAATTGCTGAAGAAAAAAGTTATTTTATGCCGCAGCAATTTGATAATATGGCGAATCCAAAAATTCATGAAAAAACGACCGGGAAAGAAATCCTTGAACAATTCCCCGATGGTTTAGATGCCTTTGTTTCTGGGGTTGGAACCGGAGGAACAGTCTCTGGTGCAGGAAAAGTATTAAAAGAACATTTTGAAGATGTGAAAATTTACGCCGTTGAGCCAGAAGATTCTCCCGTATTAAAAGGTGGAGAGCCAGGACCCCATAAAATACAGGGAATCGGTGCTGGATTTATTCCAAACACATTAAATGTAGATATTTATGATGAAGTTTTGCAAATATCAAATGAAGAAGCCTTTAAAACGTCAAGAGAAATCGCTCGAACAGAAGGAATATTAGGTGGAATTTCTTCTGGTGCGGCTATTGCTGCAGCAAAGCGTGTCGCAAAAGAGCTCGGAAAAGGCAAAAAGGTTTTAGCCATTTTACCAAGTAATGGTGAGAGGTATTTATCTACACCGCTTTATCAGTTTGATGAGGAATAAAATTATAGGGTGGGCCATTTATTGATGGTTCACCTTTTTTTATTGTGATAACTTATTCCTAGGATTTTTTAAAAAAATTGTGTTACGATAAAAGCAATAAATGTGTGAAGTGAGGTAGTAAGGATGAAACTAAGAACTGCAGTGAAAACCTATGATTTAACGAAACGAACACATATTATGGGGATTTTAAATGTAACACCAGATTCTTTTTCAGACGGTGGAAAATATAATGAGTTAGATGTAGCTATTGAACAGGCGAAAAAGATGGAGGAAGAAGGTGCTGATATTATTGATATCGGTGGAGAATCAACACGGCCTGGTCATGATCCGATAAGTGTCGAGGAAGAGCTGGACCGGGTTTTACCAGTGATTGAGGCCGTTCGTCAAGAAGTGAATGTGCCAATTTCAGTAGACACGTATAAAGCGGAGGTTGCCGAGCGGGCGATTGAAGCGGGTGCTTCTATTATTAATGACATTTGGCGTGCTAAAAAGGATCCTGAAATGGCGGATGTTGCAGCTGATAAAAACGTGCCGATTATATTAATGCATAATCGAACAAATATGAATTACACGTCCTTAATGGATGATATAAAAGCTGATTTAGAGGAAAGTATTGATCTCGTACTTGAAGCGGGCGTCCAACGGGAAAACATTATTTTAGATCCGGGCATCGGTTTTGCTAAAGATGGGGAGCACAATTTAGTTGTGATGAATCATTTAGAGAAAATCGTTCAAATGAATTTCCCTGTTCTTCTTGGATCATCGAGAAAAAGGTTTATCGGCTCGATTTTAGATGTCCCAGCTGAAGAACGGGATGTTGGAACGGGGGCGACAACTTGCCTTGCCATTACAAAAGGTGTGCAAATCGTTAGAGTACATAACGTGAAATTACATAAACAGTTAACATTAATGATGGATGCGATGCTTTCTGCAGAAACGTAAGGAAGAGGTGAGATGATGGATAAAATTATATTAAACAATTTACAATTTTATGGTTATCACGGCGTATTCCCAGAAGAAAATAAGTTAGGCCAACGGTTTCATGTAGATTTGCAACTTCATTTATGTTTAAAAAAAGCTGGAGAAACAGATGATATGAATGAGTCGATTGATTATGGACACGTGTATGAAGTCGTTCAAGAAATTGTTGAAGGAGAGGCTCGGGATTTATTAGAAGCGGTTGCCGCAGACATAGCTAGAGCTTTGTTTGAAACCTTCGAGCAACTTGAAGCATGCATGGTAAAAGTGATTAAACCTGATCCACCAATACCAGGACAGTATGATTCGGTAGCGGTAGAAATTTATCGGGAGCGTTCTATATGAAGAGATCCTTTATAGCAATGGGAACGAATATTGAACCGAGGAAAAAATATATTGATGATGCTATTACTCGCTTGCGAGATCATGGCCAAATTGAGGTTAAGCAAATTTCTCCGATTTATGAAACAGAACCAGTTGGCTATTTAGAGCAAGCAGATTTTCTAAATTTAGTCATTGAAGTTCAGACAAATTTAGCGCCAAAAGCGTTACTTGAAGCTTGTCAAGAGATTGAATCAGCCTTAGGAAGGGAAAGAACATTTAAAAATGGCCCACGAACAATCGATTTAGACATTTTAACGTATGAAGATGAAGTTGTTGATAAAGAGCACTTAACAATTCCCCATCCTCGTATGAAAGACCGAGCGTTTGTGTTAGTTCCCTTTGCAAAGATTGCAAGAGATTTGAATATCAGTTTGTATGGGAAGACCGTTTCTGATTTATTAGAAAATCTACCGGAAAATGACTTAACTGAAGTGCGAAGGTGGAAGGGGAAGTAAAAGTGCGTCAGTCGTCTTTCTTTTCTAATTATGTTATGATTTTTAATAACTCATATTGATTAAATAAACGTTTAAAAGAAAATAACGGAGTGATTGTAGTGCCAGAACACTTAAATGAACAAATGCAAGTACGCAGAGAAAAATTAAAAAATTACCAAGAAAAAGGACTAAATCCTTTTGGTAGTAAGTATGAGCGTTCACATACAGCGGAACAACTTATTTATAAATACGATGATTTAACAAAAGAAGAATTAGAGGAAAAGGAAGTAGTTGTCACGGTAGCTGGTCGTGTCATGACAAAGCGTGGGCAAGGAAAAGTTGGATTCGCCCATTTACAAGATGCCAGTGCTCAAATCCAAGTATATGTTCGTGAAGATGCTATCGGGAAAGAAGATTATGAAGTGTATCGTTCAGTTGATATCGGTGATATTATCGGTGTTAAAGGAACAATGTTTAAAACGAATATGGGTGAATTAACAGTAGCCGTCAATGGCTTTGAACTTCTATCGAAAGCCTTACGCCCGTTACCAGATGAATATTATGGATTAAAAGATGTTGAACAACGATATCGTCAACGGTATTTGGATTTAATTTTAAATGAAAAAAGCCGGGATACCTTTTATCTAAGGAGTAAAATTATCCAATCTATGCGTCGTTATTTAGATGACATGGGCTTTTTAGAAGTTGAAACACCAACAATGCATGTCATTCCAGGTGGAGCAAATGCAAAGCCTTTTGAAACACATCACAATGCATTAGATATGTCCTTATATATGAGGATTGCTTTAGAACTTCATTTAAAGCGACTCGTTGTCGGTGGGTTTGAAAAAGTTTATGAAATAGGTCGAGTCTTTAGAAATGAAGGTGTCTCTACACGACATAATCCAGAATTTACAATGATTGAACTGTACGAAGCTTACGCAGATTATGAAGACATCATGGAATTAACCGAAAACATGATTGCTCACATTGCGAAAGAAGTAAAAGGAACGACAACGATAACGTATGATGGAGAAGAAATCGACCTAGCCCCTAAGTGGAAGAGATGGCATATGGTCGATGCGATTAAACATTATACAGGTGTTAATTTTTGGCAAGAGATGAGTGATGAAGAAGCAAAAGCTCTTGCGAAGGAACATAATGTAAAAATAGAAGAAACGATGAAATATGGCCATGTGGTTAATGAGTTTTTTGAGCAAAAGGTTGAATCTGAACTTGTTCAACCAACATTCATTTATGGACATCCAGTAGATGTATCACCATTAGCCAAGCAAAACGAAGAGGATCCAAGGTTTACAGATCGTTTTGAATTATTCATTGTCCGTCGCGAGCATGCGAATGCATTTAGTGAATTAAATGATCCGATTGAACAAAGAAAACGTTTCGAAGATCAAGTAGCTGAACGAGAGCAGGGTAATGAAGAAGCCCATTTAATGGATGAAGATTTCATTGAAGCCCTAGAATACGGTCTTCCGCCAACAGGTGGATTAGGAATTGGTATCGATCGTCTCGTTATGCTTTTAACAGATGCTCCATCTATTAGAGACGTATTGTTATTCCCGCACATGCGCAGTAAATAAAACATAGATTATATAGTACATTTATATAGTCAGCTTTTGCTGGAACACATTTTTTAGAATATATCATTAAAAAATGAAACTTGAGACTAGGGGAATCTTATTTAAACATGATTGTTCCTTCGTTATTCATCGTGTTCTTAATAAAATTTTCCTAGTCTTGAGTTTTTTTATTGACGTTTAGTTTAATTTTACTTATGATATATAAGGTCGCTATGGACATGTTTCAAAGGTTAGATAAGGTGTCCTTGCGAGCTGACAAACAAATCAAAAAATTTTAAATATAAAAAGTATTTATGCTTGCATTTGTTTTTGAAACGTGTTAAATTATGAAATGTTGGTCAAAAACAGCGAACAAAATATACAAAAGTAAAAATAACTGTTGACATAAATTTTTGTTCGTGATATAGTTTTAAAGCTGTCGAAATTTGATGGCGAAAAACAATAAGTGTTTGATCCTTGAAAACTGAATGAGACAGCGAATATGTCAAGAGAAACTTTTATATGTTTCTCGTCAATAAATTTTTGTAAGCTAAGAGATAACTACGGTGTTAGTTATCGTTTCAAACTATATTGTAGTAGGGTGGATTTTCCATTTTATTACATCTCTATGGCAGTCAAACATGCTGATGCATGTTTACTGCACAAGTACGACTAAATTTTCGA
>Ga0209487_1001716_pt1 | contig 18242 bp, 10 predicted proteins | sample Poulit2012_FD_187524 | JGI IMG/M metagenome (GOLD analysis project Ga0209487, IMG submission 187524) | Agricultural soil microbial communities from Georgia to study Nitrogen management - Poultry litter 2012 (SPAdes) (version 2) | ecosystem: Environmental > Terrestrial > Soil > Agricultural land...
CCTTCGAGCTTTCGACATTGGAAGCAAATAACAATGTTTTTGTTCCCCGCGCAACTCTTTCCCAATTATCCAGAACACCGGTCCACATTCTATTCTTCTTATATATCTCCGACGTGTCATAATCCGTACCCTTCAATTTTGCATCTTCCAAGCCAATTTTCACTCCGTAGCTTTTTGCAGGCGTGAGAAATCCTAGGCTCAGCAGTTCCGGAACATCGACTTCCTGCACAATGTCTTGATAGAATTCTGACAGCGCCGGCACTGATTTGCCCTTCCTGTAAGGGGTGGCAGTTGCTCCGATCACAAAAGTATCAGCAGAAATGTAAGGAAAAATCTTGCTGAAGTGATTCAAATGTGCCTCATCGATTATTATCATCGTTCTGGACCGGATGAAAAACTCATATCTTGCCGCCCGGCGCGATAAGGTTTTAATCATTGCGACGTGTAAGGATTGAGTTAGATCCGGCACTTTCCCGGCTTCGATTGTTTCGGCCGATAGGCTGAAGCGGTTGAATGCTCCGCCCGCTTGTTTTAATAGTTCTATTCTGTGAGTAAGTATCAACACCCTGCCACCGCGCTTGATGTGAGCTGCGACCATGTATGAAAACATGATGGTTTTTCCTGAACCAGTGGGGGCGCACATGATAATGCGATTATTGTCCGCCGATATACTGGAGCGTAGGGCGGATATTATTTTTTTTTGGTAGGGTCGGAGTTTCATCATTTGCCTTCTGAGAATTTACCTTTCGTCGTCTTCCATCTGCCAATAATTACATCTCTGTATTTTTCATTATCGTATCCAATAAAATCAACAAAACAACGTCTTGAAATTGGATTTACGACAGAAGTCTCATCTGGTTTATAATATTTTTTTTGAATCCAAAATCCAATGAAATATATTTCTTCATCAGTTAGATTTATTTCCTGATTAGGGTTGTCCCAAATAATAGAGCGTCCATTTAAATACTTTTTAAATTTGGTATTTAATTCTTGTAGTGTGATCTTCTTAAGTTTCATATCTCTCTTTTTTTTTAAAACGGTATGTCATCGTCAATTTCTTCCGGATCTTCATATGATCCATCGTCATTTACCAATAGCTTTTTTACAATATATACATTCGAAGGGTTGCTTTTCCCACGGATACGCTTCCTTGTTTTTGTGAATCCCAATGACTTCAAAGCGGTGCCTAATTGCCATATTTTAATCCTTACTGTAGGGTTTTTTTCTTCGATATATATTTTTATGTCCGTTGCGGTCATATATTCCGCATATACATCGCTTTCGTCCACTTGGTCAAAATGTTTTTGGATCAAATCTTCTTCTATAGATGGCTGTCGGTTGCCTTCTGTTTTATCATTCAGGATCTGAATGTCATCCCGATCCAACATCCATCCATCGCCAATTTTCTTCCACTCTTTGTAGATATCAGCCCATAAATCATCTCTGTCTATTTTTTCCAATCTCTCATGGTCAATATTTTTTATATTCATCGGGATTATTCTCCTATTCCCCGTGGGGTCATTTATTATTTCATCTTCGTTTGAATTGCCAGCCAGAACAGCATACCGACGCATATCCTCCGAAAATTTTCCATATGGTCGACGGACGTTAAACCATTGCTTTGAGGATAAGTCCTTCAGTCTTTTGTAATCCCTTTTGCTTTTTCCGGAAAATTCATCATCCACGATAAGCAGTTTTTGAGTCATTAATATCTCCGAATCCTTTCCTTCATCCAATGGGCTTTCGGCATAATAGGGCATCAGGCTGTCAGGTAGCAATGTCCGAAAGAATTTTGTTTTACCCACTCGCTGACTTCCGGTTAGAACCAATATCATTAATGAATATGTGCCATGAGCGGAAGCGACTATAGACAACAGCCATTTCCGTAAAAATAAGTCTCTATATTCCTCATCCGGAACCTCTATACATTTTAAAAATTCATCTAAACACCCTTCGCAGTTCCTGCTACCAACTTTTTTGAAATATTCTTTGAATGGATGATATCCTTTAGTTGCATCGGAAATAATCAAAGAAAATAAAAGGTCTTTTGTGATTTTCTTGCTCACCATTTCCAGCGCTTCTATATAGAGAGAGTTATACATCCTGTCATTTAGTGGTTCACCGTTTAATTCATGTTGACCAGTAACCTTGTTGAATTTTATATCTTTTGTGGTTAACCATGCCTTTAGCCGAGGCAGGATATCATCATTATCCCCGGAAACAGAAGGATCAACCGGCATTTTCATAATGTTGTCAATCATATCGTCCACGTCTTCGCCTTCAATATCCTGCATTTCTTTCAGGTACTTTTTGGCAGACGCTTTGGCTTCTTTTGCATTTTTCGGACCGCCAGACAATCCTATCTGCTTCTTTCTGGACATTGCGATGTTTGCAATCATCCGGGTCCTGGGACTCGTGATTTCAATTCCTGCCATTTTCGCAAGCCATAGAAATGTACCTATTTTAATACCTCGGCTTCCTCTTTTCAACAGGATGGAATACAATTGATCGCATGCCTTGCTATCATACTTGTCCGATTGTGAACTAACTAAGTGAAATTTATCCAACCCTCCAGCACCAAAATGATCAGATATTGCGCATCCGACTCTAAACCAATCGTGATAATCATACGTAAGATCAACCCCCCGGGCAGAAATTTGAGAAAACACATGATCTAAATCATCATCAGAAAATATGAAATTATGGCGCCGTGGTTCTCTTTTCTTTTTTGCAATGTACTTTTTCCAAACTTTAGCTTTTTCGTTCAGAATTAAGTCCGGATCGTAACTGACAAATCTGAATCGTGTAATGTCTTTTCCGGATGGATCAATCATCAAATTATATTCATCCGCAAAGTATTTCTCTAAAGCCTGAAATGCATCCAAGTGTCGGGCAGGATCAACTTTTACGTATGCCGCTAATCCACCATCTCCGGAACATGATAAATGACAAGCATATATATACGGATCGCTCGACATTTTTAATTTGACAATGTTGTGATCATACCCAGGAAGTTGGTCGTCTTTATCAATATCGATTACCAATATCCCGGAATGCTTTTTTAAATTACTGGAAGATCGGTAAGAAAATGTTCCGGAAGGAGTAACCCCCGGCAATTTTAATTTGTCAATCCTGCCGGCTCGATAATGCAAAACCTCATCTTGATAATACCCTTCTTTCACTTTTTGCAGATAATCTTCAAAAAAATATTCTCCAACAGGTTTTACTGCCGGCACATATTTATTGTGTGTTTTTGAGAAATATCCGCCTGGGAAAAATGAAATTTTACTCATTACTATTCTTTTTTTGTCGTGAAATCAAAGATAGAAACTTTTTTTGATATAAAAAAACTTTTACCCATGCACATTTTGTACATACCCCTGACACAGCTAAAGCCCGCACTACTGTTGCATCTTGTGATTTTGTGTGTAGGGGTGTGCACCCCTGTGACACCCGAAAATACAAACTTTGTATAATAGGGTTATATGTGCGTCGTATATGGTATTACGACATACCTTATTATACTTTATTTATAAAAGAAGGGGTACACATCCCTACACAGATGCCCATATCCCGCGCCATTGCTATATCGTGTCTGTGTAGGGAGTTTGAAATCAACCCCTACACATACCATGCACACCCTACACACATGCCGAATAACATTGTGAGTAATATTTTTTTTACCCAATTGTTTTTACTATCTTTACAGCTGTACCAAAATTGAGATTATGGACTTTTTTGAAGTTGTTTCTAAAGAACTTGAAGTTCAGAAAAAAAGCGCTTATAGATTAGGAAAAGACGCCAAAAAACCTAGAGGATGGATTTCTGCGGTAAAAAGAAACAACTCTCCCACTTTGAAGACCGCCCAACAGCTCACTGAAGCCTTAGGCGGAAAAATTACCTTAACCTTTGAAAACCGAGAATATGAACTACGCTCAGCAGTTGAAACAACTGAATGATTATTTCAAAACCACCCCGGTGCCGGATGAACCCGGCCCGATAAATTCAACTCAGGTGGTGCATTCCCTGTCCAATTACGTGGATATTTCTTTGATCCGGATCAATGCCGCAAAGCCCGGATCATTCGAATACAATGAAATAATCAGAAATTTGCGGTATATTGCGAAAAATTTGAAAACTACGGCATCGACCGTCTCAACACCCACAACAGCATGAAAGGAGAACTATACACCGGATCAATCGACTATTCTGAATTGATCGAATTATTGAAGACAGGTAAGTACTCAACTTACCAATCACCGAAAACAGGAAAGAAGTACATCAATGTTTCGGTATGGATAAATCCAGAACCGGACAAATTCGGAAACGACGGATCTATTCAATTGAATCCAAAAAAAGAACACAGAGACGAAGGGCTGAAAAGATACGTTGGAAATGTAAAGCATTTTAAATTTGCAACTCAAGAAGTTGCTGCGGATAGTTTTTCGGATGATGCAGAAGATTTGCCGTTTTGATTACAATAGTTTTCATATTAGCGTGGATTATTAACAGCATCATAGTCTGGTCTGTCGGTTGGGCCATGCAGAAAAAATTCAAATCATGGATCAATCTGAAAAACTGGGTCCTAAAAAAACCAGAATGGCGGATGAAAAAAGGATTTGAAGAGCCAGATGCACCGGTCTATGCCGATAGCTTTGATGAAGCTGTGGCTATAGGTCGGATTCATGGAAGCTTAATTGTGAGAGAATGAGTAAGAAGGAGAAAAAAACTGAACAAATAAGGACGATTAACGGTAAAAAGAAAGTTTTAGCTGAATTGATATCTTCCCATGGAGTTGTAACTCCCGCTTGCGAAGCAGCAGGCATATCCCGATCAGTTTTTTATACATGGTACAACGAGGATGAAGAGTTTAAAAAAGCAGTTGACGGCGTCGGAGATATAGCGGTAGATTTTGCGGAATCTAAATTATTCAATCTAATGAACCAAGAAAACGTTACAGCAATTATCTTCTATCTCAAAACAAAGGGAAAACACCGCGGATATATCGAGCGTCAGGAAGTTGATAATAAACATGATTTCTCTGTAGACTCCTTCCTATCCCAATTCAAAAACAAAGATGTGGAGTGAAAAGCAGGCGGAAGTACTTACTTATCTGGAATCGAAGCACTACAGAAATGTAAGACAAGTTCTTTTTGGCGGCGCTGCTGGTCCCGGCAAAACTTTCTTAGGATGCATGTGGCAGATAGCAAGACGATTAGCGCATCCCGGCACTCGTGGATTTCTTGGTAGAAAAGAGTTGAAACAGCTAAAACTCACCACTTTCAGAACTTTCATGCATTGTTGGAATACTTATTTCCACAACAAGCAACCGGTGAGCATAAAACTGAATGGTCAGGAATCAGTTGTATATTTTTCTAATGGATCTGAAATATTTCTGATGGAATTGGCTCACAAGCCTTCTGATGAAGATTTCTCTGATTTGGGATCTTTGGAACTAACAGATGCCTTTATTGATGAAGTTTCAGAGATCACTGAAAAAGCGTTCAACATCCTGAATTCCCGGATCCGGTATAAACTAATTGATGGCGTTCCGAAATGTTTGGTGGCGTCCAACCCGCAGAACAACTGGTTGAAAACTACATTTGTGTCAGATGATCAGAACATCCCCATCGACTTACCTGATTACAGAAAGTTCGTTCCGGCACTGGTCACGGATAATCCTGACAAAGATTTCGTGAAATCATATATTCAAAACCTTGAGATCCTTCCAATATACGATCGCCGCCGATTACTGGAAGGAGATTGGTCAGTTCGAGAAAATGATTATCCATTCTTTCAAGATTTCAATGCGGACAAACATATTGGGAGCATGGAGATAGTTGATCACCTACCGATATGGTTGTCATATGATTTCAACTACGATCCCACCACCTGTATTGTCGCTCAAGTTGATTTGCCAAATATATATATTATCGATTGCATACAAAGAAAAGGCGGTACTGCGATAGTAACTGAGATTGTGAAAGAATTGTATAATGATCATCCTTCCGGCATTACGATCACCGGTGACAACTCCGGGCATTCAGCCAGCTCGGCAGCCGGGATGAAATCCGGATTAGCGATCACAGATTTTCAGGTTATCAGCGAAATACTGAACACAACAGCCTATGACTTCAAACGCCCATCAAAAGTGAATCCGAAGCATGTTGTGAGCAGAAAAATCATTAATCATGCGTTTAAAAATCTGAATATCCTGATTCATCCCCGATGCACGGTATTGATCAACGACATTCAAAATGCGCAAGTTCGAGAAGATGGCAAGCTTGTGAAAGATCGCGATTCAAACAAACAAGATGCCGGGGATGCTTTCAGATATCTGATTCATGCAGCGCTCCCCCATGGAATTAAAACGATAAATTCATATATTTGAACTATATTTGAGAAATGAAAAAACGAAAAGGAAAATATCATGAAGTTTTCAGGTGGAAAGGACACCGGTTTTACGTTACCCAATCCCCGAATGACCTACCAACATCTCGAGCATTGGGATTTTGGACGGCGATTCGAGAATATACCTTACATATAACATTCGATGATCTGGAGGTGATGACCCGACGACTAAAGCAGGCAATCAACGACAGCGATTTAGCAACAGCCGGATATTTAGTTAACACCTTAGAAGCTTATCGGCAATTGGACGCATCGAAAAATACAACTTTCAACGTTGCTCAGTATTATATTTTTCTGGATAAAGAAGGGGATAAGCTGACTGACGAATGGAAAGAGAAAAAAAGAGAGCTATTTGACCGTTATCCAGAGGTTCAGGCTTTTTTTTTGAATACAACACAAGGTTTGTTGACAGCTTTGAAAATATTATCGGAAGATATACAGATCGAGGATTATTTGAATCGGGAGGAGGTTCTGGAAGTAGAAAAAATATTTTCGAATTCGATTCAAGAACGTTTTACCTCGATTTCCAAGAATCAATCAATGACTTCGTCCTTAGTGTCTCGAAGGAGTTCGGAATCAAGTTCGATGAAGCGATGGAAAAAAAGTTTGTCGAATTTTTGGAGATGGCGCTGACCGTTAAACGAAGATCTGAAAAAGTAAAGCGGGCATACGATAAAAAATAAGTATGCCAATATTATCGGACAATATTATACTGAAACTACTTGCGGACGTAAAGGATGCAAAAGCGAAGCTTTCTGATATTTCCGGACAAGTGGACGATCTTCAGGATAAAACCACCGGGGTAAATAAGACGTTTTCGCAGTTGGGTAAAATCGCCAAAGTTGCCATTTCTGCCGTGTTGATCCGAAAGGGCGCACAAGCATTGAAGAGATTCGGAGATCAGGCAACCCGGGCGTTCGGTGCATTCGAACAATCAGAGCAGTCGTTTCAGGTGCTGGTTGGGAATATCACACAGGCGAACGAGTTGATGAAAGATCTGATGAGATTCGCAGATCAAACTCCATTTTCAGATGCACAAGTTCAGGGCGCTGCCAAGGCGCTTCTGGGATACGGAAGATCAGCGGAGCAGACCCGTGATGAAGTAAGGCGATTGGGGGAGGTTGCAGCGGCTACCGGTGGCGATTTGCAGCAGATATCCACAATTTACGGGCGTGTCGCAGCGATGGGAAAAGTTTCAACTCGAGACACAATGTCCTTTATTTCTGCCGGCGTTCCGATCTATGAAATATTAGGCACCCACTTAGAAAAATCCACGGCACAATTACAGGAACTTCAAACGCAGGGTAAATTAACTTTCAAAGATCTGGAAGCTGCATTTCAGAGTGCCGGTGATGAAGGCGGTAAGTTTTTCGGAGCATTAGAGCGGCAAGCCAATACGGTTACTGGGGTTCTGAACACCATGGAGGGTGAGATTGATAATATTTTTGTCGCGTTAGGCGAAAAAATGGCGCCGGCGATTAAGGAGTTTGGGAGGACTGTCACCACCATCGCTGCCCAGATTGTCGAATGGGTAGAAAATATCGACAATGACTTTGTGGCGAAAATAGCGGCGGCGCTCAGAGCGGTTGGTGAGAATTTCACATCATTTACAGACTTACTTCAAAAGTGGGCTGAACTAAGCAAACATCACCTCACCGGCGTTGGGGTGGCTTTTGAAAGTTGGGCGGCGAAGGTAAATCATGCATTTCAAAGAACTCCCTTAACAAAAGCTGTTTCAGAAATGTATGAAAAAGCTCTAAGGGCTGCAGAAGAAAGAGCGGCAAAGCTTCAGGGCGAAATGAATACGGGCTGGGAGAATTTCCGAAAAGGATTTGGCGAATCCTATCAAAAAGCCCTGGAAGATATCCGCGCCGACATGGCGAAGGAGCAGGGGGATTCCCCTATAGTTAATTCGTTATTAGATTTAGATAGCTCTGGGAATCTGGGTAAGAAAACTCAAAAAAGGATCGACACCGCTTTAAATGAGATTGTAAAAACGGTTTTGAGAGCTTACGGGAAGGCGCAATTATCCCTATTGGGCGGATCAATGTCAGCATTTAAGCGGACAACCGAAATGTCCGAAGAAGCAAAAATATTAGGCGTGCTTCTATCAAAAGATATTGCGAAATGGACAGCGCAAGAACTTAGAAATTTCCAACAATATGTAAAAGATGAACTTGGATCTGATTCAGTAACCAGTCTAATTCTCGAAGGGTATATAAAAGACGCGGAAGGCAAAGCGATCAACATGGATCTGGTCGGAAGGTTGCAAGACAGATTCAATAAAGCGATGGATCGACAAAAAAAGAAGCCGGATGAAAGAAGCTGGTTCTATCGCTTATTGGGATTGGAGGGTGATCAGATCGAAGGATTCCAGGAAGCATCTGCCGTGCTTCTGGATTCCGCGCGTCAACTTACCAATGCCCTGGTTGATGAAGAATTACGGAGAAACGACCTGCTGATCAGAGCGTCACAAGATCGGCTTTACGATCTTCAAAGAATCGCCGGTGAAGGAAATGCAGAGCAATTACAACTGGAAGAGCAGCGCCACAGGGCATTATTAGAGGAAAGAGAAAAGTATATACAGCGTCAAAGAGAATTGAATGCGATTGAGATCACAGCAAACAATGCGGTGACCGTATCAAATATGATCAAAGGATTATCTGACGCATTCAAAACTGGAAATATAATCGGCGGAATTGCCTATTCATTAGCGGCTGCCGGAACCATTGCTGCAACCATTGCCAGTGTTGGCGCTGCACTATCAAATGTGCCGGCTTATGAAACTGGAACTACATTCGTTCAGGGCGATGGCGGTATCGACAATGTGCCGGCGATGCTCACTCGAGGGGAAAGGGTGGTGGATAAAAGAACAAACGCAACGCTGAATAAATGGGGGGTTGGAAATGAAGATCTAATACCCCTCATCGGCCTGTCATTGGGGAAAATAATGCCTGCATCATTAGGCGCTCCAGCAATAGGCAGTTCAAAAGATTTTCAGAGATTGGAAGCCGGATTAAAAAGAGTGGAAAGAGCGGTTGACCGGATCCGAATTGATGTAAATATCGATGAAGACGGTATTGGTATTGCCGCCGGGCATTACAACAATAAACAGAACAGGATAAAACGATTAATGTCATGAGATTGATGATCGACGGCCAAGATTTCACGAATGACGTTCAGGGGTTGGACGATATTTCTCTGATATTCGGGCTTAATACGTCCGATAGTCTTACTTCTGTTTCGGTGTCCGGTGAATTGGAATTTGCCGGCAATGCTTTTGACCTACTTCACACTACTTTCTTTGAAAATACAAGGGAGGACATCGGCAGCCGGTTGGTAGTTCAATTATTTCTCGATTGCTGCAATCAGAAAGATCCGATTTTATTTTACCTTGACAGGGGATCGGTTCGAATTTGCGGGGATTGCATGATATCGGGGAACCTAATCAAATTAGAAGATGATGAAAGTTGTAGATCCTATTTGAGAGATAAGATTTTCTGGAAAGACAATGGTTTTCTGGATTCGGTGCCATTTTACGATATCCCTTATTGTGAAGAATCTGACGCCTTCACGAAAATATACATCATCATATTCACAATACTTTTTCCCATTCTCTTAGTTCTGCAAGCGATTGAGACCGTTATCAACGCCGTTCTTAGAGTTATCCGGTTCATTAGTTTCGGGTTAATTCGGTGGTCGGTGGATATTCCATCACTGGACAATGCTATCAGGTTAATTAGGGCGTGCGATAGAAAGCATCCATCACCTCGAGTTTTCGATATTCTAGATTACAACGTTCGGCGCTGCGGGCTGAAATTTGATTCCAATATTCTGAAATACACCTACGCCAACACTCTGATCTTGATGGCGCAAAACGAAGATGGTTGCACATCTTGTTCATATATTGAGAGCAATCTATTGAACAAAACAACGGTGCAATTAATGAACGACCTAAAACCAGTATGGAATGCTGATTACAGAATCATCGGTGATACTTTGTACTTCGATTGGAAAAAGAGGATAAACATGATTCTGGATGAATACGTTCTGTGCAATGCTGAATCGGAATACGACAAAGGAGATGCGGAAGATCCACCGTGTTATTCATACGACACCAACCTGCCGGCTTATATGCGATTTGAGTATTCTCATGATTCGATTGATACAGCGGGAAACAAAAGATTAGACACTTATAGAGCTGATGGGAAGGAGCGGGGCAATTATGCTGAAATCATTGAGTGGAATGATCCACCATCGCAATATCAAAAAGGAGAGGAAACAGTTATTCTGCCATATTCGCCGCCGGCATTCACGCATGATGGTAGGAATAGGTGCGATATTAGCCAGTTCCGGATGATAGATAAATACGGATTAGGCACACAACCAAATCAGTTAGTCCTGACAATGGGAATGAGTTCATTGCCAAAGTTGATACTGATGAACTCCTTATCTTCATGGGATCCATGGCGCGAAGGTACTGGAGAGGTAAAGGGTTGCATCGCCAATGCGCTGGGGGGTGCATTTGTGTACGATGTTCAGCAATACAATACTTTTCTCTGGACAAAAGAGGATAAATACGAAGGATTATATAGCCAATATTACAAAATTGACGACCCCAGAGGCGAAGAACGACCGCTTTTGAACTTAGAAAGCTTTACATTTGCCTTTGATTGCGAACAATTGGCTTTGGTTATGCAAAACGGGGTTAATGTAGCAGTTGAAACAGAGTACGGAAACGGATATCCGACGGAAATAAGAGTGGACTTCAGGAATAACACAATGACATTAAACGGAGTGAAAGTATGATCAGACCTATAGAAATAAAAGATTACGCTGTATATGCTCCGGGGCAATTCGTGATTATTGAACAGTACTTTGTATCAACAAGATCATTAGCCGGCAAATCAATGTGGATAGGCGTTCAATTCGATTCTTACGAAAATTGCGATGAAGAGCAACCGACAGGAATGACGCCGTTTATTTTTCCTTTCGGCGCCGGTGTGGTTGAGATTCCAATATCAAATTATTCCTTGATTGTCGAAGCGCTGGACGATAGGCGATTCCGCGTTGAGTATCAGTTTTTCAACACGGGATCGAGTAGTACGAATGGTTGCGCTATGGAAGATGCGCCCGGTATGTTGGGTATCGCAGTTGGATATACCGATATTTTACCATTGACAGATCTGCAACGGGATACTGAGCCATGCGCCAGAAATAATGCTTGTTGGCATGGTGCGTGCGCCAATATTGAGTTACTGCCCGGAAGTTTTCAGGATTCCCCGATTATCAAATATTTCGATGCGGACGGCGCGTCCTTGAATGGATATAATCTGGATGGTCAGACAACATTGAGATTTGAACTGGATGGACAAATAGGAAATACTTTTTACATTTCTTTTTGCTCGTCATATGCCCAAATCAATCAGGGAGTTCATCAGGTGGGCGATTTGCCGGTCGGGGCGGTTATCGGCGGGCATGGATTTATCCGCCGGGGATCGAAAATGTTTGCGACGGCGATCATGGATAATATACCATCGACAACCGGATATATCGTATATTCAGACGGATGCACATGGAAGGCGGCGAGATTCGCATTACAGCCCAACACCTTAACTGGCAGTCAACCTGAAATATATCCACCGACGTACGGCGATGTTACGTGTGAGCTGACGGTCAATGACGAGGTAATTAATGATTGCTGCGTAGGAGTTCATCCGGGGCAAAATGTGGGGGTTCGATTAACGATGAATAAAGATCAGTACAATTCTCGAATAATAGCAAATGACACTTTCGGAAACTATGATTCCAATTTCTCATCCGTCGGAATGTGCATTTCAGAAAATCCGATATTGCCAGATCAAAATTGCGATAGTCAAGTAGATCATAATAATGGAGTAGTAGAAACCTCTATTAACATCCAGAATAACTGGGAGGGCAAAGCGATATACGTCAATTTTCAATGGCGGTTTTCGATCCGGACGCCAGAAGGGTTATATCAAGATGTGATCAATAAAACGATACTTCTGAATGTCGGAGCAAAAACAGGAATTCAACTAATAGGATGGGAGGTGGACAACGAGCCACTGTCAGGGCGGTTGTGCCTGGATGAGATTGACAACATCACTGCGATAGTTCAAGGTGAGGAAGGACAGGAATTTTCAATTGATAGCGATCTGGATATTTCACCGGCGGAAGGGATATTTGGGAATGATCCGGTGCGATTGGAAATTTCAACGGACGGAGTTCAGCCATTTTCTAACAGGTGTTTCACGATTAACGCAGAAGGTGAGGTAGAGGATTCTGATGAAAATCCAGTAGATTGCAACACCGGATGCACCGGCGTTGAAGTTGATGCGGTGGTTACTGATTCCGGTGAAAGCGGATGGAAGGTATTTGTTTCAGCCGTGATGAATGGGGTGAATATTACACGAATGTCTATCAACAATGAGTTTTTCTCAGGTAGTTCTGGGTCTGTGGATATTGAAGGCGAAGGAGAACCGGCTATCATTGTTGCACCGCTGAATATCTGGGCGGTCACTTCTGATGGGTGCGCTTATTTCATTAACGGGTATATAGAGATTGAGAACAGAATAGGTGCGACGAATGAAGGAACTGGGAATTGTCAAACAGTTGAAATACCTTTTGATGCGCCTGAGTGCGGGGGCAGCTTGGGAATAGGCGTTAGTTGCTCGGACGGGTCAATGACTATCAACGCTGTGGGTTCGATTCCCGGCACAATATCGGACACCTTGCAATTTTCAGGTGGTGGCACAACATCGAGTCAGAGATTTGATTTAGCTACCCGAACGATCGAAACAACAGATTGCGGTCGGGTGGTACTGTACGAGTGTTTTAATTGCGACCCTGATATAGACTGGGAACAAATAGAAGAATGTGAAGAAAATGAAGAGCTGGGAGTTGAATGGTCTTTTGATGGTGTGGAGCTGACCTTAACGCCCACGAACGACCCGAACGATCCAATAACAGATATTATCGAATACTCATTAGACAATGGAGCGACATGGCAGGAGTATTCAGCGCCAGTGGTCGTCCCAATCTCAATAGAAGAAATTCCCATCCGACGAATCGCAACGTTCGAGAATTGCGACGATGCGATATATGAGGAAGTGATCGGGAAAGAGTGTGATTTCACTGTTACAATAGAGGAAGTTCCAGAGGGTTTGTCGATAGTGGTTTCTGATTATATTGGCTCGTCTGTTCCAACATATCGATGGGAGAAAGAGACGCCTTCGGGTATCACTCCATTCGGGAATACAGAAATAATTGAACCAGATGAGAATGCTATTTACCGTGGATTTGTTACCTTAGACGGCTGTGAGAAAGAAGCTTATTTTCTGGTTATTCAAAATTGCGTGGACTTTGATGCGTTTGTTTCGGCGGTGATCCCGGGGGCGGGGGGCGCTACTTTGTATGCCGGCGTTATTAATCCACCGGCGCCCGTTGATTTCTTATGGTATCAGTGGAGCGGGTCTGCATATGTTCAAATCGGAGCAGGGCAGTCAGTACAAACATCTCAAATCGGAGCAGTGAAACTAATTGTAAAATCGGGAGTGTGTATCCGGGAAGATATTTCTCAAGTGCCAGTGAACTATGAAGATCCCTGGTATTATCAGCGATTCACCCTCACCGGCGGTGAAGATCATGTTACTATCACAGAATTCACATTGCCGGATATCGCCAACTTACACCCGGATCGGATCGCATACCTGATGGAGGTGACTGAAAATGGGGTGGAGCAGGTGTACGGTCATGAAGTCCTACCAACAGACCTGCACCGGCTGGAGTATTCTATCGACGGACAAAAAGTAAATCTAAATCCGGCTTATACACGGGCTGGATCTATCATTGTTGTGAAAATGAAGAAGGAATGAGACAGATGATGTGCGTGATATTTGGACACAGATATCGATATACAGAAACATATTATCACAAAATAAGAGACTTGCATTGCGGTTTTTGCAACCAACGTTTTTGGATACATCATTACGGTAAGAAATTCATAGAAATAGATTTAAGCATAGGCGTCAAAGTAGATTTTAAAAAATACAAGAAATGGATCAGAAGAAATCATTGAATATGATAAAAAAAATATTAATAGGATTATTCTTACTCATTGTCGGTACGCTAAACGCCCAAATCGGTATCGACTTAACCGAAATGATTCCGGCGCCTGATTCGGGATATATGATCCTGACCACAGGTGATGAATACCCTGATCGGGGATTGCAGAAATACGTTCGGGCCTCCGACATCCTCGGCATCGACACCCTCTTCCAAAACGGTGATAGCTTGTGTATTCTCATGCGAAGCGAAGAGGCGTATAGGTGCTTTCCGGTGCATAGGGAGGTTCGCTTAGAAAAAGTGGACGGAGGGCTTAGGGTGTGCTGGGAGCAGAGAGATACGGTGTGGGAGACCCGCAACTACCTGCATTTTCCGGGAACGTCGGGGAGCTATGTGCAGGCTCGAAGTGTAAATGATTTTGAGCCTGACACAAATGATTTTGATTTTGAAATTGAATTTAGATTTTTAGATCAAAATGGAGGAATAATAGGAAATTCCACTGGCAGTACGTCAGGATTTTCTTTTTACAGTCAAGATGGAGAGCGAATATCTGTTGCAAGAATATCTAATTCGAACCTTGATCAAGTGAATTTCTCAGGAGCAAGCGTAACTCCTCAAGAGTGGACTACAATGAAAATTGAGTTCAAAAATAGCAAGGGGAGAGGAAGAATGTACATGAACAATGTTTTGATTTCGGAACAAACCAATGAAAGCATGATTGGCATTCCTGTAACATATGCATATAAAACTGCGATAGGGTCTAACAGGGGAGGAGGTCCTATTTATTTGAATGGAGGTATTAGATACTTCCGCTTCAACGACGAATACTTCGACTTTTCCGAGGGATCGGGAGATACGATCGTTTCCAATTTCGGAACGGTCATGGATATTCGAGGGGATGTTTCTTGGGCAATCGACACATTGGGATACACCGGAATCGACACCTCCCACCATTGCGAAATAATCCCATTGACCGATACCCACCTGACTAATGTCGAGCATCTGGGCGATAGTATTCGGTTCACCTTATCGGATAGTGTGATTTTTACAGTAAGAGATAGCTTTATCCCACAGGAAAACATCATCGGTTGGATCGATGAAAGAATACCCGATACCGTGTTTTTCGCCAAAACATCGACAGCGACCAAAGCGATTGAATTCGGTGATACCTTGGAGCTCAAAGGAGGAGCAATCAATATCAACATTCCCGTTGAGGTCGATTATTTTCCGAACACCAATCAATTAGAGATATGCTGGACGGAAATAGAACTTCCTGATCAGGAGTTGCAGGATGAAGGAATGGGAAGTGAATTCAATCAAGGAGGGGGTCAGGTTCAGCAACTACCCGCTGACACTATTCGACTATGCGACACCATACAGCTGAATGATGTTTTCATAGACACCGTTTTTCATGATGGCGATTCATTGCGATTTGTCCGAAACGATGGAAAAACTTGGGCGGTGCGCGATAGTTTCCGAACGGATGATGATATTATCGATCTGATTGACATGATGTACGACCCGCAATGGCTGACTGTGGATAGAGACGGGAACGAGGTGACGATAAGTATCAGTGATGGGAATTCTATCAGCTTCATTGATTCGGTGAGATCGCCGGGATTTATCGCGGAAGTGGCGAGAGATAGTGTTGAGCTCCCGCCTGACACCTTCCTGATATCCGTAGTTCATTTGGGGGATTCAATCGAGTTCATTCGGAATGATGGTCAACGATGGGTTGTACGCGATTCCACGCTAAGCAAAAGCGATGTAATCGAAATCATGCGTGATTCAATTGTTTTTCCCGTGGACACCTTCGTGACTGATTTTTTCAGAGATGGGGATAGCTTGTTTTTGGAACGGAATGACGGGAAGGAGTGGAAAGCGAACATCCGTCCGACGATTGATCAGATTTTTGATCCGTGCGATTTGAACCTTATAGACGATTCTCACTTTTTCAGCGGAGATAAATCCAGTGCAAGAAGATTCGTAATAAACAATTATGCTCAAGTGGATACGATAATTAATGGAATAGCTCATCTTGAAACAATATCTGCATCAGGTGCTTCCCGTTTTGAGTATGATTTTTCATCACTCGATACCGCAAAAACATATACAGCCTCCTTGCTTACTTCCATATCTTCAATGTCTGGGACGAATTCATGGAGACAACTTATCGAAGTTACAAAAATAGAGGAAGGGAAAATTCAGATATCAGATAGTCTTTTTCTTCATTGGGCATCATTTCGACCTACTGCTGAATCAGGAAGGTTGCGGGCTTATTATGGGAATATAGGTATCGGAACGCAATTCGAACTACATTACTTCATGATACAGGAATGCGACCGCCCATCTCATTGGCGTCCTTCTTTGAATGACCTCCATCAAGACCTCTCCGGCATCCGCGACACCCTCGACATTCACGACACCAAAATAACGGATCTCGAATACTTCCGCGACACGCTCAATCCTGTCAGGGTGGTTGACTTCACCCGCTCCGGTGATTCTCTGTACCTCGATTTATCGAATGGTCAGACCTTCGCCGTACGAGATTCTTTCCTTACCGAAGCCGAAATACAGGGCATGGTGGATGTGAACCGGAGTTGGCTTCTGAAAGATGGGGGAGTTCCGGATAATGCAACAGACACCGTGTTCCGGGATGGCGTGGCGGTGATTGAGGGGGATGTGTACGATAGATATATGAGTGGGGATGGGGATAAATATGTGTGGGGAGAGGAGTATGGAGATCCGTCTTTTCTGCAATTAGTGGAAGATAAGTCTGGGAATCCAATAGCAGCTCAAGGTGTTGTGCCGGAGGGGATATATGCTATTCGCATATTCGACAGAAATAATCAAGCGAAAAGAGAAGGGGTGTCAATGGTGTTGGATAATGGAATTTCACTTGACAACTACGGTCAAGGCAACCGCATTGCCGATGTTGATTATCTTTTAGGCGTTGACGCCTCTGGCTATGTGAAAGAAGTCCGCCCCACTTCTGGAATAGACACCATCATCCATCTGGGAGATTCGGTGTTCTTCGACTTCGATGATAAGACATTCACCATCCGGGATTCAGTTAGATCTGATGCGGATATCATCACCCTGATCGAGAGCCATAGAATTTTTCAGCAGTTAGGGCGCTCCGGGGATTTCATCACCCTCACGGATGGAGGTCAGGTTTTGGATCTGCATTTAAAAGATGCGATTCATACAGGCGATAGCATCAGACTTATCATGTCCGATGGGCGCACATTTTCCGTGCGTGATTCTTCTCTTTCCGTGGACGCAGTAAGAGACATGATCATCGAAGAAATTCCGGAGACGGTTTTCTACGTGAAGCAGGGGAGTGTCACCGCTCCGGTCAATTGGGGGGATGTGGTGGAGCTGGAAAATGGCACGGTTAACGTGAACATGCCGACGAAAGTGAAGATGATTGACAGTCTGAATGCGTTGGAGGTGTGCATTTGGCAGGTGGTGGATCGGACGGTTGTAGACACTATTTACGATCGATTCATTGAATTCAATGGCACAAATTCGAGCTATGGGCAAAGGGCAGAAAGTTCTACACCCCGTGTACCGATCGAGCTGCCTTTTTCCTTCCGATTTTCTTTTAACGACCTTACAAATATGGAGCAAGCTATTCTTTCGAATGGGGGTGAGACCGGGAATGCTCAATTTACTTTTCGACTGAATAATAATGGTGATTTCTGGTTTCGGAATGGCGGTAGAAATGTGGCATTTCCCATTTC
>Ga0209487_1001717_pt1 | contig 18242 bp, 19 predicted proteins | sample Poulit2012_FD_187524 | JGI IMG/M metagenome (GOLD analysis project Ga0209487, IMG submission 187524) | Agricultural soil microbial communities from Georgia to study Nitrogen management - Poultry litter 2012 (SPAdes) (version 2) | ecosystem: Environmental > Terrestrial > Soil > Agricultural land...
CGTGGATTATCATTTCTGTCTTCTTGATCAATTATAATTGCAGGGGATAGATTTTTTATTTCATCAACTTTCGGTTTTGGGATTCCCTGATAATTCATTGTTTCTAAATATTGTCTTTGTGATTCTCTATATATGGTATCTTTGAGTAATGTTGTTTTTCCTGAACCTGATAATCCTGTAATAACTGTTAACTCATTTCTTGGTATCTCTAAATCAATATTTTTTAAATTTTTCTCATATGCATTTTTTATTATTATATTCATTTCATCACCTCATCTTCAATGATATCAGATTGAAGCAATATTCCATTTTCAAAAGAAAAAGTGTTTATATAACCTATTTGTGGTACAATAAAGTGAACCTAGGACTTTAAGGTTTTATTTAAAGGTTGTGAGAAAATGGAATATACTATGAAACAAATGATTGAATACGTTGGTGTAAGTAATACGACTTTGAAAAGGTATGAGAGTAATGGATTAATACCTCCTGTTTTGTATACAAAAGGGAATCATCGGAGATATAAAGAAGTTCATTTAATTGCTTTTAAAACAATCCGAAAACTTTTACAAGGTTTTGACATACCAGTAGCATATCAATTGATGAAGTTAGCAAAAGAACAAAAATTTACGGAAGCCAATTGGATCATTGCCCAATCTCAAAAAGAATTAGTAAAGAAAAAAGAAACACTAAAAATGCATAAAGAATTTCTTCTTTCTTTTCCTCAAAAACCATTAAAAAAGAAGACAATGCGCATAGGCGAATTAGCAAAATTTGCAGACATTGAAACATCAACCATTCGCTATTGGGAAGAAAGAGGGCTTATTAAAGGAATCAGAGATCAAAGTAGTGGTTATCGTTTTTTTGAAAAGAACGAAGTACAAAAAACAATCGTTATCTCCCTTTTGCGAAAAAGTGTCTACAACCTCGATGAAATAAAAAAAATTACTGATGAAATGAATGACGAAAATCTTTCCAGTATTAGAAAACATTATAATGCTACTAACAGAGAGTTAGATATTCATCTCGATAAGCAATTAGAATCTATTTCTTCTTATATGATTTATTGTGAGAAATTAAGGAAGTATTGAATTTATTTTCACTATAATAAAAAAAGAGTAGACCGTCATCTACTCTTTTTTATATTCAATTTTTATTTTTATAGAGGTGCATTGTTATAGGTCCAAAAATAGCGATAATAACCCCAGAAATAATTAACGTCCAAATAATGTCCATTCCTACTACATTTCCATGCATTAGACCTCTTATTGCGTCAACAAGTTTTGAGATAGGGTTAATATTTGTAAAAATTTCTAATACACGTGGCATAGTCTCTGGATCAACGAATGCACTACTTAAAAAAGTTAGCGGGAAAATCACCATCATGGAACTGATTAAAAAGATATTTTCAGCTTTTACAACAAGTGCCATTGCATTCCAAATCCAAGATAAACTAAATGAAAAGACAAGTAATAATGCAATAGCTGCTACAACGCCTAGAAATCCACCTTCTGGTCTGAAACCTAATATCATTCCAAAAGTAATCATAATAAAAGAAGTGATTACGTATCGAAGGGTATCATATGACAAAGCACCAATTAAAGATGAAGGCAACCAAATAGGAAGTGTTCTTTGCCTATCAAAAAAACCTTTTTCAATATCTTTTTTTAAATTTAATCCTGTATATATTGTAATTTGCATAACAGTTTGTACTAAAATCCCTGGTAAAATAAACTGTAAGTAATCCTTTACAGATCCTGCTATGGCACCACCAAAAAGATAAGTGAACATGAGTAAGAATAATATGGGCATAAGAATAACATCCATCAAACCCATAGGATTGTGTTTCAGTTTAAGCAGTGAACGCCCTGTAAATGTCCCTATCGAAGCCAACGCTTTTGGAGGAGCTGGTCTTTCGGGAGAAACGAGCGTTTGTTGTAATTTTTTAGTATCAATATTATCTTCTTTATTCACAAAAATCCCTCCTTTATTTTTTCTTATTTATTCATCATCTGTTAAAGTTAAAAAGACTTCATCCAAACTAGGCTGACTAAGAGAAAAAGTTGTTAGATGAATATCAGAGTCTTCAAAGATATTCAAGACTTTAGTAGCTGACGATGTATTATCTACTTTAATTGAAAGCTCAGTATCTTTAGATAAATTATATACTATAGAATCGAAATTCATTTCAAGTATAGTCTCTGCCTTCTTACGTTCATTTATATCTTTCACACTAATGTGTAACATTCCTGAGCCAACTGAAGATTTTAACTCAGTTGGAGTTCCTTCAGCAATAATAGTGCCTTTATTGATAACAGCAATACGATCTGCTAATTGGTCTGCTTCCTCCAAGTACTGGGTTGTTAAAAGGATTGTTGTTCCTATTTCTTTTAACCCTCGAATAATTTCCCAAACTTGATTACGACTTCTAGGATCTAATCCAGTTGTTGGTTCATCTAAGAAAAGAAGATCAGGTGTAACAACTATACTTGCTGCAATATCTAAACGTCGACGCATTCCACCAGAATATTTAGCTGTTTGTCTATTAGCAGCATTTGCTAGCCCGAAAGATTGCAATAATTCTTCAGAACGAGACTTAGCCTCTTTTTTTGAATAACCCATTAATCGAGAAATCATTACTAAATTTTCTATCCCTGTTAAATCTTCATCCATTGAATTGGATTGTCCAGTCATTGCAATTCGAGGACGAATATGTTCAGCTTCAGTTGCAACATCGTATCCAAAAATGCTGGCACTACCACCATCTATTTTTAAAAGAGTAGACAACATTCGAATAGTTGTAGTTTTGCCAGCTCCGTTTGGTCCAAGAAATCCATAGACCATTCCTTTCTCTATTTTTAAATCAACTCCACTAACAGCTTTAAAATCCCCGAATTGTTTAAATAATTTTTTCCCTTCCACTGCATAAGACACATTATTATTCATCCTCTTTCGCTCCTTCTTCGTTTACTTAGGTAGTACACATCTCTTGCTCTTACATAATGCCTCTTTATTTATTGTTAGTTTATATTTTTCATGTTTATCACCTCATTTTTTATTATATAAGACTAAAGCAATATTCTATTTTTATATTTTTATTGTCTAATGTAGTAGTAATAGATTAATGAAATTCGGACTTAGGACTTTAAACTATAACTTTAAAGTTTGATTAATACCTTCTAGCGAAAAAAGTGATGTATTCAAATCTATTAAAAATAAATGGTCGAAAAAATAGTTGAAGAGAGAACTATACTTTTGGAATTCAGAAAACCTTAAAAAATTAAAAGGATTGATAACTCTCTCATCTGCTGGATGTAAGTTCAAATATCAACTCTTCTTTGCATGTTAACTATTTCAGCTTATTGTTATAAAGCAGAGCAAGCAGTGATAGTTGATATTTGAAGAGAAACGGGAGCTTCCTATTCTACTATCATCCAGTTTGTATCTTTTTCTAACGTGAGTATATATTGTGAAAACTGTATTGCTTTTGTTGCTTCGTCAATATATTTAACAGTAACCCATACTTTTATTTGATGATCTACTGTCTGGAATACTGGATGAACTAGCTCTGAAAATAGATAATCCTTACCAATTGGTGGTAAGGAACTATTTTTCACATAATAAGCAAGTTCTTTATCCGTCGCAGTCGGATAAAACGTAAAAAATGTCTCCAAAAACTCCGTTACTTCTTGCGTCGTATCAGAATTTACTGTACCATTACTCTCAGGTTGCTGCGGTTCATAATCTGACTTTTTCGACGTATTCCATAAGGTAGGACTTTGGGTAATAACTAAGTTACCTATGCTATCTTGATGAAGTAAGATTCGATAGGTGGAACTGGTCTTTTCGCTATTCTTATCCTCTGTAATTTTTTGCTCTACTGTATAAACAACCGCATAAGTATCGTTACCTTCTTGTGATACCGACCAAATATCAATATCATTCACACTAGAACTAGTAGGAATGTCTGCTCTTACTGTGTCATTATTTAAAGCTTGCAATTCATCTGTTAGATAAAGACTTAATTTTTCTTCTCGTTCTTCAATAGACTCTTTATTATTTTGCCACGTATAATAATCTTTCACAAAGCCTTTCGTGAAGCTTTCAATTGCACTTGTGTCCACAAGCTTTGTTTCAATGACTTCTTTTTCATGAACTGTATGTTGATCAATAGCTGTAAAGTTTTTATAGACCCCAAACGCAAGACTACTGATTAATACAATCCACAAAACAGTCACTGATTTCTTACGTGTTCCAACACTTTTTACTCTTGTTTTCGATGACTTTATTTCCATTTTTTGTTTTTCATTTTTTCTAAAGAGGTTTTTCATCTATTCCAATCCTTTCTATTGTTTAATTCGGCCAGCTCCAATTAGATGTTTTTGCCAATAAGCAGTCGTTAAATCTGCATAGCCAATCGGATCACCTGCGTTGTACATTTGGTTATCTCCAAGATAAATACCGACATGAGTAACATACGTTCCAGCGTTATACGTTGAATGGAAAAACACTAAATCACCAGGCTTTGCTTCCGATAAAGGTATATGTTCTGTAAAGTCATATTGTTGTTGTGCTGTTCTTGGTAAATTAATTCCGACCTTTTGATAACTCCATTGTGTCAGTCCACTACAATCAAATGAAGTGCTTGGGTTATCCCCACCAAATACATAAGGATAGCCTTCGTACTTTAACGCTTCATCCATCACTAATTGCACAAGGTCACCATCAAATTGTGGGGAGTGAAAGTATTGATTGACTAAATCGACATAAAACATATTGCCATACAGGTATCGCCAACCACCGTTCTTTTTTACCGCAATTGGGTTAGAATAAGTCGTTTTACTTCCACCTGAATGTTTTTTCGCGAAGCTTTGTGCTAAGTCAAAACTATATTTTTTTCCTCTTTGTGCAACATAATCAATGAAACCACCGCCATAGTTATAAGCTTGAATAACCGTATTTCCATCCACTCCTTTCGATTCTGCTGATTGAATTAAGTCTGCAAAGTATTTTACACCTTGCTTTATGGATGCATCTTCCGAATCTAACGTATTTGGTGGTAATCCCATGGATTCGCTTGATTGCATCACATCAATTAACCTTCCACCACTTTCCACTTCCATAATTGCGAGTAACGTTGACACATATTCACTAACGCCAAATTCTTTTGCATATTTTTCTACCATTGGTCGGTATTTTAATACATCTGCTGACACGGAAACACTTCCACCGCCATCCATGTCAAAATCATTTCCTCCTGATGAATCATCTTCATTAGAAATGAAAAGTGCCACAAAAACCAACAAGCCAAAAAAGAGTAGAAAGCCTACTCCATACGTAATGAGCATTATTTTTAATCGCATGACCTTCATTGACGTTCCCTCCTATGTGTAGGCATGGAACGCTTTTGAAGTTGTCTTTTCTTCATTACTTTGATTGGTTTACCTGGACGCTTCATAACTTTTCGTATTTCTTGTTTATTTTCCATTTCTAGACGTTCTTTAGAAGTTGTTCTTTTTCTTTGTAAATGCGACTGTTCAATTTGATTATACTTCCCATAGGCTAGCTGTTCTTGTTCGTTTGATGATGTCTTTTGTTGTTGTATAATTCTTCCCACAATCGGTTCTCTTTGAGTAACTGGTCGTGTATGAGTAGACTGATTACCGGAAGATACACGTTTTTTGTCCATTGCTCGCCGTCTATCTGCAATTGTTTGACGATGTTTCACTGTGCGTTCTTTTGCTGCTTTTTCTCTTTGTTCCTTCGCTTGCACAACACCTTCTTTAAAATCATGAACAGGCTTTTTCAACTGTTCTCTTCCTTGCATTACCGCATATTTAGTACTTGTTGGTAAATCAACCAATTGTTCTTTTCGGTGTTTGATATTTGCTCGAACCTGACTTTTTGCACCAAGTACTTTCCCCGTTACTTGACCAAACTTCTGACTTAATGAAGTTGGATTCGCCTGTTCGTTTGATTTTTCTCGATTCTTTTTAGGTGATGATGTAAGCCGTTGTAATGGGCGAAGGGGTGATGAACCCCCTTTTGTTTTCTTAGATTTACCAACTAATGCACCAGCCGTCGCTCCAGCCGTTGCTCCTGCAAGTGTTCGCGTAATATTACGTTGTAATCGACGTCCCCCGCGATTAAACATCCGATATGGACGACGCATCACTTTACGCCCGACATTTTGTGAATCATTACTTTGTAAGCTGAACATGCTCATGATGTCGCCAAGTTTCATATAAATGCCTGCGAAAGTGACAATCTGTAAGAAAGCAATTAAGAAAAATGGATAACTCGTTGTTAAGCTGTACAGCATGGACGAAATACTAAAAGCAACAGTAATGATTAACGTGATACCAGCACGAAGCATAATCACATTAAACAACTTCATAATCGCTTGTTTCCCCATATTTTCAAAAGTCGGGATCATGGATAATAGAAAACTAATCGGTAAGAACATCGCATAAATAATAAACAGAATTTGCGAGAAAATCATAATACCCGATAATAAAAATACGAAAATGGATATTCCAATATTAAATAGAAACAAAAAGAAGACCATGCCTAAACGTGTTGTGGTCTTCGTAATCGTTAAATTTTTATTGTCATGATCTTCGATTTCCGCTTTAACCGCATTTTCACGATCTTTTCCGTTATTGGCATCTGGACTAGTCGAAACTAGCGTATCAACGCGATCTTCTCCAATCGTTTCTTTATCCGAATCATCGAATTGCAACAACATCCAAGGCTGCTCGACTTGAATAGAAAAGAGATTATCCCGTATCATATCCACACTATCTTTTCCTTGACTAGTTGAGCTTGGCATTAAGATTTTTGTTCCCAAATCTAAACTAGCTTGACTAATATCTGCTGAAAAATCATTGATTTTCGTAATATAGGTTGGTGCATAAGCAATAAAAGATGCAGACAAGATAAACACAACTAAAAAGTTTATAATCGCTCGAATCGCTTTCGTTGTTTCTCGTTTCATTAATCCTGTATAAGCCACGTATATGCCAATGATTAAAATAAACAGAAGCAAGAATCCGACATAAAATCCTGAACTACTAAAACCACTTGCGGTAATTCCAGCTAATGTTTGCATATTCTTTCCAATCGCATCCGCCGTTTGAGAAATGAAATCTAGGGAGTAAGCTTGTTGGATTAAGTATCCTGTCGCATTTGATAAATATAAACTGATAATCCAGATGAAATTGGTAATCGTATAGAGCCCATACATCACCTGTTTACCAATCCCATCATTCCAATTCCACGGGAGCCAGTCCCAACCTGTATCGACATAAAAGTCCAATTGGTAATGGTCTAATGGATAAAGAGAATACAAGTTATCTTCTGATACCGTATCATCGACCAATCCAGCGGCTTGTGCAAATGTACCTAGTAAAAGAAGACATAGAAAAACGGCAGCACCTATAAGTACTACCGTTAAGATCACCTTTTTCAATTGTTGTTTCCTCACATCATCACCTCGTCTCTTTCTCATTTGTAGGTGGTCGAGTATCAAAGGCATCAAATAAATCTTCAAAAACAGGATGGACTTGAATAATTCCAACACGTCCATATAAATCCTGAATCAAACATTGACCGTTTTCTAGTTCACGAAGTCTTCTTTGGTTTCCTTCATCTTCTTTATCGACGCCAAAGAATTCTAATGTCTTTTTAATTTCATTAATATCTCTAGAACGAAAAGCAAACTTCACACCGATATTGTTTTTTAGTTTTTCATCTGTTAAATCATCCGCATTTTGTGTGACAAAATATACGCCCGCATTCATGGCACGTCCAGCTCTTACTAGTTTGTTAGACAGTGTTTTCCCTTGTGCTACTTGCAGGAAGGACCAAGCTTCATCCAAATCAACTATTTTAAATATACTGCGATCAGAATGGATAAAGTCTAATGCAAAGGTAGAAATAACAATTAGCATCGCAACACTAAGTAATTCCATTGTTGTGTATTCCTCAAAACTCGTTTCCGCATCAGGCAATACTAAATCAGCGACTTGAATGATATTTAACTGTTTTTCCAAACTAATCGAATTTTTCACCGTTCCATCAGAAAATAATAAATGAGCAAAGTCATAATCGGTAAAACTTTCAATATGGTCTGCAATGGGAAGTGCTAATGGATTCGGATCACTTCTAAGTTCCTGGATGACAAGGAGTAACCCTCGTTCTTCCTGTTGACCAACGGCCCGAATCGCACGTCGTAATACAGGGAATTTCTCACCATCCCGACTAGAAATACCTGTAAGAAAGGTAAGAATATCAATCGCAAGACTTTCCGAATCCTTTTTCTTTTTCATAATGACAAAGGGATCAAGCAGCCCTTTGTTTGAATCATCACTTGTTAAATTAACAATATTAATTTCATGTGCCATTTCTGGCAATGTTTCTTTCCAGTTGCCACGTTCTGCCTTTGGATCAACGATAAGAGCTTGTCCACCGAATAAGACGGCATAATAAACCAGTAGGTTATTTGCGAATGATTTCCCACCACCAAGTGAGCCTAAGAAAGCAGAAGCAAGCGCATTGGTGACAGAACCTTTTATCCCTTGACTCGCTAAACTAGGATTGAGATATACATTTCTTCCCGTATCCAAGTTGTAACCAAAATAAATCCCTTCTGTTTCTCCTAGCATTTGTGTTGCGCCAAACCCAAGTCCCGCTAAAAAGTCTGATGTAACATACTGAATATAATCATTCATATACCGTTTGCTAGCAGGAATAAATTCACTGTGTAAACCAATCATATCTCCGAATGGACGGACAAGTTTCACGTTTAAATCATCATAAAAATCTTTCACTTCATTACACCTTTGTTTGAGTTCATCTAAAGTCAGCGCAGAAACTCGAATAACATAGCTTAACTTATACATTGATTCTTTACTTTGATCGAGTACATCTTCTAATTCATTCACTTGTTCCAAGGCTTCTAAGACATTGCTTCCTGTTTCATTGTTGGATTCCCACGCATGATTATCTAAATCTTTCAGTTCCTTTTTCTTATTCCGCACAGTCGATAGTGCTTTTTTATTCGTCACAATTTCCACATTCATGGATGTATCAATGGGAAAGGTGAATTGTTGTTGTTGGTAATAAAAAATTTCATCTGAAGGGAACTCCAAATCACCAACAATGGAATTAATCGTAAAATAGGCAACATATGTTGTCTGTTCCTCTTGTTCGATTTTTAAATAACGCTGATTTTCTTCTATTAAACAGCGTGTCGGTTTGATAATGTCATAGTGTTTCACTAAAGTTTCATGCTTTAATTTTTTCAATGGAAGCACGTAGTCATAGTCCTCATAAGCAATATCTGATTGACCATGAAGATGTTCAATTAAATAACCAAAATCATTTTTATCTAAAGGACGTATTTTGAAACGTCTAGAAATTTTGTTTTGCAACAAAGACTCCATTTTAGAAAAGCGTCTCATTTCATCATGGGGCATGAAAACAAAATCACCCATTAAATGATGGTTCACATCACGGACAAAAGAAGATAGTGAATTTTTAATTGATTTCCCCATGGATTTCACACTAACTTCTTCTTCATTCAAGAGCAGTTTAAAACCGATAAAAAAACGATAGTCTACTTGATGTTCGCCAATCATCGAAACAAGCGCTTCCGTTTGATCATCAATCCGTGCATAAGCAACATCTTTTAATCGACCAGTAACTAAGTTTTTACTTCGCTCTTGAACAGAACGAATACTACTAGCCGTGCTAATTTGCAAGGCATGAATTTTTCCATCTTGATTTTGTGCAATCAATTGGCGAAAGTGATCATGCACTTGAATTTTTTCGTCTGGTGATAAAAAGGAATAGTTATAGGGAAGTAATTCATAATATGCAAAGCACTCCCCATCATGGTTAAAGACAAGATTATTTTCCATATATTTAATCGGATAACGCATGGATTTCACTCCTTACAGCTGTAATACTTTCATTCACTTTTACCCGTTGTAACTTAATTGGTTTCCCTGCATAAGTCACTTTGAAACGAAAAAAATAAGTGATGACGGATTTCAGAAAGCTATATGGCTTTTTACCATCAAACGTTTTTTGACTCATGAACCATGTTAAGCCAACAGGAATTCCCACATATTTTAATAACGCTCCATTAATCAAAGATAATGGGGGAAGATTCCCAAGTAACATGACGAGTAGTAAAGAAAGTACAAACCACGACATTTGATTAAAGGTAACGGGGAAGGGCAAGCGAAAATCATTAATCGCATAAATGACTTTTTCAACTGACCAAATACGTGTATAACTTTTTAATTTTTTCATAGGTTCTCCTTTCAAGAAAAAAACAGCCTGCATGTACACAGACTGTTCTCGCATTTTTATATTTATTTATCCAACATATTCAAACACACCATGTGAAGTAACAAGAAAATTCCCGTTTATTTCTAAATCTCTTCCAAGCGCTTGATAATCAATATAGTTCTGTAAATTAGTAGGCACTTCACCAAGCATGCCTGTTTCTTCTACATAGTAGCGTGCCACATCTTCCATATCTTCACAATCTGCATAACAGATAATATCATCTTGATTTTCTAGCAATTCTTCTAAGCTATCAAACCAGTAGCCTTGAATTTCAGATAGTTCATGATAAATTGTCGATCCTTCTAATTCTTCTACCATTGCACATAACCGATTGATTTCAGAAATTGGGGTGTATTCACCAATCTCAAATGGCAATTCATAATCATGTATGGCATATTCTTCATATTCACTATTTAATCCAATACGTTCTTTGACTTCTTCCATATCGATTGGTGGGGTAAACCACGCTCCAACTAATTCGCCTTCATTATACTTTCCGAGATTGGCGATATATACTTGCATGTCCATTAGTTTTCACATCCTTTTTGTTAAAAATGAGCATAAAAAAGTAGCAGTCAGTTAATGACGCTACTTATCAAGGTATCCACTAATATAATCCGTAACTGTACTTGTAATACCTATTATTAGTTTTGCTTCTTTTTTCCCGATAATATTTGTATTAGGATGTGCTAGTGAATGCCTATTTCTTGCTTCGTTAAGAGAATTAATCATTCCATTTGATGACCTTATTGTTGTTTTTACCATATCAGCCAGTTCAGGAGGTTGAATTTCTGTTTCAATTAATGTTTGGATTCTATTATATAATTTAGACAAACTTTCATCCCTAGGTGCTATAACTTCATATTTTTTTAGTATTTCAATTAAATATCCATGAAAAGCGGTGTGGACTCTATCAAAAGCACGTTGATATTCACCACCACTCATGAAAGCCTCAGCGTCTTCAATAGCTTGTGAGACCACATCACTAATTTTCAGCTGACTAAAGTCGATTACTTCGTAATCCTCTGGAAGTGGTAACAAAACAGTATCTACTAATACATTGTTACCTTGTTTATCATATAAGGAGCTTGCTGTTTCCGTAAGTAAATCTTTATGACTTTCAAAAAAATTCAAATCATCAAAAGGAGCTTTTATTTTAAGATAGGTACAAAGTGTATTCCAACCTCTTTTGTATCCTTGATAATAAGTATAATCTTCTGTTACATCTAAAGTAACATCTGATATTTTTATTTTATTAACAAGGTCATTAATTATCTCAGAACAATTTGAATAATCTTCTCTTTCTAGAGTTTTAATTAAAAGTGATTTAAACTGGTCATCTGTAAACATCTTCATAAATCCCTTCATAATAAAATATATACTTTCTATTCTATCATGAAAGATTTCGGCTATGCACCAATAATCCGATTGAATAAATTTAACAACACACCTTTCACGCCACTTGCATTAAATACCAATCCTACTGCAACTAACGCAACAATTAAAAATCCAATCAATTTAGAGAACTCTCGTTTAAAGCCTAAATAAATACCGATTACCACAATCGCCATTAATACCAAAGACTGTGCATTACTTAAGAACCAGTTATACAAATTTTGTCCAAAGTTCATCTTACATTACTCCTTCCACGTTCTAATATTTTGTCACTTGACGCAAACATTCAATAAACCATAAAACGATACCGCACAGGATTGTAATAAAAATGTATTTTAATAGTTTCATGGTAGTTCTCCAATCTATCATTTAATGACATCCTCTGTTTCAAGTGCCTGTTGCATCAATAATTGTTGATGACGTTTGCTTAACTTCGCTTGATCTAACATATCTTGAATCACGGTCGTTTGATTGATTTCATCTAGTTTAGTTGCCAGTTTCCAAGTAGGGGCGACTTGCCGAGCCAACCATCTAAGTGTTTTATCGAATGTGTAAGGTTCAGGTTTTGTTGTTAAATAAATCTTTCTGTTTTCTCCTAAATCTAAAAAGCGTTGCCACTCCGCATTCATTGGCCAACTACTTCGTCGTTTTTTCTCATCTTTATCTACAAATCGAATATATCGATTAATGATGGAAAAAGCTGTTCGTCCCGCATCTTCATAGGTCATTAGATCAACAACCGCATGATAGGCACGATCATTTTTCAATCGAATTTCAAACCGATTTTTAATGTCCGTATCTTCAAGTGATGCACCGTGTTTCACGTATTGTTCGTAATCCTTTTTATAGGCACAAAAATACACATCACTTTTCAAAGAGCCGATATACAACGTATTTCCCATATCACGTTTTTCTTCTCCATGAACCAATTCGCCAGAACTATAACTTTTAAAGCTGCGAAACACAGAAATACATTCTTCATTTCTACATTTGTTTGTTAGAAACGGAATATCCAATATGCCTGTCTTATCATTGATTGCTAAGTCAACTCGTTTAAAGACACCATTTACTCGAAATACATCCATAAAGAAATCAAACCATGTACGTTGCTGGGCTAATAAAAAGTTTTCAAATTGACGGCAATCTTTGCCTTTGAGTTCAAGTAAACAACCTTTATCTTCATCTGGCGAAACCATGACGACAATATCACCAAAAACATATTGTTCCAAGTAAGAATAAAACGCATAATCTTCATGGATCATATACTCCATTTTTAACCGTAAGATTTCTTCAATAACAGGCTTCGGGTTCGTTGTTAAAAAGCGTATTCGCACGTAATCAAATAAGATTTCCAAAGGTGCTTCTGGATTAAATTGTTCTAAAATATCGAACATCGCATGTTGTAAGGTTTGGGTCGGTGTCATTTTTCCTGTTTCAATTTCGCTAATATACTGTCTTGAAATTCCTACATGTACCGCTAATTTATTTTGCGACACTCCATATGCCATTCGTTTTTCTTTTAATTGTTGATACCAAGGTATCTCATTCATATGCATTCCTCCCACCACAAAAAAGATGTCAACTAAACGATAAAAGCTGACATCTTCGTAATATGACATGAACCCTTGATGTTTCAGGGTTTCTGTGCTTTTGAAACAGTTTCTTATTGTTTTTCTACCCCCCTGTTAGAAACGGGGGGTAAGGCGTGGCTGTCGCCACGCAGGCTTTGCCCAGCACAACGGCTTTCGCTTCGCACGCCGCCGCACTGGGCAGCCTTATTGAGCAAGTTTCTCTATCTCTTTTAAAAAGTCATGATCCTTCGGTACAAGTGGTGTGTAAAATTCGGTAATGACATTATCCCCTTTATCAACATAGCCACGTCCTTTAATCTGTTTTAAGAAAAATTGTTTTTGGACGTCGCTTCCAAACATCATGCCATATCCTAGTTCTGACATTCTTCCTAAAGCAACACGAAAATTAAATTGATCACGAATCCCATCGCCTAAATATTTTGCATCTGGCCGCTGACAGGCAAGAATAAGAAAGAAGCCAGCTTGACGTCCTAACATGACAATCTGTTTTAGTTTCGTTAATACAGCCGTACTTTCTTTAGACGCAAGCATTTCCATAAACGCAACGTATTCGTCAAAGACTAAAAAGTGGGGAGCTAAACCCAAATAGGCATAGTTTTCTCCTGTTTTATATCCTTGCATTTGTTTCATTTCTTCACTTCGAGCCATCATCGCTTCATAAAATTGGTCAATACATGCCATCATATCTTCCTTTTTATAATAGACATCAGGCATAACCGTATTTAAATCCGCTAAGTCTGCATTTTTCGGATCTAAAATATATAACTTCGCATCGGTTTTTAGCAGTGCTTCAATCAACGTAAGAATAAAATACGTTTTTCCGCCACCTGTTCCGCCGGCAATCAACATATGTGGTAGCTGATCATACTCCCAATCCATTGCCTTCATGAGCTTTAAGCTACCGTTTTGTGCAATAACTTCATCAATCGAAATACGGTTCGCAATCATATCGTAAAAAAGAACGTACTCTACATAGGAATCATGTAATTCTTTTGACACTAATTCACAATATAAACCACTTTCTAATTTCTTTTCTAAATTTAACAATGGCTCTTGATATTTACCAAGCGTTATTTCTACTTGAATATGAATCATGCCTTTTTCATACCGATAATACATCTTTGGAAAATGACTGATTTTTTCCTTCACCTTACTAGATGGGATATCTTTGAAAAACCCTTCATTCGTCACTTGTTTTGTTTCATACCATTGATTTTCCAAAATCATCTTTGCGAGTTTTTGACGATGCTTCAACTGTTTTAGATGGTTATAACGATACCGATAATAAACAAAAGCACAGATTGTCACCAATACCAAACTAATGATAAGTGAAGTGAATCCATACGTACTTACAAAATGAGTTTGTAATAAATCAGCTTCCCACTCTGTAGATAGTAAAAATTTCACATGAAAAGGGATAAAGAAAACGAGCCATACACCAAACAATCCAAAAAAGATAAATTGAAAAAAGAGAGAGGCGTCATCTGGTCGAATTCGCTTCCCTCTTTTTCGGAAAAATTTCATTACTCATCTTTGGGTGGAGTGGGCTTTTGAGTATTCGTGCCTGGTGATGCTGTTTTCCCTTTTAAAATTAAATCATCTGCCTTGATATACCAATCCACGTCCGCACCACGAAAAGTTGCATTTGCGACTGTATCTGCGACAGGATTAATTAGTTCCACTTCCGCATTATAATCAAAATCTTTTAGTGGAACAGAAGCAGGAATACTGACTTGTATCATACGTCCTTGTTCACGAGACTTTAAATCATAGGTACGTTCCTTTACTTCTGTTGATACTGTCCCATCTTCGTTTTGTAAAAAGACTTCCCGACGTAATGATGAAAATTTTAATAATCCGAATGTCTTTTCTTTATCAATCACAATTCCTTCTGCTAATCTCATCACTTTTTCCTCCTTATGCTTTGACCATATCGTCAGCATGTAAAATGTATTTTGTAAAACCACGGTCACCAATTTTATAACCTTCTGCGGTAATCCTAGCATTAACTAACTTTACTTGTTCCTCATGTTCAAAGAATTTCTCTCCAGCTTCTTGTGGCAAGATTACCTCAATATCATCTGCCCGTTGAATATCGGAATACAAATTATAACTACGTGATAATGTTGTCATGCGACCATTAATACGTCGTTGCTCTACCTTACCCTCACCAGCATATTCTAAATTCCCAAACGTTTTCTTCATATTTGGAATGACATATTTTAATTCCATGATACATACCTCTTTTCCTATTTTTTATTTATAAGTCAATAAAATGAATGCAGAGGCGGAAGGGAGGAGAACGAGAATAAAACATCAGCATTGTAAATCACTCCTAACATTTATAACACCAAAAAACGTCATTTTGCAGAAAAACCGCTAAAATGACGTTTTGATATTTTTATAGTTAATGAACTTTTATAAAAATGTAAGTAGGATACCCCCTGCCGCCCCTGTTATAACGATTATCCATGGTGGTAACTTAAAATAAACTAACATACAAAACAATATAGCGGCAAATGCAAAATCTATTGGTTCTATAATAGAACTAGTCCAAATTGGTTGGTAAAATGCGGCAATCAGGATACCAACTACAGCCGCGTTTACCCCCATCAAAGCTCCCTTGATTTTAGGGTTACGGCGTAAGGAATCCCAAAAAGGCAACGTTCCTAAAATTAAAAGAAATGCAGGTAAAAAAATAGCAATCGTTGCGATTAATCCGCCTTTCCATCCATTTATAATAGCCCCTAAATAAGCTGCAAAAGTAAATAATGGACCAGGAACGGCTTGTGTTGCACCATATCCTGCAAGAAAGGTTTCTTCACTTAACCAACCAGTTGGAACAAATTCTCTTTCAAGTAAGGGTAACACAACATGCCCGCCACCAAAAACGAGTGAGCCAGAGCGATAAAAACTATCAAACATAGCAACCCATTGGATAGAAGTGACTTCTCTCAAGAATGGTAATAGAAATAATAAGCCAAAAAATAAAGTTAAACAAATGATTCCAAGCTTCTTTGAAATAGGAAAATGTACATCTGAATTATCTTCTTGTATATTATGTTGTTTATAAATTAAGTATCCAATAAATGCAGACAATAGAATAATTCCTATTTGAGAATAGATCGTTTGCCATAATAGGGTGATGACCAATGCTAATAAAGCAATTATTTTTCGTTTCAGGTCAGGTGTTAAGTTTTGTGCCATCCCTAAAACAGCATGAGCAACGATTGCTACCGCTACCAATTTAAGACCATGTATCCAGCCTGTTTCTCCAATATTGAAGCCTTGTAAAATCAACGCAAATATAATAAGGGCAATAACAGAAGGTAACGTAAATCCAAGAAATGATACAATTCCTCCTAAAACCCCACCACGTGCCACACCTATACCAATCCCTACTTGACTACTTGCAGGACCTGGAAGAAATTGAGCCAATGCTACTAAATCAGCGTAACTTTTTTCATCCATCCATTTCCTTCTACGAATATACTCTTCATGGAAATACCCTAGATGTGCAATAGGACCTCCAAATGATGTTAACCCCAATCTTGCCGAAACAGTAAGAATCTCAAATAAAGTTCGCAAGGAATATTTATCCTTTCCTTCGCTCTTTGTTTGATTATCCATACATTCACTCTCCCTCATCATGGAATATAAAAGAAACTATTCTTTAATTTCCTTAAATAATTCGTATGCTTTTACTCTTGCTTCATGAAGTATCTTAATTCCTTTGTCAGTTGCTCGATAGTATTTTCGTATTTTTCCTCCAACATTTTTCTCTTCTTTAGTTAACAATCCATCTGATTCCATAGAATGTAAGATAGGGTATAAAGTTCCTGCACTAATACTATATCCATGCTCTTTTAATTCTTCCACCATCCATAATCCGAAAATAGGTTGTTCATTTGCATGATGAAGTATGTGTATGTGAATGAACCCTAAAAACAATTTCCGTAAAACTTTATCCTCCATTTTTTCCCTCCATTCTAATATAAAACTCAATTATCGATTATCATTAACGTTTATCGATATCGAAAATACAAAATAATAATATCACAGTATTCCATCTCTTTCAAAGCGATTTACATAATATTTACATAGTCTTTACATAATCTTTTGTTTTCATTATATAAAAATTCATAAGGAATAGAGAGAAAAATTTTTTAAAGTGTTGTAATCTGTTCTGTTTCACTTGTTTTTTTGCGCGACATCAATACAAGATTGACATATAATCATTATCACATCGTTGTTCGACTTTTTATTCTCATGCTTCTTGTAAACGATAATCTACACGTCCATAAATTACACACCAAAAAACAACCATCGTTTCTTCATTTTTATCACGTATCAATTTCCCATGAGAAAAAACGGAAAGTCCTCAATCTCTATCTCATTTAAAATAAAATGATCGTCAATCCAATCCATCACTTTTGCTTCACTTTCTTCCATATAAATCGGACACCACCTTATTTTGGGCATTAAAAAAGCATGACAGAATCAATTTGTCACACGTTAGTTTCGTTCTATTTATAAAACTTCTGCAATACCAGCCATAATATATTCCGCGCATGGTACAGCAATCGCATTTCCAATCGCTTTATATCTAGCATAATCACTTATCGCTTCATCTTTATTTCCAAAGGCTGTCCATCCTTCTGGTAATCCCATCAAACGTTCACATTCTAATGGAGTAAGTTGGCGAATAAATCCTTCTTTTTCTTCTCCTTCGTACCAAAATGTAAAATAATTTACGGATCCTGCGAGTAAAGTTGGGAAAGGATCTCCTGTTCTTCCGAAACTGCCGTGAAATCCTTTTTCATTTTTTTCTTTGGCTGTACTTCGCATACGTCGTTCTTGAAAGGGACGGATGATGGGTATTTTCCCCCTTGCTTTTTG
>Ga0209487_1001718_pt1 | contig 18240 bp, 10 predicted proteins | sample Poulit2012_FD_187524 | JGI IMG/M metagenome (GOLD analysis project Ga0209487, IMG submission 187524) | Agricultural soil microbial communities from Georgia to study Nitrogen management - Poultry litter 2012 (SPAdes) (version 2) | ecosystem: Environmental > Terrestrial > Soil > Agricultural land...
TATCAGCAGATGACCAAGGCCCAACGTCGTGCCTCGCTGCGGCTCTTGGGGACGCTGCTGAAACCCTATACCTGGCAGCTGGTGGGCATTTCGGCCATCGTGGTGGTGGCCCAGATCGCCTCGGTTGCAGGTCCGGCCATTATTGCCTGGGGTATTGATAACGGCATTCCAGCCCTGTTAGAAGGTAATGCTTCACCCGCTATTGCGGCGTCGGTGGCGCATATTCTTGCCGCCGTGGTGGCCGGAGTGTTGATGTATGTGTTTATCCGGTGGAATATGACTATCGGTCAGAACATGCTCTACGGTCTGCGTCGTCGGCTGTTTTTACACAGCCAACGGTTGGATATGAAATTTCATGAATCATATGCTTCCGGGCGGACCGTGGCCCGGCAGACTTCTGATATGGATGCGCTGGCTCAGCTGTTGAACTCTGGACTAGATATTATGGTGGGCTCGGTACTGCAAATGGTTTTCACCATGACGCTGATTATCACCATGGATCTGCCCTCCGGTGTTGTGATGGCCGGATTGTTAGTCCCGGCGACCATGCTCACCGTGTGGTTTCAGAAGCGGTCATCGGTCACGTATCGACAGATCCAAACGAACTCTGCCCGTTTGATTGCGCACTTTGTGGAAACCGTCAGTGGTATCCGGGCCGTCAAATCATACCGACGACAACAATCCAATGGCGAGCAGTATGAGCAGCTTGCTGAAGATCACCGTCAGTCAGCGCTGCGCTCAATTCACTTATTTGGTATCTACCAGCCTACCCTGCGATGGTTATCCTCCATTACCATTGCCGCGGTACTCATGGTCGGTGGGTTTCGGGTCTTAGAAGATCAACTACAAGTCGGGGTCCTGGTAGCACTGGTGCTGTATGCACGCCGGTTTTTCCAGCCCATTGATGAGATCGCAAACTTTTACAACACTTTCCAATCTGCGGTTGCCGCCCTGGAGAAAATTTCTGGCCTGTTGGCCGAACGGTCTTCGGTGACCGACCCCGAAACTCCGATGGAGCTGGAGCAGGCCGAGGGGGAGATTGTTTTCGACCAAGTCGCCTTCCGATATCAGGATGACCTGCCGTTAGCGCTACAACCGACATCATTGCGTGTTCCTGCGGGCCAGACCGTGGCCATTGTGGGATCAACGGGTGCCGGGAAATCGACCATCGCGAAATTGATGGCACGGTTCTACGACGCCACCGAAGGCACCATCAGACTGGACGGGGTGGATCTTAAGGATCTGCGGTTGGAGACCCTGACCAACCATATGGTGATGGTCACTCAAGAGTCCTATCTTTTCTCTGGTTCGGTGGCCAGGAATATTGCTATTGGGAACCCGGCTGCGACACGTGAGGAAGTCCGGGCGGCCGCGGCCATCATTGGTGCAGACACGTTCATTGATGCCTTACCCGAGGGTTTCGACACGGATGTTCGAGCCAAAGGTGGGCGTATGTCTGCGGGCCAACGTCAGCTGGTGTCGTTTGCTCGAGCCTTTCTGGCAGACCCAACCGTACTGATCCTTGATGAGGCGACATCGTCGTTGGATGCCCCCACGGAAGCGCTCGTTCAACGCGGATTAGAAGAATTATTGGGGAAACGTACCGCGTTTATTATTGCCCACCGGTTATCTACGGTCATGATTGCCGATAGAGTACTGGTGGTTGAAGGGGGCCAGATCGTTGAAGATGGCAGCCCGGATGAACTCATCAATACCGGCGGCCAGTTTTCCCAACTGCATCAAGCGTGGCTGGATTCGCTCAGTGAGACTGACCAGCGCTAGCCGCTCAGATTAGGAGAAACGTTCCATGCCAGGAAAAGTTAAAGCAGCGATCCTCGGCGCCGTCGTCGGTGCGGTGGTAGTGGCCATTATTGAATTGCTAGCGGTTATTGGCAGCGACGAAACCTTCTTTGGTACCGACCGGTCATGGCTGATCTTGGTGGTTGGTGTGGTGGTCTTTGCCTGGTTCCAAGTACGCGCCTACAACCAGAAGAAGGGAATCTATGCAGACCGAGATGCCCCGGACCACAACCGATAACGCTCAGCGCTCCTGATTATCCGGTGGGTTCGCCGTATTGGATGTCGCCCAGCGCTCGCTGGGGTAAATCATTGATGGTGCCGAACCGGTGGGCGGTCATGGTAACTGCCTGTTCGCGGATAAACGGCAGCATTTCTAGCCGTCCGGCAGAAGTCACCGGTTGGCGATAGATGGCAGTTTCCGGGCGGTGCGCAACCGCGGCAATCGTGTTTGCGGTTTCGGCATCACCGATGAGCCGGATCCGTTGTGTGCCGACCGTCGGGTCTCCTTCGGCCAAGATTTTTGCGTGTTGGACCCAGCCGGCCGTATCTTCAAAGACCACGTCGGTGTTGGTGTCGGCAAAAGCTTCGGCGATTTCTTCGGGTGCATCGACCGGCACGGAGATGGTATTTATCGGTAGAACACCGGTGCCTTCGCCCGTGGCAACGGCCTGTTGGACGCGCATCCCCGCCAAGGCCACCCGCACCGCTTGGGCAAGACCCCAAGACGTGGCGTCTGATAGTCGAATGGTGACCGGGACCGGTCGGTAGCGGAGCGCATTGATTTCGACTTTCAGAGTGGAGACATCTCGCTGGCCGGTATAGGTGTCCACGGCGTCGGTGTCATGACCAATGGCCGTGTTCAACCATCGGGTATCTTCAGCTTCCAGGAAAGCGGCAGCTGCGGCGGTCAATGCGGTTGACCTTTCCTGCTTGGGCGTCGGCAGCGTGTCGGGAGCATCGGTCCAGTTGGTGAGTCCCAACAGGTAGTTTGGTCCACCGGCTTTAGTGCCCGGCCCAATCGAGGACCGTTTCCAACCACCGAATGGTTGTCGACGAACTATCGCCCCTGTGATCCCCCGGTTGATGTACAGGTTGCCGGCGCGCACCTGTTCGGTCCAGCTGTGAATTTCTTCCGGGTCGAGCGAATGGATGCCCGAAGTCAGGCCGTAGGGTACCGCGTTGACGTAGTCGATCGCTTCTTGCAGCGTGGGTGCGGACATGACACCAAGGATCGGCCCAAAATATTCGGTCAGATGGTATTCAGAGCCAGGTCGTATCCCAGAGCGGATGCCCGGTGAGTACAGTCGGCCGGTGTCGTCGAGCGGTTGCGGGGTGAGGTGCCAGCGTTGGCCAGGTTCCAATTCAGTGAGTCCGCGCGCTAACTTCTCGCCGGGTGGTTCAATGACCGGTCCCATTTGCGCGGCCGGGTTCGTTGGATAGTCCACTACTAAGGAGTCCACCGCGTCGAGTAGCTGGCGGTGGAACCGTTTGCTGGTGGCGGTCTGACCGACCAGGATCACCAGGGAGGCGGCGGAGCATTTTTGTCCTGCGTGGCCAAAGGCTGACTGCACCAGATCCGCGACGGCCAGGTCAAGATCAGCTGACGGGGTGACGATGAGGGCGTTTTTTCCTGAGGTCTCACCGAATAATGGGATATCGGGTCGCAGCTTAGTAAAGAGTTGGGCTGTTTCATAACCGCCGGTGAGGATGACCCGTTCGGCACGCGGATCCGTGACCAGTTTTGAGCCCAGCGTATTCTCTTCGGCAATGACCAATGTGACAATGTCGTGCGGGAGGTCGAATTCGTCTAAGGCTGCCCAGATGGCTTCAATAATCACGGCCGCGGTGCGCTGGGCCTGTGGCGCGGGTTTGATGATCACCGGTGAGCCGGCCGCTAGGGCCGAGGTGATCGACCCGGTAGGAATCGCCATCGGGAAGTTCCACGGTGGGGTCACCACCGTCAATCCCACGGGGTGTGCTTTGGCTCCGGCAATATGCTCGAGTTGGAGGCACTGTTCACCATAGTAGCGGGCAAAATCGATCCCCTCGGATACTTCCGGGTCGGACTGGTCGATGGTTTTACCGGTTTCTGCCCCCATGACTTCAATGAGCTTGCCCCGAGCGGCGGCCAGATGATCCCCAATGCGCGTCAAAACGTTGGACCGGGTTGCCAATGGGAGTGCTTGCCAGGATGTTCCAGCTGTTATTGCACCGGAGATGGCCGTTTCCAACTGGACATCGGTTTCGATTCGATGCCCGGCAACCGTAGCAGCACCTAGCGTGGAGCCTTGCATGCGTTGGATGATGTCGCGTGCCCAGGCTCGGTTTTGTTCCAGGTTGGGGTCGGTGTCTGGCGTGTTTGCAAATGCTGTCGGGGAGGGTGCTGCGAAGTTTTCAGTTTGGCGGTTCTGCTGACGGCGCGGTTGCGGCACAACATCGGCTTGATGTTCGAGTTGAGCTAACGAGGCACGGAACCGTTCGGCTTCCCGTTCAAATACTGCGGGATCATCGAGTTCAAAGACCGCCGACATGAAGTTTTCCTGCGATGAGCCTTCTTCCAGACGGCGTACTAAATATGAAATAGCGACGTCGAATTCCGCTGGATGCACCACGGGGGTGTAGAGCAACAGACGCCCCACATCGGCACGAACAGCTTCGGCTTGCGCCGGGGCCATGCCCAAGAGCATTTCAAAGTCCACCCCGTGATTGGGCTGGATCCCTCGTGCCTGCAGCAGTACGTAGGCCAGCGCAATATCAAAGATGTTCTGCCCGGCGACACCGACGTGCAAGTTAACCAGATGTTCAGGTCGCAGAGCATAGTTCAGTATCCGCTTGTAATTGGTATCGGTGTCTTGTTTGGTCGGCCAGACGGTTTGTGGCCAGTGATGCAGGGTGGCTTGCACCTGTTCCATCGGCAGGTTCGCGCCTTTGACCACGCGAACTTTAATGGGCGCTCCCCCGTCAGCTACCCGCTGGGCAGCAAAGGCTTGCAGGGCAACCATGGCTTGGTAGGCATCCGGCAGATACGCCTGCAATACAATACCTGAGAAGTAGTGCTTGAACTCTGCTTGGGACATGAGCCTGCGATACACATCCAGGGTCAAATCCAGATCCTGATATTCCTCCATGTCTAAATTGATGAAGGTGACCGGATCTGCGGTCATCGCGGCACGATATAACGGCCGGAGTTGTTCGACGATATTAGTGACGGCTTCTTCATGAGCCCAGTGGTTATGCGGGGCGACCGTGGCAGAAACTTTAATGGAAACATAGTCGATATCTTGCCGTTTAATGAGCGCTAGTGTTGCAGCCACTCGGTTATCGGCTTCTTGCTGACCCAGAATAGCTTCGCCCAACAGATTGATATTCAGATCGATGCCACCGGTACGGAGACGGTTGATGGCGCTGCCTAATTGTTTATCACGAGCATCAATGAGCAAGTGCCCCACCATAGAACGTAACGCACTTTGGGCTGCGGGTACGACAACTCCAGGCGCATATTGCGCGAGTTTCCCACCGGTGCGGACTGCAGCTTGTAAATACCAGGGCAAGAATTCTGGAACATCATCGGCGATACCGGCAAGGGCATGAGCAGCCGCAGCGTGGTCTTCTGGACGAATCACCCGGTCCACAAAGCCCACCGTAAAGTCCAAGCCGTGCGGGTCTTGTAGCACCCCCGCCAGTTGTTGGGCGGAAGCATCCGGTTTGATCTCTTCCGCAGCGGTGAGCCAGGTGCGCACTTGAGCGATGGCCTCATCGACTAAGGTCCAGGGGGCGACTTCAGATGTGTGATGCTTTGGCATGAGACTCCGTTACTGAAAGTCGATAATCATGTTGTGTCACACAGCTTACTTCTGAACGTGGCCTCCTCGTAAGATCCGAAAGGTTCGGACGGTATTCAACACCGCCCACGGTGCCCCGCGGTTGCACTCCGCAAGGTATATCCCACGGTGCCGGTCAGCGCGGCACGATAGTTGAGCGGCCGAGTCCAGTGCCATGGCAGCTCGCCATATCGAGGCGGCACACCCACGTTCTTCTACAAGGTTGCAGATCACGTCCCGCCAATCACCAAAATTTTATGGTGCTGACCTTGACTTATGCAGGGTATTCTCCGGAGCGATCGTGGCGGGATTGCAGGGGTCGCGGGAAAAAGATTTGGCGATTTGGCAGACACTGACGAATAATGTTTGCTATGAGTGAAGAACATGCCTACCAAATGGCCGCCATCGTTGTTTATCTTCTGGGAATGCTGATCATTGGCTACTACGCCTACCGCCGGACCAAAACGGGACGAGATTTCCTGTTGGCTGGCCGTGATCTTTCACCGCGCGTCGCTGCCCTATCAGCTGGGGCTTCCGATATGTCGGGCTGGTTGCTGATGGGCCTGCCGGGTGTACTTTATGCCACCGGGCTTATTGAAGCGTGGATTGCCATCGGGCTCACCCTGGGCACCTGGATGAACTGGATGATCGTTGCGCCAAGACTGCGCGTCTATTCAGAAATCACCCAGGACGCCATCACGATGCCCGCATTTTTTGAACATCGATTCCGTGACCGAACACGACTCTTACGGATCGTCTCGGCCATCATTATTCTCGTCTTTTTCGTGTTCTATGTGGCCTCAATGATGGTCGCTTCGGGTGCGTTCTTCGAATCTACGTTCGGCTGGAATTATATGACCGGCCTGTTGGTTGTTGCGGCCGTGACGCTGACCTATACCGCATTTGGTGGGTTCTTGGGCGCATCACTGACTGACGTGGCACAAGGGCTGCTGATGGTGACCGCCCTGATCGCCGTGCCCATTATCGCCACTGTCCAACTGGGCGGTCCCGGCCAGGTCGTAAGCCTCATTAATGAAGCCGACCTCCAAGCCGGTCTGAACCATTTATCCTTTACCGGCGGCGGGTTCTCGGGTGCGTCCATGTTGGTTATCATTTCGGGTCTGGCATGGGGACTAGGGTATTTCGGACAGCCCCATATCCTCGCTCGGTTCTTTGCTATTCGCACTCATCAAGAAGTCAAAACGGCTCGCCGAATTGGCACCAGCTGGGTCATCCTATCTATGGGTGGCGCCGTTATCACCGGTCTGGTTGGTGCTGCATGGTTTCATAATGCCGGCGAAACTCTGGACAACGAGGAAACTGTCTTCCTGTTGCTGTCGCAGATTTTATTCCACCCGTTTATTGCCGGTTTAGTACTGGCTGCCGTACTTGCCGCGATCATGTCGACCATGTCATCCCAGCTGCTGGTATCGGCGTCGGCCCTGGTGGAAGACATTTACGGATTGTTCAAACAGAATCCAGGCGAACGTGCCCAGCTGTGGGCGGGCCGCATCTCCGTGGTAGCGGTAACTGTCATCGCGGTGCTCATTGCGCAAAACCCAGAGTCGACCGTGCTGGATCTGGTTGGATTCGCGTGGGCCGGATTTGGGGCTGCGTTTGGGCCGATGATCCTGATGGCGTTGTATTGGAAACGCGTCACCGCGATGGGAGCGCTAGCGGGCATGGTCACAGGTGCTGCGGTCTCCTATATTTGGGGCATCATCCCGGCCATCAAGGAAGCGATCAATCTATACGAAATTGTGCCCGGCGTGGTCGTGCACTTCGTCGTTGCGATCGTCGTGTCACTGCTGACGCGCAAACCTGACTCCGAAATTGATGCAGAGTTCGCCCAAATGCAGGAAACTGTGGCAACGAAATAGTTCGATCGTAAACGGGTTGGCAAGAATTCATCCCCGGATTGTTGCCAACCGGCGGTGGAACCGGCCTACGATGGTTCTATGGGTTTTTCGCGAACACAAACAATATATCTTGCACTGCCAGTCGACCAGGTTTGGGATGTGCTGACTGATCCGAGCGCTTGGTTGCAATTTGATGACCAGTTGCAGCAGTTCTCCCCCGTCACCATGGCGGGTGAACGACTACAGGTGGGCGATACCGTCAAGATTGTGCCCAAAGCGCTGGTCCGCGGGTTTGTGCACGCGGTCACTGCTCCCCCGGCAGAAGTCGTTACCGCTACACCACAGCGTGAACTTACCTGGCGACAAAACCAGCCGGGCGGCTACACGCAGCAGCGCTGGAGCATTGCCGCCACCGACGACGGCGGTACCAATCTCACCCGCCACACACAGGCCGTAGGCCCCCTGGCAGCACCGCTGGGTGCGGCACTTGCCGACCCGTTAGCCGGCGATCTCGGAGCCGTGGGTGCTCGCATGTTCGCGATGGTCTCAACCGGACCGGACCAGTCCCAACCCGTTAATATTATTGCTGGCGGCTCAGGGTATTTGGGGTCACGCTTAGCCACCCGACTGCTGGCCGCCGGCAAGCGAGCGGTCGTGCTGACCCGAAATCCAACCTCCGGTGCGCCCTACCCGCAGGCACGCTGGGGGCAGGATGATGTCGGGCCCCTGCATGAGCAGCTCATGGATGATGCCGGGTTCAATATGATCAATCTCGTGGGGCGCCGCATCGGGGCAAAATTTTCGGCCAAAGAAGTGGATGCTCTGGCAGCGTCACGGCTGGGACCGACCGACACACTGCGTGCGGCGGTGGCAGCTGCCGAGCAGCAGGGCGGTGTCCTTCGTCGTTGGATTCAAGGCAGCGCCGTACCCTTGTGGGATGCCCAGTCAACCGAAGAATTCACCGAGGAGACCGCTCCTACCGCCGACCAGGATGGCCCCAGCGGAATGGGGCAGCTGGTCGCGGATTGGGAAGCGGCCGCTCCGGAGGATGCCATTATTTTGCGCACCGCCATTGTGCTAGGCCAGCAGGCCCAAATTACGATGGGACTAGCTGCCATGGCACTGTCGAAGACTCGTCCCAATATTGATGGCTACCTGCCGTGGATTCATGAAGACGACTGGGTTGGGATTGTTGAGCATCTATTGAGGATGCCAAACCCACCGAAAACGGTGGTGGCGGTAGCACCGCAGCAGACTCGTCTGTCAGAAGTGATTACCGCGTTGGCACCGCAGTTAGGCCCCCGCAGCTTCCCAGTCCCCGCGACCCTGCTGAATATCGGCATGAATATTATTCGCATGGAACCAGGATTGCTGATGGGCAGTACCCGTGCCAGATCCACCGTGTTGGAAGCCAGTGGCTACCAGTTCCACTACCCCACCATTGCTGAAGCAGCAGATGCGGTGAGTATCTGATAGCCATCGTCGTCTCAGGATGATCCAGCCTTCACTGGTCCCCGTGGCGAAGAGTGGCGACGTCTTCACGCACGAGCTCAGGTTCTTGGGCGCCGGTTTCTGGCTGTGCTAGTTGAGTGGCGGCCTGTGCGGCACCAGCGTTTCGCAACAACCGCATGGCATTAAGGATCACAATCAGCACGGATCCCTCGTGCACGAGCATGCCCAGAGCCATGGTGACGTTACCGGCGAATACTCCGATGAGTAACGCAACGACGGTGGCCAAAGCGATCAAGATATTCTGTTTCATCACCCTGGTGGTGCGTTTTGCTAACCGAATCGCCTCTGGCAGTTTCAGTAAATTGTCGCCCATCAGAGCTATATCGGCCGTTTCAATGGCAACCCCGGAACCGGCGGCACCCATGGCCACCCCAATATCGGCGGTAGCTAAGGCCGGTGCATCGTTGACGCCATCGCCAACCATGGCCACGACGTGACCTGCCTGCTGGAGTTTGCTGACGGCACGTAGTTTATCCTCGGGCAATAGGGAAGCATGAATCTCGTCGATACCGGTTTGGTGACCGATCGCCTCGGCGACCAGCCGCGTATCCCCGGTCAGCATGACAACCTGGGTGACCCCGGCATCGTGGAGTCGCTCGATCATCTGTGCGGCATCAGCCCGAATCGTGTCGGCGACCGCGACGACGCCGATAACAGCGTGTTCGACAGCAACGATCATGGGTGTTTTCCCAGCCGCAGCAAAAGTGTCCGCGGCATCAACGGCAGCCGCCTGGTTGGTCACACCATATGCTGTCAGTAAGGCCGGGTTCCCGATGAGTACTTGTTGACCGTCCACATCGGCCACGATGCCTTTGCCAACCACCGGTGTCACGCTGTTGGGGAAACTCGTTGGTGCGACACCGTGTTCGGCAGCAGCATCGATAATGGGACGGGCCAGTGGGTGTTCCGAACCCACTTCAGCAGCCGCGGCCCAGGCCAGCACATCGGCGGTCTGCATCATCGGGTCCAAGACGAACACACCCGTCAGTTCTGGTCGGCCTTCGGTCAGCGTCCCGGTTTTATCGACGGCAACTGCCGAGATCTTGCCTGAGGTTTCAAGGAATTCGCCGCCTTTGATCAGGATGCCGTTGCGAGCCGCACGGCCAATACCAGCCACGATGGCTACCGGAATAGAAATCACAAGCGCACCGGGGCAACCGATGACCAATAGTGTCAGCGCCAGCACGACGTCTTGAGTCGCCAGGCCGGCCAGTAGTGCCAGGATCATGACCGCCGGGGTGTACCAGGTTGAAAAGCGATCAATAAACGCTTGGGTTTTGGCTTTGGCGTCTTGGGCTTCTTCGACCCGATGAATGATGCGGGCCAGTGTTGTGTCCGCACCAATACCGGTGGCCTGCACCTGCAGGAATCCCCCGCGAGAGATGGTCCCAGCAAAAACCTGGTCCGAACCGGTCTTTTCCACTGGGATGGATTCCCCGGTGATGGAGGCTTCGTCAATTGAGCCTGTCCCGTCGATCACAATGCCATCAACGGGGACCTTTGCCCCGTTTTTGACCAGGACCGTTTCACCGATGACGACGTCGCCGGCCGGTATTTCTTGTTGCGTGCCGTCACGCAGCACGATAGCCGTATCCGGGGCAACTGCCACCAGCTCGGCTAATGCCGAGCGGGTGGTGTTCATAGTGCCTGCTTCGAGGGCATGCCCGATGGAAAATAGGAAGGTCACGGCGGCAGCTTCCCAAAAATTGCCGATGAGCACCGCACCAATGGCCGCCACGGATACCAGCAGGTCAATGCTGATCATTTTCGTGGTCAGGGCACGGATCGCCGACAGTACGATCTTATACCCGGCCACGATGGCCGCCGCCAACATCAGCAGGTTCGCAACAGTAAAACCATGCGATACTTCATGGGCGTGGACACCGGCGTCGATCCACCAGCGTTCAGATAACACCGTATTCCAGGTGCCACCTGTTCCATTGGCGATGGCAAATGAGGCGATAATCAGCAGCCCTGAGATGACGGGCACCGCCCAGTTGCCCCGAAACCAGGTTGAAATCTTGTTCACGGTGTTCGCTCCTTCAGCGAGATTCGATAGTCTCCGGGAGGCCCGACGTCGTTATTTGGGCCTCCCGGGCGGGTGTTAGAACGCGGATGGCTTTGCGGTGTATCCGGCTTTGGCGACCGCCTGCACCAGCTCGTCGACCGAGACTGCTGCCGCATCGTGATCGATTTCAATGCGAGAACTGGCAAAATGCACGGTGACGTCTTGTACACCGTCGAGCTTGCCAACGCGTTTTTCAATTTTCGTGACACACGATGGGCACGAGAAGCCTTCAGCACGCAGGAGTGTATGGGTGGTCATAATGTTTCCTGTTCTTTCCTCTGATGTGTATTTTCCTCAAGGTTTGAGGATCTATTTTTAGACTATGCGGCGTTGAAAGGATTCTCCTTGACGAACGTCAAGTCGTCTGTCAGACGGTGTTGTACGCTGAATTCATGCGCGAACGACTACTTGTGAACACTACGAAACACGAAGATAACTGCGTCAGACGGGTCCGCATTTTTTCTGGACTGACCACGCAACAACAAGATATTGTTGCCACGATGGCACGCCCTGAGTCACTGGGTGACGGCGAGCTCGTTCACGGTCCGGGGCAACGGACCGGAAAAATGTTTGTGGTGCATTCGGGTCAAATCAAGGTCAGCCGCGTGTTGCCCAGTGGGAGAAAACAGCTGCTCCGGGTAGTACGGCCGGGCGAAACCCTAGGTGAGCATGCGTTCCTCACGGGCGAACCGACATTGGAAGAAGCTGAAGCACTCGAGGAGACCAGGCTGTGCGTGTTTGTGCATGAAGACTTGGCCGAGCTCATCCAACGCTACCCGGCGATCGCCAACCGCATGTTGGGTACCCTCGGGGAACGTCTGGCACAAACCGAGCATCAACTGACGCTCAACGCGCAGAGCCTTGAAGTGCGGATCGCCGATTACCTTCTGCAACAGCCCCTGCTGCGTGATAATGCATCGGCTGCCACACTTCGTGTCCGGTTGCCGCTAAATAAGAAGGATATCGCGTCGCTACTGGGTACTACGCCAGAGTCTTTTAGCCGTGGGCTGGCTCGTCTTCAGCGGAAGAATTTGCTTGGCATTGCCGACGATATTGTGACCCTCCGGGACCCTGCGGGGTTAGAAGCTCTGGTGGTTGTGGACGCTTAACGGTAGGCGCGATGGTATGGGGTCGGCGTTGGCGGACTGGTGTGCCGAAGTGTTTCGGCTGCGTGGATGGGGAAGTTTGGGTTGCGCAGCGATTCGCGACCGATCAGCACCACATCGGCTTGTTCGGTGACCAGCAGCTGTTCGGCTTGGAATGGTTCGGTGATCAGTCCGACGGCGGCGGTGGGCACTCCGGTTCGGGTACGAATCGCTTGGGCGAATGGGACCTGATAGCCGGGGCCGGTGGGGATCGTTGCCGGCATATTTGCGCCCGAAGAAACATCAATCATATCCACACCGTGGTTGTGCAGCCATTGGACCACTTGCACGGTGTCATCAATGGTCAAACCACCGTCCACCCAGTCCACGGCCGAGAGCCGCACCAAAAGGGGAACGTCGTCGGCAATTTCTTGTCGCACCGCGTCCACCACCTGTAGTAACAGCCGTGCCCGATTCTCTAACGATCCACCGTAGGCGTCTTGGCGGTCGTTGCTCAGCGGTGACAGGAATTGGTGTAGCAAGTAGCCGTGGGCGCCGTGAACTTCCAACAGGTCAAAACCCGCGTCCATGGCGCGGCGTGCGGCGGATCGGAATGCGGCAATAACATCGTGCATACCGTTCTGGTCCAGGGCTGCCGGAGTAGCCAGGCCCGGATATGGTTTCGCGGTGGGGGCCACGGTTTCCCAGCCGCCATCGGAGAGCGGAATGCTGCCCGAGCGGTTGGGTTCGAAGGTGCGATACGTACTGGCTTTGCGGCCGGCGTGAGCAAGTTGTATACCGGCGACGGCGCCCTGCGAGTGCATGAATTCGACGATGGGTGCTAGCGCATTGCGCTGCTCATCGTTCCACAGCCCCAGATCTTGCGGTGAAATCCGCCCCTGTGGCGTCACAGCGGTTGCTTCCACGATCACGGCACCTGCTCCGCCGCGGGCCAGCCCACCCAGGTGGACCATGTGCCAGTCGGTTGCCATACCGTCCTGCTGCTCCACACTGTATTGGCACATGGGCGGTACCCAGCTGCGGTTGCGCGCGGTGACGCCGCGCAGGGTCATGGGTTCAAATAGCAACTTGGACAAGGCTTCCTAACCGGTCCTGCGAACAGGACCAACACCGTGGACTCTACCGAGCACATTATCAGCCCCTGATGTCCGACGGTATGACCAGTCTCGTCGGGAGGTGACTTGGACGCTTAGGAAAAAGCCACCAACCGGTAGAGCCTGAACATGCTGTCCAATAATATGAGGCAGGCGACACTTGCAGCCAGCATCACGGTCTGGTCGATGGACAGATTGTCGGTGCGTAGCTCATCCAGTTTGACTGAATTGGTTGGGGTTATACGGGGTCGTTTCAATGAGATAGCTGCGGATTTCACGAATTTTTGCGGTCTTGGTATGGCCGGTGAAACGAAAGATGTGGCTGAAACCAAAAGACGTGCCGTTGACATACATGATCGAACCGTCGACGCTGGCATCGGTCCCGTGGGTAATGATCGTGTTAAATTCCAGTTCGACACCCAGCGCCGCTGATTCCAGTTGCTCTTGGATGTCATGCACTCCGTCATGGGTTTCTGCACCGACAATATGCCAACGGGCGTCGTCGGATAGGGTCTCTGCGATCACGTGCGACTGCCGGGAGTAGAACGCCACCAGGAAGTCTCGGAGCAGCAGCCTGCGGGGTGCATTACCGCAACCTTCGGGCAGATCAATGACATTTAGCGGGCGGCTTTGATCGGTCACAGTAGTGGGGTCCTTCAAGTGGGTTGTGCGGCTGGTGATCGGAAAACTTCGGTTTCAGTGTATTGCACTATGTTTTGGAAGTCACTGCTTCGGGACGAAAAACTCAAGTTCCAGGCCGTGGAACCGCGACGTCTTAGAGTGGAGACGATGACTGACAATATTTCACGTATGCCAGCCGACATGTCTGAACCAGGGTTTAACCTGGCCACCGTGGCTGCGGGGTTGCCTGCCGCTGAGCTGATTTCGGGTTTGCGGGACTCCCACATTGCCGGATCACCGTTGCGTGCTGTGGTGATGGCTCCGCCGGGAACCGGGAAAACCACTGTGGTGCCACCAACGTTGGCGAACCGTTTGCTCGGTCTTGGCCGTGCCGGCAAAGTCGTGGTCACGCAGCCGCGACGGATGGCGGCACGGGCGGCAGCACGACGGCTGGCGCAGTTGACCGGCACTCGGCTCGGTCAGGACATCGGCTATACAGTGCGCGGGGATCGTCAAATATCGGCCACCACCCGGGTGGAATTTGTGACCACCGGAGTGTTATTGCGTCGGCTGATCAGTGATCCGGAGGGCACGGGTATCGCTGCGGTGGTATTGGATGAAGTCCACGAACGCCAGTTGGATACGGACCTCACCTTTGCGTTGGTTCAGCAGTTGGGTGAGCTACGTGGCACAGCGGATCCATTGGATATTGTGGTGATGTCGGCGACCCTGGACGCAGATTTTTGGACGAACTTATTGCGGCAGCAGGATGCCACACCAGCACAAATCCTGCGGGTAGACGCCGTCTCCTATCCCCTACGGGAACAGTGGGCTCCGTTACCAGGCACTCAGCGCGCTTTGGACGCTCGGGGTGTCACCGGTGAGTTTCTGCAACATGTGGCCGCTACCGTGGCTGCGACAGTCCGTCGCGAACCCGAAGGCGATGTGCTGGTGTTTTTGCCCGGGGCGCGAGAAATCGATCGGGTGGCCGACCGCCTGCGCAGTCAGTTCCGTGACACCACAGCCGTTGAGGTGCTGCCCCTGTTAGGGTCCACCCCGACTGCCGAACAGGACCGGATTCTGCGCCCGCACGGCACTACACAGCACAGGCGCATTGTATTGGCCACCAATGTGGCAGAGTCCGCGTTGACCGTACCGGGGGTGCGCATTGTTGTTGATGCCGGACTGGATCGACAGTCTCGGCTGGATACCGGCCGCGGCGTCGCCGGCTTGGTCACCGTCGGGGCCGCGAAATCTGCCATGGTCCAGCGCGCCGGGCGTGCCGCTCGTGAGGCACCGGGGCTGGTGGTGCGGTGTCTGGGTGATGCGGAGTACGCGGCACGTCCTGCCCACCGTCCAGCGGAAATCCGGACCGCAGATCTGACCCAAGCCGTGTTGGATTTGGCGAGCTGGGGTGTGGCCGATGGGCGCGGATTGCAGTTGCCTGAGCCCATGCCGGCCCGTGCTTTTGGCGCCGCAGTTGAGGTACTCACCCAGTTGGGTGCGCTGCAGCAGGTGGACGCCGATGGTGGCCTTAGGATTACGCAGCTTGGACAAAAGCTCGCCCGATTACCGGTCGATCCCAGGTTGGGGCGCGCCCTATTTGACGGTGCTGAATTCGTCGGCGTCCAACTGGCCGCAGAAACAGTTGCGGCACTATCATCCGACCAGCGCGCCGATGGCGCGGATCTGGGGAGCCTCTTGCGTCGGTTGCGTTCTGACAGACCCAAACGGTGGTCCGACGACGTCGCACGTTTACGTCGAGCGCTGGCCCAAGACCGTCACTTACCCAACGAAACGCCGGGGCCGATCGACCCGGTGGAATTGGGCATCATCACCGCGCTGGCCTATCCGCAACACATCGCACGACGGCGTGAACAGTCAGCAACACACGACTCGGCCAGTGAATATTTATTGGCTTCGGGGACGGCTGCTTCGCTCCCACGCGGGTCTGGACTGCAAGGATTACCGTGGCTAGCCGTTGCGGATGTGACTCTGCACGGTGAGCGGGCCATTATTCGGACGGCGGCCGAATTAGATCAGGACCATGCCGAACTGGCTGCCGGATCGTTGGTCACCCGTACGACCGAAGCCCGGTTTGTGGGTGGAAAAGTTTCTGCGCGGCAGGTCCACCGACTCGGTGCTATTGAATTGTCGTCAACGCCTGTACAACCCACCCCGGAGCATACGCGCCAGGCAGTGGCGGCAGATATTCGAAGCGCCGGGGTGCTGGCATTCTTCGGGGTAGCGAACGGTACAGGGGCACACGCTGGGTTCCGTGCTTTGCGTGGTCGGTTGGGCATCTTATCTCGCGTATTTGGTGCCCCGTGGCCGGATGTTTCCGATGCGGCCCTGACGGATCGTCTCGATGAATGGCTAGCACCGGAAATTGAGCAGTTGGCCGGCGGCACCCGGGTCGAGCGCATTGATGTGACATCGGCGCTCCGGCGTCTCCTACCATGGCCGGAGGCCGCCCGGTTAGACGAACTTGTACCCGAGCGGCTGACAGTTCCTTCCGGGTCCATTATTCGGGTGGATTGGCCAGCGCCGGAAGCCCACACCGATACCGAAATCGCTCCCCCGGTGCTGGCGGTAAAACTGCAGGAATGCTTTGGTTGGACGGCGAATCCGAGGGTTGCTGATGGCCGGGTGGCCGTCGTGTTACATTTGCTCTCGCCTGCCCAGCGACCCTTGGCAGTCACCGCTGATCTGGCAAGTTTTTGGCAAAACGTGTATCCCCAGGTTCGTGCTGAGAACCGTGGTCGGTATGTAAAACATCCCTGGCCGGAAGACCCCATCGGCGCCGTGGCAACAGCCAAAACAAACCGTGCACTGCGAGATAACAGCTAAGCGGTTCGAGTCCCCTAACCTCCAGTGCCGGTTCAAGCTTGTGCCGCATCGAGGCGTGAAAATGAGTGTTGACGAGCACGTTTCGGACTATGAGGAATGTGCATTCAAGCCGCGTGGCACGGCGTTGAGCAGGGCTTTGGTGTAGGCGGTTCGGGGCGATCCCAGTATCTGCGGGGTCGGGCCTTCTTCGACGATTTTGCCGTCTTGCATGACGGCGATGCGATGCGCGATGCGAGCGATAACCGTGAAGTCATGTGAGACGAACACGTAGGTAATCTGGAGCCGTTGTTGGATCTCGATGAGGCTGTCCAACAACTGGTCCTGCACGGTGACGTCAAGTGCCGAGACCGGCTCATCCAAGTACATGGTTTCTGGTTCCGATGCCAGCGCTCTGGCGATCGCGACGCGCTGCCGCTGACCACCAGATAACTGTCGCGGCAGGCGTTGAGCACATTCGGCGGGGAGTTGGACAAGCTCTAGTAGTTCCCGGACCCTGGCGCGACGTTGTGTGCGGTTTCCAATGCGGAAGGCTACAAGCGGTTCTGCGATGGAACGGCCCACTGTGTAGCGCGGATCCAGTGAGGCATACGGATCTTGTTGGACGAATTGAAAGTTTCGGCGGGCTTCCCTTAACTGGCGCGGCGTCATGTCCTGTAGATTTTTGCCCGCATAGCAGACCCTTCCGGAGGTGGGTTTTGTCAGGGACAGCGCAGTTCGCAGCAGTGTGGTCTTGCCAGAACCAGACTCCCCCACGATGCCTAGGGTCTGGCCACGGCCGATGTTCAGCGTGACGTCATCCAGGGCGCGTATCGGGTCGCCAACGGTGGCGTCGCTACCGCGCGGCTGATAAACCTTGCTCACCCGGTCAAACGTCATCACTGCCGGACCCGGTTCGGCCGGGCTGTCTGGCGTCGAATCCTGATAGCGTCCCCACTCCAATTCCCCTTGGGTAGACAACACCGGGGCCGCAGCCAGCAATTGTTGCGTGGCCGAAGCTTGTGGGGCGCTGAGCAGTTGTTGGGTGGCGCCCTGCTCCGCGACACAGCCGTTATCTAGCACCAGCATGCGCTGTGAGCGTTCAGCCGCAACGGCCAGGTCGTGGGTAATCAAGATGAGGGATATCCCGTGTTCACGTACCAACAGTTCAAGATGGTCGAGAATACGGCGCTGGACGGTGACATCCAGGGCGCTGGTGGGCTCATCGGCGATGATGACCTGAGGTTGACACGCGAGAGCCATCGCAATGAGTGCCCGTTGTCGCTGTCCACCAGACAGCTCGTGCGGATACTGGTGCATCCGTTGCTCGGCGGAATCTAGTCCCGCATCCTGCAGGGTTTGGATGATCCGTTGGGTCACATTGGCCTGGCAGGGGTTGTCCGTACCGTCGTTTGATACTGCCGCAAATCGCAGTGCTTCGCGTACTTGCTGGCCGATGCGCATCGCCGGGTTCAGGCTCACCAGCGGGTCTTGGGGTACCAGCGAAATGACGCTGCGTCGCAGTTGTTGCCA
>Ga0209487_1001719_pt1 | contig 18233 bp, 14 predicted proteins | sample Poulit2012_FD_187524 | JGI IMG/M metagenome (GOLD analysis project Ga0209487, IMG submission 187524) | Agricultural soil microbial communities from Georgia to study Nitrogen management - Poultry litter 2012 (SPAdes) (version 2) | ecosystem: Environmental > Terrestrial > Soil > Agricultural land...
GTTCAAAATACATGCATCCGATTATTAAACTTTCAAAACCTTCAAAAATGACAGACCGACCCTCACATACCCAAAGCATCAACCCTTTTACAGGAGAGACCATCCGTAGATATGCCTATATGACGGACGAACAGATCGTACAAAAACTTGAAAAAAGTGATACTGCTTATGATTCATGGAGAAAGGTGGTTCTATCAGAAAAAGAAAATCGTATGATGAAGGTAGCAGAACTTCTCACGACTTATAAGAATCAATATGCAAAAATCATTTCTGAAGAAATGGGGAAACCGATTATGCAGGCGATAGCTGAAGTCGAAAAATGTGCCTGGGTTTGCCGATTCTATGCCAAAAATTCTCATACTTTGCTCCAACCGGAGATTTTTCATACCGAGGCTCATCGATCCTATGTCCGATATGATTCCATCGGTGCAGTGTTGGCCGTGATGCCCTGGAACTATCCTTTTTGGCAATTGTTTCGTTTTGCAGCGCCGAATGTTTTGATCGGCAATACTGTCGTATTGAAACATGCCTCCAATGTGACGGGATGTGCGAAAGAAATCGAAAATATATTTTTGAGAGCCGGCTATCCGGAAGGCGTTTTTCAGACCATTGTGGCTCGCTCGGACCAGATCGGTCAGGTGATCAAAAATCCTGTCATAAAAGCTGCTTCTCTCACAGGAAGTAAGGCGGCCGGACAGGCTGTTGCTCAGCAAAGTGGAGCGGAAATCAAAAAATCCGTACTGGAATTGGGAGGAAGCAATTCGTGTGTTGTTTTTGATGATGCCAATCTGGATGCTTATATCGACACGTTGATCTGGTCCCGGTTCCAAAACACTGGACAAAGCTGTATCGCCGGAAAACGATTTATTGTTTGCCCGGGTATATATGATGAGTTTATAGAAAAATTTGAAAAAGGACTTGCGAATTTAAAAGTTGGAAATCCGGCAGAGGAGGATACAGATATTGGTCCTATGGCGACGGAATCATTGGCGCAAGAGCTCAAAGAGCAGATGGATCAATCCATACAAAAAGGAGCTCATGTCCTGGTGGGAGGCCAGGTAGAGGGTACGCGTTTTGCCCCGACGATCCTTACCGAAGTTACGCCGGATATGGAGGTGTTTTCTGAAGAAACTTTTGGCCCGCTGGCAGCTGTGATCCGAGCCCAAAATGATGATCATGCTATTGAATTGTCGAATCGATCTCAATATGGTTTGGGTGTGTCGCTTTTTACAGAAGATATGGAAAAAGTAGAACGATATATTCCGGAAATCGAGGATGGAGCTGTTTTTGTCAATGAACTGGTGAAATCTGATCCAAGATTGCCTTTTGGTGGTACAAAAAATTCGGGATATGGCAGAGAATTATCCAGAGCAGGGATGAGAGAATTCACCAATCAGAAAACTGTTTATATTCGATGACTTATATTTTTAAATAATTATCAAAACCTGTAGTGCCGGGTGATTCATTGTACTGGCTCATCAATCACAATTCTTTCACATGACCAGAGAGAACCAAACAAATCAAGGATTTCAAATGGAAGATTATCCTGTTGTTTTGTTTGATAGTTATTGTCTGATTTGTGAAGGTTTTGTCCGTTTCTTATTGCGGATAGATCACGAAGGGATACTCAAATTTGCCTCATTGGATTCCGATTTATCAAAAAACGAGATCAAAAAAAGATTCATACCCGTACCGCAACAAGGATCTGTCATACTTTTATTTAGTGATGCATATTTTTTAGAGTCAGATGCGGTTTTACAAATTATGAAAATCACGAATGCATATCCTTTTCTGCGGCGAATGGTTGGAATATTTCCTTCCTTTCTGCGGGATATTTGCTATCGTTTCGTTGCTCGGAACCGGTACCGAATATTTAGAAAAAAGGATCAATGTGTCCTTCCTGATCCTGAATTGCGCCGCCGGTTTATTTGATTTTTTATCTTTTCTCAAATTATTTGAATCAATTTCTTCTTAATTATTTGAATTTATTCTCATTTTGAGGCGTCAAAAACAAATCGCATTAACGTCTTATGAGGATCTGCAGCATTTGGCTCTTATGGGTCGTCCTTTTTATTTCTTCCAGCTTGCCCGGAATATCTAAAGAAGCTCATGATTCCCTGTTTGTTGAATTTCCTGAATATACCATTTCGACGATTCCTTATGAGATTGATTTTTATTTGGAAGAGATTGATTTTACGGGAATGATTTATTTTCAGATCAATGACCAAAAGGATAGCGTGTCAATCAAAGGGGGAAAAGGGACTTATATGGTTCGTGAAAATACAGAACAACCGGTTATCATTACTTATGGCAACCAGATATTTGAGTTTGAACCATCTCCGATACCCATTGCCTGGTCTGTTCTTCCTCCTTTGCTGGCTATTTTTCTTGCTCTGGTATTCAAGGAGGTCGTGACGTCTTTATTTGCCGGGATTCTGGTCGGGACGGTGATTATTCATACATATGGGATCGGGATTCAAGGATTCCTATTTGGGTTGATGAGATCTATTGACAAGTATGTCATCGAATCATTGACGGATCCGGACCATGTGTCGATCATTGTTTTTTCATTGTTGATCGGAGGTATGGTGGCGATTATTTCCAAAAACGGAGGAATGCAGGGAATAGTTGACAAGATATCGCGGCTTGCAAAAGATGCGAGATCAGGTCAGTTAGCTACCTGGATTTTGGGGATTGTTATTTTTTTTGATGATTATGCCAATACACTTGTTGTCGGCAATACAATGCGACCTGTGACGGATCGATTGAAGATTTCCCGGGAAAAGCTGGCTTATATCGTTGATTCCACAGCAGCTCCGATTGCGGCCATCGCTTTTGTTACTACCTGGATCGGCGCAGAATTGGGCTATATAGAGAGCGGAATCAAAAACCTGGAAACGCTCAATGAAGGTGTTTATGAGACCTTTATTCTTTCGCTGCAGTATTCATTTTACCCCATTTTTACACTGGTGTTTATACTGTTTCTCATCTTACAAGGTAAAGATTTTGGGCCGATGTACGAAGCGGAAAAAAGAGCCCGTCTTACCGGAAAGATTTCGAGTTTCCGTACGGAAATGCAGGTTTCTCAAAATGATTTATCTGAATTCTCGACCAAAACTGGAATTCAGGCCCGGTGGTACAATGCATTAATTCCGATTCTTGTGATCATCATCGGTACTATAGGAGGATTGTTTTATACGGGATGGGATCAGGAAGTGTGGAGCAATTCCTCGCTCAGTACGGGCATGAAATTGTCTTCCACCATCGGAGAAGCGGATTCTTTTTTAGCACTTTTGTGGTCTTCATTGGCTGGCGTGATCATTGCTGCTTTTCTTTCTGTGTCTCAAAAACTGATGAAAATAGAGGAGGTGATTTCGTCTCTCCTATCAGGATTCAATACGATGCTTCCAGCAATCCTGATCCTTACATTGGCATGGAGTCTGGCTGCTGTGACGGAAGATATGCATACGGCCACTTTCCTTACTGGGTTGATGTCTGAAAATATTGCTCCTCAATGGATGCCACCCATCACATTTATCTTAGCGGTTTTGGTTTCTTTTTCGACCGGAACTTCCTGGGGAACTATGGCGATTCTTTACCCCCTGGTTTTACCTACCAGCTGGATTATGGCGGAAGCAGCCGGCATGGAATACACAGCAGCACTTTCTATATTCCATAATGTGGTCGCCTGTGTTTTGGCAGGCAGTGTGATGGGGGATCATTGTTCCCCTATATCCGACACGACTATTTTGAGCTCACTGGCCAGTTCTTGCCACCATATCGATCATGTGAGAACCCAGATGCCTTATGCTCTTATCGTAGGAGGAGTCGCATTGGTCATTGGAGTGATTCCTGCTGCATGGGGGATTTCTTCCTGGTTATTATTTCCTTTAGGGATGGTGATTCTTTATTTTATAGTGCGGATAGTAGGAAAATCAATTTTGAGTCCTGAGCAATCCCGAATCCATAAATAAAAAAGGAATCGTGTAGGGAACGATGGATGAAATTGCAAAGGATTGTTGTGTAAAAACCCTCTGGGACAGGATTTGAAAAAGAGGTTTTAGAAAGAAAGTGGAAAAATCACGTAATCGTTTAAGAAAAACTTTTATCTTAGTTCCAGAACTCGACAAATTGCCAATCATTTTGTAAGTTCAACGTGAAATAAGAAATATTTTAAAGGTTTTTTTATGGTATCAATTCTACATTTTCTAAAATTATCTTTTTTCTCTTTCGCCTTTATTTTGGCAGGTGTGCCCACTGGGGATTCTCATTTGAATCCTGAAGGGAAGTTGGCCGATGTAAAAGGAAAGCACGCTTTGATTTATACAAAAAACGGTGAAGGTTTTGTTCATGAAAATATTCCTTTTAGTATTCGTGCTTTGGAAAAGCTTTTGAATGAAAAAGGAATGACTTTTGAATCGAGTGAAGATCCTGCGTTGTTTACACCTGAAAAATTGAAAAAATTTGATGTATTGATTTTTTCAAATACCAATAATGATGTTTTTGATAATGATCGTCAGCGCTCAGCTTTTCAGAAATATATACAGGGAGGTGGCGGATTTGTAGGAATCCATTCAGCGAGCGGATCGGAAAGGAACTGGCCCTGGTTTTGGGCGATGCTTGGAGGAAAATTTTTCAGACATCCTCCTTTCCAGTCATTTAATATAGCGAAGATTGATCCGGAGCATCCTTCCGCGCAACCGGTGCCAGATTATTGGGAGCGGGAAGACGAATGTTATTATTTGAAAGAGTTGAATCCTGATATCCATATCATTTTGGCAGCAGATCTTGCTTCGGTCGATGATCCCAAAATGGAAGAATACCCATCCAATACTTTCGGTAAATATTTTCCTGTTACCTGGTGTCATTCATTTGATGGGGGACATCAGTGGTACACTTCGTTGGGGCATGCTCCCGAGCATTATGAAGATTCAGTTTTCATAGATCACATCTGGGGAGGAATCGAATGGGTACTTAAAAAACGTGAGGAATAAAAACCATGAAATCAGCAGTCAGATAAAATAAATAACAATGAATCGGAGAAAATTTATCAAGTCAGGTGTGCTGGGATCAGCGGGTACGCTCGTGACACCCTATATCGTACCTGCATCAGTGATCAGAAAAAATGGACCCAACAGCAAAATCCAAATCGGGCAGATCGGCGCCGGGCGAATCGCGCGTACACATGATATACCTGAAACGATAAAACATGATATTGCTCGGTTTGTGGCGGTCAGCGATGTGGACCGAAATCGGATGGCAGACGGGAAAAAACTGATTGAAGATTATTATAAAAAGAAAAATGGGGGCAGCGATTTCCTGGATGTAGCGATGCATCAGGATTACCGGGACTTGTTATCTGATCCTTCCATCGATGCGGTGGTGATCAGTACGCCCGATCATTGGCATGCACAGCCTGCAATGGAGGCAGCTTTGGCAGGAAAAGATATTTATCTTCAAAAACCTACATCGCTCACCATCGAAGGAGGGCGGATGATGAGTGATACGATTCATCGGACTGGAGTTGTTTTCCAGTTAGGGAGTCAGCAGCGGTCATTGGATCCCTGGCCACAGTTTCATAAAGCTTGTGAACTGGTACGAAATGGTAGAATCGGGGAAGTGAAAAAAGTGAAAATTGGTCTTCCCGGCGATCCGGGCGGACCGGATGAACCACCGATGCCGATTCCGGAAAATCTGGATTATGATATGTGGCTGGGGTCGACACCGGAAGTTTATTATACGGAAAAAAGAGTGCATCCTCAGCATGATTATTCACGACCAGGATGGTTGAGACTCGAACAGTTTGGAGCTGGTATGATCACCGGTTGGGGGGTTCATCATATCGATATCGCGCATTGGGGAATGGGGACAGAATTTACAGGACCTATTGAGATCATGGGCGAGGCAAAATTTCCTGAATCGGGGTTGTGGGATGTTCACGGATCGTTTTTGATCAAAGCAAAATATCCCAATGGAGTGGAAATGGAGGTTAGTGGAGATTATCCGAATGGGATACGGTTTGAAGGAACAGAGGGATGGATTTTTGTAGGAAGGGGGAATGTCTCCGTTACCGATTCAGATCCTACTTCGCCCAGTGCATCCGATTCTCCTTTCCAGGCAAGTGATCCCAAAATTTTGCAGTCGGAGATCGGACCGGATGAAATACATCTTTACAAAAGTTCTGAGCAACACAAGAACTGGCTTGACAATATTGTCAGTCGTGGATTGACTGTGTCGCCAGCTGAAGTAGCGCATAGATCCTGCTCTGCATGTCTGTTGTTTCATATATCGATGAAGTTTTCAGAAAAACTATACTGGGATCCTGTAAAAGAACGGTTCAAAAATAATGATCGGGCCAATGAAATGCTCAAACGCCATCAGAGATATCCCTATGGAACCCACTATGCGCAAGTATTTAAATAAATAAATCAGTATATAAAAAATGATCAGAAAGGTATTATTTATCGCTCTATTTCCAGTGATGATGATCGGATGTCAGGATCAGGACGCAAAAGATAATGAAGAAGATGCTTTGGTTACTTTGATGACGCTCGACCCCGGGCATTTCCATGCGGGGCTTGTGCAGAAAAACATGTACCCAGAAGTGGATCCTGTGGCTTATGTATATGCTCCGGAAGGTGATGAAGTCGATCAGCATCTGGCTATGATTGATCAATTCAACTCGAGAAGTGAGGCCCCTACCAGTTGGGTTGAGGAAGTATATCGCGGGGATGATTTTGCGGAGAAGATGTTTTCGGAAAAACCTGGAAATGTCATGGTTGTAGCGGGAAATAACCAGAAAAAAACTGATTATATACTGCGAGCGGTGGAAAATGATATTCATGTATATTCCGACAAACCAATGGCGATCAATGGTGCTAACTTTGAAAAACTGAAAGAAGCATTTCGTGTGGCGGATGAAAAAGGACTTCTTGTCTATGATATCATGACCGAACGATTTGAAATAACCACCATCTTGCAGCGGGAATTGTCCAATTTTGAAGAGATCTTTGGTAAAGTAGCCGACAGTTCTCCTGAGGATCCTGCTATTACGAAAGAAAGTGTTCATCATTTTTCCAAGATGGTGTCAGGATCACCTTTGAGACGCCCTGCCTGGTTTTTTGATGTTGAACAGCAGGGAACGGGGATTGTGGATGTCTCAACCCATCTTGTAGATCTGATTATGTGGTCTTTATTCCCAGAGGAAAATCTACAACCCACCGATTCAAAAATTACCCGGGCAAGACAATGGGTCACAAAACTGAATCAGGAACAGTTTGAAAAAGTGACAGGTTTAGCTTCTTTTCCTTCCTATTTGGAAAACAACATCGTGGATGATGAGCTCCATGTTTTTGCCAATGGTGAAATCGATTTTCAGTTGAGAGATATTCATGCCAAAGCTTCTGTGATATGGGATTTTGAAGCACCTGAAGGAGGAGGAGATACCCACTATTCCATTTTTCGAGGTACCAAATCCAATCTGGTAATACGACAGGATGAAAGTACTCAGTTCGAGCCGGAGTTGTATGTAGAACCTCTGGGTACCTTTGACCGGGAGGAGTGGGATGAGGCGATGGAGCAGGTGATTGCGGAAATCAATAATAAATTTCCCGGATTGGAAATCGAAGAAACAATAGATGGATATCGGATCGATATTCCTGATCATTATAAAGTGGGTCATGAAGCCCATTTTGCCCAGGTGACTGAACAGTTTTTAGAATATATGAAGGAGGGAAATATTCCGGAATGGGAGAAGAACTACATGTTGACGAAATACCATATTACAACCGGTGCCTATGAAATGAGTAAAGAATAGAAAGAAGAGCTGATATGTCTAAGATCGCATTAAGATCGCTGGTTGCATTTATTTGTGGGCTCATCCTGGTGTTCAATGGATTTGATTTGTTTGGACAGGGAGAGAAAAACCAAACGATATATTTCAATATTCCCTCTAAAGGGACAGGAATGAAGTCTTTGATATTTCAGCAAAATATTGATGGGGTTGTATTGAATCAGGAAGATACATCCCGCTGTTGGCAGTTGTACCAAGAGATCGATGGAGAATGGATAAAGAAAAGGTCACAGATCGATAAAAATAATATGACGCTCTTATATGGGAATTACACCGATTCGGATCGGGCAGGGGAGGTGTTGAAATTCCGATGGCGCCAGGAAGAAATTTCTGAACCCGAAGACTTGATATCACTGAAGGATAACGGAAAAGAGATCATATTTGAATACAAAGATCAAGCGCTGGTGACATATCGGTACAAGATGATGCCGGTTCCGGAAGGAGTTTCTCCGGTTTTTAGCCGTGGAGGATTTATCCATCCGTTGAAGACATTTCAGGGAAATATGATCAGCCGGGTGCAGCCACCCGACCATTATCATCATTATGGATTGTGGCATCCCTGGACGCGGACTCATTACCGGGGAGAAGAAATTGATTTTTGGAATCTGATCAAGGAAGAAGGAACGGTTGCCTTTCAAGATATTTTATCGATCCATTCGGGTCCTTTATTTGCCGATTTGACAGTGGTACAAAACCACGATATTCATCCGGGAAGAGGTCAGATGACTGTTTTGAAAGAAACTTTGACCTACCGGCTTTGGATTTTGCCGGAGGTTGATGATTATTACATATTGGATGCATTTTATGTAATGAATCCATCTACAGGTTATCCATTGGAAATCAAGGAATACAGATACCAGGGTTTTTCTCTTCGTGGTCCAGCCCATTGGTCAGATGATAATGTAAGCTTATTGACTTCAGATGGGAAAAATAAATCAGACGGTAATGCTACCCGTGCCCGATGGATGAAGGTGTCCGGTCCGGGCGATCAATCGGAGGAGAGTTCAGTGATTATGATGACTCATCCGTCTAATTTTAATTATCCGGAATTGATACGGATCTGGCCGACCGGTGCCAACGGGGGTAAGGAAAATGTATTCCTCAACTTCAATCCAGCACAGGATCGTGATTGGAAAATGATGCCGGGAAAATCCTATACCTCTAAATACCGCATGATAATCGGAGATCGTGATTTTTCAGTAAAAGAGACTGAGGATCTATGGAGTGTTTATTCGGGGATATCGGCTGCTGAATATTGATGCGCCTGACCAGATTTAGCGGAGAATTCTAAAATCATCGAAAGGAGGTATATCTCTCTTTTTATCTATATCTACCTCATCTACACGCGCCCGGTCTGGCCCCTGATGAAGCCATTTTATGAGTTGTTCAATTTTATCTTTGTTGCCTTGTGCTTGTATATTGACCGATCCATCCGCCTCATTTCTTACCCATCCCTTTACATCCAGTTCTTGTGCTTTTTTCAAAGTGCTGGCCCGGAAATATACTCCCTGAACTATTCCTTTTACGTTGATACTCCACGTTTTCATTCCAAATTTTGTTTGATTAAAAATCAACCAACAATATATCCAAATTTTGATAGATCACAACTGGTTCGGAGCACTTTCCAAGCTCGGTATCATAATTATACTTACCCCTCTGATAGAGACGAGCTCCTGTTCAGATCAATGGTGGAATGGATTTGAGCTGTATTATTGTTTTGCTACATAATATGTGATATATTTGATGTGAAAAATGTTAGTTGTCCAATAGATTTTGTTTTGATTCGATATTGGCACAAGAATTGCAGTGTTTTATATATTGTCGATTTGTGCAATATGATAAAATGAATATGACTTACTTCTTTCGATACTTTATGGCAATATTGGCGCTTGTCTGGATGTCTTCGTGTACCACCCGATCAGAATTTCCGATCGTGAAAAAAGATGTAGATCCAATAAGATTTCAAATAGTAGAAGATGCCAGAGCAGCATTGGGAGCAAAGTATGGTTATGGGGCATCAGGTAATAAAAGGTATGATTGTTCGGGTCTTGTCCATTCGATTTATTCCAAATATAGAATATCTTTACCTCGCTCCACTTATGAAATGGTCAATTCGGGAACCGCGGTCGAAAAAGCAGATCTGCAACCTGGCGATTTAGTTTTTTTCAAAAATCGAAACAAAATCGACCATGTGGCGATCGTATCAAGAGTATCCCGCAACAAGACTTGGCTCATCCATAGTACCACATCTCAGGGAGTGGTAGAGACTCCTTTGGAAGATAGTGTCTACTGGAGGCCAAGAGTGGTCACTTACCGAAGTATCATTCATCATTAAAGAAGTATTCAATAAATCATAGATATTATTTTTTCAGTTAGGTGTCGGATTGTTCACTGTATGATTGTGGTTTGATTTTTGGGATCAGTATTTGATTCTTTGTCAAAAACTAATGTTAAATTCATCCAGAATTTAATATAGTTTCTGATATGAAAAATTGGTCTGGCAATCAGAAATGGAGTCCTGAAATCATCCTGTATCCTACATCAGAGGAGGAAATCAAAGAAATCATCCAAAAAGCACGGGAAGATGATAAACAGATAAGAACGATCGGCTCTGCCCATTCTTTTACACCGTTAAACGTGACAGATTCTGTTCTTTTGTCGTTGGATCGGCTCCAGGGTTTGGTATCGGTCGATCATGAACAACAGCAAGTAACCGTTAGAGCCGGAACGAAACTTTATATGCTCAATGAATTATTGGCTGAGGAGGGGCTCGCGCTTGAAAATATGGGTGACATTAATGTACAAACCGTGGCTGGTGCCTTGAGTACTGGTACCCATGGAACTGGAATAGGTTTTGGAAATCTAAGTACCCAAATTGTGCAGTTAAGGTTGATCAATGGTCAGGGGGAGGTCGTGGTTTGTTCTGAATCAGAAAATAGGGATTGGTTCAAAGCGGCCCAGGTGTCGCTTGGAGTTTTGGGAGTGATCACAGAAATTACTTTACGATGTGTACCTGCTTATCGGCTCGAGCTGCGGATCGGGAAAGAAAAAATAGAGTCCATTTTTGACAATCTGGATGAGATTTTGACTTCTACCCGCAATTTTGAGTTTTACTGGTTTTTGAATACTTCCTGGACCATGACCAAGCATCTTAATGAGACGGCTGAACCGGCTGAGCCGGCTAAATGGAAAGATTATCTTCAGGAAAAATTGCTTGAAAATCACATTTTCAAACTATTGTGTGACACTTCCGCTCTGATTCCGTCCACTTCCCGACGTCTGAACCGTATCGCTGCTGCAACCATCGATGACTATAGAAAGGTGGATCACAGTTACAATGTTTTTTCTACTTCACGTCTGGTTCGTTTTAATGAAATGGAATACAATGTACCGCTGGGCGCATATCAAGAGGTGAAAAAAGAAATTATGCAATGGGTCAGTCGAAACGTAAGAAATGTCGTATTTCCCATGGAAAACCGCTTTGTAAAAGGAGATGATATTTGGTTGAGCCCTGCTTATCAAAGAGATTCGGCTTATATTGCGGTTCATATGTATCACAAAAAATCTTATCAGGAATATTTTTCCGGGATTGAAGATATATTCAAAGCTTATGATGGACGACCGCATTGGGGCAAAATTCATACATTGGAAGCGGATGAATTACGACATCGGTATGAAAATTTTGATCGATTCAATGAAGTCCGAAAAGAGATGGATCCGGAAGGAGTTTTTTTCTCTCCTTATTTGAAATCGATCCTTGGAGAATAATCAGAACCTATCATGAAAATGCAAATGTCAAAATACAATTATTATAAGGAACGTCTCAAAGAATTTACCTTTCCATATGCTTGCCTGGATCTGGAGATGTTTTATCAAAATGTCCAAAAAAATCTGGAGCGGGCGGGTTCCAAAAAGATCCGGATTGCGTCCAAATCTATCCGTTGTCGTCAGGTGATGGAGATGATTTTTGAGTATCACGATCAATACCAGGGGATCATGACTTATCACGGAAATGAGGTGCTTTTTTTGGCTCAAAATGGGTTTGATGATCTTTTGATGGCTTATCCGGTGGTTGATCCGAAAATCCTGGAAAAAATTGTAGAATGGGTGCAGAAAGGTCGCCAGATCTGTCTTATGACAGATAGTGAGGAGCAGATTGATCGGATCGAAGAAGTAGGAAAGAAACATAACGTAAAAGTTCCGATTGCATTGGACATCGATATGTCTGATTCTTATCCGGGATTGAGATTTGGCGTGTGGCGGTCGAGCATCCAAAATGAAAAAAGGTTGGAGCAGGTGATTGCTCATATCAAGAAAAAGAGCCATGTACAGCTGGAAGGGATCATGGGATATGAAGCGCAGATCGCCGGAGTAGGGGATAAGGTATTGGGAGGTGGAATAAAAAACCGACTGGTGAAATACCTGAAGAAGCGATCCTTGCCGGGGGTAGCCAAACGTCGTCAGGAAGCGGTCGAATATATTGAGGCGGAGGGATTTGAGCTGCGCATCGTCAATGGGGGTGGTACGGGAAGCCTGGAAAGTACCTGCCTGGAAGAGGTGGTGACAGAAGTGACGGTAGGTTCCGGTTTTTACAATTCACATCTGTTTGATTATTATCAGAACTTTCAGTTGCGTCCTGCTATGTTTTATGGAATTCAGGTGGTAAGGATTCCGGAAAAAGGAGTTTACACTTGCCATGGAGGTGGATTTATCGCATCAGGTGGGATTGAGAAAGTAAAAGCTCCTGTAATTTATCTTCCACAAGGAGGTCAATTGGATCCGATGGAGGGAGCCGGAGAGGTGCAAACGCCCGTTCGGTTCAATAAATTAAAGAGTCCGCTGGAAATTGGTGATCCTGTGTTTTTGAGACATGCCAAGGCAGGAGAATTGTGTGAACGGTTCAATGAAATAATTCTATTGGACGAGAATGGATATGAACGGACGCTGACTTATCGGGGAGAAGGAATGAGTTTTGGATGATGTAAGTGCCGTGAAAAACGGATGGATTTTTATCAGAAGATATGTCAGTGATATCTTTTTACGTTGGATATAATTGAGTTTTTTGTAGGGTGAAAAGTGTAGAATCGGGGAATTGTGATAAATTACATCTCATTGGATAAAATTATTTTTTGAACAACACATTATGAAAAACCGAGTGGGTGAATACTGGAGCCAGGTTGCCGGGGAGTTGGATCTTCGGGAAGAGGAAAAAGTTCTGGCAGGAGATGATGATTATTTTTACCGGTATAAGCGGGAGAAGTTTTTGGAACGATTGTGTGGGATCACAGAATGGAGTGGGAAAGATGTGCTGGAGTATGGGTGTGGTCCGGGTGGGAACTTAAAATATCTAAACGATCTGGATGTGAATAGCCTCACCGGTGTTGATGTTTCGGGTGCGATGTTGAAATTAGCAAGAAAGAATACGTATGATCAGGAGAGGGTGAACTTATATCTCAATGATGGAATGGAGATTCCGGTGGAAAATCATTCGAAGGATATTGTGTTTACTTCTACGGTACTTCAACACAATATCGATGATGAAAAAGTGAGGAGAATCATTAGTGAATTATGCAGGGTGTCTTCTGATATTGTACTTTTATGCGAAGATACATCACCAAAAAAGAGAGAGCTTCATGCTCATTTTGTAAGCAGACCGGTTGATTTTTACAAAAATCAGGTGGAGGAAAATGGACATGAATTTCGTTCTGCCGAATATCTTGATATTCAGATCAGTTATTATGCGTTGGGTTCGATCCGGAAGATGTTTAGTTTGGGATCCCGAAAAGAAGGAGAACCTCTTCCAGGTCTTGGACTGAAGATGCAAAAATATTTGTGGAAACTCACAAAGCGGCTGGATCCGATGTATAGCTCCAGAAAAGGTTTGACTTTAATGTTGTTTCAGAAACGATGATCCTTTGGGATCACAGAACTCCGCCCATCAATGGATCAGTCATGGATGGAAAACCATCTTCTATACGACCAGCAAATTTTCGGAAATAATTCTCATCCCCCTTGATTCTGATTTCTGCATCATACCAATTGTGGTATTTTTCAACAGGTATTTCGATTATCACTTTTTCTCCGGCGCTGACCAGAGAAGTTTGTGATGATTTTTGATAGGTTGGATCTGTTATGATGCATTCTATCTGTCCATTTTTGTTTTGGTTATGGATGATCAGCTTTAGGTGGTTTTCCTGATTGTTTTTCTTCAAACCATAGGAGGCGTTGATCGTGACTTTATTCTTTTCATTTCCACGGTATTCTCTGTAAAAACCATTGGCGCTATGTAATTGCAGATGATATTTTGAATCTTCGAAGTCATTTAGATTCCAGTTGTAGTTTACATGATCCCCTGCTTCGGTTGCAAAAGACCAGAACTTCACCGGAAGCATTTCCTTTTCTCCTTTGCTGTTTTTTTGATTAAAGCGACCGGGTGCAAAAACATTGAAAGCTGCACCCAGACTTTTTTCGCCAAAATTATTTTTCCCAGCTTCCATCCTCAATGAAAAAACCTCTTTACCTGGGTCGAATTTTTCCTCTATCAAAAGCTCATAGAAGAGCGCATTTGAATTTCGGATTCCTGGTTCCTGTCGGGGCATCCAAGGTGAATTTTCCGGGTTTTGATTGAGCTCATCCACTTCAGCGGGAGTCATAGCATGATAACCTTGAGGGATCTCTTTGTCCCGTGCGGTTCGGATCGTTTTCATAAAAGAATCCCGATCCAACATTTCTGGAAATTCGATTTTTTCTCCATTGTAAGGACGAAACGCGGAAGTCAGATCTCCGCAGATGGCACGTCTCCATGAATTGATGTTTTCTTCGCGGATGTTGAGATTGAATTTTTTATTTAGAAAGGTTTCCAAAAACATGAGCGTAGAGGTGATGTCACAAATTTCGGAATTGACCCATCCACCTCTTGACCAGGGCGAAGCAATGATGAGTGGTACGCGATATCCCAGGCCCGTGGAGTTTTCACGTGCATTTTCAGGATCCATGCCCGGTTTTGATAGTTCTTCTTCAAGAGTGACAAACTCCTCGGCGGAATCGATTCCCGAAGAAGTCTTGCCCGTGGTGATATCTTGTGGATTGGGAGCGGCATAGGTTGGGACGTGATCAAAATATCCATCATTTTCATCATAATTCAGGATGAAAATGGTCTTTTTCCATACCTCCGGATCTTCAGTGAGAATATTTAATGCTTCTGAAACATACCATGCACCATACCAGGCAGAAGACGGATGATCAGAGAACCTTTGCGGTGCAACCAGCCAAGAGACAGTTGGTAGATTCCCGGATCGAACATCCTTTCGGAATTGATGAAAAATATCCCCTTTGGGTACAAACAGGGTTTTTTCGTTGCCATCAGGATCGGTGAAAGCGACTTCTTCGATATCATGATAATATGGATCGTCATGATTGTCGGTGAAAGCTTTTCGATGTATACTCTGCAACACCGGATCCAGTTTTTGAAAATTTTCCGGACTCCATTTTTCTTTTTCAGCACGGAAATGATTCCATTCAAGGGTCAGTTCTTCGAGCTCTTTTGTGATATTTTCATTATTGGATATTTCTTTTTGCGATGCTTTTAGGTCATTTATTGTTTTTTCAGTTCTTGTTCTTTTTTTACGAGATACTGATAGTGACCCCGGCTAAAACGAACATGATATTGTTTAAACCATTCCAGATTGTTATTGGTGAAGTTGCTGAGAAGACTGGAAGCCTCTCCCTCCAGCTCTGTTTTGATACTGAGTTCGTTCTGATACACCTTCCAGGAGATATTGTTTTTTTCCAGTCTTTCTGGAAAGGTGATCCAATCCACCTCTTTAGAATATCCGATGTCTGAATTTCTCACCCGTGCTGGTGCACCTGGTTTGGGATCACGGATCCGACCTGACCAGAAGTAGCTTCTGTTTGCTGTAGTTCCGGTCAAGCAAGAACAAAAATGCTGATCTGCCACCGTAAAAGTATCTGCAAATGCATAGTAAAATGGAATGTCGACGCGGTTGTAATAACCCATGGTCAGCGGCATTTCTTCAAATTGCTTGTGCGGGGATTTCTTCGCAAAAAGCCATTTGTCGTGCTTTCCTTGATTGCGTGCATCGACCATGTCCCACCAGTTGTGGTGAAGGCTCCCCATCCAGGTAGCTTTTGTGCCGTGCATATCCAGATGGAAGGGAGCGTAAGTTTCACCCCTTTCATTTGTTTGAAGCCATACTTTATTCTTGTTGGGCAGATGAATTGCCCGAGGATCATTGTATCCCCGCACTCCTTGGAGATGCCCCAGGGCATGATCGAAAGATCGGTTTTCCTGCATTAAAAAAACGACATGTTCGGCATCATAAAATGTGGTTCCTTTTTCCGGATTGATCTTCATTGCTTTTTTTAAGGAAGCGGGAAGCACTTCCCATAGCCCTGATCCGCCTACCAAAAGGCTTGCTTGTTTTAAGAATTCTCTTCGGTTGTCCATAGTGGTTTTAAAATAAAGATATTGGGGTATCCGAATTTTTTTCAGCTCGGAAATTTTCGCCCAATAATAACTTAATTATGGGATTTGAAACCTGTTCTATCTGATTTATTGAAAATAATTGAAGAAAAAGAAGGTGATATCATTTTCACTATGAATTTTATTGTTGACCGATATACTGGCCTGCTTTCATTCCTGAAAAAATACACCCACCCAAAAATGTACCTTCCAGCGCCCGGTATCCATGATAGCCTCCTCCACCAAAACCGGCCGCTTCTCCTGCTGCATAGAGTCCCGGAAGGATGGTGTTGCCATCCCGTTGCATGACCTGACCATTTAGATTGGTTTCGATGCCACCGAGGGTTTTTCGGGTGAGGATATTGAGTCTGACCGCGATGAGAGGACCATGCTTTGGATCCAGTATTTTATGAGGTTTGGCAGATCGGATCAGTTTATCTCCGATGAAATGTCGCATCCCCCTTAGCAGATTAATCTGTGCGTCTTTCGAAAATTTGTGATCTATCTGCCTGTCCCGTGCTTCTATTTGATAGCGGATGTTTTCATAATCAATGAGCTGGGAACCGGTCAGTTGATTCATTCGCTGCACCAAAGTTTTTAAATCATTTTCTACGATAAAATCTTCTCCTTTTTCTTTGAAATCTTCTACTGGTCCGGTCGCTTTTTTCCCAAAAGCGCGTTTGAGAAGAAGACCATATTTTCGTTCCGTCAGATCAGGGTTTTGTTCTGATCCGGATAAGGCAAATTCTTTTTTGATAATGCTTTGATTGAGGATGAACCAGGAATATTCATATCCGGTTTTTTGGATGTGCTCAAGGGTCCCAAGTGTGTCATATCCTGGCAGATAGGGAGCAGGGAAACGATTTCCTTCGGCGTCAAACCATAACGACGAAGGTCCGGGCAAGATCCGGATTCCATGATTGGGCCAGATCGGTGCAAAATTTTTGATCCCTTCGGTGTAATGCCACATCCGATCTCGATTGATGATATGTGCTCCTGCTTCTTCGGCAGTGCTGATCATCTTTCCGTCTACATAGGCAGGGACTCCGCTCACCATATTTTCGGGGGCTTTTCCAAGTCGTTCCGGCCAGCTTTGGCGGACCAGACCCAGATTGGCTCCGATACCTCCCGAACTGATCAGTACATGCGGAGCATAAAAACGGAATTCTCCTGTTACTTCCCGGCTGGTTGCTTCTCCGCGCGGCAAGTCAGAGGGCTGAAGGATATTTCCTTCTACTCCGGTGATTTTGTTGTTTTCTTTCAGTAATCGTGTCACCTGATGTCGGAATTTCATTTTGAGGAGACCCTTTGATTGTGCTTCATAAGCTTTGTCCACAAAAGGCTTGATAATTCCTGTTCCTGTTCCCCAGGGAATGTGAAATCGGGGAACCGAATTTCCGTGACCTGTAGCACTACCATCCCCCCTCTCTGCCCAGCCAACGATCGGAAAAAACTTGATTCCAAGGTTTTTTACATATTGATATTTTTCATGGGTTGCAAATCGCAAATAAGCTTCCGCCCACTGACGCGGCCAATGGTCTTCGGGCCGGTCAAATCCAGCCGTTCCCATCCAGTCTTGATAGGCAAGCTCATAGCTGTCTCGGATGCCCATCCGGCGCTGCTGTGGAGAGTTTACTAAAAACAATCCACCAAAGGACCAAAATGCCTGACCACCAAGATTTTGTTCGGACTCCTGATCAAGGAGGAGGACTTTTTTTCCACGTTTCGTGATTTCCATCGCCGCCGTCAATCCGGCAATACCGCCTCCGATGATGATAGCGTGCGGAGTAAATTTCGATTCCATTGATTGTAAGTATTTAGAAGATGGATCCAATATGAACCTTTTTTTCAAAAAAGGAAAATTGAATCTCGGTTAAACGATGTTGAAGATCAGTTTTT
>Ga0209487_1001720_pt1 | contig 18231 bp, 16 predicted proteins | sample Poulit2012_FD_187524 | JGI IMG/M metagenome (GOLD analysis project Ga0209487, IMG submission 187524) | Agricultural soil microbial communities from Georgia to study Nitrogen management - Poultry litter 2012 (SPAdes) (version 2) | ecosystem: Environmental > Terrestrial > Soil > Agricultural land...
CCATGGATTGCTGTTGGCGCAGATTATTGTTGCCGGCCGCTGGACAGGCGGATATTTTTGGTTTTCCCTGTTAATCGCAGCATGTACCATTGCCGCTTATATTCTGTTGGGGGCTTGCTGGCTGGTCATGCGCGAGCGCGAAGTGCTTAGGGCGCGTGGCTTAATTTGGGCGCGCCGGGTGGTGCGCTGGTTCGCCGCGGGGGTGGTGGCCGCCTCTGTGGTTTTGGCCCTGGAAAATGCGGGCGTTTTCCTCAAGTGGACTCTGTCGGGCTACCGTTGGGTATTTTATTTGTATTGGTGCCTGTTATTGGCGGGTTTTTTAGGCCTGGAGTTTAGCCTGCGCCATTTGATGCGTCGGGGCTATGGGGCCGAGTACCTGCCCTTTTTATTGGCGGTCTTGCTTTTTTGGGCCATCGGGTTTGGTTTTGTCTATAGTTTTTTCCCATTTTATGTACTCGATCAAGTGACCGTATGGGATGCCGCTGCGCCGCTTCCGGTGTTGTGGTTCGTAGGGGGGGTAACTTTGGTGACTGCTCCTTTTCTGCTGCTTTTTAATATCTGGGTTTACGGGCGTTTGCTAGCGGGCAGGAAATCAGCTTTGGCGCCCAAACATGATACGCGTCCTGTCGAGTCCATAACTTAGAAAGTAAATGGTTTACACTTAAGTATTGTGCTTTCTGTTTTGGCCCGCTGCCCATCGAGCAGGGGCCAGTGTTGGTTATCCTCGTATTCTTTCGTGCCCCACTCTGAAACTCTAACGAATGCTTAAAAAAGCCCTCATTCCCTTGCGTAGACGTTTTCGCCACCGGCGTTGGGTTGCGGAAACTCCAGCCATGATTTTCTGGGCTGCAATCATGGGGTGGCTGGGGGCCGGCGCGGTCATTCTTTTTCACGAGGGTATTTACCTTATTCAAAGAGTAGCCACGGGTCAGTCGGGCAGCATTGTTGCCGTGACCAGTTCATTAGAGCCGTGGCGGCGGGTATTGTTTCCAACCATTGGCGGGGCATTGGCCGGGGTCTTTCTCTGGTTTGGGTTGCGTTCCAAAAAAGGGGCCGCGGCTGACTACATGGAGGCCGTCGTGATTGGTGACGGGCGCATGTCCGTACGTCAGGCTGTGCTACGCTCCCTGTCTTCGCTGTTTACCGTATCCTCGGGGGGCTCCATTGGTCGTGAGGGGGCGATGGTGCTGCTATCCTCGTTGGTGGCCTCCCTGTTTGGCCGCTTTATTAAAATCGCTACTTCGCGGCTGCGGCTTTTGGTGGCCTGCGGCGCCGCAGCGGGGGTGTCTGCTGCATATGGGGCTCCTTTGGCAGGTACCATTTTTGTGGCGGAAATTGTACTGGGCTCCATGCAGATTCAGGCCCTTGGGCCCTTGTTAATTGCCGCGGCTTCTGCCAATTTGACAATGCGCATGACAGGCTACTACCAGGCTCCCTATGAAATGGTCGGCCTGGAGGCGGTCAGTTCCGGGCTGGATATGGCCGTTTTTGTCTTTTTGGGGGTGATTACAGGCATTGTTGCGCCAGGGTTTTTACAACTCATGAGCGCGACCAAAAGTTATGTGGCGCGTATCGGCATTCCTCTGGTTGCCCGGTTGGCGCTGGGCGGCTTTGTTTTGGGCTTATTATTGTTGATTGTGCCCGAAGTAGCGGGTAACGGTTATAGTGTGGTGCGCTCCTTGTTACATGACGAATGGGCCTGGCACGCTATTGTGGCTATTCTGTTTGCAAAGGTGTTTGCGACGGTGATCACGGTAGGTTCTGGCGCCATTGGCGGGGTGTTTACGCCTGCCTTATTCGTTGGGGCTGCTTTTGGGGCTTTGTTTGCTGCCCTGGTCCACGCGTTGGTGCCTGGGCTGGTCGTTAGCCCAGTGATGTACACTCTGGTGGGCATGGGGGCGTTCCTGGGGGCAGCGACCAGTGCGCCGCTTATGGCCATTGTGATGATTTTCGAAATGACGTTGAGCTATCAGCTGGTCTTGCCGCTGATTATGGCTTCGGTCATTGCCTATTTTGTTTCGCGCACAATGGCCGAGGTGGCCATGTACGATGTGGTACTGGTGCGCGAGCGCGACGAACTATTGCGCCATACGTTGCGTTATACGCGGATTAATCAGCTGATTAAACCCGCCGATACGGTGTTGCCCATGACGGCAACCGTGCGCGAAGCCATCCAGATGTTTCTGGATTACCCAGTGCGTTATGTTTATATCGTCGATGAGGCCAATATTTATCAAGGGGTCATCGACCAACAGAGTTTGACCCGGCTCATTATCCAGGACCCAGAGGCGCAGGATGAAGCCCTTGGTGAGTTGGTGAAAATTGATTTTATCGAGCCACTTACCTCTAGCATGAGCATTGACGAAGCCCAAGGGCTTTTTGTCAATTTCAACGGTGAGCGTTTGCCGGTAATTAATAACGCCACACAGCGACGTTTGCTTGGGGTGGTCTACAAATCGGCTTTGCTCGAGCGTTACTCCATTCTAAAGCGTACACTGGATGCTTCGAGCGAGGCCTTGTTGCATTTCCGCCGCTAGGGTCTCGCTTTAATGGGGCCTGCGTCAGGGTGGCCAATTTCAGTGCCAAGACAGCGAGATAAAGAGGTGATTGTGCTTTTCAGGGGGTATTGTGCTTCATAAAGCCCAAGAGGTATTGCAAGAGGTGTTTGGTTTTACCTCATTCAAGGGGCAGCAGCAGGCCGTCATCGAGCAGGTGCTCACAGGCGGCAATGCCTTGGTGCTAATGCCCACGGGCGGTGGCAAGTCGCTTTGTTATCAAATCCCAGCCCTGTTGCGCCCTGGGGTGGCCATCGTGGTTTCTCCCTTGATTGCCCTCATGCAGGATCAGGTCGAGCATTTAAAGTCGCTGGGCGTGCGTGCTGCAGCCCTGAATTCAGCATTATCCTGGGAGGAACAGCTAGACATCGAGCGCGCGTTGCGCGCCGGCACCTATGACTTATTATATATTGCCCCCGAGCGTTTGCTTAGCCCCCGCAGTCTCGAGCTTTTTAAAGCCCTACCCATCGCCTTGTTTGCCATTGATGAAGCGCACTGCGTTGCTCAGTGGGGGCACGATTTCAGGCCCGAGTATTTGGGCTTGTCACAGTTGGCACAACACTGGCCAACGGTGCCCCGTATTGCCCTGACAGCGACCGCCAACAAACAGACACGCGCAGAAATTGCCCAAAGATTGGGCCTTGATGATGCCCCTGAGTTTGTGGCCAGCTTTGATCGCCCCAATATTTTCTATCACATGGTGGAAAAAAGGGCGGTCAAAGATCAGTTGTTGCAGTGGATACGTGCGCAGCACCCGCAAGATAGTGGCATTGTGTATGCGCGTTCAAGGGCCCGGGTTGAGGATATCAGCGCCTTTTTGCGCAGCAAGGGTATCCGGGCCATTCCCTATCATGCCGGTCTCAGTGCCCAGCAGCGGGCAACCCACCAGGAATTATTCTTGCAGCAGCCTGGGGTAGTGGTGGTGGCCACCATTGCTTTTGGCATGGGGATAGACAAGCCTGATGTTCGTTTTGTTGCCCATGTGGACTTGCCGCGCTCTATCGAGGGCTATTACCAGGAAACAGGGCGTGCCGGTCGTGATGGTTTGCCAGCGACAGCCTGGTTGGCCTATGGGCTTCAGGACGCCATACAGCTGCATCGCATGGTCGCGGAATCACAGGCCCATGGGGCGTTTCGGCAGCAGCAGGCTGACCATATCAATGCCATGCTGGCTTTATGTGAAACAACGACCTGTCGACGCGCTCAGCTTTTGGATTATTTCGGCGAGCAAAGCTCAACCTGTGGCTATTGCGACAATTGTGTGGATCCAGCCGAGCAGTGGGATGCCACCATTCCAGCGCAGATGTTGCTTTCCACGGTGTATCGCTTATGGCGTGAATTCGGTCAGCAGTTTGGCGCTACCCACCTGATTGCCATCGTGCGAGGGCAATATACCGAGCGCGTGTGCCAATTTGGGCATCAGCACCTTAGTGTTTTTGGCATAGGGGCGGCGTATAGTACGCGGCAGTGGCGCATGATCTTGCGCCAGTTGTTGGCCCAGCATCTTTTGCGTGTTGACACCCAGGGCTACGGCACTTTTTTGTTGACCGAGCACAGTCGAGCCGTTTTACTCAGCAAGCAAAGGGTTTGGCTTAGTCATGGGCGCATCGACCACCTGCCCAAGGTGCCGCCGCAAACGCAATCTCATGCATCTCGGCTTGCAACCGCCTAAGGGGGCTTGGCTAGTCATATCGCCCAAGGGTGGTGGGTAGCATCATCCAAAGGGGGCCCTGGCGAGCAAGATAATCCTGACAAGCAAGATGACCCTGACGAGCAAGAGAGCCTAAGGGGAGCTATTCATCGAACAGTGTGCCCAAGGAAGGGCGTGAGGGTGCCTTAAGACCCAGATGTTCAAAGCTGCGCGCAGTGGCTTGGCGCCCGCGTGGGGTGCGCTGCAGAAAGCCGAGCTGTATCAGATAAGGCTCGATCACATCTTCGATGGTATCGCGTTCCTCGTTGATTGCCGCCGCCAGGCTGTCCACCCCCACTGGGCCACCATCAAAGTGGTGGATGATGGTCTCTAAAAGCTTGCGATCCATGAGGTCAAGGCCTAATGGGTCGACCTCTAGCATGGAGAGTGCCGCATGTGCAGTGTCGGCGTCGATCATGCCTTGTGCCTTGACATCGGCATAGTCGCGCACGCGCCTAAGCAAGCGGTTGGCCACCCGCGGGGTGCCGCGGGCGCGCCGGGCAATTTCCAGGGCCCCATCTTCCGTGGTCTCGATGTTAAGCAGTTGGGCGCTGCGCGTGACGATATGTTGTAAATCATTGACTTGATAGAACTCGAGCCGCGATACAATACCAAAACGGTCTCGTAGTGGTGTGGTTAGCATGCCTGCCCGGGTGGTGGCCCCCACCAGGGTAAAGGGCTGCAGATCGATTTTGACACTGCGCGCAGCGGGGCCTTCGCCGATGAGGATATCAATTTGAAAATCTTCCAGGGCGGGGTAAAGGATTTCCTCGACCACCGGTGAGAGGCGATGAATTTCGTCGATAAACAGAACGTCGTGGGGTTCGAGGCTGGTTAGGATCGCGGCAAGATCGCCCGGGCGCTCTAAAACCGGCCCCGAGGTTTGTTTAAGTTGTACCTGCAGTTCCTGGGCGATAATATGGGCCAAAGTGGTTTTGCCCAGCCCTGGGGGGCCAAAAAGCAAGACGTGATCTAATGCCTCGCCGCGCTGCTTGGCGGCGGAAATGAAAATTTCCAGCTGATCACGGGCTTTGTGCTGGCCCACGTAGTCACGCAAATGCTTGGGCCGCAGGGCGCGCTCAGCGGATTCCTCGTGTGCATTCAGTGGGCGCGCACTGATTACGCGCTGTGGCGCGCCTGAGCTACCAAGTTCATCAGAGTGTATTACCATGGGCTTTTTTTACTGTGTCAATATACAGTATGCTACACCAAGCCCAGCTTGGTGGAAAGTTGAAAACTCACAGAGCATAGCATAGAAAAAAGGAAACCAGCCATGTCATTACCGCCTTTGGTGGGGCTGTCACAGATACAGCAGGCCGCAGCCAATATTGCCCAATATGCCCGTAAAACCCCGGTGCTTAATTTGCCCCAGGTCGATGAGCAGCTGGGGATCAGGCTTTTCCTGAAGTGTGAAAATTTGCAATTGGTCGGCGCTTTCAAGTTTCGTGGTGCCTATCATGCTTTGGCCCAGTTGGATCCTGCTCAGCGTGCCCATGGGGTCGTGGCCTATTCTTCGGGTAACCACGCTCAGGCGGTGGCCTTGGCCGCCAAACTGTTTGGGGTCCCCGCCACGATCGTGATGCCCCAAGATGCGCCACGCATCAAAACCGGTAAAGTACGACTATATGGGGCTAAGATTGTTAGCTACGATCGGCTGCAGCAGGACCGGGAGCAAATAGCCCAACAGTTGGCCCAATCCTTGGGGGCGACCATCATTCCCCCTTTTGCGCATCCTGACATTATCGCCGGGCAGGGCACAGTCGGGCTAGAGCTTTTTGAGCAGGTGCCTGGGCTCGATCAGCTTTATGTTCCCCTGGGTGGCGGGGGGCTTTTATCGGGGGTATTAGCGGCACAACAAGCATTAGCCCCTCAGTGCCAGGTTTTTGGGGTAGAGCCCCAAGCGGGTAACGATGGTCAGATGTCCTTGGCGCAGGGCGAGATCGTATCCATTGCGCCCCCGCAGTCTATCGCTGATGGCGCCCTGACCCAGGCTTTGGCACCGATTACCTTTGCCCATATCGAACAATACGCTCGCGGTATTCTCACCGTTGATGACAATGCCCTGATCAAAGCCTTGCGCTTTGTCGCCGAGCAGTTCAAGCTGGTCGTCGAGCCTACGGGGGTGCTGGGCCTGGCGGCAGTGCTACAACAATTGCCGCAGCTCAAGGGGCAGCAGGTTGGGGTGGTATTAAGTGGGGGCAATATCGATCTGACGCGTCTGGGACATTTTTTGGCTGCCCAGGCAAATGGGCCTGCTGGCACGCAGACTGATTTGGGTTAAGGCCAATGACGTGAGGCTGTCATCGGCTGCCCATGCCCATGGCGCTCAAGCCAAGCTCAAGCTTAAGCCTTGGCGCGCCCCGAAAGCAGTTGCAAGGCTTGGCGGATACCTTCTTCGACGGTGAGCTCCTGGGGCAGCTTTTTAAGGGCCCGCTGGATCTCAGTACGGTTATAACCCAAGGCCAGCAAGGCATGCTGGACATCGTCTTGGCCCTTGCTTGCAGGCGCTGCATCTGTGGTGCCGGACATGGCGCCATCCAGGGTGCTGAGCTTGCCGCGCAGCTCAAGAAGCAGCCGCTGCGCAGTTTTTTTACCAATGCCAGGAACCTTAATCAGGGTTTGGCTGTCTTCTTCTTCGATGGCGCGTGCCAACTCATCGGCGGCAAGGCCAGACAAGATCGCCAGGGCAGTACGCGCGCCAATACCGCTGACCTTGATCAGTTCGCGGAAGGTTTTGCGTTCTTGCTCCTGACTAAAGCCATATAAGACATGAGCGTCATCACGGATACTAAGGTGGGTGAACAGGGTGACTTCCTGGCCGGTATCAGGCAGCAAGTAATAGGTGCTCATCGGCACATCGACCTCATAGCCCACGCCATGTACATCGATACAGATAGTTGGAGGGGTTTTCTCAACGAGCAGGCCACGTAAACGTCCGATCATGGTACTTTCCTGAATCTAGATAAACCAAAAACAAGTCATCCAGCAGCGGTTATTCGCTGGGGCGCCCTTTGCGCATATGGCTCGGGTAGTCTGACATATGCGCCTGTTCTTTCAGTTCCTGGTTAAAGGGGTGGTGGTGGGCATGGCAGATGGCACAAGCCAGTGCATCGGCGGCATCGGGTGCCGGGTTGCCATTTAAACGCAGCAAATAGCGTACCATGGTTTGAATTTGTTCTTTGGCGGCATGGCCTTGGCCCACCACGGCTTTCTTGATTTGCAGGGCGGTATATTCATGCACAGGCAAAGCCTGAAAGGCCAAAGAACAAAGGGCTGCCCCGCGCGCCTGCCCGAGCAACAAGGTGGTGTGCGGGTTGACATTGACAAAGACCTTCTCAACCGCAGCCAGCTCAGGCTGATGTGTGCTGATCAGCTCTTGCAGGGCTGAGAATATGGTATTGAGACGCTCAGCGAGCGCCTCTTGAGCTGGTACCACAATGGTGCCACTAGCCACATACTGCAATTGGCTGCCCTGTACGTCGATAACACCGTAGCCGGTGCGACGTAATCCTGGGTCGATGCCAATGATACGCATGTTAATGGCGGAAGTGGCGGGTACCGGTAAATACCATTACCAGCCCACGTTCATCGGCAGCTGCGATGACTTCATCGTCGCGAATGCTGCCGCCCGGTTGAATGACTGCGGTCGCGCCGGCTTCAGCTACCACATCAAGACCATCGCGGAAGGGGAAAAAAGCGTCTGAGGCCACAGCGCTGCCCGCCAGGCTAAGCCCCGCATTGTCTGCCTTAAAGGTTGCGATACGCGCCGAGTCGACCCGGCTCATTTGCCCTGCGCCAATGCCAACCGTCATGCGATCGTGACAAAAGACAATGGCATTGGATTTGACAAATTTGGCCACCGACCAGGCAAAAAGCAGATTGTGCCATTCTTGCTCGGTAGGTTGTTTTTGGGTGACCACCTGAAAGTGCTCGGGGTTGTCAGGGTGCGTATCGGGCGTTTGAGCCAGCCAGCCACCACCGATGCGCTTGAGCTCAAAGGGGTTATGCGCTGTGCCGGTGGGCACTTGCAAGACTCGCATGTTTTTCTTTTGCGCCAACATCGCCAAGGCCTCGTCGCTATAAGCGGGGGCCAGCAGAACTTCGATAAATTGTTGATTTAGGGCTTCGACCGTAGTGGCATCGACAGTGCTGTTAAATGCAATAATGCCGCCAAAGGCGGAGGTGGGGTCGGTTTTGAAGGCACGTTGATAGGCCTCTGTGGCATTGCTGCCCAACGCTACCCCACAGGGGTTGGCGTGCTTGACAATAACGCAGGCCGGGCTGTCAAAGCTGCGCACACATTCCCAGGCGGCATCGGCGTCAGCAATGTTGTTATAAGAAAGCTCTTTACCTTGATGTTGTTGATAATGGCTAAGCACCCCTGCGCCTGCTGGGACCGCATCGGCATAAAAGGCTGCTTGCTGGTGGGGGTTCTCGCCGTAACGCAAAGCTTGACTGTGTGCTAGCTGGATGGTCAGCGTGCGCGGCCATGCCGAGCGCTGTGGTACTTGTTCTGGGGCGGGGGCCTCGTGTTCCAGGCTGCTGAGATAGTTGCTGATGCTGCCATCGTAGGCTGCAGTGTGGCCAAAAGCCTTGCAGGCAAGCTCTAAACGCAATGCATATGAGGTTTGGCCTTGCGTTTTTAGCTCGTCAAGCACAGTTTGGTAATCTTGGGGATCGACGACGACCGTCACCCCGCCTTGGGTGTCACCGTGGTTTTTGGCTGCCGCACGCACCATGGCCGGGCCGCCAATATCAATATTTTCAATGGCCTCTTGCAGGCTGCAGTCCTCTTTGGCGATAGTGGCTTGAAAGGGATACAGGTTGACAACCACCAAGTCGATGGCGGGCAGATCATGGGCCGCCAAGGTCTGTTGGTGTTGCTCGCTATCGCGGCGCGCCAAAATGCCTGCATGGATTTTGGGGTGCAAGGTTTTTACCCGGCCATCAAGAATTTCAGGAAACCCGGTGATGTCTGCCACTTCGGTAACGGGCAAGCCGGCTTGGGCCAAACTGCTTGCGGTGCCGCCGGTTGAAACAAGACGGATGCCAAGCTGATGCAAGCCTTGGGCAAATTCGATGAGGCCAGTCTTATCCGAGACGGATAATAATGCGGTTAAAGTGCTCATGGGTGCGTGCCTGTTAGTTCCTAAAGTTTGATATCGTGGGCAATGATTTTTTTACGCAAGGTACTGCGGGTAATGCCTAGCATTTTGGCAGCCCGGGTTTGGTTGCCTTGGGTTTTTTCCAAAGCGACCTGTATCACCGGTCGCTCAACACAATTGATCACCATGGCCAGCATGTCATGCGGATCGGCATCGCCCAGATCTTCAAGATAGCGTTCGATACGTTCACGCACAGATTGTTGTAGGGAGTTCATTGTAGACATTTTCAAGTAGTACCAATAATGAATGATTAAGCAGGCTGCGCAAGGGCTTCGATGGGCTCATCAGGATCGTGTTCATCGAGCCAGTGTTTGATGGCCCGCAGCTGCAGCTGACAGTCTTCTATTTGATGGATGCTGCGTAGCCATTGTTTGGCATCGGGAGCGCGCCCAAGATACCAGGCAATATGCTTGCGTGCCGTGCGCACGCCGGTATATTCGCCGTAAAAAGAGTAATGCTCGACCAGGTGCTCAACGAGGACATCGCGCAATTGCCCAAAAGTAGGGGGAGGCAGATGCTCGCCGGTAGTCAGATAATGGTGGACCTGATGGAAGATCCACGGGCGGCCCTGGGCGGCGCGCCCAATCATCACGGCATCCGCCCCTGTATACTTTAGTACGAATTCTGCCTTTTCTGGACTATCGATATCCCCATTTGCAATCACGGGTATGGCTATGTTTTGTTTGACCTGGGCGATGGTATCGTATTCTGCCGTTCCCTTGTAAAAATCATTACGGGTGCGCCCGTGTATGGTTAGGGCGGCAATACCCAAGTCTTCGGCCAAGCGGGCAACTTGGGGGGCGGTAATGGTGTTGCGATCCCAGCCCGTGCGGGTTTTCAGGGTAACAGGGACGCCGTAGGGGCGACAGGCTTCGACCACACTGCGCAAAATGGTTTCAACCAGGGATAGGTCGGTTAATAAGGCAGACCCTGATACCACATGACAGACTTTGCGTGCTGGGCATCCCATGTTGATGTCAATGATTTGTGCCCCGCGCTCGATATTGTAACGTGCAGCCTGGGCCATCATGTCGGGGTCAGCCCCAGTAATTTGAATGGCGACCGGGTCTGGTTCACCTTCGTGATTAAGGCGCCGGGCGGTTTTGACGGTGTCCCATAGTTGTGGGTTGCTGGCTGCCATTTCAGACACCGCGTACTCTGCCCCCAAAGTCTTGCATAGCCGGCGGTAGGGACGATCGGTGACGCCCGCCATGGGGGCGACAAAAACGCGATTCGTAAATGACCAGGAACCTATTTGCATCGTTCTCTATCTAATCAAACTAACTACGTAAGCCCTGCAACAAATGACGGGCAAGACTGCGGCGCGGCCAACCGCAAAGGTCCAAGCCCAAAAGCCCCAGGCCAAGCAGGTGGGGAATCGTTTTTCCAGGTGCTGTAAAAATTCGCGCCAGTGTATCTGTAGCGGCAATGGTTAGCCATCGATCGAGTTGGCGCCGGCGGACAAAATCAGCCAGAGCAGTTTGTGGATCGCCATCGGGCAGGGCTAACCAATGACGCAAGCTTTTACCTAATTGCATGACATCGCGCAGGCCCAGGTTAAGCCCCTGACCGGCTACCGGATGCAGGGTTTGTGCAGCATTGCCAATGGTCACCACCCGTTCGGCAAGGCGGTGGGCCCCCGCGTGCAAGCTTAGTGGAAAGACAAAGCGTTCGCTGACCAACTTTAGCCGGCCAAGCCGGGCGCCAAAGTTTTGCTCTAATGCCCGCTCGAAACTGGCCGAGGGTAGATTGTAGAGCTTTTGTGCTTGTTGTGGTGGTGCGCACCAAATTAAGGCATAGTGGTCAGAACCCTGCGGGTGCGGCAATAATGCCAGCGGCCCTTGCTTGGTAAACCGCTCAAAGGCCCAGCCAGGCTGGGGGTGGCTGCAGGCCACCGTTGCCAATACGGCTTGCTGCCCATAGTCGCGTTGCAGGCCACTGGGGCGATGTCCGTCAGATTGCACTGCCAAAGCAGCGGTCAGGCTTTTGGTGCCTTCAAGGGCGATACGAACTTGTTGGCCCGGCTGTGCAGACACAGGCGTATCAACTTGGATAAAATGAATAGGGGTATCTTGCAGTGCCTGATGCATCTGTTGTATTAATGCATCATAACTGATAACGGCACCTAGCTGTTCAACCCCCAGGTCGGTATCGCTGATCACCGTGCGCCCCAATCGATGTTGTTGGGAAACATGTACCTTGTTGATGGGGCTCGAGTGCGAAGGCCAGGCATTCAGTTGCTGCAAAAATTGAAAGCTGCCCGCATTCAATGCCAGTGCGCGGGGGTCGCCGGCTTGTTCGCTTGCCGCCTGCCCCGGGGCTATTTTTGGGCGCCGGCCAATAATGGCGATACGCTCTGGCCGGGGGCTATAGTGCGCCAATAGCAGGGCTAAGGCACTGCCTGTAGGGCCAGCACCACAAATGGCAAGGTCAAAATCGGCATGGGTCATAACGAAGGACGGATATTGCGGTTAGTTGAAACAGGTTTGGGGCCCGGGGCTGCTGGGAACGTCCGCGCCGGTGTACAGTCTAACCGAAGCAATACAGCATCAAAAGGTTAAACCGCGTGTTAGCAAGCATGAATTATTCTACTGTAGAACTGGCGGTCGATTGGTTAACGCCTTGGGAGCGTTCGCCCACTTTGATCCTGCTGTTCACCCTGGGTATTGTACTTTTCTGGCGCGGGACACGCACCCGACATGTGCGCGCGGCAAGACAGTGGCTGTTTTACGGGGGCGTGCTGTTGCTTTATCTTTGCCTGCATACCCGGGTCGATTATTATGCCGAACGCATGTTTTTCATTCACCGTATTCAACATCTGTTTTTACATCACTTGGCGCCCTTCATGGTGATGTTGGCCTACCCAGGACAAGTCATGCGAGCTGGGCTACCGCGTCGCTGGCGCCCTTACTGGCGGCGTTTTGAGCACCACCCGGTTGGGGCTTTTTGCATCCGGTGGTGCACTCATCCGGTGCTCATTCCTTTTCTCTTTGTTTTCTTTGTCTTGATTTGGCTGCTGCCTGTCACTCAGTTTTATTCGATGATCGACTGGCGCCTTTATCGTTTCATGAACTGGTCGGTCGTTATTAGCGGATTCATGTACTGGAACCTGATTCTTGACCGCCGGCCGCATCCGCCCGCTGCCATGAGCCCTTGGGGGCGGGTGATTTCTCCGCTCCTCACCATGACACCACAAATTATCGCGGGGGCTTATATCGCCTTTACGACCTACGATCTTTACCCTATCTTTGATCTATGTGGGCGGGCCATACCCAGTATTTCTGCCATTCAGGATCAAACCATGGGGGGCTTAATCATGTGGGTACCTGCAGGTTTGGTTGAGACCATGGGGGTTATCTTTGCCCTGAGAACGGTGATGCGCCTGGCTGCCAAGAACAAACTGGAATTACCGCGCTGGCTACAGCCCAAACAAAATTTGGGTACCACGCCGCGCAGCCTTTAAGCCATGACGACCATGACAACAATGCGAAAAAACCGACCCTCGAGCAGTTGCTTTCAATTCTGGCTGGCCTTGTTGCTGTCAGTGTGGCTGCTGGTAGGCACCAGTTTGGCGCGAGCTCAGCCCATGGGTATTCCCAGTATCGGTGCGGCGTCTTCCGCAGAGCTTTCACCAGCGGTTGAGGCCATGCTGGGCGATGCCATTATGGAAGAAGGGCGGCGTGACCCCACCTACATTGATGATCTATTCATCAATCAGTATTTAACTGATACGGGACAACGCCTGGCTCAGGCCGCGCCCGTGAATATCGAGCAAAAAATTCGCGTATTTGGGGTGCGCGATGCTTCTATTAACGCCTTTGCTTTGCCCGGGGGGTATGTTGGCATCAATAGCGGCCTAATCACCACATCGCGCAGCGAGGCCGAGCTGGCCTCGGTGCTGGCGCACGAGATTGCCCACGTGGGCCAACGCCACGTGGCGCGCGGCATGACCCAAAGTGCCCAGTCCAGCCATATGATGATGGCCGCCTTGGCCGGCGCCTTGTTGGCCGCCTTGTCCGGTAGCGCCGATCTGGCCATGGGGGTCGCCACCTTTGGCCAGGCGGCGGCCATTGACCAGCAGCTGGGGTTTTCCCGCCAGGCTGAACAAGAGGCCGACCGCATTGGTTTCCAGATGCTAACTCAGGCAGGTTATGACCCCAAGGGCATGGCACAAATGTTCCAGCGTTTAATGCAAAGCACGCGCTTAAACCAACCGCCCAAAGGTTCTTATGCCAGCACGCACCCCCTGTCCCAGCAGCGCCAATCAGATATCGAAGGGCGCTTGTCCAATCTGCCTGCCAAAGACTCTTATTACGTGGATAACGGCTTCTGGTTCGTGCGGGCTGCTGCCGGTGTTATCCAGGCGCGCGGCGGCATGACGTTGCAACAGCTGATGCAGCGATTTGAAAGTGAAACCCAAAGCGAGCGGGCTGTTGAGCGGGCAGCGGCCTATTATGGCCAGGCTTACGCCGCTTTTAAACGCAAAGAATACGATCAAAGCAAACAGTTGCTGAAGCAGGCACGTCAGCAATCTGAGCATGTGGCTTTGGATATCCTCGAAGCAGAAGTCTTGCTGGCACAAGGCCAGGGACAACAAGCGCTGGAACTGGCCCGCCAGGCCTGGCAGCGTGATTCCAATCAGCAGGCGCTAGCATTGGTTTATACCCAGGCCTTGCAAGAAACCGGCCAGGATAGTGAGGCCATTAATTTTTTAAAACAGCTCATAGAACGCTGGCCTGATGAGCCGCGCTGGTACCAACTGATTGCCAAAAGCTACGAGCGCGAAGGGCGGCCCGTTGCGGCGCGACAATATATGGCCGAGTACTATGAGCGTGTTGGCGCTTTGCCTACTGCGGTCGAGCTATTGAAACAAGCCCGCCAGCTTGGCGATGATTTTTACGAGCAGTCTCGCCTGGATGTGCGAATTCGCGAGTTACAAGAGCGCCTTGAGCAACAACGCGACATGCTCAGCCGTTTTAAAAACTGATTGACCTTGGTGTCGCCCGGGCTGGTTTTCTTCAAGCCCGGTTTTTTCCAACTGGGCTGGTTTTTCCCAGCTGGCTTGGCTTTTTCCCCAACTGGGCAACCAGCCCGCCCCGTGGGTAGTCAACCAGGCCAGTCCGCTCCACGGGTATCCCGCCGGCTAGCGCTCCCATCATCTTGCAGATAGCGGCTAGCGGGCTTGCTGAAAAAAAAGGGCCAGACGTTGGGCAAGCCAGCGAAAATGGCCTGGAAAGGCGCCGGTGGTAAAGCCAACATGGCCGCCCGTAGCGGGTTGGTGCAATAACACCGTCGAGCTGCATTCACGGGGTTGCGGCAACGATGCAGCGGGCACAAAAGGATCGTTGCGGGCATTCAGGATCAAAGTGGGTTGTTTCAGGGCCCCAAGCAGTGGTTTGGAAGAACATTGGCGCCAGTAGTCGATGGCGTTGCGATAGCCGTGCATGGGGGCCGTATACAAGTCATCAAACTCGCGAATGGTGCGTATTCGGCTCAGGCGCATAAAATCAATCAAGCCTGGGAAACGGCGGGTTTTGGCAAGCACCTTATGGCGCATGCTGCGTAGAAAATAGGGGCTGTAAAGCCAGCGCCCCCAAAGACCCGAGGATAGTGTTTCACCGGCTGCTACAAGATCCAGAGGGGTGGAAATAGCGGCCGCGGAAGCAATCCATGAGGCTTCATGCTGGGATTCGGCCAGGTATTTTAGTAGGGCATTTCCCCCCATCGAGACACCGGCAGCGTGCCATTGCGCTGTCGGCAGATGTTTGCGCACGGTCTGCAGCATAAAATCAACGTCATTGCTGTCCCCCGAATAATAAGCTCGGGCCAGTCGATTGGGAAAGCCAGAGCAGCCCCGGAAATGAGCAATGACCACCACCCAGCCACGAGCGCGGAAGTATTGTCCAATTGCCTGGGCATAGTGGCTTTTGCTACAGCCTTCCAGGCCATGGAACAGTATTAAGGCATTGGTGTTCTGGGTCGGCAGGGTTGACCAATCATCTTTTTGCAACCAGCGCCAGGCTGCGGTGTGGTGCAAGCCGGGATCTGCCTTGACCAGTTGGCCATGGGCTAGCCGTTCAGGGAAAAGACCGGGCCCCGCCCAGTCAAAATCGATAAAGTCGCCATCAGCCATTTCCACGCGGTGGCGTACAAAAGAAATGCGTTGGCGGCGCGGGTATTGCGCGCTATAAATGGTTTGTGCATGGCCGCCAGGCAGCCAAAATGGTGTGGGGCAAGCAGTGGTATCGAGACGGGCCGTCACAGGTGGGTATTAAAACAAGGCAATCAGCAAATAAAGGGAAAACCAGCAGCGGTTAGCCCGACAGGGGATTAGTCAGTTTGTTTTTTGAGTTGGTAGGTGGCACCGCAATAAGGACAGTGGGCTGCCCCTTTGGTAGAAATTTCAATATAAACCCGGGGGTGCATATTCCACAGCGGGGTGTGCGGCCCAGGGCAGTACACGGGCAAGTCATCGTGGTCTACGTAAATGATATCAGTTTGGCTTGTGGTTTGTTTCATGGAGCTATCCTGAAGGTTTGCCGTAAAGGGCGCTATTGTATTGCTTGGCTGCAGATTAACAAGTGAGTATTGTAGCAAGCTATGCGCTCAGAGTGCAGCTTGGCCCGGTTCAAGCTATCGGGATGTTGCACAGTTGGCCATCGGGCATTGTGCAAACCAAAAAAACTAGCGTAGACTGATTGCAGGTTATCTATCGTGCTTTTTACCGGAAAGGAACAGTGCAGCGTACAACCATTTTAAGCTGGCGCCCTTCAGTGCGAGAGCGTCGGCAGTTTATGCTGGGCCTGAAGCATGTGCTGCCCGCCTTGGTCGCAACCTCTATTTGGGGGTTTGTAACGGGTATTGCCATGTTGAAATCAGGGCTGACCGAGTTGCAGGCCCTGCTCATGACATTTTTGGTTTATGCGGGCTCAGCGCAGTTAACGGCATTGCCCCTGCTTGAAGCCCAGGCACCGCTGTGGCTGATTTTCCTGGCTGGTTTTGTGGTCAATATCCGCTTTATTATTTTCAGCGCGGCACTGCAACCTTTCTTTCGTCATTATCGTTGGCCCGGGCGCTTCGGCTTGGGTTATTTGACCAGTGACATTGCCTTTGTTTTATTCATGAGCCATTATGGCGAGGCCAAAAAAAGGGGTACGCAGGATCAGCTGTGGTACTTCCTGGGCATGATTATTCCGGGGTGGCTAAGCTGGCAGTTTTTTTCTGTGGCTGGCATTTACTTTGCCGGCTTGGTACCTGCATCCTGGTCCCTTGAATACGCGGCCATTTTGGCGCTGATGGCAATTTTAGTGCCTCTGGTCAGCAGCCGCGGCCTATTTGTTTGCCTGGTCGTGGCGGGTGCGGTAGCATGGATTGGACAACTATTACCCTTGCGCCTGGGCCTGGTAGCTGCTGTTTTTGGAGGGATGGTGGCTGGCGTGGCGGCAGAACAACTGTATAAAAGCCGCAAAGGCGTACAATAAATGAGTAATCAAACTTATATACTTGTTGCAATCGGTTTATTGACCCTGTGCAGTATCTTGACACGGGCTTGGTATTTTTTGTTTGGGGACCACTTTCCTCTCACCCCGGCGGTGCGCCGTTCGTTGCGGTTTGCGCCGGTGGCGGCGTTGGTCGCGATTATTATCCCCGAGCTATTTCCCTTGTCGGTGGCTGAGTACCACCGTGAAGACATTATAAAAATAGTGGCTGCGGGTTTAGCGATTTTCATTTATTTGCGCACGCGCAATGCGCTTTTACTCATGCTTAGTGGAATGGTTTGCTTTTGGGTGCTAAAAGCACTTCTGGTCTAATTGTTCCTAGCATCTTTACAGCCATACGGATACCCATGACTTCGATAGCCTCCCAAGACAACCCCGAATCAATTCAGGATTTCCAAGCTTTCAACTTGCATCCCTTATTGTTGCAAGCCGTAGAAAAGCTGGGGTATCAAAAGCCTACGCCCATTCAGGCGCAGGCTATCCCGGTGGCAATGCAGGGCCAGGATGTCATGGGGGCGGCGCAAACGGGTACCGGGAAAACCGCCGCTTTTGTGCTGCCCATTTTGCATCGGCTATTGCCCTACGCCAGCACCAGTGTTTCCCCGGCACGCCATCCCGTGCGTGCGCTGATTTTGACACCGACCCGCGAGCTAGCTGACCAGGTGGCAGAAAGTGTGCGCGCTTATAGCCAGTTGACGCCCCTGCGCAGTACCGTGCTGTTTGGTGGGGTAGATATGCAGGGGCAAACCGAGGCCCTGCGTGCGGGTGTAGAGGTGCTGATTGCCACGCCTGGCCGGTTGCTGGACCACATGGAGCAACGCCATGTGGTGCTTTCCCAGGTCAGCGTTTTGGTGCTTGATGAGGCCGACCGCATGCTTGACATGGGCTTTTTGCCTGATCTGACACGCATCGTCAATGCGGTGCCCAAAGCCCGCCAAAGCCTGCTTTTCTCGGCTACTTTCAGCCAGGAAATTCGGCGCTTAAGTCGGCGTTTTTTGCACCAGCCGGTAGAAATCGAGGTTGCCAGTCGCAACACCACTGCCGATACGGTCAGTCAGTGCCTGTTTGAGGTGAACGCGCGGGCCAAGCAACAAGTACTGGTCGATTTGCTTAAAGAAAAATCATGGACGCAGGTCATTGTATTTAGCAATACGCGGGCAGGGGCCGGGCGTCTGGCGCGTCATCTGCAGCGTCAGGGGCTAAAAGCCGAAGCCATTCATGGCGATAAAAACCAGACCGAGCGCATGCGCGTGCTAGAGGCTTTCAAGGCTGAAGAGGTCTCGGTATTGGTTGCCACTGATGTGGCCGCCCGTGGTCTGGAT
>Ga0209487_1001721_pt1 | contig 18229 bp, 12 predicted proteins | sample Poulit2012_FD_187524 | JGI IMG/M metagenome (GOLD analysis project Ga0209487, IMG submission 187524) | Agricultural soil microbial communities from Georgia to study Nitrogen management - Poultry litter 2012 (SPAdes) (version 2) | ecosystem: Environmental > Terrestrial > Soil > Agricultural land...
TGATGCTGCCATTGGTGGATAAAATGTATAAAGTACAGATGCTTCACCAATGATAATTTGTGATGCGGATAGTGCTGTTCCTGCTATCATTAGCCAGAAAGCAATCCAACCCATTTTTTTCACTTTAGGAATTAATCCTCCTAATGTATGTGAAAGTCCAGCATATACATAACCAATTAAAAATGTTCCAGTAAATACAAGAATGAGAAGTACCCCATGAGTTGTTAAAGTTTGATAATAATCAAACCAAACTGGCATTTTTAATAATCCCGCACGTTCTAAACCTTGTAATAGTCCTAAAAATCCACCAACAAATAATGCAATAAAAGATACTGTAAAAAATGATAGCGTAATTTTTGCGTCTTGTTCATTCGTTCCTAAATACTTTTTCATTTTCTTTCCCGATTTCTCTTGAAAAGTTTCATGTAATGCAGTTTCCATTGTAATTTCCTCCCTTCCTTATTTCACCGTAATTGTTGTCGCCATTAATTGGTGACCAATTCCACAGTATTCGTTACATAAAATTAAATACTCTCCAGGCTTACTAAATGTTTGAGAAACCTTTTGTATATGACCTGGTAAAACCATTGCGTTTACATTCGTATCAACAATTTGCATTCCGTGAGTGACGTCTTTTGAAGTCATAATGAAGTTTACTTTCGCTCCAACAGGTACTTCGATATCTCCTGGATTAAATGCAAATGCTTCTAACGTCATGACAACGTCATATTCATTGTCTCCTACTTCAAAAACACCCGGTTCATCAAATGGAGCTTCGTTATCGACATTATTCGGATCGATTGTATCTTTGTGACTTGGTGGTCCCATACCTAATGCAAATGCTTGGTAACCAGTAATAACCATCGAACCAAGAATAACAATTACTGCAAAGATAACCCAAATTTCTTCGTGCTTATGCAATTTCATTTCTATTCCTCCTCACACTTTTTATAGTCGTGTCATATAAAAATAAAATAATGTAACAATAAATAAAATGATACCTCCACCAACAAAAACAATTGAAGAGAATAATGCACCTTTTAGCGAATTTTCATTAGTTTGTTCCACTGCTTGAGTGTCTACTTTTTCATTTGATACTGACATGAAAATCCCTCCTTCATTAAATTAGTTTTTGATTCAATTTCAGTATATTCTTTTTCCAATGTCTCAATAGTGATTTAAATCACATGATTAAATTGACGTTTATTAAAATCTAGTTCCTTTATAAAATGCCTTAAAACGTTGATATCAAAGGATTTTCACCTTTCTCTCAACTAAAAATAAGGGTATTTTCGTTAAAATAGCTGAATTTCCGTTCATTTAAATATGACAAAGCAATGACTAGAATATGGCGAAATTGCAAACGTTGTTACTTTTATTATCATCTTTTAAAACTAACATTTTTCATGACTTCAACTAAAATAAATCGTGTCATTCTTTTATGGAGGATTTTTTAACGGGTTCAGTTTTAGATTCAAAAAGAAAAAGAACACTATAATTTAGATGGTAATTCTCTTATATGTTAACGATGAGATACATAAATGATTGTCGACAATCCGAAAAGTGTGAAGATAAAAATTTTTATTCGATAATGACTTGTTTAACTTTTTAGTATAATCATCTTGGTGTGACCTTCCAACGTGCCAAAAAGCTTTTTCAATTTTATTCTTATTCTATTAATTTGACATTCATAGGTTTGATTTGATATTGTTTATATTAATCGGAAAAATAATACAGACATATCTTATCCAGAGAGGTCGAGGGACTGGCCTGTTGACGCCCAGCAACCATTCTTATGAAAAGGTGCTAAATCCTGCAAAACTAATTTGTTTTGAGAGATAAGAGAGGGAATTTACCATTATAAAAAACAAGGCACCTCTCTGAGTACTCAGAAAGGTGTTTTTTGTTTTAGGTTTATAAATAATTGAAAATAGAGGAGGCTTTGTCACTTTTATATTAAATATAAGGAAAACAATTGGAAAAATGAATTACTAAAAGGAGAAAAAGATGAGAAATTTTATTACTTTATTATTTACATTAACGATTATAGTTATTTTAGTGGGATGCGGTAATTCTTCTAATGAAGGTAATACGACAGACGAGGCAACTTCAGATACAGAAGACGACGAAACATATAGTTTAGTTGTTGGTGTTACGGCAGGTCCACATGAGCAAGTAATGGAAAAGGTAAAGGAAGTAGCTACTGAAAACGGACTTGACATTGAAATTACTGTCTTTACAGATTATGTTATGCCTAACGTAGCTTTAGCGGAAGGTGATATTGACGCAAATAGCTTCCAACACAAACCATTTTTGGACGAATTTAAGGAAGACCGTAATTTAGATTTAATTGATGTTGCAAATACAATTAATTTTCCGATGGGCATTTATTCAGAAAAAATTGATGATATAAGTGAAATTCAAGAAGGGGACAAGCTTGGATTACCAAATGACCCTTCAAATGCTGCGCACGCTCTTTTCTTATTTGAAGGGGCTGGCTTAATCACATTAAAAGAAGGTGCTGACATTACCGCTTCAGTACAAGATATCGAAGATAATCCACTAAATCTTGAATTTATTGAACTGGAAGCAGCACAAATTCCTCGTCAGTTGGATGAACTAGCGGCGGCAGCAATTAATTCGAACTATGCTATCGAAAGTGGATTTGTACCAACAGAAGACACACTTTATATTGAACCAAATGATTCTCCTTGGATTGATTTAATTGCGGTGAGAACAGAAGATAAAGATGATCCGGCAATCGCTAGATTAATTGAATCGTACCATTCTGATGCAGTAAAACAATTTATTGAAGAAGAATTCGATGGTTCGCTCATCCCTACTTGGTAACAATAATTCTCTCATCATTAGATGAGAGAATTGCTGTTTCAATTGATTAAACGCGTGAAAGGATTGACATTGTGATTCAATTAAAAAATGTGACCAAAACATTTCAAACAAAACATCATACTATACATGCTTTGCAAGATGTATCTTTACATGTAAAGCAAGGTGAAATTTATGGGGTCATAGGTTATAGTGGAGCAGGCAAGAGTACTTTAATTCGTTGTGTAAACTTGTTAGAAAGACCCTCTAAGGGACAAGTTTTTGTTGGACAAGCTGAATTAACTTCTTTATCTCATGCATCCTTAAATAAAGCGAGAAAAAAGATTGGAATGATATTCCAAGGATTCAACTTATTGAAGACGGCTACCGTAAGGGAAAATATTGCTATTCCTTTGAAATTAAGTGGAGTTTCCAAAGGGGAAATTCCAAATCGAGTACAAAAGTATTTGAATATTGTTGGATTACAAGGGAAAGAAGAAGCATATCCCGCTGAATTATCTGGTGGACAAAAACAGCGTGTTGCCATCGCACGAGCACTTTCCCATGAACCAGAAGTATTATTAAGTGATGAGGCAACGAGCGCATTAGATCCAGAAACAACAGAGGCTATCTTAGATTTATTAGTAAAAATTAACGAAGAACTTGGTGTCACAATTCTACTTATTACGCACGAAATGGATGTCATTCAAAAAATTTGCGATCGAGTGGCAGTAATGGAGGATGGAAAAATAATAGAAGCGGGCTCGGTATTAAACTTATTTACCACACCAAATCATACGACGACAAAGAAATTCGTCAATAGTTTATTTGAAGAAAGATTATCCTCATCATTCTTAAAATCATACCAATCTGAAGGAAAAACTATCAAGCTTTCATTTGTTGGTGGTTCCTCTAAGGATCCTGCATTAGCGATGGTCAGTAAAAAATTCAATGTATTTCCAAATATATTATCCGGACATATTACCCAACTAAAAGAACATGCATATGGCCGATTAATTGTTCATTTGCAAGGGGAGCAACCTGAAATAACAAAGGCACTTCATTACCTAACAGAGGAAGGCGTAAAAGTTGAGGAGGTTTCATTGTAATGTTTACTCGATTGGGAAATTTTTTTGAACAATGGGGAGAATCGATTTGGATTGCTACATTAGAAACATTTCAAATGGTCGGCATTGCTTTAGTCATTTCTGTTGTAATTGGTTTATTTTTAAGTGTCTTACTCTTATTAACACGACCAGGACAAAGATTAGCAAATCCAATTATTTATCAAATATTAAATATTGTGATTAATATTATTCGTTCCATTCCATTTATTATTTTATTATTTTTAATTTTACCATTTACAAAATTTATCGTCGGGACAACAATTGGTGTGAAGGGAGTGCTAGTTCCCCTTGTTATTTATACGGCACCATTCATTGCACGACTAATGGAAACAGCTCTTTTAGAGGTGAATCGTGGAGTGATTGAAGCATACGAAGCGATGGGAATTAAAACGCCAGCTATTATTTGGCATGTCATCCTCCGTGAAGCAAGACCATCGATTGTCCTCAGCCTTGCGATAGCTGCTGTTGGACTAATTGGTGCAACTGCCATGGCTGGACTAGTTGGGGCCGGGGGACTTGGTGATTTAGCATATCGTTATGGTTTTCTGCGATATGAAGCAGACGTCATGTACATTACCGTCATTATTTTAGTCATCCTCGTACAAGGATTACAATCAATAGGTAATCGATTAGCAGCAAAATTAAAAAAAGATTAATATATATGAAAAGAGGTACAGAAATGCTAAAATTTAATACGTTTTCCATCACAGCAAGATGCGAAAAGACAGGACAATTTGGGATTGCTATTTCCACTAAAGTACCAGCAGTTGGTAGTTTATGCACGTATGCACGGGCTGGTGTCGGTGCCATCGCATCCCAATCGTTCGTAAACCCTTATATCGGCATTAATGGATTGAAATACTTGGAAAATGGATTATCTGCAGGACAAGTGCTAGAACGCGTATTAGAGGAGGATCCAGCCCCTGAACTCCGCCAATTTAGTATCGTTGATCATAAGGGAGAAGCAGTAGCATATACTGGTGATAAATGCGATTCATGGAATGGTCATTTAACCGGAAAAAACTATGCAGTCGCTGGCAATATGTTAGTAAGTGAAGCAACTATCAAAGATATGGAAAATAGTTTTTTGAAAAATAAAGAACTCATTTTAGCTGAAAGATTATTATTATCTTTGTATGCAGGGCAAAAAGCAGGTGGAGACAAAAGAGGGAAACAGTCAGCTGCCATATATATAGTAGACAAAGAACAATATCCATTGATTGATTTACGGGTAGATGAACACGAAAATCCAGTTAATGAATTACAACGAGTTTATAAAATTGCACAGAAGGAATTATTTCCTTTTGCCCAAATGCTTCCAACACTCAAAAATCCAGCCGGAACATTCGATTTAAATGCTTCACGGGAAATGGGGCTTTTGCAAGATAAAAATGATGAATAGTGAAATAATGACGGAAATATCACTTCCGTCTTTCTTTAAATCAATTTTGGGAATTCGAAAAACAGTGTGCATAATCCATTTCTAATATGTGATTTTCAAAAAGGCAAAATCAGAACATAGTGTAAATGACAATAGATTTAACTTTTTTTGAATATAAAAAAACTATGTTTAAACCTTTCTTTTATTGACATAAATTTGATTAGAAATATAATAAGCTCATTCAAAATGTTAGTTAAATCCACCACGTCTATTACTATAAATATAAATCCACAAAAAATATCCTCGATTTAATCAATCTATCAATTACATTCGAACAAACAAATCTTTTGCAAAAAAGTATAAATAAGCATCAACTTCATCAACTCGCAATATATCACACATTGCCTGTCGATATAATTTAATTTGTACTCGATATCTATCCTTCAAGGATGCAATAACTTCATCCGTGACAACTTCTTCTTTTATTTTATCTGTCTTATAATCTAGTATTATAACACGGCCATCTGGCATATAAATTAAACAGTCAATGATCCCTTGAATTAGCACTTTTTCCTCTGTCTCGTTTTCCCAATCATCATAAATTTCACTTGTTTTTAATGTATACATAAATGGTACTTCTCGTTCAACACTCCTGGCAGACAACAAAATCCCCGCTTGTTCGTGTTCGAAAAAACGTTCAATCGCTTGTAAATTGATCATTTCCGCCTCATCATCTGTCAATAACTCTTTTAAAACAAGCTGTGCAACAAAATCTTTCAACTCTGTTTCTTTCCATTTTTTCGTCAATGGTAAATGTTGCATGACAGTATGTGTCGCCGTCCCAATTTCAGCAGAAGTTAGTTTTTTCTCTTCTTGTAAAAACTTAGGTCGAGTTAACAATGGAGCTGTAAAACCCTTCACAAGTTCATTTCCACTTTGCTCATCAACCGCTTCATGACGTCTTTTTATTTCCGTCACACTTTGTTTCGCTCTTGTTTCTGCCGCTTCAATAAAGGGATATTGATAAGATAAAATTTTATCAACGACATTATCTTGCTCTTCTGCTAACAAATCGTCTGAAACACCTTGCCATTCTATAATCATTTCTCGTAAATCAGTTTTTGAAACCTCGGCATCTTCTGTTAAATTTGTTAGTTTATTTCCTTCTAATACTTCAATTTGCCATGATGATTCATCTTGTTTTAAATTTTCGTTCGATACTACAACCCCATTTTCATCACCATGTAACACTTTATTGCTTTCATGACGCACTAACGCTGGCATCACCCAATCAAAATATGTTTTTGCTCGCTTTCTTAATTGATTTGAAATGATCCAGTCGGATTCTGAGCCGGCATTACCCCAATGTTTATCCATTTGGTCATTAAAATTCGCCACTGTCCCAATCATCACTAACTTTTCTTTCGCTCTCGTCATCGCAACATATAAAACACGCATTTCTTCTGACAACAAATGTTGGACAGAAACTTCTTTCATCGCTAAAAAATACAATGTAGGATACATAATTTGTTTTTCAGGGTCGATAAATTTCGTTGCAAAACCTGCATCCTTATCTAACATATATTTATTTCTTACGTCAGAAAAATTAAACTGTTTATTCATTCCACCAATAATAACAACCGGAAATTCAAGTCCTTTACTTTTATGAATTGTCATCATTCGAACAACATCTTCTTGTTCACTTAATGCACGTGCTTCTCCTAAATCTTTCTTTTGCTCTTGCATTCGTTCAATAAACCGTAAAAATCGGAATAAACCGCGAAATGAAGTCTCTTCATAACTACGAGCTCGATCATATAATGCCCGTAAATTGGCCTGACGCTGCCTTCCCCCAGGAATTCCCCCAACAAAATCATAATAACCAGTTTCCTGAAAAATTTCCCAAATTAAAGCCGACAAAGAATCCGACTTTGCCATCTCACGAAATTGATTTAGTTGTTCCAAAAATGAGGCAACAATTTCACTTCCTTCTTCCTTCGCTTCACTATACAAAATCAATGCTTCGTAAAATGTCGCCCTACGATCCATTAAACGGATATTTGCTAGTTGTTCTTCGTTTAATCCAACAATAGGTGAACGTAAAATAGAAGCTAACGGAATATCCTGATAAGGATTATCAATAATTTTCAACATGTTAATCATAATTTGAATTTCCATCGCACTGAAATACCCTGTTTTCATCTCTACATAGACAGGAATTCCTTGCTTTTTCAACTCTTCCATAATTGTTGATAATCCCGTTAAAGACCTCAACAAAATGACAATATCTCGATACTGAATATCACGCATTTGATTTAATTCTTTATCAAAAATTTGTCGTGGTTTTTGCCCATTATGACCTATCCAACCTTTAATTTTTTCCGCATATAACCTTGCTTCCATTTGTACTGTTAAGAGGTCTTCAACCTTTTCTTCCCCATCATCAACAGTCACTTCAGGCTCCTCATTCTCGCCCTCCTTATCAATGACGACGACCTCTATTTCTGGATCATTAATTGGGATATCATCATAACTTTTATTACCATACTTTAATGCTGCTTTTTCATCATAAGCAATATTTCCGACTGTTTCATCAAAAATTTGTTTAAATATAAAATTAGCACCATGAAGAACTGAGGAACGACTTCTGAAATTACTTGCTAAATCAATTCTCTTCCCTAACGATGAATCCTTTTCATATTCATTATATTTGTTAATAAATAATCTAGGTTCAGCATGACGAAATCGATAAATACTCTGTTTCACATCACCAACCATAAACATATTTCCATTTCCCGTTTGATCACTTACCATTCGTAAAATTGTTTCCTGAACTAAATTAATATCTTGGTATTCATCTACTAATACTTCTTTAAATTGTTCTTTGTAAAACATCGCAACTGAAGATGGGGTTAACAATCCACTTTCAGCGTCTTTTTCTGTTAAAATTTCTAAACAAAAATGTTCTAAATCAGCAAAATCAACAAGACCCCTTTCTTTCTTTTCTTGTTGAAACCGTTCCTTAAATTCAAATACTAGTTGTACAATTCGTTTAACAGATGGATAAAGCTCGCGCATGTCTTCAATATGTCCCGTTAAATTTCTTGCAAACCATTCTTTCTTTATTTTATTCCAAAAATCCCGAAATCGATTCCGTATTCGTTTTACTTCTTCTTTAATATCTTCGTCACATTCAACAGATTTCCTTGATAAAGACTTTAATTTCCCTGTATTGATGATTGACTGCAATTCATCCCAATCATCTATTTTCTCTAAAGCTGAATTAATAAGTGTAAGATCTACCTGCAGTGCTTCTTCATAATGGTATGGACCAGCAGGGCCTAATGCTATATTAATTGCCTTATTTAATTCCTCCACAAAGCCGAAAAGTTGTTCTTCTACCTCAGCTTTTAAAACATTAAGCCATTTTAAATCCGTCTCATCATAATTATCATGAATATCGTAAGTATCCGCTATCTTTTCTAGCCACTCATTAGGCAAAGGATGTTGCATCGCAAAAGTGTATACTGATAAAATTAAATTTTCAACATCAGTATCACTGCGATCACTAGAAAACATGTCAACAACATGGAAAAATTCGTTCGCAAGTTTCAGCTGTTCTTTTTTTTCATCTTCCGTCAATTCTTCACCATTCGTTCCATAAGCATCTTCAAACATTTCATCAATGACAGATTGTTTAATTAGATCTATTTCCATTTCATCTGCAATCCGAAAAGTCGGATCAATGTCTAATAAGTAAGCATGTTGCCTAACAACGGTTGTACAAAAAGAATGCAATGTAGAGATAAATGACCGTTGAATTAATGACAATTGTTTTCTTAAATGAAAAGATTTAGGATCATCCTGAATCGCCTGTTCCAAAGCTTCTGAAATTCTATTTCTCATTTCTTCTGCTGCAGCATTAGTAAAAGTCGCTACAAGCATTTCATCAATATTAATTGGGCTATCATTATCAAGTAACTTTTGAATAATTCTTTCAACAAGTACTGCCGTTTTCCCAGATCCGGCGGCAGCGGCTACAAGAATATTTTTATCTTTAGACTGAATGGCATCTAATTGTTCGTTCGTCCATTTCACTACGTTCAATCCCCCTCCAACTAATGAACTTCTATATGAAGCTACTATTTAAGGTCTGTTTTTTCTAACCTTCCCTTTATCTTTTCCAACACCTTTTCCTCATCCATTGGAATGAGCTTTCGGTAATTATTTTCACGTAACAATGGGTCGAATTGACAAACAGATTTAAAGGAACAAAATTGACAAGCATGAAAACCTTGTTTTTCAAAAGGATTAATATCAACCTCTCCCGATAAAATATGCAATCCGGCATTGACTATTAAATGATGCATATAATGACGTAAATTCGAAAACGTCTCCGAATCGACTACTTTTGAATTAGCATAAAATGAGTTGTCTTTTTTCAAACCAAAAGGAACGACATTACTTCGACCAGATTCAATTGATGTATCCATTTGAGTAACGACATCAACATCAGATGTCAACAATCCTTTCATTTTAAATTCCTTTAAAATGGCTTGTTCAATCTGATCATCGGTTAGTGAAAATGCATCTTTAATCAATGGTTGATGTAAATGGAAATATAAAACACCAGCAGGCTTGGCATGATGGTCTAATTTTAACCATTGTGATGACTGAGCTAATACGACATCTAAATAAGTGAGCATTTGTAATGCTAGTCCATAATAAACATCGAGTAAATCAAGCCCTCTTGCACTAGACTTATAATCAAGAATCCGCAAATATAATTGTTCTTTATGCCTTAACTGGTCTACTCTATCAATGCGCCCTCGTAAAATAATTTCATAGTCATCTTGAAGTGGTATAGTAACAGCATCTAAACCTCCACTTTTATCTTTATCAAGTCCAAACCCCAATTCTACCCCAATCGGTGAAAATTGACTTACTCTTGACTGTTCGCTCAATATATAAGTTGCTTGAGCAATAATTTTCTGTAACTTTTGTTGAATATATTGATATCGATTAGTACTTGATAAAATTTCATGTTGCAAATAAGGCGCTAAGTGATTCATTGCTTTTGCTGCAAATTGTTTGGCATCTTCTTTCGTCAACGTACCTAAGGTTTTGTCAGACTCACCTGTTTGGGTCCATTTTGTAATAACTTTCAATGCTTCATGAAACAATTGTCCAATATCTGGTGCATCTAGTGAATATGTACGCCTTTCTTCTAATCCTAAACTATATTGGGCAAAATGTTGATATGAACAGTTATACAACATTTCTAATCTTGATACACTTGTTTTTAGTTGCTTCGGATATAACTTTTCTACTGTTTTTTTCGTTAAATTAATCGATTTGTTTTCATAAAACAAACTTTGAAGCACACGATTTGTAGTGTCGCCTATTGGTTCATGTTCCATATACCAATCTAAAACTTCCCACCAAACATCTTCCATTGGATATCCACGGATGTATCTTGCTAATTGAGAAGTTAATGCTGTTCTTGTCATTTTAGGTGAAGTAATAAACCGTGAAGCATCCTTTAGTTCATCAGGATCTTGTAACAACATTGGTTCACCTAAATGAGGAAAAAACTCTAGTAATCTCTGAATCATCGGTGCCGGAGTATTTGCCTTTCCTTCATGATTACTTAAACGATAACTAACATATAACCCATCAGTCACGGATGTAAAAGCTAAATACATATAAAAATTGTCATCTAGTAATGTTCGTCGATTACTTGCCGCTAATTCCATACCAAATTGTTTTAGAAATTCACGTTCCTGTTCATTTATAATCCCGTCTACCGGTGGCTTCATCGGCCAAAATCCCTCATTAACACCTAATAAAAAGGCAATCTTTTTATTTGCGATACGTGAATGATCAATAGAACCAATGATAATATGATCCATTGTTGGTGGTACATGGGCAAATTGTAAAGAATCTAATCCAGTCTCCATTAACTCTTTAAATTGCCCGAGTGTAAATTCTTCTTCCCCAATTATCTCGACCATTTCGTCAAGTAACTGTATAAATCCATGCCACACTTGCTCCTCTTCCCGACTTTTTTCTACATGACCATTTTGTTCGTACGAATCCCGCCTTTGCTCCAATTTATTAGGGATTTCTAAAGCAACCATCATTTCATATAAAGCTTTACAACGTTGTTTTACTGTTTTTTTACCGTACATTAATTTTGTAAATGGCTGCAATACATCAACGACTTGTTGGCGATACGCATTTATTTTTAATTCATTTTCTTTTTCTACGTCTGTTTGTTTCGCTTCATCAAAACCACGGAATCGTTGATATTTCCATTGGCGCTTATCTACCCAATCTTTTTTATGTCTTTTTCCAAATTCTAAAACATAATTTTCCAACTGATCAATCGCATCTATCGTTAATGGATATTTTTTATTAGTAGCTGGAACTAACCCCGTTTTTAACAATCTAAATACATCTTCATAACGCCAATGACTTTGAACGACTTCAAATATAGAACGAACAAACTCAATAAACGGATGGTTAAGCATTGTCTTTTTTTCATCGATAAAAACCGGTATATCATAATCTTGAAACATTGTCTGAATTAGTTCATTGTATGTTTCTGGATCCCTCACATAAATAACAAAATCTTTAAAGCGATAATTCTTTTCTCTCACTAATCTAAGTATTTGTTGAATTACCCCATCTAACTCCGCTCGTGGGTGAATTGCTTCTGCTAACATTATCGGAACTCGTTCTGTTTCCTCAAATGTTGGTGTCGGCCTATCATCAAAATGTTTTTCAATATGTTGTAATGCCCCATGTTTATGTACAATATATGACGAATCGTTTAAAATGACGGGAGAGTCTATCGTTATATCATTATCTTTAGCAATTTGTTGCAACGTTTCATACGTTTCAAAAGTTTGGTAAAATAAATCAAGTTCCGATTGTTCCGTATTTTCCTTCGTTAAATCGACTGTTAACGCAACATTGACACTTTTTGCTACTTTTAGTAATTCACTAATAATACTTAATTCCTTCGGTGTAAACCGGTAAAATCCATCAATATAAATTTCTGCATCTTGAAAAAAAGGTGTATTAACAATTTTTTCTGTCAACATGGTTAGTTGATCTTCACCATCGATATATTTATTTTGTAACTGATTCATTAAATGAGCATAAATATATTGTAAATCGTCAATTTTATTAGCTAATGAAATATTACTTGAAATAGACTCGAGTTGTTCTTCTAAATCTTTTGGTTTAATATGATGACGTTTAAATTCAGTGATCATTCCTTCAATTTCTTGAATAAAACCATGTTTTTCAATTGCTTTTTCAAAGACTTTAAAAGGTTTCTCCCGTTGTTGAACTATTTTTTTCAACATCATTTGCATGCCTGTTGAACTAATAAACTGCCTCGTACTCCCACCAGTTTCTTGCAATACTCTCCAAGCTAGTCGGGAAAAATTGACAACTTGTGCCCGCACACTACCCCGAATATCATCATTCAACAATTCATATTCTTGTTGAAATGACATTTGCTCAGGAACGATGTAAAAAATTGGCTTTCCCATTGGATTTTCTTTTAATTTTTGTTTCAATTCATCTAATATAAAATTACTTTTTTGTGCATCTGCCCGTCCAGTAATCAATCTTAATGACAAGAAAATCACTCCTACCGTAATCAGTATTTATCGAAGTCAACTATAGACAACTGATTCTTAGTTCCTCTAATTTTTCATTTAATTACTTTTCATATTAATTATAACATTTTTTTATTAACTTTAAATCTCCCTCATTTGAGTTTCAATTATCTCATTGTTTAATTACAAACCATTTTACTAATCAAATAAATGCTTGTTTATAGTTTCATCGTGAAATTCACTTTGAACTTGTATCATCTGATAATTATCTCTAATAATTTTAATTCTTTCCTCAAGAGAATAACGAAACTGTGCCGTACGATGAATTTGATTCATCATAGAACCGTAGGAAACATCAAAAACAATCCGTTGTCCATTTTTAAATACAACTTTCGTATGATTTTTTTCTTTAGGAATGATCATCTCTACATGGGAATGGGCAATCCACGAGCATTTAGCATTGACAGGGGAAAAAGTAGGGAAAAAATACATTCCACTCGTAGGATCAATAACAATCGGAGATTTATGTGTAATGCCACTAATATCTCTCGTTCCATCAAGCCTCCCTTTTAAACTACTTCCAAAAAATTTGCAAGCGTTATCAATTACTTTTGTAGGGGAAATATGGACAATATATTCTCTGGATTCTTCTAAAATATGTGAGGAATTTGTTCTTCTGTTTTCTTTGTGATTAGCAAGGATAGCCATCGTTTGGGGATTTATTTCATGATGTGTAATAACATAGTCATTTAACATTATTTCCTTCTTCATCCTTTCCATGTTAAATGAAAAATTAGAGGTTAGGTATAATTTACCAGAAAAAATTAAAAACGCAAGTGAAAACATAAAATTCATAGGTATAAAATCCCTAAATATTGTTTTTTAATAAAAAAATGACTCTTTCTTGTTGAAATGAGCCATTTTCTAATTTTATTAATATAGTAACTGAACCAATTCTTCTTTCGTTATTTTACCTAAATAATATGGAACGTCAATATTTTCTAATGCCTTTTCAATGGCACCTCTTTCATGATTGACACCTTTTAAGGCATTTTCGATGTCTACAACCTCTCCTAAACCAAAAAAGTCTCCGTATATTTTACACTGTTGAATAGTTCCTTTTTTTACGTCGAGACGTACATCTAACAAACCTGAAGGAAATTTATGAGATACTTTTTTATTAAACGCTGGTGATTTACCATAGTTCCAATCCCATAATTGATAACGATTTCTTGAAATTTCATGCACTCTTTCCCAGTCATCTTCAGTCAATTCATAACGTGGGACATCTTTTACATCTTCAACTTCGAAGATAGAGCGTAAAATTAAATCCTTAAATTCATCCATCGTCATGTCTTCATCAATATATTCCAATATATTTGCGACTCGACTACGAATTGATTTTATCCCTTTAGATTCAATTTTCTCTTTCTTTACATTCAATGCGGAAACAACATGTTCAATTTCTGAATCAAACATTAACGTTCCATGACTGAACATCCGTCCTTTTGTCGAAAATTGTGCATTTCCAGAAATCTTCCTACCTTCGACAAGTAAGTCATTTCTACCGATTAATTCAGCGGGAACCCCAATAGCATTTAATGCTTTAACGACTGGTTCTGTAAATTTTGCGAAATTATGAAAACTGTCCCCATCGTCTTTCGTAATAAAACTAAAATTTAAATTTCCTTCATCATGATAAACAGCCCCACCACCGGATAGACGTCGAACTACTTTAATATTATTTTCATCAACATATTCAGTATTAATTTCTTCGACAGAATTTTGGTTTCGACCAATAATAATTGATGGTGAATTAATGTAAAATAATAAATACGTATCTTCCTCACCAAAGTTTTTCAGTAAATACTCTTCCAAAGCTAAATTTATGTATGGATTAGTAATACCTTTATTATCAATAAATTTCATATTTTACTCACTCCTCTAATAACATTGTAATTTATTTCATTCATTTTTAAAAATGATTATAAATGATGATGATGATGATGAACCCTATTTATTCCCACTCAAGCCCTTCATAGGCTAATGTAATTTTCCCATCATATATTTCGCTCGCTTCCTTCATTAATCGTTCATGTTCGCCAAAATGTGGTAAATGCGATAATACTAATTGTTTTATATTTGCCTTTTTAGCAATCGTTGCCGCCTCTACACTTGTCATATGCCCAGCTTTTTTAGCATCTTGTCCAGCATAAAAATTACAATCTGAGATTAAAACATCGGCATCTAGGCAAAAGGGAATCCATTCATCCCGATAGGCACTGTCTGCCGTATATACTAAAGTTTTTTTCCCATCGGTTATTCTCATCCCAAAACATGGTACAGAATGGGCTGTTCTCAAAAATCGTATAAAAAATGGGCCTATATTTAAAACATCTTCGGGGCGATACTCTATCGCCTTTGTATAATCATGATTTAATTTTTCAAACTCGATACTATTTTCTGCATGGCCATAAATCGGAATCTTTCTATCTGTTTCATTTAATAATGACTGTACTAGTATAGCATGTTGCAAAACACCAATATCTGCAATATGATCTGCATGATAATGTGACACAATAATTGCGTCAATATCTAACACATTTCGGTATTTTTGAAACAATGAAAGGGCACCACTGCCAAAATCTAAAACGAGCATAAACCCATCCTTTTCGAGAATATATGCCGATGAAGCCTCACTTTCTGCTGGATATCCTCCCCAATATCCAATCGTCGTTAGTTTCATTAAATCGCCTCCTACCTTATATTGTTATAGTACATAATGAAGAAATAATATTATTTTCATTTTTGTGTTAAAACAGTGTTGACAAACAATTAGTTGTTATAGTACAATGTATTTAACATTTTAAAACTGGTTAAAATAGAACTTCATAAACGAGGAGGAGTTAAAATGTACAACGTAATTGAATTTTTTAGAAATTTACCGAAAAAACAATGCACTCATTGTGGTGCTGAAATGGTTGAAAAAGCAGATTGTTATGGTAATTTATGTGACGAATGTGACCATCCGTCACGGTAATGAACTAGATTTTTCCTTTCTACATCCTTTCTTAGCACAGCAAGTTTTCAACTTGTTTGTGCTCTTTTTTTATTTATCTAATGATTAAAAAGTTAGTTCCACTACATTAGAATGTTCGCCTTCTAATTCTGTTAAAGGGTTGTAAGGCACAACTGTGTAAGACGTCCGCTTAAAAAATGACACTGAATTTAATTTAAAAGTACCTTCACCTTTTACTTCCCCTATTAACGTTGCCTCTTCTCCATCATGTTCATAAATACGATAAATAATTCGCTCATCGTCTGACGGAGTCCAGCTTAATTGTCCTTTCAAAAGTGTTAAGCCACCAAATGTATAAGTTCCTGTCAGATCATTAATTTTAGACAATTGGATTGGAGTCTCCAATGCTTTAACATCATCAGGTTTAACAAATTGAGCTGACAAAGCCGTATGGCGATTAATTTCACTTAAAATATCTTTTGTTAATCGAGTAGGATGTGAACTTCCACCAGTTAAATAATGACTTTCATCGGAATGATCATAACCAATCCAAAGTGATGTTACATATTCTGGAGTATAACCAACAAACCATATATCCTTCGCATTTCCTTCTGCATTTGGATGTTCAGTAGTTCCTGTTTTGCCAGCTAGCTCATGTGGATAATTCCCTGCTTGTCCTGTACCACTTTGTACGACAGATTTTAACATCTCTGTCATCGTCCAAGCGACTTGTGGTGAAAAAACGGATGCCTTCTTGGGATTTTCACTTCCTATGACATCCCCTTTATAATCAAGCACTTTAATGACCGTATGTGCCTCAATTACTTCACCTTGATGGTTGAAGGAACGAAAACCTTGTGCCAATTGAATAGGGGATAACCCATTTGTTAAGCCACCTAACGCAATAGATAATCCCTTATCTTCAATTGGCATCATTAATTTATTCAAATATGATTTAGAATAATCAATACCAATTTCATTTAATAGCCAAGTAGCCGAAGTATTTTTAGATAATCGTAATGCATCAAAAAAAGAAATTTCACCTACATACTCATCATTATGATTACGTACAGGTTTCCCATCCCACTCTTCTTTTTTATCAGGTAAAATAGAATATGGATCATATTCTCCTGTCATTAATGCTGGTGCATAAACAGCTAAAGGCTTTATCGTTGACCCAGGTTGACGATTTACATAAGTTCTATTTAAATCTCCTACTTTATATTGTCTACCACCCATTGCAGCAACAATTCTTCCATCTTTTTCATCCATCATGACGAAAGCACCTTCAATATTGTCTTTATTCCCAGGAAAATAGTCATCATATTGGAAATATTGATAGGCAATTTCCTGAAAGGAAGGTTGTAAAGATGTAACTATTTTATAACGGTTTTGTCGTAATTCTTCTTGTGAAATATCATATTTATTTACTATTTCATTAATTGTTAAATCAACGAATGAATGGTGGGCAATATCGAGATACCTATCTGTTACATCTAACTCAATTTCTTTTTCCTGCAAAACAGTTACTTCATCATCTGACAAAATTTCATTTTCCGCCATTAACGTTAACACGAGATTTCGACGTTGCATTCCTTTTTCCAAATCATTAATTGGCGAATAGTTATTCGGTGCTTTTACAATCCCAGCTAATAACGCCCCCTCTTCAATTGTTAATTCATCTATCGATTTATTAAAATATTTATTTGAAGCCGCTTCGACCCCATATTGTCCGTGACCAAAATAAATAACATTTAAATACATTTCTAAAATTTCATCTTTCGAAAATTCTCTTTCTAAATGTAAAGCAATCATCATTTCTTTCGTTTTACGAAGCCAAGTTTTTTCATTCGTTAAAAATAAATTTTTAGCTAATTGTTGAGTAATCGTACTGGCACCTTCCGCTTTACTTCGGGTTAATAAATCCTGATAAATTGCCCGTAAAATAGAGCGAAAATCAACACCACTATGTTCATAAAAACGTTTATCTTCTACTGATACAAAAGCTTGTTGAACATGCTCAGGTATTTTTTCTATATTAACAGGTAACCTAAACTCATCATATAAATACCAAATAATTTCACCATCTTCTGTTTCAATTGTCGTTGGAGGTGAAATAGTTAGTTGCTCATCATTAACGAGTAACATGCCACCATACAAAATCGATGTATAGCCGATTAAACTTAAAACAAATAAAATTCCTATACCAACAAAAAATTTTTTAATCGTAAAAAATCTTGAA
>Ga0209487_1001722_pt1 | contig 18218 bp, 16 predicted proteins | sample Poulit2012_FD_187524 | JGI IMG/M metagenome (GOLD analysis project Ga0209487, IMG submission 187524) | Agricultural soil microbial communities from Georgia to study Nitrogen management - Poultry litter 2012 (SPAdes) (version 2) | ecosystem: Environmental > Terrestrial > Soil > Agricultural land...
GCCACTGCGACGCGATCATGGGCCTGCCCGAAGGCGTAGGGAACGTCATGCACACCGTCGCCTACTACCGCAGCCCCTACGTATTCGTCTATCGCCAGGACGCCCCGTTCGAGGTCGACAGCCTCGATGACGAGGTCGTGTCCCAGCTCGAAATAGGCGTGCAGAACGTGGGAATCCCGCCGCACGAGGCGCTCCTCGAGCGCGGCCTGGGCGACAACGTGACCATGGAGTTCCTGGCTGGCCGCTCCCTCATCGGATCGGCCCGTGCGATCGCCGCCGTCGACGCGGTCCTGGAGGGCGAGATCGACCTGGCGATCGTCTGGGGGCCGGTGGCCGGCCACCTGGTCCAGGATTACCCGGACGAGCTCGTGGTCAAGCCGGTGCAGCCGCAGTTCGAACCGCCCTTCCGCATGCAGAGCTTCGCGATGACGATGGGCGTGCGCCAGGGCGACGAGGAGCTGCGCGACCGCCTCGACATCGCGCTGGCGAGCCGCTGGGACGACATCAACGCCGTGCTCGGCGAGTGGGACGTCCCGCTTGAGATGCTTCCCGCGCCAGGCGTACCGCGCGTACGGGACGACATCGTCTACGCCGGCTTCATCTCCCCCACCGTCACCGGAACCGACGCCATCCCCGAGTCGCTCTACGACGTCGCAGGCCAGGCCGCCCGCAACGGCGCGCTGATGGCCGAAGGCACGGTCGGCACCCGCGCCAACGAAACGGGAGTCGAGCTGGATGTCCTGTTCACCAGCACGCCCAGCCCCGAGGCCGCCACCCGGGCCGCCGAGCGGCTCGTCCACACCTGGGGAGTGAGCGCCCTCCTTGGCGGTACCGGCGAGGGGCAGGCGCAGGCGATCGCCCGGGTCGCCCGTGAGGCAGGCATTCCCTTCATCAACACCGGGTCGGTTACCCTGCCGCGCACCTGCGAGCCGGGCCTCTTCCACGTCGAGGCGTCATCACTCGACTACCTCTCGGCGATCTTCGAGCGGTATCACGGCAGCGACGAGAGCTGGTTCATCGTTGGCGAAAACACCGAAGATGGCACACGCCTCTTCGAGCTGGCCCAGGAGGCGCTCGAGCAGTATGGCGGGGGCGCGCAGCTGGCCGGCAGCACCGTGATCGAGCGGGAGGAGCCCTCCTACTGGCCCGTCCTGAGCGAGATCGCGGAGTCGGGCGCCACGCGCGTCCTGTCGCTCCTCTACGCGCGGGACCTGATCCCCTTCATGGGCCAGCTCGGCACCTCCCCGGCCGCCGACGTCCCGGTGGTCCCCTTCCCGCACCCGGTCACCCAGGGGCGGGAGTACATGGCCGCAGCCCGCCTTAGCGGCGGAGATCCCGCCGTTGGCGAGCGCATCGTCCTGTGGGAGACGACCCTCGAGGAGGGCGAGGCGTTCGACCTGAACGACCGTTACATGTCGCGCTTTGCGGAGCCGATGGATCCCTCGGCCTGGGCAGGCAACGCAGGCGTGCACATCCTCTACGAGGCGCTGGTTCAGAGCGGCAGCCGCGAAGCCGCGGGGCTCATCGAAGCCCTGGAAGCCGGCACCTTTGAAGTCGGCAAGTCCCGCGAGCTCACCTTCAGCGGAGGCACGCACCAGCTGCAGCAACCGCTCTACGTGATCGAGATGGATCCGGATGCCCAGTGGGGTCTGCTGCTCTCACGCATGGTGGAGACCGCCTACCTCGTGGACGAGCTGGTGCCGCCGACCGTCAGCGGCGGGGAGCCCGGAAACTGTCAGTAGCCGGATAGTTGCTGAGACGTTTTGCGCTCCGGTACTCACGTTAGTGCCGGAGCGCGTCTTAATTGCGGAGTCAATTCCGGTCGCTCCTACTGTGCTGGAAACACAAAAGCCCCTACCCTTCGCCTGTAACGGAAGGGGGCGATGGCGTGTTCAGGAAAAGAGGGAAGCTGCACGGGAGCCTGCTGAACTGGCTGGTGCTGCTGGCGTTCGCATTCGCCGGCCTGGCTCTGGCGCAACAGGACGAGGGCGAACAGGATGCCGCCGGCGAGCAGGAGGGCGCCGGTGACGCAGCGGCCGCCCAGCAGACGGAGCCCAGACGCGACGAGGGCAGGAACTGGTACCTCTCGATGTTCGATGAAAACGACGACGGAATGATGACCGTCAACGAGTTCGGCACCGCCATTTACGACTTGCTGGTGGGCGACGCCGACGGCATGGACGAGGGGCGTTACTACCGCGTCCTGGAGGTGCTGGGGCTAGAGCGTGAGGATCACCCGTTCGAGAGCGTCGACCTCAACCACGACGGTCTGGTGAGCGACGACCAGGAGTTCATCCCGGCCGTGGCGAGCCACGTCTTCGCAGAGTGGAACGACGATGAGGGTGGACCCATCGACGTCGAGACGATTCGCGACAACCTGTTCGCTGCAGCCGACCAGGACGGCGACGGCATGCTCGATGAGGAGGAGTTCAGCCTCTACGCGACGATTCTCGACGTCAGCTGGGAGGAGTACGCAGGCGGCACGGACGGCGTGACCCGCGACAAGTTCCTTACGCCCCGCAGCAGGCCCGACCAGGATCGCTGAGCCTGGTCCTTGAGCCTGCCCGCCAGCTCACAGGGGCAGGCGGTAGACGGAGAAGTTGCGGCTGGCGCTGTCGTAGATGCCGTACGAGTTGCTCGGCAGCCGGTCGCGCGACATGGAAACGGAGCCCGGGTTGAGGAACGCCCGGGCTCCTTCAGGTATGGAGACCGATCCTTCCGGGCCGGTGAAGGCGCGGGCCGTCCACTGGCCGCCCTCCGGTTCGATGAAGGCGATCGGCACGTGGGTGTGCCCGTAGAAGTAGATGTCGCGCTTCATGTGCTCGGCATTGCCGCGCGCAACCGGAACCGAGATGAGGTACTCGAACCGCTGGCGCAGGGCGCCGTGGACCGCAGCCCAGTCGTCCTCCGCGTGACCGGGGGCCAGGCTGTCGATGAACTCCATGTGCCCGGAATCCAGCCGTTCGAGGTGCTCCTGCAGCCGCCCGACAATGTCGGGAGTGGCAGCGACCCGCTCACCGCGCCGCAGCATCTGCATCATCACCTCGTGATTGCCCTCCAGCGCGACCCTGAGAGGCAGAGAACGCAGCAAGTCAACCGCCTCGACCGGCTGCGCTCCATAACCGACGATGTCGCCCAGGAAGACCACCTGGGTCCACTCCTTGTCCCGGGCATGCTCTAGAACGCGTTCCAGGGCGGCCGCGTCTGCGTGGATGTCGCTAAGCAGCAGTAGACGCACGCTGCCTACCTTACCGCCCGCCTGCCTAGCTCTGGGCGCGCAGGTCCTTGACCGGCTGGGGCCGGCTGTCGACTATCTCCTCGATGCGGTCCATGACCTGCGGCGTGAGCTTGTCGGCAACGGCAGCCGCCTGCATGTTCTGCTCCACCTGCTGCGCCCGTGAAGCACCCGTGATGACGCTGGAGACGTTCGGGTTCTTCAGGCACCAGGCGATCGCCAGCTGGGCCGTCGTGGCTCCAAGCTCATCGGCAAGTTCCGTGAGCTTGCGGACCGAGGCCAGCTCCTTCTTGCCGCGTTCGGTGTCGAGGCGGGCTGCCAGCCACTCGTAACCCTCGGTCTTCATGCGGCTCCCCTCGGGGATGCCGTCGTTGTATTTGCCGGTCAGGATGCCGCTGGCGAGCGGGCTCCAGGTGGTGAGCCCCAGGCCAAAGGCTTCGTAGAGCCTGGTGAACTCGACTTCGACCTTTTCGCGGTGGAACAGGTTGTACTGCGGCTGCTCCATGGTTGGCCCTATGAGGCGCTCGCGGCGGGCGACCTCGTGGGCTTCGCGGATCTGCTCTGCCGACCACTCGGAGGTACCCCAGTAGAACGCCTTGCCCTGATCTATCAGGAAGTTCATTGCCCGCACGGTCTCCTCGATGGGCGTGCGGATGTCGGGGCGGTGGCAGTAGATCAGGTCGACGTAGTCGAGCTGCAGCCGGTCGAGCGCTGCGTTCGCGCCCTCGATCACGTGCTTGCGTGAGAGGCCCCTGTCGTTCGGACCGTCGCCGCCCCAGAACACCTTGGTCGAAATCACCAGGTCGCTGCGCTTCCAGCCGGAGCGCTTGAGTACCTTGCCCATGATGCGCTCGGCCTCGCCGGCCGCGTAATTTTCTGCATTGTCGAAGAAGTTGACCCCGGCGTTGTAGGCCGCCTCCATGCAGGCGAAAGCCTCGTCCTCCCCCATCTGGCTGCCGAAGGTCACCCAGGCGCCGAAGGAGAGCTCGGAGACCTGAAGTCCGGAGCGTCCCAAGTATCTGTAATTCATGTTGTGCGTCCCTCCGCCGGCCATTGTAAACGCGGCGACTGAGCATTTCTGCGCAAGTGTTTAATTGTACACTTTGCACTATTTATTCACATGTTTCACACAGTGTTGCAACAGAAATCTCACCCTGTGTAAAATACTTCACACGAGGAATGCAGGGCGGTTCAAATGCCGGGGGCCTGTTTTTCTTGCTGAGAGGGGTACAAAATGAAGAAAATCGTCAAGATAGCTTGCACCCTGTTTGTGACGGGCCTCCTCGGAGCCTCCGGTCTCGCTTTTGCGGAGGAGCAAACTGCAACGGGAACCGTGAACATCGTCAATGAGATGGCTTCGACGATCACGATGACGGATAAGTCGGAAGTGGTCATCACAATAGAGGAGCTCGGCGAGCCAGGCGAGGTCGAGGGCTCTCACGTGTTCGAATATAAGAATCATACCTTCGGAAACGCCAAAATCACGGCAAGAATAGACGAGCCTACGAGTGGTTTTACCCTCACCGCACTGCCTGAACTGACAGTCGACGGCTACGGAGTGGCTGAACCCCCTGTCGCACTCGACACGACGGCCAGGCCCATCATTTCGAACATTCCGGCCACGGCCGGCCATGGAGTTGCCACGATAAACTTCCAGGCCATTGCGAACGGCCCGATCGAAAACGCCTTTTTGACCGTCTCCGTCACCTACACCATCGCCGCCAGCGACTGAACAAGCTCCGGGCTGAACAGAGACGACCAGATGCACGCGCGAAGGAGGTGAAGGACATGCAAGCCAAGCGATTCAGCAAGCTCATGCTCTCTCTCCTCCTTCTCGTGCTCGCGAGCGCAGGCAGCACGCTCGCGCAGTTGAACAGCGGAACAGTCAGCATCTTCCCTGCACTGGGCGAAAGAATCCGCATCCAGAACAGCGGTCCGGTCACCATCAGAATTAGCGAGGCTTCGGACGCGTCCAATCCCCACTGGTTTCCTGCCGATGACCCACACGTTCTCGAATACGACTACATCGGAAACCCCAGTGAGGTTCATTCGCCACTGAAGCGGATAACCGTAAGCGCAAGGGGGATACCCGAAGTATTGACCCTGCGTGCCACGCCCGAACCCGTTACCTCCAGCCCCGACCCGTTTCCCAACGCAGAAGACTACAACCCCGTGATTCTGACCGAGAGGGCACAGGATCTTGTCACGGGAATCAGGGCGCACCCCAATCACTACACCGGTCACGCCCACGTCTACTTCGATGCCTGGGCAAGTGCGCCGTTCCCGGAAACGACAATTACCGTCATGTACACTCTCACCCACTGATGATCCATCGAAAGCTGCTGCGCGCACCGGTACGCGCGCTCGCCCTCGCCCTCTTCCTGCTGTTCCCGGCAAATGCTCTTGGCCAGATAGAGGTAGTAGGCGAACTTTCCCACCGCTTCGAGCTCCTGCCCGGCAATCAGGTCAGCGGCGAGGTACAGATCCGCAACAGTAGCGACAGCGTCGCCCACGCCCGCATCTACCTCGAAGACGTCGCATATGAGGGCAGAGAAACCCACTACCTTCCCGCCGGCCAATCCCCGCGTTCCAGTGCGGGCTGGACGACGATCACCCCCACGAGTGTCGACCTGGCCCCAGGCGAAACGCAAGACGTCACCTTTCGCATCTCCGTACCGGGCGACGGTTCACTCGAGGGCACCTTCTGGACCACTCTGATCATCGAGAACTCACCGACCGGGGAGCAGGCGGTCGAAGACCAGCAGTTCGGCATTAGGGCAATAACCCGCTACCAGGTGCTGCTCGCCGTCCAACTGCCGACCACCGACACGACGCCACTCACGTTCGACGAGCCGGCCCTTCATCGCGGCGACGCGCAGCACACGTACTTCTTCACTGTCGCGATCGGCAATCCGGGTAATGCTCTGTACCGGGTGGCGACTTACGTTGAGGTTTACGATCCGCAAGGCATGCCAGTTGCAACAGTTGAAGGGCAGGAGCGCTCCATCTATCCAGCTGCGACAGTGGACCAGGTATTCGACCTGGGCCACCTTGAGGACGGCGTTTACAGCGTCCTTGTCGTGGCCGATGGCGGCGCATTAGGTGCGTATGGGGCACGCTACAACCTGGAGGTCGCGGCCAACCGGGAGTAGCGGTTTCTTGGCGGGCCTTAGGGTACTGCTTGTACTTCTGTGCCTGGTAATCCCCGCGGGGACCGCGCAGGACGAGTCTCACTCCCTGCGCGCAGAATTAGGCCCGCCTACGCGGGCGGTCAACCCCGGCGAGAACGTCACTCTCGTGGTCACCCTCGAGAACAATTCTGAGCAGCAGGTGCAGGCGCACAGCGAACTGCTCCTGCCGGAGAGCTGGCGCCCCGTGATTCCCCTTGGACAGGTGGTGCTTGCAGCGGAATCGCGACAGGTCATCCCGTTCGTGGTGCAAACGAGCCCACGAACGCCGCCCGGGCAGCACCTGGTGACGCTGCACCTGTCACCTGCTGACGGGGGTGAACCGGTAAGCGCCAGTCAGGCGGTAGAGGTCGCCACGGTCGTGGATCTTAGCCTGCGCGTGGTCGATGCGCCGCGGGTCATCGTGCAGACGAGTTATACCTTCCAGGCGCAGGTGCGCAATGACGGCAACTCGCGAGCGACCGTGCGCGTTGACGCGGGTAGCAACCTCAACGCAACCGTCGAAGTGGTACCCAGTAGTTTCACGATCGAACCCGGTCGGAGCCGCGAGCTCGAGGTGCGGGTCACCGACCTGTCACAGCTCGACCGCGCGCGAAGCCAGTACATCACCCTGAGCCTCTACGAAGAGGGGGAGGAGGTGGATCAACAGTTCGTCGCGGTGGAGAGGGTGCCTTCGGTACTGCCGGAGACCTCTGCCTACAGGCTCTTCCCCTTGGAACTGACGGCTCAGGCAAGAGGCACGCTGCGGGGCCAGGAGCTTGACGACACCAACTTCTCGATTACGGCAACAGGCGCAGGTGCATTGGCCCAGGATGGGCGTGACCGCCTCAGCTTCCGCATCTCCGACGCTCTGCTACGGCGCAACAGCCGGAATCACCTCCGCTATGCCCGCGGCACCTTCCAGGGCACGATAGGGGACGTATACTTCGCGCTTCCCGGTTTCCAGCGGTCGATTCACGGTCCCGGCTTTAGCCTGGCCAGCGACGTCGAAGTGCCCGGTTTCCGGCGGGTGCGGGTGCAACTAGCCGGTGCCTACAACGAGCACCTGGAGTTTGGCGCCACCTTCGATCTCCAGCTGGACGACGACGTGACCCTCCAGCCCTTCTTTTCCTTCACAAACGGTCAAGGTTTCCATGGCGTCGCGGCCCAGTTTGATGCCGATCTGGACACAGAGCTGCACCTGCGGTTAAGCCCCGCGCTGGCTGCGGCCCATGGGGAACAGGGCGACGGACTCGATCCAGCCGCAGGCCTGCAGGGTGAAGCAAGCTGGCTGGGCAACCGTTTCCGGGTAGGCAGCCACTACCGTGGCAGCAGCTGGTCGGCGGATAACGCCAGCACATGGGACAACTCGTTCGCAGTCAGGCTGATGCTCAACGAGCTTGCAGCCCAGCCGCCATTCGAGCAGCTCGCCGTGCCCGAAACCACACTCGACGTCGGATACCAGGTAAGTCATTCAGATGCGATCGATGGCTCGAAGGAGCCACCCGACAGGCGCTTCGAGATAGGCGTACTCTCCCGACCCGCCTGGGGAGCGCTTGAGCTCCGGTATGAGCGCAGGGCGACCGGTCCCAGGCTCGAGCAGCGGGGTACGGCGGTCGCCAGCAATGTGGGCGCCGGTCCCTTCACCGTGGCAGGGCGCATCAACTGGAACGCAGTGTCCGGGCTTCCCCCTGAAGGAACCACAGAGAACTGGCTCTTCGAAGCGAGTGGAACGGCCGGACTGTGGGGCGGAGGCTTCGGCGCCCGCATCCAGGCCCAGCTATCCCCCAGGCCCCTCGAGCTTGATCAGCTCACGCTCGCTGCCCAGTGGGATGGCCCGATCGCGGCAGGCGTTCAGGCTGGCCTCGGCACCGAGTACCGACTGCGCGGCTACCGGCTCCTCGACATGGAAGCCGGCCTGGAGGTGAGCTTGCGGGACGGGTCGACCGTAGGGCTGGGCAGCAGACTACGGTTGTTCCGGGACAGGGAACCGGCCCTGGAGTTCCGGGCCTCATACACGTATCCGTTCGACGTGCGCCTGGGTTTGCGCAGCGACATAGGCGCCGTCTACGGCCGGGTCACCGACGCTTCGGGCGAGCCGCTGCCCGACCTGATCGTCTCGATCGCCGGCAACTCGACGTCGACGGACGCCCAGGGCAACTTCCGTTTCCCGGCCGTCGAGGAGGGCGAGCGGTACCTGCAGATCATGCCTGGCCAGCTGCCCGGCGACTGGTCGGTGGCGCCGGCAAACCTCGTCCTCGTCGAGGTCGTGCCCGGCGAGGAGCACCGGGTGGACCTGCAGGCGGCACCCACCGCTCGGGTGCGCGGGCGCTTCGTCTACCGGGCCCCGGACGACGCCGGTGAGGACGTGATTCTGGGCATGGCGGGTCCCGCCGCCGGCGAGCGAGCGCTCAGCGGCATTCGCGTGCAGGCCCGCATGGGCGAGCGGGTTCGGAGCGTGACAAGCGACTCCGCCGGCAACTTCAGCTTCGAGATGCTGCCCCACGGCGAGTGGCGGCTGAGCGTTAGCGCGCCCCAGCTCGAAGGGTATTACCGGATCGAGCCGGCCATACTGCAGCTCGAGCTGGCGCCGGGCGAGGAGCGGGAGGTTGAGGTCTCCGTGATCCCCGTGCCGCGGCGCCTGCAGATCTTCGACGGCGGGACGATCGGCGTTCCCTAGCGGCCGCTACTGGACCAGTTGGGCATCCATGGTGATGTCGATGCTCGCCAGGGCCTTCGACACCGGGCAGCCCTTCTTGGCGCCCTCGGCATGCTTGAGGAACTCCTCCTCATCGATGCCCGGCACGCTCGCCCTGGTCACCAGCTTGCTGCCCGTGATGGCGAAGCCGTCGCCCTGCTTCTCCACGGTGACCTGCGCCTCGGTCTCGACGTACTCCGGCTCGTAACCGGCGTTGTTGAGCGCCAGCGACAGGGCCATCGAAAAGCAGCCGGCGTGTGCCGCGCCGATCAGCTCCTCGGGGTTCGTGCCGGCCTCACCCGACTCGAAACGCGAGCTGAAGGAGTACTTCCCCTCGAAAGCCCCGCTGTCGAGCTTCATGGTGCCGTTGCCCTTCAGGCCACCTTCCCAACGTGCGTTCGCCTTGCGTGTCGGCATGTTTTCTCCTCCCTGGATTGGTATGGCCTCATACTCGCACCATTCGGGGAACGGATGGGCAGCGAATCACACTGAAAAAGCCAGCTCAGGCAGAGCCCTCCATCCACCCCTCACGCACCTGCGTCGACGAGATATCCGCCCGGAACCGTTGGGCCGGGAGCTCGGTGAACAGGTCGCGGTGCCGGGCGGGAACCTCGAGATCGCCCAGGGAGCGGAAGACGCCGTTGCGCAGGCGGCCGGCAACCAGGAAGCTGTTGCCCAGCGAGCGCAGCCCCTCCAGGGACTCATCCCGCGCCGCTTCCGAGCCGTAGAAGCGGGATTCGAGGATCCGCTGCGCCGTGTCGACGCCCACCACGAACGGCGCGCCAGGGAACAGTTTCGCCTTGTCACCGAACAGCGAGGCCTTGCTCAGCAGCACGGGCGCGCGCCCCAGGAACTGCGCGGCGCGCCGCCGGGCCTCGAGCATGTCGAACGGCTCCTTGTCGGCGTTGCGCAGCGGGATCTCGAACACTACCGGCCTGCCCAGCAGCTCACCCGCTGCCTGGGCGAGCTGCCAGTGCCCCGCATGGACCGGGTTGAACGCCCCGCTCAGGATCGCGATCCCGGCGGGCGGTTCGATCGAAAAGCCTCCGTCTGGCTGGAGGAGCAGCCACTCGCTCTTCGCGTCCACGAAGGCGCGCACGTCCTCCGACGGCTCGAGCGCCGCCGTCAGCTCCTCACCGGGGAGCAGCTGCGGCAGGGGAACGCCCAGCACGCCGCTGGCGCTGGCGATGGCGTGGAGGACGAGATGGGAGATGAGGGATTCCTCTGCCTCCCTTGATCTTTTGCCCTTGGTCAGAGTGAGGCTGTATGAGCTCGTGCCGAACGCGTCGTGTACGGCCAGCTCCATGCGGTGCTCGCCGCGCTTCGCACGGTCGGTGGCGATGGTTGCGCTCAGGCCAACGCCCAGCACCGGGGTGTGTTCCGCGCCAAGCGTGCGGGCGCGATCAAATGCCGCGCGGGCCATCGCGCCCGCCGTTTCGGCCGAGGTAAACCGCTCCGGCAGGTAGCCGACAAGGCTCGCCATCGAGGGCGGCGAGTAGCGGTCAGTCGCCTCGAGGATCGTGCGGGAGGAACCGCCCTCGGAGTGGAGCCACCAGAGGGCGAGCGAGCCCGCGCCCGCGAACTCGTAGACCAGTTGGGGGGCGGTGGCGTGGATGCGCCGAACTACTTCGGTAGGTTCCACAACCCGTAGGTTAGCCGAACTAGCGGACTTTTACCCGGAAGCTGAGCCGGCACGAGATCGCCGACGTTGCTGCTTACCAGCCTGCCGCTAAGCGTGACAGCGCCGCGTACCCGGACAGCTCAATCTTAGCAACCGAGCCGTCCTCCACCCAAGGTTTTCTCATGCCGAAGTTGAACCGCAGCGCGACAACGGCTTCTCTTACCGGTTGTTGTCTCCGCCCGCGATGGTTGTGAGGACTTCGTACCTTTCGTCAAGAGCAACCAGATGGGCCCGTTGCCCAACGGCCAGCTGTCCCCGGTCGTGCAGGCCCAGGTAGCGGGCGGGCACGAGCGAAAGATGCCTGCTGGCCTGCACCAGGGGCACCCCCGCAGCCAGCGCGTTCCGCAACGCCTGATCCAGGGTCAGCACGCTTCCCGCCAGGGTGCCGTCGGCGAGCCGCGCGGTGCCCCCCTCGACCACGACCTCCTGGCCACCCAGCGAACTGGGGCCATCCCCCATCCCCCCGGCGGCCATGCAGTCCGTGACGAAGAGCAGCCGGTCGAGCTTGGCGGCGCGGGCCGCGTGCAGGGAACCGGGCGCAACGTGATGTCCATCGAAGATGAGCTCGGCATAGGCGCGGCGCAGAGCAAGGGCCGCTCCGGCCACACCGGGCTTGCGGCCCTCGATGCCGCCCATGGCGTTGAAGAGGTGCGTGAAGCCGACCTCCCCACCCTCGTCCCATACGGCGCTCGCCAACTCATCCACCTGCTCGTAGCTGGCTACCGAATGCCCTACGCTCACCCGTACTCCTGCGCGGGCGAAGCGGCGGGCAGCCTCCAGGGCGCCGGGAAGCTCTGGCGCGATGGTCACGACGCGAACGACGCCGAGCTCGAGCACCTCTTCGACCAGCTCGGGGGTAGGATCAACCGCGTAGGGAGGCTGAGCACCCAGTCGCTGGGGACTTATGAACGGCCCTTCCAGATGGGCTCCGGGGATATCGGGGAGGTCCTGACGGGGCCCGCTGACGATCGACGCGACGCCCCGCAACGCCTCCAGCACCTGCGGCCAGGGATTGGTGATCGTCGTCGGCAGGATGGTGGTGGTGCCGTGCCGCAGGTGGAAACGGGCCAGCTCCCGCACGGCCTTGGCCCCGTCCATGGTGTCGAAGCCGCCCCCGCCGTGCACGTGGACGTCGATGAAGCCGGGCAGGATGAGCGGACCGTCGACCGGCGCCGGCTCGATCTCCCGAATGAACTCGTCGAACCGAATGCGACCGCGAACGAGACCGTCTGGGGTAAGGATGAGACCCTCTAGGCGTTCCATAAGTGAGGGGCCCGGTCACAATGCCGGGCCCGCTAAACTCAAACCGTGGTGGTTACCTTCTTGAGGTTACGAGGCTGGTCCGGGTCGAGGCCCAGCGTAGAGGTGAGGTGCAGTGACATGAGCTGACCAACCAGGACATGCAGGAACGCCTCGGTAGCCGGGTGCAGGCCGCTGGGCAGCGGCACGCGGGTACGTCCCATCTCCAGCAGATCGCGGTCGGCACTGACGACGGTCACGTCCGCACCGATCTCGGTTAGGCGCGTCAGCAGCTGCTCGTTGGAGGAGCGGGTCGCATCGCTCAGGCCCATGAGGATCACCGGCGAGCGGTGGTCGAGGGCCGCGAAGGGACCGTGCTGGAACTCGGCACTCGAGTAGGCCTGGGTTCCCTTGTAGGTGGTCTCCTTCAGCTTCAGCGCTGCCTCCTGGGCGGCCGCGAGCGAAAGGCCGCGGCCCAGCACGTAGAGCTGCTTGGCGTGGGCGAGGCGCAGGGAGGCGGCATTGATCTCTTCCTGCTCCCCCAGCAGCTGCTGCATCGCGCCCGGAACGGCGCGCAACGCCTCCAGCAGTTCCTCGTCACCCGACCAGTGGGCCACAACCAGGGCAAGGAGCATCATCTGCGAGGTGAAGGTCTTCGTGGCGGCAACCGCCTCCTCCTTGCCTACGCCCTGGAAGAGGTGCACATCGGCAATACCGGCCATGGGGCTCGCCTCGTCGTTGGTGACCGACAGGGAGAGCGCGGCCGTACCGGCGAGCTTCTCGAAGGTGATGCGGACGTCTTCGGAACGGCCCGACTGGCTCACCGCGAGAGCGGCAAAGCCGGCGGCCTTGAAGGGAGCGTCGTAGACGGTGAGCAGGCTGGGCTCCACCGCGGCCGCGGGGATGCCCAGGTAACGGCCCAGCAGGTAACGGAAGAAGGTGACGGCGTTACCGGAGGAGCCGCGCGCGACCGTGAGAACGGCCGGTACGTTGCGCTCCCGCAAACCCTCCGCGGCCCGGACGGGCGCATCGCTGTCGACGAGCTCCCTTAGCGCCTGCGGCTGGAAGTTGATCTCACTCTCGAACTTGCTCACTTGGCCTCCTTGCACATTGTCAAGGTAAGCCTAACCGACGGGCAGGGGGTTACGAGGTTTGGCTGGCGTACTGCCCGGAGCCGGCGCGCTCGCCGCCCCGGTCGCCGTCATCCTCGCTGGCGGCCGGGTCGCGCAGGGGTGCCATCGTCTTGCCCTTGGGGACCCGGTCAGGAAATACGAAGCCGATCATCCAGAGCAGCCACAGCGAGAGAACCCGCACCGGCTTCCAGAAGAGCAGCAACGTGAGCAGACCCAGCCCCAGCATGAACACCGTCGCCCCGTCGAAGAAGCCCACGTTCATGAAGAGGGGGAGACCCACGGCGAACAGCACGATGCACACGATGAAGAAATTCAGGGCGATTGTAATCAGCTCGTTGCCCTCGAGGCGGGTGTAGACGGAGCCGCACACCGGGCACTTGTTCTTGACCGAGAAGAGGCCCTTGTGGACGCTGCCCTGCTCGCACGCCGGGCACTTCCAGCCGAAGTTGGTAGTGAAGAAGCGGCGGGCCAGCAAGCCCACCTGATCGACCGCCACCTCACGGAAGAACGTCTGCTTGCGCTCCCCGGAGTCGGTCGCCTCAATTTTCTGTTTGTCTTTTGCCTGCATAGGGGGCACCTTTCACCGGCAATCCTACTCCCTGACAGGCGGGTAAAGGCGTCCCCCACACAACAGTCACTTACTTTCCGTAAGCCTCCCTGAGCGTCGCAATATCGAGCTTCGTCATCGGCATGAACGCCTCGACCACACGGCCCACCCGGGCCGGGTCGGGATCGCTCATCATTTGCCCAAGCTCACGCGGGACGATTTGCCAGGAGACGCCGAACTCATCCTTCAGCCAGCCGCACCGCTGCGCCGCCGGGTCGCCGCCGCGGGTGAGTTCGTTCCAGTAGTAGTCGATCTCTGCCTGATCCCGGCACTCGACCAGCAATGCTGCTTCCTGAACCGTTCCTGTCGAAGTATCCATGTCAGTCCGCGTTCAGGTTGAACGACCAGAGAATGCCGTACCGGTCGCGGCACTCGCCGTAAAGCTTCGCCCAGTCGGTCGACTGCAGGTCCATCGTCACCTCGCCGCCCTCCTTCAGGGCCTCGAACAGCCGCCTCGCCTCCTCCTCCGACTCCGTGTCGACGAGGAGCGAGAAGTTGTTGCCTACGCTCAGCGGGGCCGAGTACCCCGGCGAGATGTCCGAAGCCATCAGGACGATGCCGTCCTTCAGCTCCAGGGAGACGTGCGCCACCAGGTCGCCGTCGGGGCCCTCGCCCATCCCCATCTCCTGGTAGGTGTGTATGCCGGTGATCGTCCCGCCGAAGACGCCTTCGTAGAAGCGGAACGCCTCCCGCGCCTGACCGTCGAAGTTGAGGTACGCGTTCAGTGCCTTCATTCACTGCTCCTCACCGGGGGCTGGCCGCCACGGGTGACGGTCACGAGTTGGAATTGCCTGACAATAAGGATCGCCGGTGGCGCTGTCAAGAATCAACTGCCGGGGCTCAGGCTAGCGGCGGTAACGGGGCCGTCCGGCGTTCTCGGAGCAACGCCCGGTGCCGTGCCCGGTAAGCCAGCACCCACACGGCCTCATCCGCAGGGTGTAGTATCGGGAACGGTCGGCAGGGTGTGAAGCGCCAGTACGTGAGCGCACGAGCCCGCCGCAAGCAACAGGCAACTCCTATCCGACACGGATTCAGTCTCGAAAGCTTGCAACCGGCCACATTCCGGGCACAACAGCCCACCGCCGCAGGCGCCGGTCATTCGGGCCCCGCCGCTGCGAGCGCTACGGTTACAGCCGCAAGCGAGATTGGATTTGATGTTCGAACAGTTCGATATAGACGCGCGCGTCCTCGAGGCGCTGCGCAGTAAAGACAACATTACTGCCCCTACCCCAGTTCAGAGTGCCGCCCTTCCCGAGGCGCTGGCCGGCCGCGACGTGCTTGGCCAGGCCCGCACGGGCACCGGCAAGACGCTGGCCTTCGCGATCCCCATCGCACAGCGTCTCGAAGAGGACAACACAAGGGGCAGAGCACCCCGCGCCCTCATCCTCACCCCCACCCGCGAGCTCGCGCTCCAGGTGGCCGGTGAGATCGAGTGGCTCGCCAGGCACCTGAACATAACCGCGGTGTACGGCGGTACCGGCTACGGCACGCAGGCGGGCGCCCTCAAGCGCGGCACCGACGTGGTCGTCGCCACGCCCGGCCGCGCCATCGACTACCTGGAACGCGGCATCCTCGACCTGAGCGCGGTCCAGATCGCCGTACTCGACGAGGCCGACGAGATGCTCTCCATGGGCTTCGAGGAGGACGTCGAGAAGCTGCTGGGAGCCACGCCCGCTGAGCGCCAGACGATGCTGTTCAGCGCCACCCTGCCCCACTGGGCGCGGCGCATCTCCGAGCAGCACCTGAAGGACCCGTTCGTCGTGAACGTCGTCCGCGACGAGGAGGTCAACTACGAGGAGCTCGCCATCGAGGCGCCCATGGGCCGCCGCGAGGCGGTACTCGCCGACGTCCTCCACCTCCACGGCGGCTCCCGCTCGATCGTCTTCGCGGGAACGAAGGCCGAGACCGACGCCCTGGCCAGGAACCTGAGCGCCAAGAACATCGCTGCCGAAGCGATCCACGGCGACCTCAACCAGGCCCAGCGCGAGCGCGCCGTCGAGCGGCTCCGCAGCGGCCAGGTGCGCGTCCTCGTCGGCACCGACGTGGCCGCCCGCGGCCTCGACATCCCGGCGGTGGACCTGGTGGTGCACTACAGGCTGCCGAATGACTCTGCCTCCTACCAGCACCGCTCCGGTCGTACCGGCCGTGCGGGACGCTCCGGCAAGGTCGTCATCTTCTACGGCCCGCGCGAACGCGGCCCCTTGACCGGCCTGGAGCGCGCCGTGAAGCGCCGCTTCGAGCGCGCGCCGGTGCCGCAGCCGGAACAGGTGCAGGAGGCGAAGCTCTCTGCCCTGCTCGAGCAGGTCGACGGCCAGGATGAGGCCGACCTGAAGGTGTGGGGCGACGTCGCCCGCCGCTGGATCGACGAGGGCAACGACAAGGCCGTCGCCGGCGTGCTCGCCCTCATGCTGGGCGGCCGCCCGCCGCAGCGCAGCCTGCTCACCTCCGAAGAGGGCTGGGTAACGCTGCAGCTGAGCGGACGCCCGCTGCACACGCCGCTCGTCGTGCGCCTCCTCAAGGAGGAGGGCGTTGGCGACGTGGGCCGCATCGCCGAGGCACAGGACGGCGCCTACGTCGACGTGCGCCCGGCCGAGGCCAAGCGCCTCGAAGGCAAGGACCTGGCCGGCGCGGTCGTGTCACGCGCGACGACTGCTCCCGAGCCGGCCGCTCCGCGCGGTCCGCGCGGCGGCGGTCGCCAGCGGGGCGGCTACCGCGGTCAGGGCGGCAGGCCCTCCGACCGGCGCGGCGGCTTCCGCGGTGGTTACCGTGGGTCGCGCGGGCAGGGGCGCTAGGCGCTCAAGCTTTTTAGGCTTTAGCCAATAGTTTGTTGGGGTCCGTGCCGGATGGTGCGGGCCCCACCTTCGGTTAAGGGGTACGCATTTAAGACCCCACTCCCTACCCGCATGACAACTGTCAGCCACCCGGGGTTACTTTCCCCAATACCGCGACACCGGACGCCAGCGGCATCATCTACGTCATGAACCAGACGCAGCAACCCCTGGCCCGGCTCCAGAACGTGAGCCGCACCTTCGGCAAGGTCCGCGCACTGAGCGACGTCTCGCTTACCATCGAACCCGGCGAGGTCGTCGCGCTCCTTGGACCGAACGGCGCCGGCAAGACGACCCTCGTCAACATCCTGCTGGGCCTCATACGCCCCGACCAGGGCGAGGCCAGCCTCTTCGGCGGCGATCCCCGCGCCCCCATCAACGTCGCCCGCACAGGCGTCATGCTGCAGGCCTCCGGCGTGCCCGACACCCTGAAGGTACGCGAGCTGCTGCAGATGTTCGCCGGCTACTACCCCGCACCGCTCCCCGTCAACGCGATCGCCCGGCAGGTTGGCCTCGAAGGCCTAATGAACCGCTTCTACGGCAAGCTCTCCGGCGGCCAGAAGCAGCGCACCCTCTTCGCCATCGCTCTCATCGGTGATCCGCAACTGCTCTTCCTCGACGAGCCCACCGTAGGCCTCGACGTGGAGTCGCGCCGCACCCTCTGGGAGCAGGTACGCAACTTCGCGGCGAAGGGCCGCTCGGTGCTGCTCACCACCCACCACCTCGAAGAGGCCGACGCCCTCGCCAACCGCATCATCGTCCTCGACCGCGGCCGCATCATCGCCCAGGGGAGCAACGACGAGATCCGCAACGTCACCCCGGGCACGCAGGTGCTGTGCCGCACCGTCATCCCCGTAGGCACGATCAGCGGCTGGGACGAGGTCTCGAAGGTCAGCACGGAAAGCGGCAAACTCCGCATCCTCACCAGCCAGGCAGAGACTACCCTCCGCAAACTCCTCGACGCCGACCCCAACCTCTCCAGGCTCGAAGTAAAAGAGGCAGCACTCGAGGACGCCTTCCTCGCAATCACCGGCAGGACCGAAAGGAACGCAGCATGACCAGCGCGACCGGCAAGAAAGGCGCAACTCCAATCCCCGCAATCAAACCCAGCGCCCTGCGGACCCTGAGCATCTACGCCCGCGAGGCCCGCCTCGAGTTCGTGAAGATGCTGCGCGTGCCGATCTACACGATCTCCACGCTCGTCTTCCCGCTCATGTTCTACGTGATCTTCGGCCTCACCTTCAGCAACGACACGAACGCCGGGATAAGTGCGCCCACCTACATGCTTGCCACCTACGGCGCCTTCGGCGTTATCGGCTGCGCCCTCTTCGGCTTCGGGGTCGCCATTGCGGTGGAGCGGGGCCAAGGCTGGATGCGCCTGAAGCGTGCCTCGCCCATGCCGCCGGCCGCGTACTTCAGCGCGAAGCTTGCAATGGCCTTCCTGTTCAGCACCGTCACCATTCTGGCCCTGTTCGCGATGGGAGCCCTAATTGCCGATGTGCGCCTGCCGGCAGCTACCTGGCTGGGGCTGTACGGGACGCTTGTGGCGGGTTCTCTGCCCTTTTCGATGATGGGTCTCGCCTTCGGCTACCTGCTGGGGCCAAACAGCGCCCCCGCCGTACTTAACCTC
>Ga0209487_1001723_pt1 | contig 18218 bp, 13 predicted proteins | sample Poulit2012_FD_187524 | JGI IMG/M metagenome (GOLD analysis project Ga0209487, IMG submission 187524) | Agricultural soil microbial communities from Georgia to study Nitrogen management - Poultry litter 2012 (SPAdes) (version 2) | ecosystem: Environmental > Terrestrial > Soil > Agricultural land...
CGGTCGCCGGTCAGCTCCTCCGGCGGAAGATCGCCGGACAGTGCCGATCTCAGCGCGTTGGCCCGGCCACGCGTGGAGTGTTCCTCCTCGCGCGTCACCATGAAGCTGGGGCACATGACGCCGCTCGTTAACTTGCGGCACGCACCGTTGCCGTTGCAGAGCTCGACAGACCGCGCGAAGCCGCCGTCGGCCGACCAGTCGAGCTCCTCATCGAATGGCCTCGTCTCGTATCCCGGCCCGATCCGCAGATTCTCCGTCAACGGTAGCGCATCGACGACCTTACCCGGATTGAGAACGTTTTCCGGGTCGAAGATCTGCTTGACGCGACGGTAGACCTCGTAGAGCTCCGGCCCTACAAGCGGCTCCGTGAGCCACGCCCGGACGATGCCGTCGCCGTGTTCGGAGGACACCACGCCGCCGAACTTCCGGACGAGCTCCATCGACCGATATGCGATATCGCGCATCTTCGCGACCTCCTCCGGATCGCGCGTATTGATGAACGGCCGAATGTGCAGACAGCCCGCGGAGGCGTGCGCGTACATCGCGGCGCGTGTGTTTGTCTCGACGAATACGGCCTCGAGCTCCTCCACGTACTCGGCCAGATGCTCAACGGGCACGGCCGCATCTTCGATCAGCGCGACGGGCTTATAATCACCCTTTACGCCCATAATTAGGCCGAGGCCTTCCTTCCGAACGTTCCACACCCGCGTGATGGCGGCCGGTTCGAGCACCGGCTCGAGATGATAACTGAGTCCGCTCTGCGCGACGGCTTCCGCGAGTTCGCCCAGCTTGACGGCCAGCTCCGCCTCATCATCCCCAAAAAACTCGGTGATCAGAACGGCACCGGGGTCTCCCTTGATAAAAGTGACCTGGTCGGCGAACCCCGGCGCGCGGCGCGCCTGCTCGATGGCCACGCCGTCAAAGAGCTCGACGGCCGACGGCTTCGTCCGGAGGTGTGTGCCGACGTCCCGCAGAGAGTCGAGCCGATCGCGGTAGTGCACGACGCCGAGCGCCGTCAGCCGAGGCCGCGTCACAACGTCGAGCGTGACGTCGAGGATGACGCCGAGCGTGCCTTCGCTTCCTGCGAGTAGCCGCGCCACGTCGCGGGGCGTGTCGAGCAGATGCTCGATCCGATAGCCGTTGCTCCGCCGCCAGTGCCGCGGCGTGTCTCGCTCGATGATGGCCCGCTCTTTCTGAAGCAGAAGGTCGAGCTTTCGGTAAATGTCGCCCTCGAGGCCGGGCCGTTCCAGCGCGGCCTGCCATCCGGCTTCGTCGAGCGAACCGAACTCGGCGACCGAGCCGTCTGCCAACACCGCACGCAGGCTTCGCACATGATGCACGATGTTGCCGTACAGCAGCGAGTGCGTGCCGGTAGCGTTATTCGCGACCATTCCCCCGATCGTCGCGCGGTTCGAACTCGCCGGGTCGGGCCCGATCGTGAGGCCGTGCGGGCGCAATGCATCGTTCACATGGTCGATGACCGCGCCGCTCTGCACGCGGACGAACCGCTGGTCGGGGTTGATCTCGATGATCTGATCGAGGTGGCGCGTGAAATCGATGACGAGCGCTTCCCCGACGGCCTGCCCTGCGAGGGAGGAGCCGCCGCCTCGCGGGAGCACCGGAACGCGGTGGCGAGATGCGATCTCGACCGCTCGCCGAACGTCGTCCTCCGTGCGAGGAATAAGCAGCGCGATCGGCAGGATTTTATACATGCTCGCGTCCGTCCCGTAGAGGGCACGCGTCATGGGGTCGATGCGCACGTCGCCGGCAACCGCCGCGCGTAAATCGGCGATGAACGGCGACGTCTCGTCAAACGCCACACTCAAGTTTTGCGCAACGACATCCGCGGTCATATCTCAATCTCCTCGCCCTTCTTCGGCACGTGAACGTTCAGCTCGGGATAGAAGAACCTCAGGTTGTCGGCAAGCCATGTCCGGGCAGGCGCATCGCCGTGGACGAGGATGACATGCTCCGGCTTGAGCTTTTCGACGAGTTGGATCAGGTCGCGGCGGTGGCTGTGACTGCTCATCCGGAAACGCTCCACAAATGCATTTAGCGGCTGCGGCCCGAGGTCGTCATCCAGGATGACGGGCGAGCCCTGCCCCAGAGCGAACGACCGCTGCAACCGATCGGCCGGCGAGTCTTCACGCGCAAAACCAACCAGCAGGATTCCGTTCTTCTCATCCTCAACCATGAGCTGCGCCAACCTGTTCGACAGCGTCCGCTCGAACATCATCCCGCTGCTGACGACAAAAATCCCCGGCGATTCGAGCGCGTTCATGAGGGCGGCCGTGCTCTTGGGCACGCGTCGCTGCTCGATCCCATACATCTGGAAGCTCTCGTCGATGCGGGGCGTCGTGAACCGCGTCTTATCGTAAATGTCCGACACCGCGCGCAACCCACCGGCGCTGTAAACCGGGATATCGGAAGGGATGACGCCCTTCTCCTTCAATTTGTGAATGATGGCGAGTGTTTCCTGCGCCCGCCCCATGGCAAATACCGGCACCAGTGCCGAGCCGCCACGTTCGATGATCATCTTGAGGCGCCTCCCGAAGCGCTCGATTTCACGCCGACGGGTCGTCAGCTCGGCATCCGGGTCCGCTCCCAGCGTCGACTCGAGAATCAGGACGTCGACCTTCTCTTTGGGATAATCGCCACCGGGGATGATGCCCTGCGCACGCAAGTTCGTGTCGCTCGTGTAGAAAATACGGCGCGTCGTTCCCGCCTCATCGGCGTAGGTCAGCAGGCTTCCCGCGGACCCGAGGATGTGCCCGGCGTTGTAAAACGTCGCGCGGATCGGCGTCTCACCCCGCAGCCCCGTGACGTCGAACGATTCGTTCAGCTTATGCGCCAGGTACAGGTAGCTGTACACGTTGACCTCTTCCTCCGAAAAAAGTGGAGGGGAGGTTGCCGTACCTTCGCGCATCCGCCGCCGCTGCAGCCGCGCCGAGGCCGGTAGCACGTGATCAGCCAGATCCCGAGTGGCGTGCGTCATGTGCACCTTCAAGTGCGGGAAGTGCTGCAGGATGCTGGGCAGGGCGCCGATGTGGTCGTGGTGGGCGTGCGTAACCAGCAGACTGTCTGCATACCAGTCGTGCCGGTTGTGGATGATGTCGAGGTCAGGGAGGGCGGCCGTGCCTTCGGCTTCGGGGTCGATGCCGGCGTCGAGCAGGATGCCTGTTCCGCGAACCGACAGGAAATGGCAGCTCGCACTAATCGTCTCGGTCTCGCCGAGCGGACAGAAAATCATACGACCTCAATTGCTGTACACAACGCTTTTCGCGGGCGCAAGATACGAATAACATAGCGCGGCGATGCCTTCATTCATCATGCAGCAGATTTACATGACGTTGCACGAATTGGTTAATCGTTTCCAGCACGTCACGCACCATGCGACCGCGTTTCCGGTTACACGCCTATCATTCCACCCGACCGGACTGAAATGACCACACGATGAAACTGCTAAGGCCCACATTGATCGCTGTCGCGATAGCGATCGCGTCCGCCGGCGCCGCACTTGCGCAGCTGAGCGATGAGACGTGGGCGCGTAATGTGGCGTTTGCAGAATTCGCCTTACATGAGGAGTTAATGGTTGCGCGACCACCTGCAGTCGATCTGCAGGAGGTCCATCCACAGCTCACCTATCGCCACTTGAGGCATTTCCTGGTTGATAGGAATCTCGGCTATGGCGTTGAGAAACTCGGCCCGATCATGTTTGCGGCGCCTAAAGCGCGCTGGTGGTGGCTTCGCCCCGAGATGGACGATGTGGAAGAGGCTCGAAGGCGTTTCATCGACGTGACGTCAATCGAAGCGGAAGAATTGAACCTGCAGATCGGCTTGCGTACTACTGGTCTGAAGATCACTTTCCCAATCCGCTAAGCCGAGATGAGTCAGTACGCCGGGTGGTCTGAGCGCGGGCTTGAAATCCGAACGCATGACAATCATCATCGCCGCCACCATTCCGGAAACCGATTTCGAAACGTTTGGCCCTCGCCTGAATCTGCTTCGTTCTGGCGATCGGTCGAGTGGATGGTAGGGCGAATCTTCCATCGGAAAGTCTCCTTCCCCGCGGAATCCATCCCCGTCGATCCGGCGCGGCTTCGGCGACGCCCCGAGTCGATTCGAGTGACGTGGCTCGGTCATTCCACGCTGTATATCCAGACGGCCGATCACGACATCGTCGTCGATCCGATGTTTTCGGAACGTGCGAGTCCGTTCAAGACGATCGGCCCCAGACGCGCAGTCGACGTCCCGCTGAGCGTAGCTGATCTACCCGATGTGGACATGGTCATTCTGTCGCACGATCACTACGATCATCTCGACAAGTACGCGGTACGAGAACTTCAGGAGCGATTTAAGCCTCTGTTTATCGTGCCGCTGGGCGTCGAACAGGTCGTTCGCTCGTTCGGTGCGCGCGATGTTGTGGAGCTCGATTGGTGGCAGTCAGTCGACGTTGACGGGCTTACGCTCCACTGCCTCCCGGCGCGACATTTCTCGGGGCGGAAGCTCTACAACCGCGACGCCACGTTGTGGGCAAGCTGGTATCTGCTGGCCGACGGTGTGCGGCTGTACTACGGCGGTGACACCGCGTATTCGGATCACTTCAAGGAAATCCGCGAGGTATTCGGCGAGCCGGACGTTGCCGTCCTGCCGATCGGCGCCTACAGCCCGCGCTGGTTCATGTCGAGCGTGCACGTCGATCCCGAAGAAGCGGTGCAGGCTTTTATCGATCTCGGCGCGGATGTCATGATTCCGGTGCACTGGGGCACGTTCGATCTGGCCGACGAACCGTTACACGAGCCTATCGAACGGGTCCGTACGAATGTGGCGGAACGGGACATCGCCGCGCGGCTTGTCGAGCTAAAGGTGGGAGAAAGCGTTGACTTCCCCGTCGATGATCATTTCGCTGCCGAGAACGCCGCCGTCCGTTCGACTAAGCACCGCAAGTAGAAGCCTGTCCACGCTCGTATATTTTCCGACCGTTCCTTCCGACACGATTCTCCCCGAAGACTGTGACGCATATCTGTCTGTTCGAAGACGAAACCGTCGAACACTTCCGGCCGCTGGTCGATATCCGCCCGGTGTACGATCTCCGGACGGGGATGTGGACGAACCTCGAGCGCCTCCGGCAGGTTTTCCCCGACGCCTCCGTCTTCCTTCATTGCCGCGACGCCCTCGCCAACGTCAGCCGCGAGCGTTACAAAGCCTCGGTCAACCGCATTCCGGCTGACCTCGATGTGCTCTTCGTCAACGGTCGCTTACTTCTCGATGAGGCAGCACTCGAACAGCTCAAGGAGTTGCAAAACGGCGCCGGCTCGCGAGTCCTTCGGGCCGGCGGGTCCATCGCCGCCGCGTGGATGCCCTCGGCCGGCATCGATATAACCGGCGGACGCTATCTGTCTGCCGAGGATTTCGGCGATCCCGCAGTAGTCTCTGCCGACGGGCTGACCTTCATCGATCGTATCTGGAATATCCTCGATCGCCTACCGCACATGATCGAGCTGGATTACGGCCGAGCGGTCGGTCACTATAACATCCTTGAACGCCCCAACGCGGAGGTGCACGACCGCGCGGTGCTAACGAACCCGGAGCGCATCTTCACCGGCAAGGGCGTGCGGATCGCGGCCGGTGCCATACTCGACGCCACCCGCGGCCCGATATACATCGACGACGAAGCGTCCGTATTGGAGAATGCCGTGCTCAAAGGGCCGCTTTATCTCGGCTGGAAATCCCAGGCGAAGGTCGGCGCGCACCTCGAAGGCAGCGCATTCGGACCCCGCGTCAACGTGAACGGCGAGGTCCAGGGTACCGTCATCCATTCCTATTCAAACAAGGGCCACGCGGGATATCTGGGCGACTCATACGTGGGCGTATGGTGCAACTTCGGCGCCGGCACCAATAGCTCAAACCTGAAGAATGATTATGGGGAGGTCAGCTTGTACGATGCCGTCGAGGGCGATTTCGTCAGGACCGGCCGGCAGTTCATCGGGCTTATCATGGGCGATCATTCCAAGTGCGGCATCGCCACCATGTTCAACACCGGGACGGTCGTCGGCACGTTCTGCAATTTGTTTGGGGATGGATTTCAGCCCCGCCACATCCGCTCGTTCAGTTGGGGAAGTCCCGCGGATGGTTACGTCGACTATCGCGTCGACAAGGCGCTGCGAGTGGCGCATGCCGTGGCTGCGCGGCGCGATATCGAGCTGAGCAAAGCGGAGGAGGAGCTACTTCAGGTCGTTGCGGCATCGGCGATGGGTTGATTCAGCAGAATTTGACCACAACGAGCGTCAAGTCATCGTCCAGCGTGGCGCGCGGACCCGTGAAGGCCCGGACATCCGCCTCGACGGCCTCGAGGATCTCCTGCGCCGATCGCTCCCGATTATTGATGACGCACCGCTCAAGCCTTGCTTCGCCGTATTCCTCCGCGGCGTCATTCATCGCCTCGGTCACCCCGTCGGTGTAGAGCGTCAGTACGTCGCCCGGTTCGAAGTAGACCTCCCCCAGCTCATACGACGCGTCCGGCAGCACACCGAACAGCAGCCCGCCGGTCTCGAGCGTCTCAACATGTCCATCGCTGCGGACGAAAAACGGTGCGTTGTGCCCGGCGTTTACGTATCTGAACCGACGTTCATCTCCCTCGATAATGCCGTGGAAATACGTTATGAACTTATCGAAGTCCGTATTCTCGCAGATCACGCGGTTGATTCTGCCGGTGGCTTCGACGAGTGTCATATCCATCGGAAAAAGAACGTGAAGGCACGCCTGCAGGTGCGCCATCAACATCGCAGCCGGAACCCCCTTTCCGGTCACATCGGCGATGGCCGTCAAGAGTCGGCCGTCGTCAAGCAGCTTCACGTCGAAGTAATCACCGCCGACGAAGCGCGACGGCGTGGCGCGAGCGGCAACTTCGGCTGCGGGGATTCTCGGGATGGACTGCGGAAGCAAGCGTGTCTGGATCTGCCGTGCGAGGCGTACTTCCTCCTCAAGGCGCCGGCTTTCGACCTGAGCCTCGAGCAGATATGAGTTACGGATTGAGACCAGGGCCAGATTTCCGAGCGCGTAGAGAAACTCAACGTCGTCCGGCTGGAAGTCTTGCCCCGTCATCTTGGGGCCCAGAGCAAGAATACCGCACAGCTTCCCTTGATGGTGCAGCGGCACGATGAGGATAAGCCCGAGCGCACGCAGATCGTCCCACGATGTCTCCTCGTCTGCTGAACGATCATCGAGCAAGATCAACTCATCGATGCCGCACATGCGTTCTCTGAGTTCGTCGGTAACATCCTTTTGATCCACCCCCTGCGATACGACGATCTCAAACTGCTCAAACAGCGGCCGATTAGATGCCACCTCGTCGGTCGGCTTGATCATGAACAGATGCTGCCTCACAAGCAGTTGCCCCATCAGCGCCAGCGACAACAGGCGCACGAGGCGGTCGCGATCCATCGTGGCGTTGAACTCCTGCGAAAGATCGAACAGCGTATTCAGAAGCTGGATTTTCCCGTCGAGATCCCGGTTGGCCTGCTTCAGCTCTTCGACCATAATGGAGTTATGGATGGCCGGTGAGCAGATGTTGATGAGCGAGCGGATGAAGTCGAGCTCGTCTTCGTCGAAACTGTGGCCCGTGGCCTTCCTGCCGAGCGCAACGATGCCAAGCTCGCGGCTGCCGACGACGATCGGCAGGCATAACGCAATGCGATATTCAGCCAGTGCCTCGGGCACTTCAATGCTGCCGTCAACCGATGCGGGGCAGCGAAACCGCAGGATCTGATTTCGCGTGACGCCCGAAGCTCCCTTCGCGGAGGCCACGCGATAGCCGTCTTCGAGCGGGTCGAACAGCAGGATCATGCCGCGCGACACCAGCAGCTTGCTCATCGCCGTGAAGAGGAGGCTGTCAAGCACAAAGTCCTGATCGAGCGATGAACTGAGCAGGCGGCTCGTCTCGTAGAGCGCCTTCAGATCGAAGCGCTCGCGGCGGGTTCGAGTTGTTAAATCCGGCATCGGAGCGTTCAGGACGCGGTTATCACAAGAAAAAGGCCGTGCTTCGAGGTGAGCCGGCAACGCTTACTCCTGCGCAGGCTCGTCAAGATGGATCACATCGGCGCGCTGCGGGCGTCCGTCATTGATCTCGAGCCGCAGGCACGTCTTGACGCGGTGAAACCCCGATCGACCCGCGGCGCCGGGATTAATGAACAACATGCCGCCGAGTGATGCCACGCGTTCTACACGGAGAATATGGCTGTGCCCGCAGATGAATATGTCGGGCGGCTCGTAGCGGAGCTCATCCTTCACCGGGGGCGACCATCTCTTGGGATGGCCTCCAATGTGCGTCATCCAGATCCGAACATCGCCCAGGATCAGCCTCTGATTGACAGGTGCACGATGACGGATTCCCTGGCCGTCGATATTGCCCCGAACCGCATACGTCGGCGCGAGCGCCTCGAGCTGATCCAGGATGTCTTCCGTACCGACATCTCCGGCGTGGAGTATGGTATCAACGCCGGATAAATAGTCGGGGATCGCAGGGTGGAAGTAGCCGTGCGTATCTGAAATTATACCGATGATCATGCGGATGGCGGGTGTCTTTACCGCAGCATCAACCGCAGACCGGCGTGAACGTTGCCGCGCGCCCCTGCAATGTTCGTGGGCTGCCATTGAGCCACCGGCACGCTCACATACGGAGCGACCAGGTAGCTCGGACGGCTGAGTGTAATGCCCGACCGCATCCAGATGACGGCAGCCATGTGTTCATTGTGCCACGACGCTTCCGTCGACGCCTGGCCGGTCTTCCCCGCTTGCTGCGTGCGCCGGTGCGACGTCTCGAAGATATCGTACGAGGCCCCTTCGCCTGCGAACGACACGAACACGTTGCTGCCCGCCGGATCCACGATAAAGTTGTAGCTCACCATCAGGTGCAGTTCGTATCCGATGGCACGCGAGAACACGATATCGCGCTGATCGCCTTCGGCGGTCCACTGCTGATAGCCCATCCGCACGCGGCGCGCACCGATTGCAAAATCGCTCGAAAAATCAGGCGAAAGCAGAACGGATGAGATGAACCCGAGGTCGAGCTGCGGAAAGCCGACCTGTCCGTCAACCGACGGGTCAACGGCCAGCCGCACAGCATAATCGGCGCGGTCTATGGTCCAGTAGTATTTCACGGCGAGCCAGCTCAGCGAGAGGTTGCGCCCAGTCGTTGAGCCCGCCGCGTCGATGATGGCGGTGGCATCGAGCTGCGGGCCGAGCTGATAATTCAGGTGCAATCCGAGCCCGAGAGGAAGGCCGAAAATGCCCGCGCTGCCTGCTAAGCCGCCCATCATCAGAGAATCAGACGTCGAGCAGCACGACACCTCGGTCGTCACGGCGTACGAGTCGAAGAAAACGCGGCGGGCCGTTTCGGAGGAATAGAAGGGGTCGTAGATCTGGAACGGACGCTGCGCAGCTACCTCATTGACCTCGGCTATACCGAGGATCAGCGTGCAGACACCGATCATCAAAGATAATGATGATCGGCGCGAACGACGGATCGTGGACCGCCGGTAGCGCATGAAATTGTCCTACAAGTAAGTCTCCCCGTGGCGCACATGAGCGGAGCGTCGTGCGCTTTCTTCAAGGTACAAAACCGCCCTCAAATCTCAATCGACTCGCCCGGCTGCATCACGCGGGCGTTGAAGCCGGCGTCCTTCATCTTTGCCGCCCACGCGTCGGTGTCAACCTCGATATAGGGGAACGTGCCCCAGTGCATCGGAATGACCAGTTTGGGCGTTAGCCGGCGCGCCGCTTCGATTGAATCTTCAATGCCCATCGTGAAGCAGTCTCCGATCGGCATCAAGGCGACGTCAATCGTGTGCTGGTTGCCGATGTACTCCATCTCTTGGAAGAGTGCCGTGTCGCCCAGGTTGTAGATACACTTATCCTCGGCGTGCAGGATGTAGCCGTTCGGATTACCTCCGTATGTGCCGTCGGCGAATGACGAAGAGTGGCGTGCGTACGTCTGTTTTACGCGGCCCCAATCGAAACTCCACGAGCCGCCGGTGTTCATTGGCTGGACGTTCTGGTGCCCGTGCTTCTCCTGCAGGTAGGTCACGATCTCGAAGTTGGCCACGACCTGCGCTTTCGTCCGCGCCGCGATCTCCGGCGTATCGCCCCAGTGATCCGAATGCGCGTGCGTCAAGAGGATCACGTCCGGATTCAGTTCGTCGGCCGTGACTACACCATCCGTGTGCGGATTGTCGGTGATGAAGGGGTCGAAGAGAAGCGATGCGCCTTCAACATTGAGCATGAAGGCGGAGTGTCCGAAGTATCTGAGCTGCATCTTGCCGAAAGTTGATTTCGTGGGATGAACCGCCTGGAGACACTCCCGGCCCCTCGCTAACGTTCCGCCGCCGGGCTACGACCAGGCGACTTCAGTTAGATGTCGGCACCTCGGTACACCTTCGCCGCCACGCGGTACATCCACAGGGTGAAGGCGGCAAATGCGCCGAGGCCGAGTACCGTCGTCAACGTTGCTATGCCGTCCGGCCCCAGGCCCAGCGCTTCGAGCGGTAGCCGGAGGACGTCGGTGCTTTCAGCAAGCGCGAAGGGAACGGCGAGAACGATCCCAACGAGGGCCTCACCGGTGATCAGACCGGATGCGAACAAGAGTCCACGCCGCTGTCCTCGCTGCGCAAGTTCATTTGCATCGGCTCCAAACTCGGCCGAGCGCCGCGTGAATCGGCTAACTGCGTAGTGTGCGACGATACCGCCAATGAAAATCGGCACGCTGAGATCAATCGGCAGGTAAATGCCGACCGCCACGGCGAGCACGGGTGCACGGAACGACGACTTCCTCGCCTCCAGGTACTTGTCATAAGCGATAATTGCCACCGCGATCAATCCACCGATGATGATCATCGCCCACGGCAGATTTCGGTGGAACACGCCCTCCGCCACCGAGGCCATGAGCGTGGCCTGCGGTGCCGACAACATCTCCGCCGGATCCATGCCTTCGCGCGGGAAGACGCCTCCGAGTCCGTACGCGTTGAACAGCAGATCGAGCACCGGTGCGATCACGATAGCACCGGCCAGCACGCCGACCATCTGCATGATCTGCTGCTTGTAGGGCGTGGCGCCCACGATGCGGCCGGACTTGAGGTCCTGCATGTTGTCACCCGCGATGGCCGCTGCACAACACACCACCGCGCCCACCAGGATGGCGGTTGCGGCAGCGCTCGTGGCTGCCGCTCCGCCTACGGCAAAGTCGATCTGCGTGCCCAGCAGCACGAGCAGAATCAGCGATATCGTGAGAATCGTCGCGATCGTGACGCCTGAAATCGGGTTGTTGGACGAACCGACGAGTCCCGCCATATATCCTGCGACGGACGAGAACAGAAATCCGGCGATCAACGAAAAGATGAGCGCGATGCCGATTGTGCTGATGTAGAGACCCTGTCCGATCACCAGTGCATCCTGGTCGATGACGTACATGAACACGAGCAGGAGCGGCAGCGTCAGCGCAACGGTGCCGATCATCACGACGGTGATGGGTGTGTCGCGCTCCGTACGAGGCACGTCACTGGTGCCCTGTTGCCGGGACTGCCTGACCGCCTGAAGGGAGGACTGAATGCCGTCACGGATTGGCTTTATGAGCGAGACCAGCGCCCAGATTCCACCGACGGCCATCGCGCCGACGCCGAGGTAGCGGATCTGCGCGCTCCAGATGGCATTGGCCGCGCCGAACGTGGTGGTGGTGCCCGCCGTTATTTCGGCAAGCACGGCGGGATCTGCGACAATGCTATATATGGGGATGGCGATGAGCCACGAAATGGCCCCGCCGGCAAACACCAGCGTGGCGATATTCAGTCCCACGATGTACCCCACAGCCAGCAGCGCCACGCCCAGGTCGATGCCAATGCCGAAGATGGCGCCGCCTGCCGACACGGCACCGCCCGCAGATGGCGCCGCGATCTTCAGTCCGGTCTGCGTAAGCTTGAACATGGCTGCAGCGACGGCCGCCGCCGCCATGGCACGGATTCCCTTGCCGCCCGTCGTGCCGGCCTTCAGTACCTCACCCGTTGCTACGCCCTCGGGAAACTGCAGCCCCGCCTCGATGATGAGTGCACGCCGAAGCGGTATCGTGAACAAGACGCCGAGAATACCTCCAAACAGAGCGATGCCCATCGTCGCGCCGAAGGGGAAGCCGTTCCAGTACTGAAGCAGGATCAGCGCCGGGAGCGTGAAGATGACGCCAGCGGCCAGCGACTCAGCCGCCGAAGCCGCCGTCTGCACAATATTATTTTCGAGGATGTTGGACTCGCGGAAGAGCCGCAACACCGCCATCGAGATGACTGCTGCAGGGATGGATGCCGAGACCGTCATGCCCACCTTCAGCCCCAGGTAAGCATTCGCCCCGGCCAGAATCATCGCCAGGACGAACCCCAGTACGACGGCCTTGAGCGTGATCTCGGGCAGAGAGGTCGTAGCCGGAATGTACGGCGCCGAATCGGCGCCTCCGGTAGCTTTCGTCTCAGACATGAATTACCACGGAGTGAGGGAGAAGGAGACTTACTTCGCCACGATCATCTTGCGAGAGACCGAGCGCATGGGCGTCTGCAGACGAATGAAGTAGGTCCCGCTGGGAATCCCCTCGGCATCGAAGGTGGTCTCATAGTGACCGGCAGACTGCACGTCGGATACGAGCACGTCGATCTGCTGACCGGACAGATCCCACACCGACAGTTCAACCTGGACAGTCTCGCTCAGACGATAGGCAATCGTCGTCGACGTCTGGAATGGGTTGGGGAAATTCCCCAGCAGCACGACCGCGTCGCCTTCGTCCGGGCCGGTGCCCACCTTTAACGGACGCGACGTCAGACGGAGTCCATCCGGAAGTGTCTGCACTACTCGATAGAAGGAGACACCGTCTGGAGGCAGTTGTGCCTCGTAGGAAAATGCCGCGTATGGATCCCCATTCGTCATCGGGATCTGGATGGAATGTAGAGGCCGGTACGTAGAGCCGTCGGGCGAGAACTCGACGTCGAGACGACCGCCGTCTCGCGCGAAGGCCTCCCACCGAAGTTCGACTCGGCGGTCGCGGAGCGAGGCCGAGAGTTCGCGCGGCGCCTCGATATGCAGCCGGTCCGAATACGCGATCCGGGGATGGCGGCCTCCCTCGAATTGACGCCTCAGCTCCCGCTCATTCTCAAACGCAAGGCGAACGCCGTCGCGAGACCGAGCCGAAACGCCCGTCGGCAGCAGCGAGAAGGCGTCGATCATCCCGCTGAAGGCTCGGTAAGCCGACTCCTCGTTCGGATTGAGGCGTCCACCGAGCGCGATGCCTCCTGCTTGCTGCATGATGGGGAAGGCGGTCGTAAACGAGTCCACGGCCGCACCGTCGATGTGCAACACCATCTTTTCCCGCTCTGCGCGGATGCGGACGTTGTGCCAGAGTCCATCCGCGATAGGTCGCCGCGAGGAGACCGACTCATGACGCCCCGGCCGTCCCCGAAACACGAAGAGCCGCCCGGCCGGACCAACGGTGATCTCGAGCGGATAATCACTCTCCTCACGGCCATCCCAGGTCGATACGATGACCTCGCGCGTCGCCGTCGTCCGCATCCAGAACTCGAGTTCGTACGGCGCATCGATCAGTGACGAAATGTCGTCCGCGTGTAGGGTAAACGCGGCCTCATCCCCCGAAAAATCGAGCGCGAGTTGCGTCTGAATCGTACGGGTAGGCAGCGCTTCGATCGACCGGCCGATGGGAGCCGCCGGTATCGGATCCGAAGGCTGGTCATCCTCGCCGCCCGCTCTGATCAAGGGCGTGATCTCCCACTGCGATCGGAACGGGACATCGGGCAGGTCGATCGTTACAATGATTTCGATGGGCGTCGGGCGGCGATTGTCGAGAGTCGCTCTGGTCGTCCGCTCCGTATTGTCGACGCTGACGAGGATATCCTCCCGCCCGAAGCGAAGTGCGCGTACATCCCGCACAGTAACACCGGAAGGGACGTCGATGAGGAGCCCTTCGAGCACATCGGGGCCTTCCCACGTCGCATACAGATTGAGCCGACTCCCTGCGACGGCCTCTTTCGGCGCCCACCACTCGTCGAGCTGTGCGTGAGCGTCATTCACCGCCGGCCATGAGAGGTGGAAGACACCTCCCATGAAAAGGAGTGCCGTCAGGCGCAGCAGCAAGCGAGGTGAGACGTGCACGATCGTTTGACCGACGAAAATGACGGAGCGTCGACGCGGGAAAGAGTAACTACGTCATCCGCGCATGATAATAACGTACGAAGGCTGAACTTATTGGGGCGCTCAGCTGGTGTCAATAGAAGAATGGCTTTACCGATACGTAGCCATCTTATGGAGGCAATCGTGCTGCAACATCGTTAATGTTGCTCATCCTCAACATCAAAACCTCGTTATGGCACGCATTTACGACAGTATTCCCCGCGCCGGAGGGCGTCACCGGGTACCGATAGAAGGATGGCACAGCGGCTTGAATGTTCGGGCTGAGCGCCCACCGATCCGTGCCGACGGTAAGTCGGAAGAACAGGCTCGGCCTACGTACCAGCTCGTTTTCAACGAGAGCAAGCGCATGTACCGCGTCCGTCCATGGCAGGATGCCGCCCCGCAGGGCGATGCCGACTTCACCGAAGTTGCCGCCCTCGACAGCGACTCGGCCCTGGTCGATGCCGTGTCGAACCTGCCGGCGCCCGCGCCTTATGTCGTATTCGAGAATTCGGCTACAGGCGAGGTATTCTACGATGGTGAATACAGCATCGGGCGAAACTGGACGCAGGACGGCCGTTTCGACCAGATCACGATGTTTGACAACGAAGAAGAAGCGGCCGCGTACGTAGCGGAACGGCAGGAATCGCATCAGCGGAATGCGTAGCTTCGCGCCCGTGTGTAGCTGACAGTTGAATCACCGACGTCTCAGGCCTGCGAACCACCGGTCAGGTCCAGGCGGGCAAGGAGGTGCGACTGAGGCGTACCTGGGTACGATCGTCAAGCGAGTGCGGGTGCCATAGTGACCATCATCGTCGCCGACATCCACTTCGGTCGGCTTGAACAGCATGCGGAGCGGGAGAAAGAAGCTGCGCTGGTGGCGTGCCTTCGGTCCTTATCCGCCGGCATGAAGCGGCTGATCCTGCTCGGCGACGTGTTCGACTATTATATCGAGTATCGCCACCTGATTCCGCGTGGATATTCGCGCTTTATGGGTTTGTTGGCAGAACTCACCGATGCCGGGACGGAACTCGTTTATATCGTCGGCAACCACGATCCGTGGCATCTTGATTATTTCTCTGAGGAATTCGGCGCGCGCGTCTACTCCGATGAAATGATCGACGAGGATAACGGCGCCCGCACGTATTTTCATCACGGCGACGGGATTGCTCGCAAGAGCGCCACGTATAATCGTCTGCGGCGCATCCTGCGGCACCCGATCCCCGTCTCATTGTATCGCCACGTGCTCCCCGGCGACCTCGGCGTACGCCTGGCGCGTTACGTGAGCCGCAATTATGGGGATGAAGGCGTGGATGAAAACGTCGCGGATGACCTTCGTGCCGAGGCTCAGCGCCTGCTCGACGGCGGATTCGGCCGTGTGGTGATGGGCCACAGCCATCTTCCGGAAGTCACAAGCATGCGTGGCGGTGTCTACATGAACCCCGGCTCGTGGCAGGAATTCCGTACAGTGCTCCGTTTATCGGATGACGAAGGCAGTCTGCTTACGTGGAACGGGCGCGCGTGCGAGGCTTATCAGCCCGCGACCTCATAATGGAATGATGGTTGCTGCTTGTTGCAGTGGACAGAGCCATTCTTATCTATCAAGCGTGAACAGGCCGTTGCGTTGTTGACGGCCCGTAAACCAGAAGCCTAATCGATGTCGCGCTGGTCGTATTCGGAAGAGGAATTGAGCGAGTATTTCAACGACCCGTCAAGACGGGGGCGGCCGCAGAAAGGACTGCGCGGTTATTGGCATGGTCGGATTTCGGATCCGCGCAAGGCTGACGCGGCACTGGTAACGTCTGTTCTGGGCGGGCTCCTGCTGCTCGGTACGCTCGTCGTCTTGATCCTGATGATCTCAGTGGCCGACGACTTGCCGCCGACGCGCCAGCTCGAGAACCCGGAGTTTCAGCTGGCCACGATTGCCTACACGGCCGACGGGCAGGAGCTTCAGCGCTACGCCTTTCAGAACCGCTCGTGGGTAACGTACGAGGAGATTTCCCCAAACGTCATCAATGCCTTGCTGGCGACCGAGGACCATCGGTTTTACGATCACTGGGGCATCGATATGCGCGGGATTTTGGCGGCGGCATTCGAAACCCTCACCGGTGGCAACCTGCGCGGCGCCTCAACGATCACGCAGCAGCTCGCCCGGAATATGTACAACGAGCACATCGGGCGCGAAGTCACCGTCACACGTAAGCTCAAAGAAATGGTGACGGCCGTACGTCTCGAGCGCCGCTATACGAAGCGCGAGATAATCGAGATGTACCTGAACACGGTCGAGTTCGTGTACAATGCCTTCGGCATCGAAGCAGCGGCGCAGACGTTTTTTGGGAAGAGCGCGGATGAGCTCGAAGTTTCGGAAGCGGCCACGCTTGTCGGGATGCTGCAGAACCCATCCCTCTATAACCCTGTCCGCTTTTCGGATCGCACGCAAACGCGGCGCAACGTGATCCTGCGCCAGATGGCTCGCCATGGGCACATCACCGACGCCCAGTTAGAGGAGTTGCGGGTGCAGCCGATCGAGCTGGACTTCCGCTCGTCGGAGGTGACCCAGGGTATCGCGCCCTACTTTGCCGAATATGTCAGAAACTGGCTGCGGGACTGGGGGCGCGAGAACGGTCATAATATTTATACCGATGGGTTGATCGTCCACACCACGCTCGATTCGCGGCTCCAGGAGCTCGCACGGGTGGCCGTGGAAACGCAGATGGAAGGGCTCCAGGCGGTGGTGAATTTCGAGTGGAGCCGCCCCAACGGATATTATCTGGGCCAGACGACGGACATCTACGAGCGGCAGGACGGATACGTGCCGTTCGATCACTTCTGGCGGACGCGAACCGACCTCGTCAACAGCTTTATCCGAAACACCGACCGGTTCCGCGCACTGCGAGACGACGGAACGGCCACCGAATCCGCCGTCGCGCAATTGCGGGAGGATCAGGCGTTCATGGATTCGCTCAAGACCGTCGTGACACGTCTCGAGGCCGGTCTGGTGTCGCTCGACCCGCGCAATGGACACGTCAAAGTTTGGATTGGTGGGCGCGATCTGGCGACAGACTGGTATGATCACGTAGCCATCGCCCGGAGGCAGCCGGGTTCAACGTTCAAGCCGTTTGTGTACACGGCGGCTGTCGACAATGGTTACGGAGCGCATTACATGCTGCCGGACAGCCAGTTCGTCTGGCGGAATCCCGAGACCGGGCAGGTCTGGCAACCTCGAAACTTCGGCGGTTTCGGGGGAGGGATGATGACGCTCGAGGAAGCGTTGGCGACGTCGAACAACGTTGTCACCGCACGGGTGATCACCCAGCTGGTGGATCCTAACGCCGTCGCATTTTACGCTCGCCGTATGGGCATCAAGAGTGATCTGGAGCGTGTGCCTGCGCTCGGGCTCGGCACAAGCGATGTCACACTGCTCGAGATGACGTCCGGCTATGCCACCCTCGCGAACGGTGGTCTCTATTACGAACCTGTCGTGGTGACCCGTATCGAAGACCGCTTCGGAAACGTGCTGTATGAAGCGTATCCCTCGCCGCAAGAGGCGCTGTCAGAACAGACCGCGTACACCGTTGTCGACATGCTTCGGGGCGCTGTGCAATACGGCACGTCGATCCGCGTGCGTACATCGTACGGGCTCGGGCAATATGACCTCGCGGCCAAGACGGGTACGACCCAGGAAAGCGCCGATGGCTGGTTCATGTTGATGCATCCCGAATTGGTGACGGGCGCGTGGGTCGGCTTCAACGATCGGCGGATCCAGTTCCGCACGTCGTGGTGGGGGCAGGGCGCGCACAACGCGCTATTCCTCGTGGGGGATTTCATGCGCCGGGCATCCAACGCACCGGACGTGAATCTTAGCCTTGCGCGGTTTCCTTCACCATCCGAATACGGATTACCCGAGCCGTATTCGCCGGCCGAGCCGTCGCAACCCGGCACGCCTCGCGAGGATCGATCCGACGCCGACCGCCGCGTGGGATGGTGAAAACGGTTTTTGGTTGTTGGTT
>Ga0209487_1001724_pt1 | contig 18216 bp, 14 predicted proteins | sample Poulit2012_FD_187524 | JGI IMG/M metagenome (GOLD analysis project Ga0209487, IMG submission 187524) | Agricultural soil microbial communities from Georgia to study Nitrogen management - Poultry litter 2012 (SPAdes) (version 2) | ecosystem: Environmental > Terrestrial > Soil > Agricultural land...
ATGTATCAAATACTGAAGGATGTTCAATTTGACTCGTAATAATATGCTTTCCCCTATTTTGGTGTTGAAACGCAATTCCTTTAATTGCTAAATTATTTCCCTCTGTTCCCCCAGATGTAAAAACGATTTCCTCTTGATCGACTTGAAGTATTTTAGATATTTGTTCTCTAGCCTTGTTAAGGAGTTTCTCTGTTTCACCACCAAGTGAGTGGATTGACGATGGATTAGCAAAATACTTTTCTGAAACTTGTTGAAAGCTCGCTAATACCGAGGGATCTGGTTTTGTTGTGGCACTATTATCAAGGTAAATCATGATGTAAACTCCTTACTTACAGATTATTAAGCATAAAAGCTGACTCAAAAGGTGGTTGGTAAAGACAATTTCATACGCCCAAACCTCCGTTAATCACCACAATATACAGTAGCATTATTGTTTAGCAACTGTAATGTTGTGGTGATATAGAAGTGAACAGACATGATAAAATTGACTTAAAACAACACATATACTTTATGAGTCAGCATATACTTTTCAAGATCAATAATTAATCTAGTTCATAATTTTTATTGTTTACTACTCCATTACAACAATTCGGCTTATTACAAATTGTGCTGTCATAGTTGATTATTATATTATGAAATCGAGGTTATTGATTAAAATATTAAGCTTGCAAAGCCTCTTGATTGGCTTCAATTCGTTTTAATGCACCAGGCTCTATTTCTTCAATTGCTTTAGCTGCTTCTTCTAAAGCAAGTTCATACTCGTATGATCTAAATAGACGTTCAGATTCCGATAATTTGGCTGCTAAAAAAGGGTATCTACTTCTATACCGATTTGCATATTGGATTACTTGCTCAGTTAGGTATGCCTGATCAAGCATAATATCTATTTCTTCTACAACTTGTTCTACAGTGGCTTCCGCCTCTAATAATAAATGCTGTACTTCAGCAATATCAAGTGGTTGTTTTTCTAAGGCGGTTAATACCTTATTATTATTATTTGATGTAGATTCCATTAGGCTCCAAATGAAATTCGGAATTCCAGGTAAATTACTTTTTCTTAATTTTCGATTTAGATCATTCACCTGAGCATTCATTTTACCAATTTTTTCTTTTGCAGCAAGTTCATCTTTTCGTAAATTATGAATCTGATTGAGAAATTCATTATGTTTTTGATCCAATTCTTCTAATTGTGAAAAACCAGTTTCTAACTGTGATCGTAAACTTGTATGTGATCTAGTTGTATCGTCTAGATCTGCCGATAGCTCATCCAATTGCTTTTTAGACTGTGTAATTGATTTTTCCAATACAAGATATTTTTCCATATCCTCATCTTCAAAATAATATGTTTTACGCAATAATTCCACTTCTAATTTCGTATCCTCAAATGTTTCAGCGATATTGTTTAATGTTTCCTGATAACCTGGAATTTTTGCCTCGATATAGTTTTTAGCAATTGCTTCTTCCTCTAAATCCTCATAAATTTCCTTCAAACGGTCATCAATCTCGGCGATAATTGTATAAACCTCGGAAAATTCGCCTTTTTTCAACGATTTGATACAGTCTAATAAGCGCTGTTGATAACCTTGTATTTCATTCTCAAGTCCAAGCGCATCAGTCCGATATCCTTCATCGTTCATTTGTTTTAAGCCGCTTGTTAGTTCATCTAATTCACTTGGTAAGCGTTGTGAACAGGTATTAAAAAGCTCTGGAAATTCCTCAATTTGTTTTTCTAAATGAACTAAATCCTCTTTAATTTGATCAACAAAATTCTTTGCCTCAATATAATTACCCGTTTCTACCAATTCATGATATTTTTCCAATCGACCTTCTAGTTCACTTGCCATTTCAATAAAACGTGATTCTGCTTTGCCATATTGATGGCGATTGTGGGCAATATTTTGTTTAATTTGGCTAATTTTAGGCTGTATTCTTTCTATATCTTTTCGGCTTGTTTCTTCTGATTCAAGTAGTTCATTTAATTCTTCAAGCATTTTTTCTATATCTTTTTCAATCGCATTTAATGTATGATCAACTTTTTGCACAATTTTTTTTGCGCCTGGAAAACGATAGCGGTCTGCAGCATCTTCTGCTTCGTATAAATAGTCGGATACATCTGGCAACTCCTTGGCCACAATAAATTCCCATCGTTCCTTCCATGATTCAAATTTTTCCTGTGTTTCACCAGATAAATTTAAACCTTTAATGCGGGCAAGTTCTGCTGCGGTATTCCGATTCATAATATCCATTTTCCACATTTCTTGTCGATCAACAGCATCATAAACCCGTTTTCGTAAAATCAGACCAATAATAAGTAATGTTATAATTAGCAGAATGATTCCTATTATGTATGGTATCATTTCATACCTCCTCACTTTATCCCAAAATTAGAGGATATTTATTCAATAACCATCTGAATGAATTTCATTAATTTAAGTTGAATGAAAAAAATCCGGTAGGTTTTACGACAAACTTTAGAAAATGCATATCCACATCAGAAATTTTAATCCAACTTACTATAATATTCAATCTATAAATCCTATAATACCATGTATAGACGATTTTTGGCTATAAAAAGCTAAATTTCTTGTATTTTTTTAGAATAAATGTTAATTATGTTGTTTTTTATATAGAGCTGTCTCATTTTGCTTTAAATAATTTTCATAATTTGGATTTACAGTCACTTCATTACTCCATGTAGTTGCATAGTTTTTACCATATGCTGTAGAAGGACTTAAATTTTATAACTGTCTTTTACAAACTTTAACCAACTATTAATCTTGCGCGAATATTTTTCGACAAAAATTTGATGTGAGTGATTTCCAATCACCTGATATTTCCATTCATTGTGCAATAGATATGGTGTAATTAACATCCCTTTCAATTGCATAAATAGAAATTCTTTGTCGGTGACATCTTTTCGTAGTATATTATAGAAAGGTGTGCCAAGAAAATGATTTTCCTTTGCTAGATAAGTTACAGTCATTTCTCTTACAAATACAGAATCAAGTGATAATTCTCGATGAATCGTGCAAGTTAATTGAAGATTGTCTTGTTTATACTGTATAATATAAAAAATCATCTTTTTTAATTTTTCTAAACTTGATAATGACGCCGTTTGTTGAATAACTTTCTCAAGTCCCTCTAAATATGTTTCGTAATATTGGGTAATTGCGTACTCTAATAAACCTTGCTTACTCTTAAAATAGTAACTGATAAGTGAGACGTTTACAGAAGCTTCTTCTGCTATATCCCTAACAGAAGTCCCGTGAAATCCTTTTTGAAAAAAGAGTAGTGAAGCAGCATTAATTACTTTTTGCTTAGAATGATTTATCTTCAGTTTAATCAACCCCTCCTATACAGTATATTCGACAAAGGTCATAATTTTTCCTGTATTATTTGTCAATATTTAGATTTCTTTTTCACACTATACATGCCTAGCTTTTATATGGCTTAATACGAAAGGACGATTTATATGTTTCAAGTTAAAGATTATTCCGGTACTAGAGAAAAAGATTACCAATTAGTACTTAAACAACTATCTGCCCTCCTTGAGGGTGAAGATGATTCTACAGCTTCACTAGCTAATGCCTCTGCATTACTAAATCAATTTTTAGACAATATAAATTGGGTTGGCTTTTATATTTGGAAGCAAGATGAACTAGTGTTAGGTCCTTTTCAGGGGCTACCTGCATGTGTCAGAATCCCTTATGGTAAAGGTGTTTGCGGCACAGCTGTTAAAGAACTTAAAACCCAAAGAGTTGCTGATGTGTCATTATTTCCTGGACATATTGCTTGTGACGTTGCAAGTCAATCGGAAATTGTTATCCCGATTATTGTTAATAATGCTATATATGGCGTCCTCGATATCGATAGTCCGATTAAAGATCGTTTTGATGACATCGACCAAAAGTATTTGGAAGAGTTTGTAAATATTATCGAGGATCATTTAAGTTAATTTTAGCCTATTTAACAAATAACACCAAATTATGAAGCGTAGTGACGGAAAATAAAGTCACTACGCTTTTTCATAATTTAGTGTTAATTTATGATTGTTTTACAAAACCATTTAATTGATCATCAATGATGACCCTATTTTTTCCAATTTCCTTTGCCTCATATAGGGCCCGATCAGCCCTTATAAAAACATCATTAACATTATCGGTATTTTTATCATTCCACGTAGAAACTCCACATGAAAAAGTGACACTTGGTTTAGTATTTTCCGCTACCTTCTTTCTAATTTCCTCTGCAACTTGTACCCCTTTAATTAAACCGACATGTGGAAGGTAAATAGCAAATTCTTCTCCTCCCCATCTTGCCGCAATATCTTGACTACTTATAGAGTTTTTAATAATGGCAGCAACGGCAATAATTACTTCGTCCCCTACACTATGACCGTATTCATCATTAATTTTCTTAAAATCGTCAATGTCGAACAAAATGAGTGTTCCTTGTTTATCTTTTTTCATATGTTTATTAAACATTTTATCCAAGTACTTTCTCGAATATAAACCTGTCAGATAATCCGTTATAACTGCTTTTTCTAACTTCTCTCTTAAAACAGCATTTACCAATGCTAATGTTGCATGATGTATTAGTGACTGTACTAACTTGAAGTTTTCAAATGTAAAATAAGTTTTCTCTTCATGCAATACGGTTATAAAACCATATGTTTGTCCCGATTCAATCATCGGAATTGTAATAACTGAACGATAATTAAAATTTGGATAATTTATTGAATAATCACTACTAAAGATAGCTTCAGTTTTTTCAATAATTTGTTTGTACATCACATCTACAAACTGTTGTCCTTCTTCTAAACTGAAGAAAGAAGTACTTTCAGAAAAAATTGTATATCCTCGTTCAGATTTTTCACTAAAATAAATGAGTCCAATTTCAGATGGCTCACAAATTGCCACAATTTCATTTTTTAAAATGCGAACAATGTCTGCGAGGCTTAAATATGAGTTTAATCGGTGAGTCGCATTATTAATTAATTTCAAATTTGATGCGCGATCAACAGAACTTTCATATAATATTGAATTCTCTAAAGCATTCCCTGCAGTTTTAGAAACTTGGGCAATAAATTCGAGTTCTGAATGTGTAAAATCCATTTGTCTAGGAGCTATCATTTGGATCAAACCATATACACCCTGACTTCCAAGTAATGGAGCATATAAACGTGTATGGTCAGGATTCGATCTCTGCTCTATTTGTACTTTACCAGTAATAAAAGCTTTACTACTAATTTGCTTTTCTTTATCATCACTATATTCTATTGATTTAATAGGAAGTGAATGATCTGTCTCAAAATCATGTGACAGAAGCAAATAATGTGAAAAACCCCTGTAAATATCATTTAAAGATTCTATAATATTAGTGAGAACTACATTTTTATCAGTAGATGAATACAATGATGACGATAATGAAAATAATATTTCATTCATTTTATCGTTTGCTTTACTTGCTTCATAGTAATTTACTAAATTGAAAAATCGTTCAGTTTCATCTTTGATCAGCGATAATTCAGACTCCAATAATGCTTCGTCGCCAACAAGAACCAACATAAAATTAAATGGCTCATATTTAGAATGAATATGGATTCCATTTATTTTATATTCTTCAAAAGTTGAATGTAAAATTCCTCCATTAGTTTTAGATAGTGTCTGATTATGTTGTTCAAGGATTTGATCTATTTTCATTAATAAATGGGGTGGTGTAATATCATCTTGTTTTTTCCCAAATTTTACGTACCTGTTTTGAGTGTTATTATATAAATATAGGTCAATATATGTAGTATTTACAATAAGATTTAGTTCTTTGGTTGCCTTTGATAATAAATCTTCATAGGTATAAATAGAAACCTCTGAAATTAAACCAAAGTAAATTGTTCTTATTTTTTCTCTTAATGTTTCATGGTTTATCATTCAACATCACCCATTTTATAATAACTTTTTATCGATTTTATAAATATAAATGAATCCCTTATATCTATTTACCATTATATAGGAACTAGTCATTTATTCCTAGTGAAATTTAAAATTAATTTATATTTATTAGTTATTTATAATTATTATAGCTTTAAAGTTGATTATCATTGACTTTAGACTATGTTATCATATATAATATTCGTTGTGTAAAATAAAAGTAGCCTAAGTGAACCGGCGCTTGCACCCAGTTTGTTCCTCATCATGAGGTGTATCGTGTAACTCTCTGCTGCTGGAGCGATGGTACATGAAAACAAAATGGACAACGATCTGGAACACAGTCATTTATTTTATGCTAATACATTATAAAGGTGGAAAATTAATATGTCACGCTTTACAGGTTCTTTATGGAAGAAATCCCGTCGTCTCGGAATTTCACTAACTGGTTCAGGTAAGGAATTACAAAAACGTCCTTATGCTCCTGGACAACATGGTGCTAATGCACGTAGAAAAGTTTCTGAATATGGTCTACAACAACAAGAAAAACAAAAACTACGCTTCATGTACGGTTTAAATGAACGTCAATACCGTAACCTATTTAATGAAGCTGGAAAAATGCAAGGAATTCATGGTGAAAACTTCATGATTTTACTTGATTCACGTTTAGATAACTTAGTTTATCTACTTGGCCTAGCACGTACACGCAGACAATCACGTCAGCTTGTAAACCATGGTCATATCCTAGTTGATGGCAAACGTGTTGATATTCCTTCATACCGTTTGAAGCCTGGACAAGTTATTTCTGTTCGCGAAAGATCGAAAAATCTTGATATCATTAAAGAGGCACTTGAAGCAAATACGTTTGTTCCAGAGTACCTATCTTTTGATGAAGAAAAATTGGAAGGTGTATTCACACGCTATCCTGAGCGTTCTGAACTTCCAGCAGAAATCAACGAGTCACTAATTGTTGAGTTCTACTCAAGATAATTTTTGTACGTTGTATACTATTATATTGAAAGCCCCGAATCCTTTATACCATAAGGATTCGGGGCTTTTTTGTTTTTAATTAAATGTCAGGATAATGCATTAAAAAGTACGTGTCTAGGGCTAATTTCGGGGTTAACATAGGTGGATTTAGACATAAATGTCAGCGACTAAAATCGCCACTAAATCCCATCAGTAGTAGCAGTGTTACATCCTCTATCATATCAAAAAGTCGTATAGTTCTTTACTGTGTTTCATTATGCAAGCTATTGCAAGTAAATGTTGACCTTAGGACTACTTTAATCACTATTTTTCTGCTTCAAGTTTTTCTATATCCCTAACAAATAGTGTTTTGTCATTGTACTTGATAGATACCCTATCGCCAACCTCTATGTCATAATACTCTTTTTTATTAACTTTAAATTTTTTATCACCAGTAATAATGATATATTGATCATCTGGTCGTCTACTAGATTCTTTTAAAACTTTTTTCTCTTCGATGACAAAGTCCTCGGTGATTATTTCTCCCGTATATTGCCCATACATATATTTAACAAAAGCTGCGATAAAAATAATAATAACAATAAAAGATAATATTCTAATGCCCCTCAAAGCAAACCCCATAATGTAATCAATCCTTTCGCACAATTAATCTTTATCTGTTAATATAACATATCCTCTCCCTCTTAGAAAAGAAGATTTAAGTGAAATTCATTAAAGGATAAAAAGACTATCCAGAAATCTAATGCTCAAGATTTCCTAGATAGTCACCCCAATTAAGCTTTAAAACGAATTAAAAAGTAATTTCTTCTGCCACGTCTAATGATTGTAAATTGATCTTCAATGCGGTCATCCTGCGAAATTACATGCTGAAGATCTTGATTTCTTTCTCCATTTATATAAATAGCACCATTGCCAATATCTTCACGTGCTTGGCGTTTCGATGAAGAAATTGAGGCTTGAACCAATAGATCAAGCAAGCTAATCTCAGTGTTTTCAACTTCATAAGTAGGAACATCTTTAAATCCTTGTTCAATATCTGCAGCAGATAATTGCTTCAAATCACCACTAAATAATGAAGCTGATATTTTTTGCGCTTGATCCAAAGCATCCTGACCATGAACTAACTTAGTCATTTCTTCTGCCAAACGTCGTTGGGCAACCCGATCACCAGGATTGTTATCAACTTCGGTTTGTAATTTATCTAATTCCTCTTGGTCGAGGAATGTAAAGTAGTTCAAAAATTTCACTACATCACGATCATCTGTGTTTATCCAGAATTGATAAAATTCATATGGTGTTGTTTTATCTGGATCCAACCAAACTGCACCACCAGCTGTTTTCCCAAATTTAGTTCCGTCTGCTTTAGTAATTAAAGGTACAGTTAAACCATACACTTTTATTTCTTTGCTTTGATCTTCCCTAGAACGCCTAATGAATTCCATTCCAGCCGTAATGTTCCCCCACTGATCACTTCCACCTATTTGTAATGTAACATTTTCTTGTTCATACAATTTGAAGAAATCAAATGATTGTAAAAGCATATAACTAAATTCTGTAAATGAAATTCCTTCTTCAATTCGTGCCGAAACAGAATCTTTTGCCAACATGTAATTGACACTAAAATGTTTTCCAACATCCCGTAAAAAGTCAATAATCGTTATGTCGCTCAGCCAATCATGATTATTTCGTGCAACAGCTGCATTTTCACCTGTATCAAAATTCAATATCCCAGCAAGCTGATGTTCAATCTTATCTGCATAACCTTTAACAACATCGGTCGTATTTAATGAGCGTTCAGTTGAGCGACCACTTGGATCACCAATCATTCCAGTTCCACCACCAATAAGCGCAATTGGTCTATGGCCAGCCTGTTGGAACCTTTTTAAAATTGTAATTGGTAATAAATGTCCAATATGCAAACTATCTGCTGTTGGATCAAAACCACAGTATAAGGTGACTTGATTATTTGCTAAATGCTTTTCCAAGTCTTCTCTATCTGTCGTTTGATGAATTAATCCACGCTTTTCTAAATCTTGTAAAATACCCATCCATTCCACACTCCATTTCATTTTTTAAAAACAAAAAATCCCACCCCTTTGGAAAAAAGGGACGAGATCTACACGCGTTACCACCCTTGTTGCATAAATTTATGCCACTTTGGGATTTATAACGATGTCTCCACCGTTTACTTTAAAGTAAATGCTCCAGATTGTAATTCACCTGCAAATTTATACTAGTTCTCACCATCCACTAGCTCTCTACAATAGGGATTTGCACGTTACTTATTTAAGTAGAAAGGAAACTCCTCATTGATGGATAACTATATTAAAATATAAATAGCTATCATATTGGAGTCATACTCTAACTTAAATATATTCCTTCAACACAGATTAATATTTAGAATGAAACCTATTATAGCATATATTTTTACAATTAAAAGTTATATGCAATGATAAACACATTTAACTGTACAACGACAATAGCTCATGTGGTATAATAGATTTTGTATTTTAGGAGGTTGTATTGTGAGTAAAAAAAGCAATCATAATGATATAAAATCAATCTGGAAAAGCGGAAAAATCCAACGTGTATCAAGGATTACTTATGATGTTATTTGGAATATTATCTTATTCTTCCTTGTGATTGGATTTATTGGAATCTTCTTCGCTGGCGGTATTGGTGCAGGTTACTTTGCATCACTTGTAAAAGATGAGCCAATTAGGCCAGCAAGTAGTATGGAAAAAGATATTTACAACTATGAAGAAACATCAAAGTATTATTTTGCCAACAATGTCTATCTAGGTGACGTAAGATCTGATTTACATAGGGAAGAAACCTCCCTTAATAAAATATCAGATTTAATCCTTGATGCCGTTGTTGCAACAGAAGATGAAAGTTTTTATGAGCATAAAGGTGTTGTTCCTAAGGCGATTACCCGTGCTATTTTACAAGAGGCATTAAATGCTGATGTAAAAACAGGCGGAAGTACATTAACACAGCAATTAATTAAAAACCAAGTACTAACAAATGAGGTCTCGTTTGATCGTAAGGCAAAAGAAATTTTGTTAGCATTACGTCTAGAAAACTTTTTTGAAAAAGATCAAATACTGGAAGCCTACCTAAACATTATCCCATATGGTAGAGAAGCATCTGGACGAAATATTGCGGGTGTTCAAACAGCGGCAAAGGGAATATTTGGCGTGAATGCAGATGAAGTTAATTTACCACAAGCAGCTTATTTAGCTGGTTTACCCCAAAGTCCCTCAGCCTACACACCATTCATTAGTGCTGGTGGATTAAAAGATGACGAGGGCCTAAAACCCGGGCTAAACCGAATGAAAACTGTTTTAAAGAGAATGTATGATGCTAACTTTATTAACCAAGAACAATATGAAGAGGCACTTGCCTATAATATTGTTGATGATTTTGTAAAAAAAGCATCATCACCAACTGATAGATATGCTTATGTAGTTTATGAACTTGAAAAAAGATCGAAAGAAATTATTAAAGAGGTTCTAGCACAGGAAGATGGTTATTCATTGGATGACCTTAAAGAAGATGAAGAATTAGATCAGCAATATGATATTCTAGCAGAACGTAGTTTACGTATGGATGGTTACCATATTCATTCAACGATCGATAAGAAAATTTATGATGCGATGCAAAAGGTGGTCAAAGATTATCCACATTTTGGACCTGATCGTACTGTGATTGACAAAGAAACTGGAGAAGAAAAAATTGAACAAGTGCAAGTTGGTGGAGAGTTAGTTGAAAATGGCACAGGGCGAATTATTAGCTTTGTTGGGGGTCGTGGATACACTGAAGAGAATCAGGTCAACCATGCAACAAATGCCTATCGCTCTAACGGGAGTACGATGAAACCATTACTCGTGTATGCACCTGCACTTGAATTAGGAGCATTACAACCTGGCTCACCAATATCAGATCATATTAACACTTTTGGTGGTTGGACGCTAAGCCATTATTCAAGTAGTCGTCGCTACGGAATTGTTTCAGCACGTGAGGCGCTGGCAAAATCATACAATATCCATGCAGCTGCTGCATATATGGATATTATCAATCAACAACCTGCCCATGAATTTTTAGGGAAAATGAGCTTTGATAAATTAGCTCAAGATTTTGATAATCTTGCACTTTCTATTGGTTCTACAACAGATGGTATAACAGTTGAAGAAAATAACAACGCCTTTGCTGCTCTAGGAAATAATGGAACATATGTTGATAGTTATATGATTGAAAAAATTACAACATCTGATGGGGAAGTTGTTTATGAACATGAACCAAGTACTGTAGAGATCTTTTCACCACAAACAGCTTATCTAACGATTGATATGATGCGTGATGTCATTAGATATGGGACAGCACCGTATGTTTCTACACAGCTAAATAATCGGAGCGTTGACTGGGCTGGTAAAACTGGAACATCAGGTGATCATCATGACGCTTGGTTTGCTGCAACCAATCCGAATGTAACATTTAGTACGTGGATTGGTTATGATACACCATATGATTTATCAAAATGTAGTAGTTGTTCATTAAGTAGTTATAGTCATAGAAACTTAAAAATCTGGGCTGAGTTGATCAATGCTGCAGCCGAGGTGAATCCAGAGTTAGTTACACCGACAGAACGTTTTAAACGTCCAGACGGCATCGTGGAACGTAGTTATTGTGCTATATCAGGTATGTTACCTTCAGAGCTATGCAAAAAAGCTGGGCTTGTTTATTCAGACTTATTTAACGCTAAATTTGTTCCAACAAAAGTCGATGATAGCCTCATCTCGGGTAGTTATACAATGGTAGATGGAAAGTCAGTTGTTGCAGGCCCAAATACACCCCCTGAGTTTGTTAATGGGGATGGTTTAGCATTCAATCCTGAATTTTTTAAACGAAATGGATATGATAAAGTTTCAGATATATCGCAATTATATCCAGTGAGAGATCGACATCTTTGGGAAAAAATCAGTGCACCAGGTGCAGAACTGAGCGATGAAATCAATGATGATGGAAAAGAACCAGCCGCACCCAAAAATTTAAAAGCATCTGGAAATCAATTAACATGGGAAAAATCTAGCAGTAAGGATGTTGTGGGATACCGTATTTATTTTGCCCCAAGTCCTGACGATGATTTTAAGTTAATTGGAAATACAACTGATACAAATGTTAAATTTACAGGAGATAAAGCTGTATTCCATGTCAGAGCTGTAGATTACTTTGGATTAGAATCGACACCTTCTAAGGAAATCATCGTTGGTCAATTTGATGAACCTGAAAAAGACGAAGATGAAGATAAAGGAGAAGAAAAAAAGAATCATAATAAACCTAAAAAAGAACCAGAAGCCGAATCAAACCACAATAATTCTAACGACACTGATTCGAACAATGAAAATGACTAATTTTTTACAAATAGACTGAAAACCAAAGGGTCAGACCCCTCAACTACTATATTTAGTGTTTCTTATTGAATGTTTTACAGTTATAGTAGTTAAACGAGGGAGTCAGGCCCTTCTCTTTCTTTTTGTCACAATGATGTGGAAAACAACTAAAAGTTTAAGCTGTTTTATTGTATAATAGAAGGAAGAGACATACCATTTAGGCGGTGCATTAATGAAACATATCAAAACTTATCAGTCTATGAACCACATGACACCTTTTGGAGAAATTATAATTGAAGGTCCTTTATCATCAACAGATTTGCAAAGGTATTATTTCCATGATGCATTAACTGCTTTTCGTCCAGCACAACAACAATTTAAAGCTATTTTAAAAATTGCCGATCTTACCGAGGGGAGAATGATTATTGCCCGAACAAAAGATATGATTATTGGCTATGTGACATACTTACACCCAGATCCATTAGAAAGATGGTCTGAATTTGCAATGGATAACTTACTTGTATTAGGCGCTATAGAAGTAATTCCCGAATATCGCGGTGCTAGGATTGCCTCAAAATTACTTGAGCTATCAATGTTTGACAATTTCATGGAGAATTATATTATTATTTCCACTGAATATTACTGGCATTGGGATTTAGCTGGCACTGGATTAAGTATATGGGATTACAGAAGAGTAATGGAAAAAATGATGAAGGCTGGCGGTCTCACTCCAACACGGACAGATGATCCCGAAATTAATTCACATCCTGCAAACTGTTTGATGGTACGAATTGGAAACCGTGTTCCAAAAGAATCAATTGAACAATTTGACAGACTTCGATTCTTAGATCGTTACTTTCGCCAACTTCAAAAGGAGGGTTCCTAATGTTAGTAGAGGATGTAATGAAAAGAAACGTTATAACATTACCACCAACAGCATCGATTCATGAAGCATTATTACTGTTACGTAAACACCGAATTAAACATATACCGATAACGAACGAGGAAAACCATGTGATCGGTATCGTTTCTGATCGGGATATACGTGATGCTAGTCCATCTATTTTTGAAAAAGATTCCGATCAAGTCGAACTACAAAAAGAAATTCAATCTATCATGAGTTACCCAGTGATCACTGTTCATCCCCTCGATTTTATTGAAGAAATCGCGCGAATCTTTTATGATGAAGAATTTGCCTCTCTCCCTGTCGTTAACAATAACAAGCTTGTCGGGATGATTACAGAAAGAGATATGCTATATACCTTTATACAGTTGACAGGTACACATGTACAAGGATCGCACATTCAAATAAAAATACCAAATGAACCTGGTCAACTCCCAAAAGTAACAGCGTTTTTCAGCGAAAGAAATCTTAATATCATCTCTGTACTTATTTATCCATATAAAAAAGATCCCCACTATCAAATTCTAGTCTTTCGATTTGAAACTATAAATCCTTCACCAATTATAAATGATTTAATAAAAGCAGGCTATCATTTACTTTGGCCAAATAATATACAGGAGCTTTCATTATGAAATGTCATAGTGTCTTTATTTTTTCTAATTCCTTACTTCATTATCGTTTTCATCCTGGCCATCCTTTTAACCAAAAAAGAATCATTCTGACAAAGGATTTGTTGGAAGCGGTGGATTTATTAACAAAAAAAGAAGTGATTAAACCACGTATTGCAACCGAGGAAGAAATAGCACTATTTCATGACCAAGCATACATAAATGCTGTTAAACAGGCTAGCAATGGAAAAATATCTAAAGAAAAGGGATATCAGTTCGGTCTTGGAACAGAGGATACCCCCATATTTCCTAACATGCATAAAGCATCTAGTATATTGGTTGGCAGTACTTTGACTGCTGTTGATGCCGTTCTGAATGAAAATTATCAGCATGCATTAAATCTTGGCGGAGGCCTTCACCATGGATTTAAGCGTAAGGCATCCGGATTTTGTATATACAATGATGGTGCTGTTGCTATTAAATATATACGTGAAAAATTCAATTTAAAGGTGCTTTATATTGATACTGACGCACACCATGGAGATGGGGTACAAGAGGCTTTCTATGATGATCCCAACGTCTGTACAGTTTCAATCCATGAAACTGGTCGTTATCTTTTCCCAGGAACAGGGAATGTTAATGAACGGGGTATAAAAGACGGGCATGGATATGCATTTAACATACCTATAGATGCTTTTACAGAGGATGAATCTTTTATTCATATTTATGAAAGCGCATTAACAAAGATTGCAACTTTTTTTAAACCTGATGTGATTGTTTCACAAAATGGTGCTGATGCACATGCTTATGACCCTTTAACACATCTATGCTCGACGATGAAAACTTTTGAACATATCCCATTACTAGCCCATAAACTGGCTCATCAATATTGTGATGGAAAATGGATTGCTTTAGGTGGAGGTGGCTATGATATTTGGCGTGTAGTCCCTCGTGCTTGGGCACAAATTTGGAGTGTTATGAAGACGGATAAAGTGCTGAAAGGGAAATTACCTGACAAGTGGATTAATGGCTGGCAAGATGAGTCACCATTTACATTGCCATTAAAGTGGGATGATAATAAAGATATTGTTCCAGCTATTCCACGTAAAACAGCAATTGAAGAGAAAAATAATCATACATTGATACGAGCATTAAAATATATAAAATAAAACGATCATGGGTAGCATTCTAACCATAATCGTTTTGGACATTCAATCATCTATTTATCATGATTAAGTATCTTCACTAATCAATTTTATGTATCATCATCTGATGATTCTTCCAAAATTACAATTTCAACTCGCCGATTTTTACTCCAATTTGTAGCACTAGTATTTGGAACGAGTGGCCTTGTTTCAGCATATCCAACAGCTGAAAATCGCTCGTGTGCAAACTCATTTTGATAGATTAAATAGCGAATGACACTGCTTGCCCTTGCTCCCGACAATTCCCAATTAGAAGGGTAGCGAAAATTTGAAATAGGTCTACTATCAGTATGTCCTTCTACCTTCACATTATTTGGTATCTCTATTAGAAAACTACCAATTTTCTCTAAAAAAGGTTTACCAGACTCGATAATCTCCGCTTCACCAGATTCAAATAGAACACTTTCCTGTAAAACGAGAACCACTCCCCGTTCAGTTCTATTTGCAGTGATTACATCATTTAAGTCATTTTCCTCTAAAAACCGATCAACATTAGCTAATAATATATCTAAAGAATCTTCTTGCTGATGATCTGTTTCTCTGTCCCGATCCGTTATATCAGGAAGTTGGGTGGGAGTATCAAATTCATTTGTCTGTTTCCCACTTTCTAATGTACTTGTGTGTTCTGTCGGATTGTCCAATGGTACAGCCGACGGAAAGAACTCAAGAATATTACGATTTCGAAACGATTCAGAGATTGCTTCAAATTTTGCCAAATCTATTTGAGACATCGAAAATAGTAATATGAAAAAAACGAGAATTAATGTTACCATATCCGAGTACGTAACCATCCATTTAGGTGCACCATTAGATTGATTTCTCCTCGTCCTTCTACGCTTCATTGACATTACCTTCAGCAAACTCATCTATTGTTTCTAACTGATCTACATTTTTAGCTTCTTCTGATAAAAATGCACTCAATTTTTCTTCTAATATTCGTGGGTTTTGACCTGATTGAACACCAATAACTCCTTCAATAACAATTTGTTTTATAAAAACTTCCTCATTCGTTTTTATTTCCAATTTACTTGCCATTGGAATAAAGACAAGGTTAGCGAGAACTACACCATACAACGTTGTAATAAGGGCTACAGCCATATTTGGCCCTAATGTTGCTGGGTCTTGAAGACTTCCAAGCATCAGAACAAGTCCTACCAACGTCCCGATCATTCCCCATGCTGGTGCATATTCCCCTGCTTTTTCCACTATTGCACGACCTTGATAATGACGCTCTTCCATCGCAGTAATTTCAGCATTCATAATATCATGAATAACATCTGGCTCTATCCCATCAACTGCAAGTAGAATACCTTTACGAATAAATGGATCATCAACTTCCTCTAATTCGTTTTCTAAGGCAAGAATTCCTTCTCTTCTAGCCCGTTCAGATAAACGAACAAATAAGTCGATTAATTCTGATAAGCGTTGGTCATTTTGGTAAAATGATTCTCTGATAACTGTACCAGCCAACTTAATTTGTTTCGTCTTAAAATTAATGAGCAATGATGCAATTAACCCACCCACAACAATAAAAATTGAAGCTACGTCAAAAAAAGAAGCAAGACCACTACTACCGGCATTAGAAACAATAGCCATTGCGATCATAATAAAACCTAGTGTAATCCCTATTGGAGTTAAGATATCTCTCTTTTTCATGTGTTTCACCATGCCCTACTGTCGTTTTTTTAAAGCCTTTACTCCCTTTATATCGACAATAGATTTATTTTGTTGAGTTTCGCTCCACTATTCGATGTGGTAAAATTACTTTCGATTCGGCAACATCTTCTTTATCCATATATTTAGTTAATAAACGCATTGCAACAGCTCCAAGATCATACATCGGTTGAATAATTGTTGATAATGTTGGGCGCACCATTGTCGCTAATCTTGTGTTATTAAACCCAAAAACCTCTATATCGTCGGGAACATTAAAGCCTTTATCTTGAGCACCATGAATAACCCCGAGCGCCATTTCATCCGATGCGACAAATACTGCTGTAGGTTTTTCAGATAGATCTAGTAGTCGATTTACACTTGCTATTCCAGCGTCATAAGAATATCCATCTCTGATCACGAAGTCTTCATTAATTTCCATACCTGATTCTTCCAATGCTCTTACATAACCATTAAATTTGAAAACATTTGATTGGATACTTTCTTGACCTGAGACAAATGCAGGATGTTTATGTCCTCTATCAATGAGAAATTTAGTTGCTTCATAAGCTGCTGCTTCATAATCGATATTGACAGAAGGTATTTTATCTGTTTCATCATAAGTAGCTGCCAAAACAACAGGTACTGAAGATGTTTCAAACTGTTCTATATGTTCTTCTGTAACATTTCCGCCCATAAATAAAATCCCATCAACTTGTTTTTCAAACATCGTATTAATCAATTGGATCTCATTTTCTTTATTTTGGTCAGAGTTACTTAAAATGATATTATAACTGTACATTTTAGCAATATCTTCTATTCCTCTGACTAACTCTGAAAAGAAGATACTTGAAATATCAGGAATAATCGCACCAATTGTTGTTGTTTTTTTACTCGCTAACCCACGTGCAACAGCATTTGGACGATATCCTAATCTTTTAATTGTTTCTAAAACTTTTTTTCGTGTTGTTGGTTTTACATTTGGATTATTGTTTACAACTCGAGAAACTGTAGCCATTGACACATTAGCTTCTCTTGCAACGTCATATATTGTAATACTCATTTAACCATCTCCTTATATTCCTTTATTTTTCCCATTATTTACTTATTAAACCTATTTTCTCTATTTTACCATAGATTAGCATGATTATAACACAAAAAGATAGAGGTAGATCATCAAAGTGATCTGCCTCTTCTTCTAGTTAAAGTATAGCTTATGAATGAATTTTTGTAAAACTTTCTAGCTCTTTCATAAATTCGTCAAACATAGCAATATCCATTTGTTGTGCAGCATCTGAAAGTGCAACTGCAGGATCTGGATGAACTTCAGCCATTACACCATCTGCACCAATTGCTAGGGCAGCCTTTGCTGTAGGGATTAATAGGTCCCTTCTACCAGTAGAATGCGTGACATCAACCATGACTGGTAAATGTGTTTCTTGTTTTAAAATAGGAACCGCAGAAATGTCTAACGTATTTCTTGTTGCTTTTTCATATGTGCGGATTCCACGTTCACATAAAATAATATTGCCATTTCCA
>Ga0209487_1001726_pt1 | contig 18205 bp, 18 predicted proteins | sample Poulit2012_FD_187524 | JGI IMG/M metagenome (GOLD analysis project Ga0209487, IMG submission 187524) | Agricultural soil microbial communities from Georgia to study Nitrogen management - Poultry litter 2012 (SPAdes) (version 2) | ecosystem: Environmental > Terrestrial > Soil > Agricultural land...
GCGATGCTGATTTATGGTTATAAGACGTTTTATATTGAAAGCGATACCAATGCATCAAAAGATTATAAGCATCACTTCGCACTAATTGCCGAGGAAACGGAAAATGATTATTGGAGATTAATAGAAAAAGGTGCAAGGAAAGCGGCTATGGAAAATAATATTCAATTGGAATATGTAGCACCACAAAAAGCGGATAATGAGGAAATGCTCCGTTTACTGGACAGAATGATAGCAGCTAAGGTAGATGGGATTATTATTCAAGGAATTGAAGGAGACCGCTTCATAGATCTTGTACATAAGGGAAATGAGCGCCATTTACCGATTATGACGATTGATACGGACGTGAAGAGCAGTGAACGTAAGACTTATGTCGGAACGGATAATTTTTATGCGGGTCAACTTGCTGGAAAGACGATCATTGAAAATACGACAGGGGAACAGCATGTAGGTATTGTTACTGGAAGGTTTGATGCGGTCAATCAGCGAGAGCGTATTGCCGGTTTTAAGGAAATGATCAAAGGACATCCGCGAATTCATATGACATCCGTAAAGGAATCAAATATTACTGAAATAGGCGCAGCACAGGCAGCGTATGCGTTATTGAAGGAATACCCGCAAATCACTGCATTGGTTGGCACAAGTGCGCTTGATGGCATTGGGATGGTTGAGGGACTGCATGAGATTGCCCCGGATAAAAATGTATATATCACTGCATTTGATATTTTACCGGAAACAATGCAGTTGATTCAGCAGGGTAAAATAGATGCAACGATCGCACAATACCCTGAAGAAATGGGCTACCAATCGGTGGAAGCAATGATCGGGTTGCAACAAAAAGGTCTGCCCGATAAGCAAATTTATACGGAAACGAAAATTGTGGAGAAGCAGGATGCCGGCGGTGAAATTCGATGAAAACAATTCGCGGGAAACTATTGGTTTATTTTTTGGTGTTTGTCGTTTTATTTCAGGTCACGGCGGTATCTATTTTTGTCAGCTCGAATCAGCTAACCAATGCCTATGATGACAGTTTTCAACGTTTTTTACTGTTGAATGATATTTCACAAAAATCAAAGGAACTATTCGCACAAACAAAAATCTATGTGATGGAATCCAATGCCGAGGATAAAACCGATTATTTTATTGCAAAAAAAGCATTGAAAGAGAAGAAGGAACAACTTGCAAGTGCATTTACAGATCCGAATAAAATAGAAATAAAAAGCTATTTCAATTTAATTGAAACATTCATCCATGAAAGTGAGCTTACTGTCGGATTTTTTATACGCGGGGATATTGAACGGTATACATATCACCTGGATGAGGCAAGGACAGCGTCAAGCTATATTCAGACGTCAGCACTGGAAATTATTGATGTGGAATTAACAGATTATCAATCTTTTTATAAGGATCTGCAGCAAAGGAATGATAGCTTTTTCTTATTTATTATGTTTCTGTTTATCACAACGATTATGCTGGCGATCTTTTTTGCGCTTTGGTTTTCCAAAGGGATTACACAGCCAATTGATAAGCTGTCACATGCTGCAAAGGAAGTTTCGAAAGGGGATTTGCTCGGGAAACCTGTGGCTATCCAATCAAATGATGAACTGCAATTACTTGGAGATACATTTAACAATATGCGGTCGAATATCCATGAATTAGTGGAGGAAATCAAGGATCAATCTGAGCTTGATCGTCTTGTGAAGGAGATGGAATTGAAGCAACTGCAAAATCAGATCAACCCGCATTTCTTGTTTAATACATTAAATACAGTATCAAAAATGGCCTATTTAGAGGATGCGAAAGCAACATCAGATCTGATTGATTCAGGTGCCGCATTGCTCCGGCATAGCTTGGGACAGATTGATAAGAACGTTTCGCTTCGTGATGAGGTAGGGGTCGTAAAAGAGTATTTTCATATTCAAAAAATACGTTTTTCAGAACGAAGCCAATTTAAATTAAACATCGATGAAAGCTGCCTGGAAACCGAAATACCACGTTTAACCTTACAGCCTTTGGTGGAAAACGCCTTTATTCATGGAATTGAGGAAAAAGAAGAGGGCGGTATCATCACATTAAACATTTACCAAACAGAAACACATGTCATTGTTGAAGTTCGAGATGATGGTGTTGGTATGGATCAAGACAAGGTGAAGCAGCTTTTAACCTTATCGACCGTTGACACGGAACATGTTGGCCATTCAACAGGAATTGGTTTAACAAATGTGATTCGGCGCCTGCAGTTATATTATCAGGCTCCTGATGTGATTGAGATTGAGTCAACGTTAGGGAAAGGTACGACGATTCGTTTGCTGCTGCCGAAAGGGGAGGAATAAACATTGCGTATACTTATTGCCGAAGATGAATTAATAGAAAGAAAAGCAATGAAAAAATTTATTGAGAACAATTTTACCGATTTGACTGTTGTCGGGGAAGCTGTCAACGGAAGAAAAGCGATTGAATTGGCTGAGACAACCCAGCCCGATATTATTTTCATGGACATTAAGATGCCGGGCATAAATGGTCTGGAAGCGATTGGAGAAATAAATGAAAAGTATCCGGCGATTAAATTCATTCTAGTTTCTGCCTATGATTCGTTTGATTATGCAAAAGAGGCGATGCAGTACGGTATCAAGGATTACATCTTAAAGCCGGCTAAAAAAGAAGAAATTGTTAAAACGCTATTACGTTTGCAACAGGAAATTACCCTTGAAAGAAAGGTTAAAAAACAATCGACAGCGCTTCTGCAAGAACAATTTATGAGACAAGTAATGCAAGAACCGCTTCCGGAAGATACATTTTCTATAAAGACGGAATTGTTTCCGGCAATGAAAAGTGGCTGCTTTTTTGTAATGAAATCAGATGAATTATACCAGTTGGAAGCAATAGAGGAAGTGGTGGAATATCCTTATATATTGCAGCAAAATGAAGAAGTTACTGTTATGTGTATGATCACACCTGTCAGATTGGAGAAGGCGGATGTGTTAAAGCTGGCAAGAAAGTTGTACATTGCGTTCGATGAAAAAGTGTATATCGGGATTGGTTTCCCAACCCCATCTCTGAAAAAACTGCCAAAATCCTATCAGGAAGCATATACTGCCTGTTTACAGCTTGCTGCGGGGAAAAAAGGCCGTTATGGATTCATACAAATAAATGACAAGCATCATTCCGAGTTAAAAACCCAGCTTGGATATCTCGTGGAGAAAGGACAGCCTGACGAAGCAATTCACCTTTTCAAACAATATGAGGCTGAACTGACAGAAAGTGAGAAGGAAGATATCTATATGATGATAAAAAATGTACTGACAGCGAAAGATATTCCACTTCCAAACAGCCCTTTTACAGCTTTAAAAAAGCATGCCGATTGGTACAACTATCTCCATTTATGTTGTATGAAAATAAAAGTATTTTATCAATCAAAACAATATATATCCCAAGCGAAAACGTATATGCAGGAACATTTTCATGATGCAATTACATTAGAAAATGTAGCAGATGCAGTTAATCTGAGTCCGAATTATTTCTCCAACATGTTTAAACAGGAATTTGGCGAAACGTTTATTGATTATTTAACAAAACTCCGTCTGCAAGAGGCAAAGAAACTACTGGAGAAGAACGAGCTATCACTAAAAGAAATCAGTTTCATAGTTGGTTATAAGGATCCGAATTACTTCAGCCGTGTGTTTAAAAAGCATTATCATCAGTCTCCGAAGCATTTCCAGCAGGCTATATTTAAAAAGTGAAGAGAATAGTAAAATAATACAGAAAATAACCCCACGTCATTGTGGGATCTTTTATATAATAAATGAAAGCGTTAACAAAAAAGGGGGGGAGTTTTCATGAGGAAATTATATGGGCTTTCTATTATCTTTGCACTTTTACTCGTAGTTTCAGCTTGCAGCTCTGATTCATCAAGCGAAAAGAAAGATGATGGCGATGAAGCAGAAGATAGCACAGCAACCGGTGAGGTAGAGATTTTCAGTTGGTGGACTGGTGCAGGTGAAGAAGATGGATTGCTTGCGCTCATTGATTTATTTGAAGAACAGCATGATGATATAAAAGTTGAAAACGCAGCTGTTGCCGGTGGGGCGGGAACAAATGCGAAAGCAGTATTAGCAACAAGAATGCAGGGGAATGACCCGCCTTCAACGTTCCAGGTACATGGTGGGGAAGAGCTGAATAAGAGTTGGGTAGCCGCAGACAAAATGGAACCTTTGAATGATTTATATGAAGAAAATGGCTGGATGGATAAATTTCCGGAGGATTTAATTGATTTGGTCAGTATGGACGATCAGATTTACTCTGTTCCTGTAGATATTCACCGTGGTAATGTGATGTTCTACAATAAAGAAGTATTTGAAGAAAACGATATTGAAATCCCAAAAACATTTGATGAATTTTTCGAAGCAGCAGATAAGTTGCAAGATGCCGGGATTACTCCGATTTCTTTAGGTGATAAAGAATCCTGGACCGCGACAATGATATTTGAAAATGTACTTTTGGGTGTACTCGGACCAGATGATTATAATAAATTGTTTGCCGATGAAATTGAATTTGATGATGAGCGTGTCATCGAAGCGGCAGAAAAATTTAATAAGATGCTCGATTATATAGACGACGATCATGCATCACGCAACTGGCAGGATGCAGCGCGTCTTGTAGCTGACGGAGATGCAGCGATGATTAATATGGGTGACTGGGCAAAAGGGTATTTTTCTAATGACCTTGATTTAGAAACAAATGAAGACTTCGGGTATTTCACAACACCTGAGACAGAAGGAGATTTTACGATCATTACAGATACATTCGGACTGCCTAAAGGCGTGGAAAACCCGGATGAGGTGAAAGAATTCTTAACTTTCCTTGGATCAACAGAAGCACAGGATGTCTTTAATCCATTGAAAGGTTCCATCCCAGCTCGCGTAGACGCCGATGAATCGGAATACGATGAATATGGTACAGATACGATGGCAGACTTTAAAGATAGTAAGTTGGTGCCAAGTCTTGCACATGGATCAGCAGCATCTGAAGGATTTTTAACAAAAGCAAACCAAGCAGTAAACATTTTTGTAACACAAAGAGATGTGGATAACCTGATCAGTGCTCTAAAAAATGCAGCACCTGAAATGTAAATAATAGAAAGGGTGGGGCTGCCTTCGTTATTATGGCGGCCTCTTCCATTTTACAGTGAAGCCTCAATGTCAGGAGGATATACATGGCGAAGGATGTACAAATAAAAGGAAAAAAAAGAATCTCCAAGGATCTTTGGACTGCAATCGCATTTTTAATCCCATCGATTCTATTAATTCTCATTTTTGTTTATGGATTTATCGGCTGGACCGGTTATGTATCATTAAGTAATTATAATTCTATTATGCCGGACTTTTCGTTTGCAGGTCTGAAAAACTACATCTATTTATTTAATGATTTTCGCTTTCAGGCTGATTTAAGAAACACAGTATTTTTTACCATACTCTTTATAGGTCTTGTTATTATATTAGGCTTGGGTTTAGCGATATTAATTGACCAAAAGCTGAAGGGCGAGTCTATCTTTCGGAATATTTTTCTGTTTCCTATGGCACTTTCATTTATTGTGACCGGGGTTGTGTGGCAATGGCTGTTAAACCCTTCGACCGGTTTTAACCAATTTCTAAGTGTATTCGGGATTCAGCCGAAATGGTATACAGATACAAATATTTTAGCAGGATTTCAGTGGGGGAATATTGAATTTGGTTTGCCTGTTGCTATTATAGCGGTAGTTATCGCTGCCGTTTGGCAAATGACTGGTTTTTCATTGGCGATGTATTTAGCGGGGTTACGTGGTATTCCGGATGAAATGAGGGAAGCGGCACGTATGGACGGGGCAAGTGAGTTTCAGATTTATCGCAAAATTATTTTGCCGATGATGGTGCCGATCACGATGAGTGTCGTGATTATTATGGCGCATATATCTTTGAAAATATTCGATTTGGTTTATGCGATGACAGGATCCGGAGCAAATTTTGTTACGGATGTCCCCGGCGTGTATATGTTTGAAACGACATTCAGAGGAAACTATTATGCAAATGGTGCTGCGATAGCCATTATTATGTTGCTATTAGTAGCTATATTTATTGTTCCCTATTTATGGAGCAGCAGAAAGGGTGATAATTAATGGAATCCACATTTAGTATTGGGAAAGTAATCAAATATATTCTATTAATCCTTTTTGCTATTGTTTTTTTAATGCCCATATATGTAATCATTGTTACGAGTTTAAAGCCTTTGGATGAGGTATCTCTGGCTAATATGTGGACACTTCCGACAGCGATTGATTTCAGTTCTTACGCTGAAGCATTCAGTAAGCTCGCACCGAATTTCTTGAACAGTATTTACCTGGTTGTTCCAGCAACATTACTTTCTGCGCTGTTCGGGGCGATGAATGGATATGTACTGTCAAAATGGAAATTTAAAGGTTCGGATCTGATATTTACGTTGATTCTTTTCGGTATGTTTATTCCTTACCAAAGTATTTTAATTCCGATGATCCAGTTTTTACGTACCATCGATCTGTATAACACGATCCCGGGTTTAATACTTGTACACGTTGTCTATGGTCTTCCGATTACAACGTTGATGTTTCGTAATTTCTATGCGAATATTCCCGACTCCATGATTGAATCGGCCAAAATAGACGGTGCAAGCTTTCTCGGGGTATTCAGACACATTATTATTCCGCTTTCGATTACAGGTTTCGTCGTCGTTGCCATTTGGCAGTTTACGAATATATGGAATGAGTTTTTATTTGCTGTGACTGTTACAACTGGGGATAAACAACCGGTGATGGTAGCATTGCAAAATCTCTCCGGCAGTCAAATTGTCCAATGGAACGTACAAATGGCCGGCGCACTGCTAGCAGCGCTGCCGACATTACTTGTTTATATTTTCTTAGGAAAGTATTTTGTAAGAGGGTTGTTGGCTGGATCTGTGAAGGGATAAGGGGGGGAATGACTTAAATAAAACCGACTTCCTGTTATACATAGGGGGTCGGTTTGTTTATGATTATACATCGTTAACTTTAGCGTATGATTCTTTCTTGTAAGTTTCATTTCCGGCATACCCCCCTTAGGCGGCTGGCTGTTAGGTAATTCTTTTAAATTATGCACCATATATAAAAGTGTTGTGTCCATGTAAATTCCCTTTTATGGATGCGATACGATCAGTTCCAGATTGCCGTCAAAATGTAAATCTGCTGACCCATGCGGAACGACAAAGTGCTCGCCTTTTTCCAGGGCATAGGATTCACCATTTGTTTTTAGTGAGCCTGTCCCGTCAATCACACTAATCAACATAAAAGGCTGTTCCATTGAAAAGGTTGCCTTTCCGTTAATTTCCCATTTATGAACAGAAAAATATTTCTCCTCTACAAATGTAGTTACTTCAGCATCTTGGTTCACGGTATGCTGCATCGTTACGTCCGATTCTTGATGTGGGATCGTACTTACATCAAGTGCCTTCTCCAAATGCAGATCGCGTTTATTTCCATCCTGATTTGTCCGGTCATAATCGTATACACGATAAGTCGTATCTGAGTTCTGTTGTGTCTCCAGTACAAGTGTACCTTCACAAAGCGCGTGGATCATGCCACTAGGTAAGTAGAAGAAATCACCAGGCTTGATTGGAATTCGTCGCAATAACTGATCCCAATTGCCATTTGCTACCATTTCTTCAAATTCTTCTTTCGTTTGCGCATGGTGACCGAAAATGATTTCTGCATCTTCCTTGCAATCAATAATGTACCAGCATTCTGTTTTCCCGAGCTCCCCATTTTCATGTTTTTCCGCATAGTTATCGTCCGGATGAACTTGCACAGATAAATCTGCATTGGCATCTAATATCTTTGTCAATAATGGAAAGACCTTACTATCGTAATTACCGAATAACCCACGGTGATTATCCCATAGCTCGATTAATGACTTTCCTGCATACGGACCATTTTTAACAATGGAAGGTCCATTCAGATGTCCTGAGATTGCCCAGCATTCGCCTGTGTGCTCAGATGGAATGTCGTATCCGAAGTTTTCTTTGAGGGCAGTTCCTCCCCAAATACGTTCCTGAAAAACAGGTTTTAAAAATAGAGGTTGTTTCATTTTTATTGCCTCCTGAATGATGTTTGTTCTAAGTTTAATATAAGGCAAAGGAGAGGGTTTGTAAATTGGGGGGAAGTTTGTAGGGAGTAATGCTAATATAGGAAATACAGATAGAAAATCAATAGTCAATGATATAAACGAAAACCTATATCGTATACATGAAAGGATGAGAGGGAATGAATTATTCTATTGGTGTCGATATCGGAGGGACAAAGGTAGCTATCGCGATTGTAAATCAAAACGGTGAAATCATGCAGGGGAAGGTAATCCCAACAGACTTAACGATTTCAGCAGACAAAATGATTACTGGAATTTGTGATGAAATTAAACAGCTGATAGCCCAATCAACTGTTTTAGAGAAAGAAATGATTGGCATCGGTATTGGTGCTCCCGGTCCGTTGGATAGCAAAAATGGAATGATCACTTGTCCGCCTAATCTGCAGACATGGAGAGATATCCCGATACAACAATTGGTGCAGCAGTCATTTTCCATCCCTGTTACATTGGAAAATGACGCGAATGTCGCGGCGCTTGCTGAGAAATGGATCGGCGCAGGGCAAGGCAATGATGACTTCACTTATATCACCGTGAGTACTGGAGTTGGATCCGGTATTGTGGCAGATGGAAAGCTACTCCGTGGCCGAAAAGGTAATGCCGGCGATATTGGCCATACCGTCGTTGATCCATCATTTGGGCAATGTGCGTGCGGGCAATATGGCTGCCTGGAATCGATTGTCTCCGGTACAGCTATTGCAAAGCGTGGTTCAGAGATAATGAATGAGGATTTAACATCAAAGGAAATATTCGACCTGTATGCAGCAGGGGATTCGAAAATAGTGGATTATATTGAAAGTGTTCTCCGAGTACTTGGTGTGGCTTGTGTATCAATCATCAATACATTAGATCCCGAAAAAATTGTGATTGGTGGCGGGGTTTCTAAAGTTGGCGCTCCATTGTTTGATTCCGTACAGGCATATGTTAATCAGTACGCATTAAATCCTACAGGACGACAAACAGAAATAGTACCGGCGCAGTTAGGGGAAAATGCAGGTGTAGTTGGAGCAGCTGCATTGTGTTTTGAAGTGAGTGAAAAAACCGCCTCGTCTCAAGAAGCGCAGTGCTGAAGTATCCCTGGCTATGTTGAATCAAAGCTAAAAATTGTCGGGCACTTGAAGGCACGAAAGAACGCGCCTATGAAGGTGTGAAAAAAGGTGGTTACGTAGTCAGTAAAGGGGAAAAAGAAACTCCGGATGCATTACTTATAGCTACTGGATCAGAGGTGCAATTAGCTGTAGATTCCCAACAAAGGCTCAAGGAAAAAGGAATCGACGTTCATGTGATAAGTATTCCATCATGGGATCGCTTTAACGCACAATCTGACGCATATAAAATGAACTCATCCCGCCAAACGTGAAAAACCGCGTTGGTATTGAAATAGGATCTTCTTTCGGCTGGGAATGTTATATTGGTGATCACGGAATTATGTTAGGAATTTCTAGATTCGGCGCATCAGCAAAAGGTGAAAAAGTAATAGAGGAATATGGATTTACTGTAGGCAATGTTGTACAACAGCTAGAATCTTTAATGGGATAATAGATATAATTGGATGGCTCTGCTTCGGCAGAGTCATTTTTTGGATGTGTTCATTGTTAACTAAGATACGTAATTGCTAAAGCAACAGCCCCTCAGAGATAGAGACTAGAACTTGACAAGCATTACCAAGGATTCCAGTTTGGAAAGCAAATGAAAATAACAAATATCCCAATACGGCCTTTTCATTTTTCCAGGTAATATTGAAAAAGTAACGGATTTAGCTAACAGCGTCACAAAATTAAATGAAATAGAAGGAGGAAATCATCATGAGTCAAGCAGATCCATTGAAACAATTCGTTGGAGAAGAAGCGGTGAATTATATCGAGGATGGTATGAGGGTAGGACTGGGTTCGGGAACAACGATGTATTATGCTGTAAAAGCATTGGGGGAGCGAGTAAAGCAGGGTAATATCGTAGGCGTACCAACATCGGATAAAACGGCGGAATGGGCAAGGGAATTCGGTGTTCCACTAACAGATTTTTCTAAGGTACAGGAATTGGATTTAGCCATTGATGGGGCAGATGAAGTAGATCCAAATTTGCAACTTATTAAAGGTGGAGGAGGAGCATTATTTCGAGAAAAGGTTGTTGCAGATGCAGCAAAAAATTTTCTGGTTATTGTTGATGATTCAAAAATGGTGGAATATCCCGGTAAATTCCAATTACCGGTTGAAGTAGTTCCATTCGGTTGGAAAGTGACGGCAAATAAAATTTCTCTATTCGGTTGTGCCCCCCGTTTTAAGAAAGGCGAATGCGGAAGTATTTGTTACGGATAACGGAAATTATATTGTAGATTGTAATTTCGAGAAAATCCTTGAGCCTAAAAAATTACATGATGAATTAATAGCATTAGTAGGTGTCGTGGAGACAGGATTTTTTGTTGATATGACTTGGAAGGCCCTTGTTGGTAGAGATGGGAAGGTAGAAGCGATAGATAAATAAGGGAAGGCTGTTTAAATAGATATCTACTCACATTTGTTCAATCCAAGGTAAAAAGAGGACTCAGTCTTACTGTATATCGGGTGAGCGCTTAAGCTAGACGTAGCTATATTTAAAAGTTATACACAACAATGACATACTTATAATTTCCTAAGCAATTAGAAAACTTGGCATTCGCTTTAGGTTAATGGCGTGTGCCTAAGTTACACAAAGGCATAAATGTAATTCTTTATCGCAGGTTAACGGGCAGTAAAACCCCCACCTCAGAAATAGTGTTATAACGGAAATTTCAGGTGGGGGATAACTGCCCGTAATCGCTAAGGTTCGTTCGGGCCTACCCAAGTGCAGGTCACATAGGCGTTGCAACGCAAAGTTGCGTACTTAGCCTATGTTCTTCTTTAATCAGTGGGGGATGAAAGAAAACCCCCACTGATTAAAGATTCACTTTATAAATAGACGGTTTTAATCTAGAAACTTTCTAATAAACCTTTAATATCCTATGATAAACACTAGTATCGTAATTTTACATTTTACTTAAGTATGATTATTTTGTTGGCAAGTCCTCATTGCTGTCTATATCCATATATGCTGGTACAACAAAGCCTTGTTTGGCGCCTTCCAAATTGGGTCCTAAATCAACAATCTCACCCTCATATTGCTCCATATATGTGGACGCTCCACCAGGAAGCCATGCAATTAACGTTCCGTCGATTTCTCCTTGGGCTATTGATTTAAATGCAATGCCCATATCAAGGGGCGTTAAATTGACATCATAGCCTAATTCTTCAAGCAAAAGTGTAACGACATTCGTTGAGGAAAGCTCTGTATCCCATTCAATGTATGCTAATTCAATTGACTCATTCTCAACTGGTTCAATACCTTCCATCCAAGTTTCAGCTTTTTCCCGGTTATCTTCAATCCACACTTCAGCAGCATCGCGAGGTTCAACATCCTCATCTTGTCCGAACATTGCCATCACTGCGTTCATGTCTTCTACTTCCCAATGAAAATTATCCAATAATTGGTATGCCGATGGGTGTTCGTCTTCTAGTCCTTGACGGACGATAGTATGTATTTTTTGTTCTACACCTATTATTTCTTTAGGATCGTCTAAAATCTTCAAATCATATTTATCGAACGCCCAATGCGGTTGCCATAGGGTAACAACAACCGGCCTTTCTTCTTTAATTGCTTCTTGTAGTTCAGTCATCATGGCTGGTTCTGAACTAGGGACTAATTCCATATCCAGATTATATTCTTTAACCGTCTCTTCGGCCATATTCATTGTACCGGAGCCTGGTTCAATTCCGATAATCTCATCCAGCTCAATTTCTTTTTCACCATTTTCACTTTCACTGGTATCACTCGTGTCACTACATGCAGAAAGCACCATTCCCAATATGAATGCTAATAAAGTTATTGTTAATTTCTTCACATTTAAACCCTCCAAAACTTTTATTACTTCTCTATAATATCTATCTAAACAAATATCTCCTTTTTAATAGGAAAGTATCCACCCTCCTTAATAATAATCAACTGCTATTGAACCTATTTAGATAGTCTATAAAAATCTTAACACACTTCATACCGAAATGGTATAAAGGTTTCGGGTTGTTTTGACAATTTTATTTCCTAGTTACCCTTTTGTTAAATGAATAATGTTAAGATAAGTAATAATTAAAAACCATATTGGCAGCTCCAATAGCTGCCGCATTGTCGCCTAATAAACCTTTGCTAAACATTACTGGATGGTCCGAGGACCCGCCTTTATTACAATTGTAAAAAGATTGTATAGAAGTTTTATAAAATAAATCCATTTTTGTGTATGTCGGTCCACTTAATATGATTAGTTCTGGAAGTATTAGATTAGATATGTTTGATATTCCCACTCCTGTAATAAAGGCCGCTTTTTTAATAATTTGGGAACATAACGGATCCTTTTGATTGACAGCATGATATATATCTTCAAATTTGATGTCTTTATTGTTCTTAAATTGATGTTGAAGCATGGACTCCTTTCCTTGTTGTAACTGTGATACCACCTCTTTTTTTATTGAAGATATGGAAGAATATGCTTCAATGCAACCATGATTTCCACAAACATTACATTTCTTGCCATTAATATCCACTATCATATGCCCATGATTAAACATACTAAAATTATCTGAGCCTTGTATTTGGTATCTATCCATTTTTAGGCTTATTCGCGTTCCTCCACCTTTGATGATATATACAATATTTTTAAATTGTTTAAACTCTTTATTCTCTATTTCAGCAAGTATCGCTGTATTGACCCCATAATCAATCAACGTCTTTATTCCTAGTTTTCCCTCTAACTCGTCAACAATTGGTACATTAACCCAATCTTTTGTAGGAAAATCGCTCGGATCAATAATAATTCCTTTTTTTTGATCTAAAGGCCCAATCGTTCCAATGCCAATCCCTAGAATATCTTCTTTCTCCATATTTCTTTCTCTTAGCATTTTATGTACTGTTGATTCGATAAAATTAATCGTAACTTCAGGATTAGTACTTTCATTCATTGGTAAACTGGCTTCAGATTTTATAGTTAAACTTAGATCTAACAATAATATTCTAGTCTCACTTCTATTAATATCGATTCCAATTAAGTGATAGATTTCTGGCTTTATTTTGTACAAATCAGGTTTTCGTCCTCCGCTTGATTCTCCATAACCCGATTTAGCAATTAACTGTGATTGAATCATTTCATTGATCAACCGAGAACAAGTTGTTGAGGTGATTCCTGTATAGGTCATTAATTCATTTTTAGAAAGATAACCGTGTTCTTTAATCAATTGATACAACTCTTTAATGCTTTTTTCTTTTTGCGATAATGCTTGAATAAAACGTTTAATCAACTTGATCCACACCTTTCATTTTTATAGTTATATTGTTTATTAAAGTGTAAAAAGCGATACCATATAAAAAGTCCAATATATGTCAGCAACCGATCTGTGGTTCATGGACGCAATGAAAACTAACGTTTCCGAATTAAAGACAAACGTTAAATTCATATTATCATATCATAAAATACATTTTTTTATAACGCTTTAGGCTATGGCGGATGCCTTAGGGGAAGTTCGGTTAAAAATGCGACGTCCTGGGACTGGGACTGCGCACTGCTCGTCCCATCGAAAACCATTGCGGTTACTCGATCCACCGAAATGATCTTTAAAACATTATTCCATTTTGGTATTAAGTATGATATGGTTTATTTAATAGCTAAAGTATTTCACTTTATCGCAGGTTAACGGGCAGTAAAACCCCCACCTCAGAAATAGAGTTATAACGGAAAAATCAGGTGGGGGATAACTGCCCGTAATCGCCCGATTCGTTCAACTAATATTCAGCAGGGGAAGAAAGAAAACCCCTACTGAATAAAGTTTCACTTTATCAGGAGGTATTAATATGACGAAAAAAAAGTTTTCATTAATTGACACGGACGTTCACGAACATATTCCGTACGAAGATTTGTTGCCTTATCTTAATGAACCATGGCACCATTACATTAAAAATGCAGGTTGGAAACAAGAGAAACATCTTCCTTATACACAACCCGCTATTGCTGGTTTAAATCGGGCTGATGCACAGGTACCTGATGGTCGTCCCGCAGGTTCAGATTTGGAATTTATGAAACAACATTTACTAGAAGTAGATAATCATGAATTTGCTATATTAGGCGGTAACCTCGATCCCGGTCCTTCATCCATGCATGGATGGTATGAAATGGCGACAGCATTAGCGACAGCTTATAATAACGCACAGATTGATCTTTGGCTTGAAAAAGATGACCGTTTGTATGGATCTGTACATATCAATGCTAACGAACCACTAGAGGCCGCTAAAGAAATTGACCGGGTTGGTTCCCATCCGAAAATAGTGCAAGTCCTATTACCAATCGATGACTTTATGTGGGGAGATCCTTATTATCATCCGATATATGAAGCTGCTGAACGAAATAACCTAGCGATTGCCATGCACCATAATGAACCCCCTCTTTATTATGGAAAATTTCCGCGTTATTTTATTGAGTGGCATAGTCTAATCCAAACATCGCATATGAATTTGATTGTTAACATGGTTTTTAACGGTGTTTTTGAGAAATACCCAAATTTAAAATGCATTTTAATTGAAGGTGGTTTCACTCATGTACCACCATTAATGAAGAAAATGGATAAACAGTATAGAGAACTTCGTTTTGAAGTTCCGTGGATTAAACGTATGCCTAGTGAAATTATAAGAGAACATTTTAAATTTACGACACAGCCAATGGATGACATGACTAGGGATGAACTTATGAATTATATGGATATGATGGGAAGCGACGAAATGATTTGCTTTTCAACCGACTATCCTCATTGGGATTATGATAATCCACATACAGCGTTACCTGGTGGTCTGAGTGAAGATATTTTAGAAAAAATCTATAACGGAAACGCTAGAAAATTGTATAATAAACTACCAGCAAAGAAAGAGGTGCTAGATTAATGGGGCAAATCGTATGTCAAAAGAATGAATTACAACCCGGTGAAATAATGGAAGTAGCATATAAGAAACATTCTATTGCCTTATGTCGTTCTAAAACTGGGGAGTTTTATGCGTTTTTGAATCAGTGTCCTCACCAAGGTGCACCGATGTCAAAAGGAAAGTTGTGCAGTACTTCGGCCTTTACCGATACACATGGCGAGTATCGCACAATAAAAGATGGAGAAGTTTTGCGTTGTCCATGGCATGGAATGGAATTCGATATTACGGATCGGGGTAGGTTATTAGCTGATCCACAATTGAAATTGAGAGACTTTAAAGTTCATGTTGAGGGTAATGATGTAATCATAAAATGAAACTTCATTCAGAGGGAGTTTTTTTCTCCCTCTGAATAAAAGGAACATAGGCTAAGTACGCAACTTTGTGCTCCTGCGATTACTCGTCGCATGAAAAGCGCCGTTGCAACGCCTATGTGACCTGCACTTGGGCAGGCCCGAACGAATCGGGCTTTTACGGGCAGTTATCCCCACCTAAAAACTTTATTATAGATTGTTTTTTGAGGTGGGGGTTTTACTGCCCGTTAACCTGCGATAAAGTAAAGAATGGAGAATCTTAAATGAAAAGAACAGAGGATGTTAATAGGAAGACGGAGGATCCGAAAATCGATGGAGATGTAAATCAAGTTATTTTAGGGATTAGTGATGACTTTATTGAGGATGAACCAGTTGAAGTCGTCGTTGACAATAAAGTTATTCTTGCTACAAGGGTAGAAGGTAAAGTATATGCCGTAGATGGAATATGCACACATCAGTATGCGGAATTAGCTGAAGGAGATACAGAGGAACACCTTATTTATTGTCCCCTTCACTTTGCCTGCTTTGATATGCGTACTGGCGAAGCACTAGAAGGACCTACTGATATACCGTTAGAAACGTATGAAGTTAAGGAAGTCGACGGTAGTGTTTGGGTTAAAATATAGCCCTTAGGCAATAGTCTAGAATGCGGGAGGATCAGTATGTCAAATGAAAAACCAATGATCATCGTAGGTGGTGGTTTAGCCGGAACATATGCAGCTGAAACCCTACGTAAAGAGGGGTATCAAGGCAGAATTGTACTTTTGGATAAAGGAAAAGAAATGCCATATGATCGGCCACCATTATCTAAAGAATACATGCTCGGAGAAGCAACAGAATCTGATATTTTACTGTTTGCCCCCTCCATGTACGAGGAGTTAAACATCGAACTAGAATTAGGCGTTGAAATAGAACGAATGGATGTCGAAAAAAAGGAAATTATCTCGAAGGACGGAAGAAAGTTTCAAGGGGAGAAAATACTTTTAGCAACAGGATCTAATTTGCGACAGCTTCAAGTTGATGGAAGTAATCTAAAAAATATCTACTATCTAAAAACGATGTCAGATGCACAACGTATTAAGCAGGCGATAGCAGGTATTAATAAACTTGTTATTGTAGGTGCAGGGTTTATTGGGGCAGAACTTGCTTCGTCGTGTAGAAGTTTAGGCATAGAGGTGACAGTTATTGAAAGATCAGATCTTCCCATGAGTCGAATTTTCGGGGACGAAATAGGAGAGTATTTCCTTAATATACACCAATCCAATGGTGTTAAGATGATTACAAATGATTCAGTAGCCGCATTTAATGGACATACCGAAGTTAAAGAAGTTGTTACAACTAGCGGTCGTCAATTGGAGTGTCAAGCAGTAGTTGTAGGTATTGGAGTAGAACCAAATCTAACCTTAAATCATGATGAATTAGAGACAAATCGTGGATATGTAGTTAATGAGTTTGGGGAAACTTCCGTACCAGGTATATATGCTGCAGGGGATTGTTCGGTTTGGCCATATAAAGGTACGCATATTCACGTTGAACATTGGGATCATGCAGTGAACCATGGGAAAGCAGTTGCCAAAAACATGATTAAAGACCAATCCGTTCCTTATGATCGTGTTCCGTATTTCTGGTCTGATCAATATAACAATCGGATTCAATATGTTGGTCATTCTAGTGTATGGTCTAAAACCGTATTAAGGGGAAGTTTTAAAGAGAATAAGTTTACGTACTTTTTTCTTGACGAAGATGGGGCAGTTGAAGCAGCAATCATTTTCAATGAACCAAAAAATGTGATCCAAATCCGGCGCCTTATACGAACGAAAAAAATTATAGATCAAACTGATTTAGCGGACCCAAATACTATATTAAAGAAGCTTTAATATGCTACCTAACACAAAATAAAAGTAGAAATATCAGAACAAATATGAGAATAGTATTGATATAGATATTTCTAATTTTAAAGACCAGTTGCAGGAGGAATTTTATTGAACATAAAAAAACAATATATTAATGGTGAATGGGTCCATTCTATATCAAATGAAACAAGAGATATTATTAATCCTTTCAATCAGGAAGTTATTGCTCGTGTTTCTGAAGGTAAAGAAGAAGATGCAAAGGCAGCCATTCAAGCAGCAAGAAATGCATTTGATCATGGTGAATGGTCTACTGCTTTAGCTACAGAGCGCGGAGACATCGTGCGCAAGATTGCGACATTCATAGAAAGAGATAAAGAAGAATTGGCTCATTTAGAGTCGCTGGATACTGGCAAAACAGTGGACGAAAGCCGTGACGATATGGATGGTATTGCGTCGGTATTTCGATATTATGCCGATTTGGCTGACAAAGATGGTGGAGAAATGATCGCCTCTCCAATTCCAAATACGATTAGTAAAACAGTACGTGAGCCTGTCGGTGTATGCGGGCAAATTACCCCTTGGAATTATCCGTTACTACAAGCATCTTGGAAGTTAGCTCCAGCCTTAGTCGCTGGCAATACACTTGTCATGAAGCCAAGTGAAATTACGCCCCTAACAACGATTAAAGTGTTTGAACTAATGGAGGAAGCTGGTGTCCCAACGGGGGTCGTGAACCTCGTCTTAGGTGCAGGAAGTACCATTGGTGCTGAACTCACCAGTAGTACAGACGTTGATTTAATTTCATTTACAGGTGGCCTTCAAACAGGTAAAAAGGTTA
>Ga0209487_1001727_pt1 | contig 18204 bp, 17 predicted proteins | sample Poulit2012_FD_187524 | JGI IMG/M metagenome (GOLD analysis project Ga0209487, IMG submission 187524) | Agricultural soil microbial communities from Georgia to study Nitrogen management - Poultry litter 2012 (SPAdes) (version 2) | ecosystem: Environmental > Terrestrial > Soil > Agricultural land...
TCACGATCTTCCTCAGTCGTCTCTCCAACAACAATTTCCTTACGTGCATAGCTAATCTCCAACTTTATTGTTGATGATTTAATACAACTGCCCCTTACCGCGAACCTTTTGAATAAATCCATTTTGCGCTAATAAATCGAGTGATTTTCTAATTGTTTATCTAGATACTCCATATTGAAGTGCAAGGTCATTTTCTGAAGGTAACATTTCCGAAGCTTCCCATTGCGCTTTTTTTATCTTTTCAACTGAGTGAATTTCATAATTACCAAAATCAGACGATTCGGTACTGTATGTAGTTAAGAATGGTTCAACGAAACTACATATAGTATCGGATTGGCTATCAATCCGTATTATGAAATTCACTAAACTAAATCATGATATATTTTTTCCATCATCATATTCCATTAGCTTATATAGTATACGATTGATTCATATGGTCGTAATGCAATATGTTCTAAGTCCACAGTAGAATCAGGGTAATTAGACAGCAGAATCTGTATATTTCCTTTTTCCCCCAACTGAAGGTGAATGTCTATTTCTTCCGCATAAAAATTGTTCACCACAACCAATGTTTCATCTTGATACTTTCGTTTATATGCAAATACATGTGGATGTGTTTCTAGCAGCAATTCAAAGTCCCCATATACGATAATATCATAGTTTTTTCTTAAGGTTATTAATTGTTTATAATGATGAAAAATTGAATATGGGTCTTTCACTGCGTTTTCCACGTTAATCTCCCGATAATTATTCGCAACAGCAATCCATGGCTCACCCGTTGTAAACCCAGCTTGATAATCTGCCGTCCACTGCATAGGCGTTCGTGAATTATCACGAGACTTTTGTTGTAAAATTTCAATGATTTCTTGTTCAGACTTTCCTTCTTGTTGCATTTTCTGATAAGCATTTAAAGTTTCAACATCACGATACTGTTCAATGCTAGCAAAGTTTGGATTCGTCATCCCAATTTCTTCACCTTGATAAATATATGGTGTTCCATTCATCATGTGAATCGTTGTTGCTAGCATTTTTGCTGATTCATGGTGAAATTGTCCATCATCGCCAAATCTGGATACAATGCGAGGTTGATCATGATTACACCAAAACAATGCATTCCAGCCCTTACCTTCATACATTCCCTCTTGCCAATGTGCTAATATTTCTTTTAATTCAATAAAATCAAACGGTGACTTTGTCCATTTTTCTCCATTGGGATAATCGACCTTCAAATGATGGAACTGAAATGTCATATCAAGTTCTTTTCTATCTTCCCTTGTATAGAGTACGCAACTTTCGAGTGTTGTCGATGACATTTCACCAACTGTCATCAGTTGATTGGGGGCAAATGCTGTTTCATTTAACTCACGCAAATACTCATGAATTCTTGGCCCATCTGTATAAAACCTGCGCCCGTCTCCTAGATCATCATTTGGGAAATCTTGATCTTTAGAAATTAAATTAATGACATCTAAACGAAAACCATCAATCCCTTTTTCCGCCCAGAAACCAATCATTTCATATAACTTTTTACGTACCTTTTCGTTTTCCCAATTCAAATCGGCTTGTGTTTTATCAAATAAATGCAAATAATATTGGCCTGTTTTTTCATCATAATTCCAAGCAGATCCACCAAATTTCGACTGCCAGTTATTTGGTTCTTTTCCATTAACAGGGTCGCGCCAAATATAAAAATCACGATATTCATTATCTCTAGAACTTGCTGATTGCTTAAACCACTCATGATCAGTTGATGTATGATTAATCACCAGATCCATAATTAATCTCATATCACGTTGATGTGTTTCTTCTAATAACTCTTCAAAATCCTCCATTGTCCCGTAAGATGGATCAATGGAATAATAATCACTAATATCATAACCATTATCATGTTGTGGTGATTGATAAATAGGCGTTAACCAAATAACATCAACGCCTAAATCTTTTAAGTAATCCAATTGATTCGTAATTCCTTTTAAGTCCCCTGTTCCTTTTCCAGTTGTATCGTTAAAACTTTTTGGATAAATTTGATAAACAACTGCTTTTTTCCACCATTGTTTAGTCATTGATGTACACCCCAATACTTTTCTTTATGCACTTACTTGTTTCATGCCACCTCGATCCAACATGGAATGTAGCAGAACTACATGTCGGCCAAAGTGGCAACTGCTTCATTAATCTCGTTTCTGTTTCGCAATGATGTACGTAATCATAAATGGCACAACAATCACTGCTGCCATGCCAATTCCAAAGGATAGCCAACCACCAGGAATAATTGACAGGATTCCTGGTACACCTCCAACTCCAATCGAACTCGCTTTTACACCTTGCAAAGTGATAAATGCACCGGCAATTGATGAACCAATAATTGCGGCGATAAATGGATATCTAAACCGTAAGTTCACTCCAAACATAGCTGGTTCAGTAATACCTAACCAAGCAGATAAACCTGAGGTACCTGCTAACCCTTTTGTTCTCTCGTTTTTGGTCGCTAACATAATCGCAAATGCAGCAGCACCTTGTGCAATATTTGATAAGGCAAGAATTGGCCATAAAAATGTTGAGCCCGTGCTACCAATCAACTGCAAGTCGACTGCCAAAAATGTATGATGCATACCTGTAATGACCAATGGCGCATAAATGGCTCCATATACCAATCCGCCGATCACTGGTACAGCATCAAATATGGCAACCAATCCATCTGTAATCCAATTACCAATTGTAAATGTAATTGGTCCGATAATAATAAATGTTAAAAATCCTGTTATTAATAATGCAATCGGTGCAACGACTAATAAATGTAATGAATCCATCACACGTTTTTTTAGGAAAATTTCTATTTTTGCTAATATCCATGAAGCAAATAATACAGGTAACACTTGTCCTTGGTAACCAATTTTATTCACTTCAAGTCCAAACAGATTCCAAGTCGGAATACTTCCTTCGGCTAATGCATCTCCATAATCCCAAGCGTTTAGCAAAGCTGGATGCACAAGAATGAGTCCAATCACAACTCCAAGCAATTCATTGCCACCAAATCGTTTTACGGCTGACCAACCAATTAGAGCAGGCAAGAAAGTAAAAGCTGTATTTGCAATAATATCAATCATGTCTGCTATTCCAGCCCATTGTTGATGAACATCAATGAGTGATTGTGATTCATAAAAAATTCCTTTGTTAGCAAGAATATTATTGATCCCCATCAATAAACCAGCTGTAACGATCGCAGGTAAAATAGGAATAAAAATATCTGCCAAGGTTTTAATGCCACGTTGTAATGGGTTTTGCTTTTCCGCTGCCGCTTCTTTTACTTCCTCTTTTGTCGCTTCACCTATCCCAGTTTCTTTAGACATGGCTGCATACACTTTGTCAACCGTTCCTTGGCCAATGACTACTTGGTATTGGCCATTTGCCGAGAACGTTCCTTTTACAACATCTAAATTCTCCAGAGCCGCAACATCAACTTTTTCCTCATCCTTTAAGGCAAAGCGTAAACGCGTCACACAATGCGTGGCTTTAGAAATATTATCCTTACCACCAACAGCCTTGACAATTTCCCGTGCTTCCTTAGCATATTCCACTTACATGACCTCCTTTACTTCATATGAACCTCTATCAGTTTAGATTCACCAGCTATCACTTCACCATTCCCTATTACTTCAAAACGCTCAACATCCTCACCTTTTGTCATAATAATTGGGGTAATGGTGCTGCTTGCCTTTTCCTCAATGATATCCATAGCGAATGAAATCAGTTTATCACCCTGTTGTACATGGTCTCCTTGCTTCACAAATGCTTCAAAACCTTCTCTATCTAGAGAAACTGTTTCAAGTCCAATATGGATTAATAGTTCAAGGCCTGATTCACCCTTCAATCCAATCGCGTGCTTTGTAGGAAAAACTTGGACAACCTCTCCATCAAATGGTGCAACAACTACTCCTTCACTTGGTTTGATTGCTATCCCTTCTCCCATCATTTTTTCTGCAAATACGGGATCAGGTACATCTTCTAGTTGATGCACTGTTCCAGTCAGTGGCGCCATTACCCCCTCCTCTTTTTTAGCTTCTTTTTTACCAAATATCTTTTTAAACATTTACCTTCCTCCTCTTTGATATATATATAAGTTGCAAGAAAACTAAAAGCTGTATATACAACTTAAACAAATATTTTTACTTGAGTCGCGGTTTTCATCCTTTATTAAAAATGAACTCCACATACATTGTTAACTTCCCCAAACATTCTAATAATTATAGCTTCCCTTTTTCATTGTAAGCTAAACAGGACGAAAAAAAGTTCAACACATTTTTCTTTGTGCCGAACTTTTTTATGATCATATATGATTAAATTTTATCGTTATTTCAGACCTTCTTCTAATAAAGGAAAGGTGCTTCAATTTATAACATCTTAAAGCTTGCTTCAGTTATTCTGTCCGCTTATTTTTTCTGGCTGCTTTCTCACGCTCACCTTGGTTCAAGATTTTTTTACGTAAGCGAATGGATACTGGTGTGACTTCACAATATTCATCATCTGCAATATATTCTAGTGCTTCTTCTAAAGACATTTCCTTCGTTTTATTTATGGTTGAAGTTTGATCTTTAAACGAAGTTCGCATGTTCGTCAAATGTTTCTCACGAATAATATTCACTGTCAAGTCGTTTTCGCGATTATGTTCGCCGACAATCATTCCTGCATAAACATCAGTTCCAGGGTTAATAAAAATTGTTCCGCGATCTTCGAGATGCATAATGCCATATGTTGTTGCTTTACCATTTTCCATAGCGACAAGTACACCTTGGCGTCTTCCACCAATTTGTCCTTTCACAACTGGTTCATAACCATCAAAAGTATGATTCATAATCCCATAACCACGTGTTTGTGTCATGAACTCTGTTGAGTATCCGAGCAATCCACGGGAAGGAACCCTGAATACGAGACGGACTTGTCCATTTCCTTGATTCACCATATCAAGCATTTCACCTTTACGTGCACCAAGTGACTCCATCACTGGACCCGTATATTCTTCAGGTAAATCAATTTGTACACGCTCAACAGGTTCACATTTCACTCCATCAATTTCTTTAATAATGACTTGCGGTTTCGAAAGCTGTAATTCATAGCCTTCTCGACGCATATTTTCAATTAAAATGGATAAATGTAATTCACCACGTCCAGAAACAATAAATGCATCTGGGGACTCTGTCGGATCAACGCGTAAACTCACATCTGTTTCCAGTTGTGTCATTAAGCGTTCTTTAATTCTTCTTGATGTTAAATATTTCCCTTCTTTCCCTGCGAAAGGACTATTGTTCACCAAAAATGTCATTTGTAATGTTGGCTCATCAATCCGTAAAAGTGGTAATGGATCTGGATGATCTTGCGGACAAATTGTTTCTCCAACATTAATATCTTCCATACCTGTAACAGCTACAATGTCACCAGCTTTAGCCTCTTTTATTTCGATCCGCTTCAATCCACTAAAACCAAATAGTTTAGTGACTCTAAACGATTTCTTTGAGCCATCTTCTTTCATGACGACGACTTGCTGCCCCACACTTATATTTCCGCGAAATACCCGGCCAATTCCAATTCGTCCTAGATATTCACTATAATCGAGTAATGTTACTTGAAATTGTAATGGTTCATCTTGATTATCTACAGGGGCTGGAATATGTTTCACAATCATCTCAAACACTGGATCCATGGTATCTTCTATCAACTCTTCTGGATCTAAACCTGATGTTCCATTAATAGCTGAAGCATAAACAACTGGAAATTCTATTTGCTCATCATTTGCTCCCAGCTCAATAAACAATTCTAGTACTTCATCAACAACCTCAACTGGACGAGCATTAGGGCGATCGACCTTATTTACAACCACAATCGGTGTTAAATCTTGCTCCAAAGCTTTCTGCAATACAAAACGTGTTTGTGGCATCGTTCCTTCGTATGCATCAACAACTAAAAGCACTCCATCTACCATTTTCATAATTCGCTCGACTTCTCCACCAAAATCAGCGTGTCCTGGTGTATCTAAAATATTAATGGCAGTGTCCTTATATTTAATCGCTGTGTTCTTCGCCAAAATCGTTATGCCACGTTCTCTTTCAATATCATCAGAATCCATCACACGGTCGTCAATTTCTTCATGAGCCTGAAAAGTCCCTGAGTATTTTAATAGCTGATTAACCAATGTTGTTTTTCCGTGATCAACGTGTGCAATAATAGCAATATTACGAATATCTTCCCTTAAATTCATTAAACGCGCTCCTCTTTAAATTACCGATATAAATTAAACCAACACATTATACCATATAAATCACTCAAACACGACATGTTTTGCATTATTTTTTTCCGTAAAGGTTAATACAAATTTCGCTCCACCGAGTTCCGATTTTTGGACAATAATCTTACCACCATTTTGCTCAACAATTGCATGTGAAATAGCTAGACCAAGACCTGTCTCTCCATCCTTACCCTTTACAAATCGATGAAAAACATGCGGTAAAATATCTTCGGAAATTCCTTCTCCATCATCCTCAATCATAATCACGACTTTATTCTTCTGTTTTAGAACAGTTATTTTCACAATTGTTTTTGCATATCTAATTCCATTGATCGTTATATTTAATAAGGCACGTAGAAGTTTTTCCTCATCCACAAATATAACAGCAGCATCATCTACATCATAGTAAAGTTCAATTTCCTTTTCATTGACTAATGGCAATGTTCGTCCAACCACTTGGTCAATGAGATTTGCGACTTGAATCTGTTCTGTTTGATATGCGTTTTGTTCACTATCAAGTTTGGCAAGCAAAATCATCTCATTAATAATCTCTTTCAACCGATTTACTTCTGTTACCATAATCTCTAATCCTTGTTCACTTTCTTCAGCATCAAAAACTTGATCCCTGATCCCTTCTGCATAACCTTGAATCGTCATAAGTGGCGTTTTTAATTCATGGCTTGCATTTTGAAAGAAGGTCTGTTGGGATTTCATATAACGTTGTAATTCCTGAGCCATATCATATACACTTTGCTCTACCTCTTTAATTTCACCTGTTGCTTTAATACGTTTAATATCATCAAATTGACGTTTTTCAATTTTCTTTAACTGCCATTTCAACCTGGTTAATGGTGTAACTAATTTATTCGTTAAAAACGAACTAATCATAACTGTTACAATCGCCCCGATCATAAATACAATCAACAAGCTCCTAATAAAGCTTTGTTGAACAGCTTGCAAATCATTTAATGGTGTTAATAAAATTAATTCCAACCCTGCACTCGGTGGATAGATAAGAATTTTAGATATCACATACTTATCATTTTTATATTCCCATAATTCTTTCTCATTATCCGAAAAGTCATTACTCAAAAAGAACCCTTGAGCATCTTGAGCAGACATTGTTGAAAAACGAATTTGATCACTTTTTCGGTCATACATAAAAAGCTGCAAATCCTGTTCTTGCAAAAACTCACTAAATTCAAAGACTGTTTGATATTCCTCATTAAGCACATTAACAAGTAATTCACCTTTTTGTGCAAGTTGACGTTGCTCATCTTGGATTAATAAATCCAAAATTAAAGAATAAACAACAAATCCAGTCACTGTAAGAATGACGAGTAATACCATTGTAAAAGCTATATTTAGCTGATTTTGTAGTTTCATACTTGTCCCACACTATTTCTAAGTCTATATCCATAACCCCAAACAGTTTCAAGTGGGATATCGGGAACCTTTTTTCTTATTCTCTTGATCAAATCATCGACAGCCCGATCACTGCCAAAATAGTCCTCTCCCCAAATTGCCACCAATAATTCTTCTCTTGAAAAAGCACGATTCGGATTTTCTGCAAACAAGCGTAACATGTCAAACTCTTTCGTTGTCATTTCTTGTTCTTTCCCCGTCCAATATACGCGGCGTTCTGCTTTATATATGACTAACTCATTCACTTTAATCATATCTTTTTCGTCTATTTTGGGTTCTACCTGTGTACGTTTAAACAGCCTTTTCACCCGAGCTATTAATTCTCTCGGACTAAATGGTTTTGTTAAATAATCATCTCCACCAAGCTCTAAACCTAGTATTTTATCTATTTCATCATCTTTAGCAGAAATAATAATAATGGGCACTTCGCTTTCATTACGAATTTTTTTGCAAAATTCATAACCATCCATACCAGGTAACATAATATCGAGTATCCACATATCTGGAGGATTGATTGTCCATAATTCCCACGCTTCTTCAGCCGTTCCTAGTATTGTTACAGTAAATTCGTTTTTTTTGAGATAGGCAGATACGATATTTTGAATGTTCGGATCATCTTCTACAACACCAATATGATAACGCATGAAATCCCTCCCCACGCATATGCTCTATTCTTATATTTTTACATAAAAACCTTTTATGAACAATAAAATACTTCTTTTACACAGTTTTTATACATTTATCCCAAATGAATTCCTTTTTCTCATTTTATAATTGAAGTAGAAATGAAATCGTAAGGAAAGGATGAATGAATATGGAACACCATGATCATGATCAACATGATGTTCAACAAGAAGCTATGGAACAACATGATTCACAGCAAGAAGTCATTGAACAAAGTGAAAACCAAAAACAAGAACACCACAAAAAAGGGAGATTTTCAGGTTTGCTTAACGGTATGTTTGGAGGAATCATTTCTGCCGTTGTCATTATTGTATTACTTGCTAATAATATCATCACAATTGGAGATGGCGATACTGTCGGTAATACAAGTACTACCAAAAGTGTAGATACCACACCAATCTCAACTTTAATTACAGAGGATGATCAAAATCCTGCGAGTATTGATGAAGTTTCACAGGCAATAGTAGGAGTTGTTAATTTACAGCAACAAGACATTTGGACAACATCTGAAGCTGCAGGAACAGGTTCTGGAATCATTTATAAAAAAGAGGATGGTAAAGCATATGTGGTTACCAATAACCATGTTGTGGCAGGTGCGGAAGAAGTCGAAGTGAATTTAGATGACGATACGCGGCTAACAGCGAAAGTATTAGGCACTGATGAACTAACAGATTTAGCTGTTTTAGAGATTGATGGTACAGATATTGATGTCGTCGCAAATCTAGGCGTATCTGCTGATTTAAATGTTGGAGAAACAGTTTTTGCGATTGGGAATCCCCTCGGTTTAGAATTTGCAGGTTCAGTGACAAAGGGCATTATTAGTGGACTAGACCGATCCATTGAAGTTGATACAAATGGTGATAATCAACCTGATTGGGTCACAGAGGTTATTCAAACAGATGCAGCGATTAATCCTGGTAACAGTGGTGGTGCTTTGATCAATATGGATGGACAGGTTGTTGGCATTAACTCAATGAAAATTGCCCAAAGTCAGGTGGAAGGAATTGGATTTTCCATTCCTATGGATGCTGCCTTACCCATTATGGAGCAACTAGAAACAACTGGTGAAGTGGCTCGGCCATTTATAGGGATTACTACAGCCCCAGTAAATCAAGTTCCACTCCAATATCAAAATCAAGTTGTTCTACCCGAAGATATTGAGGGTGGGATGGTTGTTGCAGATGTTCAAGCTGGATCACCTGCTGATCAAGCTGGATTAAAACAATTTGATGTCATAACAAAAATTGATGAACATGAAATTACCACGTTATTGGACTTAAGAAAATACCTGTATTCAGAAGCATCTATTAATGACAAAGTAGATATAGAAATTTACCGAAATGGCAAACAAGAGGTGCTCACTATACAATTAACCGATAAATCAATTTAAGTGTTCTCTTTCAGGAGTACACTTCTTGAATTGGGCTTCAAATTCTTGAAGCCCAATTTCATAGTCCTTTCGCTTCATTTTTGGGCTTTTATGGGAATTTTCCCTTCTCTTTTTTTCTTTCTCCGTTATAATAAAGGAGATAAGGACTAATGCCTTATCTAAAGAGATAAAGGAAGTGATTGTATGATCTGTCAAAATTGTAAGCAAGAGACTGAAGAAGGGAAGTTTTGTACGAACTGTGGGGCTGAATTAGCAGTTGATCAAAGTGCTGCAACTGTAGAAGCTTCTACTGAATCAACAGTGGAAACTGAAACACCTGAAACAACAGCACCTGTGCAAGCTGAACAAGCAGGGCAAGAAACAAATGAGTATGCAGAAAAGTTAAAAGGTATTAGTGCAGATTTCGGTCAGTTTTTTATTACACTTATTAAAAAACCAACAGAAGCAAGAAATGCTGATCAAAATGCTTTAGTATCAAGCATCATTGTTATGGCTATTTTTTCAATATTAGTTGCCCTAGAAAGATATATTACGATCAGTAATTATAGTAGTGATTATTTTGGTTCCGCATCTTTTACAGATGATTTTCTTATCCCACTACTTAAATACATTATTTTGTTTGCACTTATACCTGTAATAACTTTTGCAGCATCAAAATTATCTGCACAAGAGGTGTCTTTACCTGTCATTATTGCAAAGTATGGTAGCTATCTTGTTCCATTTTTATTATTGTATGTCATCGGAGTTATCTTTTCACTTATTAAACTTGGGTTTCCATTTACAGTGGTGTCAACGATTAGCATACTCGGACCCGTTCTCATCATTCCAATTTTAATTATTCTTGAGAAACCAGTGAAAGTGTTCGATCGTATCTATGTACTTATTGCTTTAAGTATTGTTTCATACATCATTTATGGTTATCTATCTACATCAGGTTTAGGTAGTTTTCTGGACAACTTCGATTTTTAATTTGATTGAATTTAAAATGATTTCCCCACGGCAATTTTACTTTGGCGTGGGGATTGTCTGTTCATTATAAAAAATTCAATTACGCCGATTTTAACAAATAAGTTCTTACCAGTCTAATCCTCATATTCCTTTTCATATTTGTTATGGTTTGGAGTCACTCCAGTGAAATATCCATCTATATTTGCCGATAAAAAGTCCTCTACCACTTCCGTTGAACCGATGAGTTCATCGCTATTTGGATACATCTCACGATAATGATCACGATCACCATAGAAGTCTGAGGCCGTCTCAGATGTACCAAAACGACTCACATCTTGCCAAGTATCCTCTGCATCATAACCTACTTGTGTTTCTTCAGTCACTTCATCTGGATTAATATTCGGGCTAAAGACCTCAGTCTCAACTGGCTGATCACGTGTAAAGATTTGATCACTTGCATGATGTGTACATTTATCAGTTGTCGGTACTGCTTCTAATCGTTCAAACGGAATATCTGCTCCACATTCCACACAAATTCCATATGTGCCTTCATCAATCGCATGGAGTGCACTGTTGATCTCTTCAAGTTCCTTCTCAGCATGTTCATTCAAAGCTACATCTTTTCCTCTTTCAAACAATTCAGTCCCCATATCTGCAGGATGATTATCATAGCTAGATAACTCACCTGTTGTATCTTTTACCGCGGACTGTAACCCAAAATGATCTTGCATTTGTTCAATTAAATGAGATTGACGTTCTGTTAAAATCATTTTACATCTATTTCTTTGTTCCTCAGTGATCATTACAATCCTCCTCGCTTAAATCCATTTTATTGCTGTTTTATATTTTCAACTGGGGTTGTGGATTCAACCTTAATATATGTAAAATACCACAGATCATCCTGTCATTTTGAATCCAAAACATGCTAAAAACGTATAGGACTATTTTCGTTTTTGGACCAATTCATTTATACTTATCATTAAAAGGGGTGTATTGAAATGGAAGGAAACTTAACCATTGGCTTCATCGGGATTGGTGTCATGGGAAAAAGTATGGCAAAGAACTTACAATCGGCAGGCTATCCATTACATATTTATACGCGCACAAAGGAGAAAGCACAACAACTCATTGATGATGGCGCCATATGGAAAGAGAACATTGCTGATTTAGCAAGTTCGTCTGATATCATTATTACGATTGTCGGTTATCCAAATGATGTTGAGGAGGTATACTTCGGCAAGGATGGAATTTTAAACCATGCTAAAAAAGGAACATATGTCATTGATATGACGACATCTAAACCGTCGTTAGCGATCGATATTTTTGAACAAGCATCCTTAAAAGGCATCCATAGCCTTGATGCTCCGGTTTCCGGTGGAGATATTGGGGCAAGAAATGGAACATTAGCGATTATGGTCGGTGGCGAGCAACAAGCTTTTAATAAACTTTTACCGATTTTTGAAATTCTTGGAGAGAATATCGTGCTGCAAGGAAAAGCTGGATCAGGTCAACATACGAAGCTTGCCAATCAAATTGCGATCGCATCTAATATGATCGGTGTTTGTGAAGCAATCATTTACGCTGAAAAGGCGGGGTTAGATCCCACTGAAGTCTTAAAAAGTATTTCAACTGGGGCTGCAGGAAGTTGGTCATTATCTAATCTTGCACCACGAATGATTGAAGGAGATTTTTCTCCAGGATTTTTTGTCAAACATTTCATTAAAGATATGATCATTGCTATTGAATCAGCTGAAGAAATGGGAATTAAAACACCAGGACTATCACTTTCACTTGAGTTATACCAAAAGTTAGCTCAAATGGGCGAAGATAACAGCGGTACACAGGCACTCATTAAACTACTTAGAAAATAAAACAAAAAACGAGGGGACATTATTTCTTGTTCTCTCGTTTCATTATTTCCTCTTGTACGATAAATGCTAAGTCATCATTTCCGAACAATTGTAAAACATTCAACACCATTTGATCAGCTATTTCATCAGCTTCTTGTTTAGAAACTGTTGATTCAAGTGCTTCTATTAAAGCATCATTTTGCAATTGACTAGGGTATGCCTTCTTATACATTTCTTTAGGGTCTAGATCATGATTGATACACCATTGAGCATAAATTAAAATCATCATTTTTTCATCGTTTTGGTAATTTTCAATGACCCGCTGTTCATGTTCCTTTTTATTCACTACATTCACCAACTTATATATATTAAAAAAGACTTATCCCATGAACAGGATAAGTCCTCTAATTTTATTATAGACCTACAACGTTTGCTGCTTGTGGTCCGCGCTCGCCTTCAACGATTTCAAATTCTACTTCTTGACCTTCTTCAAGTGTTTTGAAACCTTCTGCCTGGATAGCTGAGAAGTGTACGAATACATCGTCACCGTCTTCACGCTCGATGAATCCGAAACCTTTTTCTGCGTTAAACCATTTTACTTTACCAGTCATTGAAACGACCTCCCTATACAAATATCGTGCAAAGTAATTGAATCATAAATACGTTTACACCACTTTGATAAAGAGATCGTAAAGTATTTTGGAACTTCAATTGCCTTTTGCTACTATCCATGCTACTAGTTCCTTGGAAAAAAAGCAAGTTTTTTTTATAAAAAGTGGCATTTTATTGAAAGGATTATAAAAAACGGTATATTTGACATCAATTTTAGTTGATTACGATCTAATTTATTGATAAAATATAGTATTGCAAGATTATAAATGAATTACTACACTAATGAATTTCATAATTTCGGATTTATTGCCATTCCGTTACTATATGTAGTTTCGTTAGATTTTTTCACTACATACAGTACCGAACAGTCTCATTAGGTATTGTGAAATTCATTCAACTGCCAAACAATTGGTATCTTGCAAATACTATTTGATAGGTGGTAAATGTAAAAATGTCAGAGGAATATCAAGTTTTATTGTATTATCATTATGTTCATATTGAGAGCCCAGAGGAATTTACGGCTGAACATCTTCAATTTTGTAAAGATTTGGAACTCAAAGGCCGTGTTCTAATTGCCGAAGAAGGGATAAATGGAACGGTTTCTGGAACAGTTGAACAGACAAATAAATATATGGAAACCATGCATCATGATCCGCGCTTTGCTGATATGGTTTTTAAAATCGACAAGCATGACGGACACACTTTTAAGAAAATGCATGTTCGCCATCGTCCAGAATTGGTGACACTTCGTTTAGAAAAAGATGTGAACCCACTCGAGACAACTGGAAAATACTTATCGCCAAAAGAGTTTTACGAAGCAATGCAAGCTGAAGATACGGTTATCTTAGATGCTAGAAATGATTATGAATATGATGTAGGACATTTCCGTGGAGCTATTCGCCCAGACATCGAGACATTTAAAGAATTGCCAGATTGGGTAAAAGAAAACAAGGAACTCCTAGAAGGCAAACGGGTGTTAACATATTGCACAGGCGGTGTTCGTTGTGAGAAGTTTTCGGGGTGGTTAATTGAAGAAGGCCTTGAAGATGTTGCACAATTACATGGTGGCATTGTCACTTATGGAAAAGATCCAGAAGTACAAGGAAAACGCTGGGATGGACAATGTTATGTATTTGATGAAAGACTTGTCGTTCCGATCAACCGTAAAGAAGAGCACACAATTGTCGGTGTTGATTATTTTGACGGACAACCTTGTGAACGCTATGTGAACTGTGCAAAACCAGAATGCAATCGCCAAATTCTTTGCTCTGAAGAAAACGAACATAAATATATGCGTGGATGCTCCCATGAATGTCGAATTAGTCCAAGAAGCATGTATGTGAAAGAGCATAATTTATCAGAAGAAGAAGTAGAACGTAGACTTAAAATTATCGCTGAAGAGGAAAAATTAAAACAAGAAGCATAATTGGAAGACGGCCAAATTGGGTCGTCTTTTTTATGAATAATCTTTAGCCTTTCCCTCATAATCTTTAGCACCCCCAAAAACTTTTGACTTCCAAGCCACATCTTGATACCCTTTTAACAAAGGAGGCTGATTTCATGAGCGTTTATGATTTTTCAGCGAAGACAATTGAAGGTCCAGACAAATCATTAAAAGATTATGAAGGTAAAGTATTGCTGATCGTAAATACAGCAAGTGAATGTGGATTTACACCACAATTCGAAGGTTTACAAGATCTTTATGAAAAATATCAGAATCAAGGTTTCGAAGTGCTTGGATTTCCTTGTAATCAATTTAAAAATCAGGACCCTGGCACAGATAAACAGATTTTCAGTTTTTGTGAAGATAATTATGGGGTATCGTTTCAAATGTTTAGTAAAATAGATGTAAAAGGTGAACATGCCCACCCATTATTTACATATCTTACAGAGCAAGCAAAAGGATTAATAACCAAAGAAATTAAATGGAACTTCACTAAATTTCTAGTCAATAAACAAGGTGAAGTGATCGATCGGTTTGCGCCACAAACAGAACCAAAATCAATAGAAAAAGAGATTGAAAAAGCGTTGAATGCATAATATTAAAACACTCCCACACGAGAGGAGTGTTTTAGTTTTCCCTACAATATTTTGGCTAAAAAGTCTCTCGCACGGTCTGTTTTAGGATGAGTAAAGAACGCTTTAGGTTCTCCTTCTTCCATTAAATGACCATCATCTAAAAACAGGATTCGGTCTGCCACTTCTTTAGCAAAATTCATTTCATGGGTTACAATGACCATTGTCATGCCTGACTCTGCTAAATCTTTCATGACATCAAGGACCTCTTTTACCATCTCAGGATCTAATGCAGAGGTCGGTTCATCAAACAACATGATTTCAGGTTCCATGGCAAGTGCCCTCGCAATCGCTACACGTTGTTTTTGTCCACCTGATAATCGATTCGGATATTCATTAAATTTATCAGCCAGTCCAACCTTCGTAATCAATTCTTTTGCGATTACTTCCGCTTTAAACTTCTCCATCCCCTTTGACTTTTGCGGGGCATATGAAACATTATCCAATACAGTCATATGCGGAAAAAGATGAAAATGCTGAAAAACCATGCCAATCTGCTTGCGAATTTCCATTTTATTCGCTTTTGGTGCTGTCAATTCTTTTTCATCCACATAGACACGTCCTTCTGTCGGCTGTTCTAATAAGTTAAGGCAACGTAAAAACGTGGATTTCCCAGATCCAGATGGTCCAATTACGGCAACTACTTCACCTTTTTTGATGGTTGTTGTAATATCTTTTAGTACTAAGTTATTTCCAAACTTCTTCTGTAAATTTTCAACTTTAATCACTTCGGCGCATCCTCCGTTCTAGAAGTTTACCAATTTGCGTTAATGTATAAACCATCACCCAATAAATTAGTCCTACAAATAAAAGCGGTTCGAAATTCCGATAAATATCTGCACCAACAATTTGGGCTCTACGCATTAAATCTAAATAACCAATGATCGATACAATTGCAGATTCCTTCGTTAATGTAATAAATTCATTCATTAATGCTGGTAAAATATTTTTTAATGCTTGTGGTAATATAATATTGATCATCATTGATTTATATGGCACACCTAGTGCTTCTGCAGCCTCTGTTTGCCCCTTGTCAACAGCCATAATACCTGCCCGAATAATTTCTGACACATAAGCAGATGAGTTTAAACCAAATGCAAAAACGGCTGCTAAAAGTGGAGAAATATCATAACCCGTTAACTGCGGCACAGCGAAATATGCAATCATTAATTGGAGAATTAAAGGTGTTCCTCTAAAAATAGATGTGTAAGCATCTGCAAGCCATTTTAATAAACGAATATCAGTAATTTTAAATATCGCTAAAATCGTTCCTAATACAAACCCAACAAAAATAGACATACTAACAAACTTTAATGTGACCCATATTCCTTCTAACATAAAAGGAATATAGGGCACAATTTGACTAAAATCCAAATTCATGCCCTAACACCTACCCTTCTACATAAAAGCTTATTCAGACTCTTTCTCTGTTAGCCATTTGTCCTTTAATGCTTGTAGTTCTCCATTTTCTTCTAACTTTTCAAGTACATTATTTACGTCTTCAACAAGATCACTGCCTTTAGGAAACGCTACAGCCATACCTGGTGAACTTGATGTTGGATCATCAAAACCATATAAGTCTTGTGCTTCTAAATAACCAATTGCAACATCTTTATCCATATAAGCAACATCAATACGATTTGATATCAATTCTTGAATGATCATTGGGCCATCATCAATTTTCTTCACTTCAAAATCATATTGTTCACCCAATCTTTCAGCACCTTCTTCTTGAATAGAACCAAGTTGAACACCTATCGTTTTTCCAGTTAAACTTTCCAAATCTTTGATCGGTGAATCTTTGACACTAAGTAACATTTCGCTCGATTCATTATACTCGATCGAAAAATCAACATTCTCTCTACGCTTTTCATCTGCACTCATTCCAGACATGACCATATCAACACGTTTAGCTTGTAACGCACCAACTAACCCATCAAACTTCATATCTTCAATTTGGAGTTCATACCCTAATTCTTCGGCAATCATTTCTGCAAGTTCAATATCAAAACCAACCATTTCTCCGTCTGGATTGTATGATTCAAACGGTGCAAAATCTGCCGATGTAGCCATTTTTAAAACATTTTTTTCGTCATTATTATTTTCTGTATCTGTTGATGTTGGTTCTTGATTGTCTGTGCCACATGCAACAAGTAATCCAATCAACATCAATAAAACAAATCCTTTGCTTAGTAACTTTTTCATTTCATGTTCCTCCTGATGTTATTTCTTTAAATTAAATTCTGCTTGAATCTGTGTTAATAATTCTGCGTCTGTTATGATATCATACCCTGTTTGCGCTAATGCTAATGCTCCATCTGCAATTGTTTGATGTCCATCACTTGTAATGGTCTGATCGGCAAATTCCTTTGTATGAAACACCAAACTTTCATCATTCAAACTAATATATGGATGAATAGCTGGAACAACTTGGCTCACATTGCCCATATCAATTGATCCATAATCCAATTTTGCTTTCTCAATCGGCTGATTGCTAATGGATTGCAAATTTCTTGTAAATGTTTTAGATAAAACCTCATTCGTTATCATATTGTCATAACTTAATTCATAATTAGAAATGTCAAGTGTTGCCCCCGTCATCAGTGCGGCGCCTTGGGCAATATGTTCTACTTTTTTAACCACTTCATTTAACGTCTTTCGTTCTCCTGCCCGGATATAAAACTGAGCAATCGCTTTGTCTGGAACAACATTGGCTGCTTGCCCGCCTTCAGAAATCACACCATGCATTCGGACATCTGATGTGACATGCTCACGAAGTGCATTAATCCCATTAAATAATTGGATTACACTGTCAAGTGCATTAATCCCTTTTTCTGGTGAAGCAGCTGCGTGAGCTGATTTTCCCGTATATTCATATTGAATTGCATCCATGGCTAATGAATCTCCACTTTCACTTGAGATATTCCCAGGATGCAGAA
>Ga0209487_1001728_pt1 | contig 18201 bp, 13 predicted proteins | sample Poulit2012_FD_187524 | JGI IMG/M metagenome (GOLD analysis project Ga0209487, IMG submission 187524) | Agricultural soil microbial communities from Georgia to study Nitrogen management - Poultry litter 2012 (SPAdes) (version 2) | ecosystem: Environmental > Terrestrial > Soil > Agricultural land...
CGTTCTCCTTGCGCGCCTCCTCGGCATACACGTTCGGGTGGATGCGCCCGCCGTGGGTGAGGATCACCGCGACGATCTCGTCACCGGCGTCGGCGTGCAACGCCAACGTGCCGCCGCAGTTGGTGATCGTGTCGGCGGGGTGGGCGTAGACGGTCATGATGCGCATGGATGTTCTCCTGTGTCGGACTGGGACTGCACTAGACGTTGGTGATCCGTGTGACATGGCGAGCCCGCTGACGGGCGGGGTCGGGGAACGGGGCAGCGTCGACGAGCCGGCGTGCGTACTCGGTCTGCGGGTCGTTCAGCACCGCGCGTGCACTGCCCTCCTCGACGATCTTTCCCTGCTGCAGGACGACGACGTTCTCCGACAGCAGCTCGACGACTGCGAGGTCGTGGCTGATGAACAGGCACGAGAACCCGAGACGCTGCTGCAGATCTTGGAACACCTCGAGCACGGCGGCCTGGACCGAGACATCGAGCGCCGAGGTCGGCTCGTCGGCGATGAGCAGCTCGGGATCCAGAGCCAGGGCGCGTGCGATGCCGACGCGCTGCCGCTGTCCTCCGGAGAGCTCGTGCGGGAATCGCGTCGTCCATGCGGCCGGCAGCTGCACCTGCTCGAGCAGCTCGACCACCCGTGCGTGACGAGCGGTACGAGACATCGTGCGGCGGTGCGCCACGAGCGGTTCGGCGATGCACTCGCCGATCGTCATCCGCGGATTCAGCGATGATGCCGGATCCTGGAAGACCATGCCGAACCTCTCGCGCGCCGCACGCGCCTGCCCACCCCGCAGCGCCTTCAGCTCGACGTCCCCGACCCGGATGCTCCCGGCCGTGATCGGAGCCAGCCCCACGATCGCCTTGCCGATCGTGGACTTGCCAGATCCGGACTCGCCGACCAGGCCGAGCACCTGGCCTGCAGGTACCGAGAAGCTGACGCCGTCGACGGCACGCACGCCCTGCCTGCGCCACGAACGGTGGTACTCCACCACGAGGTCGCTCACCTGAAGGGCAGCAGGTTCTGCTTCCTCTACCCGACCGCGCTCCGGCGTCGCGTCCGACGGCTGGGGTACGGCGTCGAGCAGCTTGCGTGTGTAGGGATGCTCAGGAGAGGAGAACAGCGCGTGTGCCTCGGCCATCTCCACCACCTTCCCCTCCTTCATCACCACGATGCGATCGGCCATGTCGGCGATCACGCCCATGTCGTGCGTGATCAGCATGATCGCGAGGCTTCGTCGATCGCGGAGCTCGCGGAGGACGGCGAGGATCTCCGCCTGGATCGTGACGTCGAGCGCCGTGGTCGGCTCGTCGGCGATGATGAGGTCCGGATCGTTGATGAGTGCCATCGCGATCACCGCTCGCTGGCGCATCCCGCCGGACCACTGGTGCGGGTACTGCTTGGACCGGTCCGCCGCATCGGGCACGCCGACCAGCTCCAGGGTCTCGACCATCTTCTCGCGACCCTTCGCGCGGGGGACCCGCGGATGGTGGATCCGATACGCCTCCTCGATCTGCGCGCCGATGGAGATCACCGGGTCGAGGGTCGTCATGTGGTCCTGGAAGACCATCGCGATGCGGCGCCCTCGGATCCTGCGCATCCGGCCCGAGCTGAGGGTGGCGAGGTCGACGCCCTCGAACTCGATGCGCCCGCCGACGATGCGGGCGCCCGCGGGCAGGATCCGCAGCACGCTGAGCGCAGTCATGCTCTTGCCCGATCCGGACTCCCCGACGATGCCGACGATCTCGCCGGGCCGAACCTCGAACGCCACGTCCTCGAGGATGCGCACCTTGCCCTGGGGGGTGGAGATGTCGAGCGTGAGGTCATGCACGGCCAGCGGCGGCGTCGGTGCTGTCTGCTTCGTCATGTCAGTTGTTCTTCCGGGGGTCGATGGCGTCACGGACACCGTCTCCGACCGCCATCGCCGACAGGACAGTGACGGCGATCATGAGACCGGCGGGCACCCACAGCCATGGCATGGACGAGAGGACGGTGAGGGACTGTGCCTCGTTGAGCATGTTTCCCCAGCTGGACTCCGGCGGCTGGACACCGGCACCGAGGAACGACAGCGATGACTCCAGCAGGACCGCCTCGGCCACGAGGAGGGTCGCCGAGACCACGATCGGAGGCAGCACGCCCGGCACGAGGTGCCGGAAGATGATGAATCCTGTCCGGGAGCCGAGGGCGCGGGCGGCCTGGACGAACTCCTCCTCGCGCAGGCTCAGGACCACGCCCCGGGCGATACGCGCCGGCGTCGGCCACGCGAGACCCGCGATGACCACGACGAGCATCGGCACGCTCGGGCCTATCACGCCGGCCAGAACGATGATCACCAGGACCGCCGGCACCGAGAGCATGATGTCGATGATGCGGCTGATGATCCCGTCCACGATTCCGCCGAACCACCCCGCCACGACACCGGCCAGCGTGCCGATCGCCACGGCCATCAGGGCGGCCAGGAACCCCACCATGAGCGAGATCTGTCCGCCTGCGAGCAGACGGCTGAAAACGTCGCGGCCGGTGGAGTCGGTGCCGAGCAGATGGTCGGCGGACGGAGGCTGACGGACGTTCCCGAGGTCGATGGCGTTCGGCGGGTAGGGGCTGATCACCGGCGCGAGCACACTGGCAAGCACCGTGATCAGCAGAGCGAGCACGCCGATCACCGCGACCGGATTCTTCAGGAACCGGCGCCACGCGAGCTTGTCCGGCGACGACTCCTGCGAGGTCGGTGCCACGTCGACGGTCGACGCGGGAGAGTGACCGTGGTCTGTCATCGTGCAGTCCTCACCCTCGGGTCGATGATCGTGTAGGACAGGTCAGCGATCAGGTTGCAGATCAGCACGAGCACGGCGATGTAGAGCCCGAAACCGATCAGGACCGGGTAGTCGCGGTTCCCGAGAGCGTCGATCGCGAGCTGACCCATACCGGGCCAGGAGAAGATCTGTTCCAGCACGACCGCGCCGGAGAGCGCGATCGGGATCGTCATCGCCAGCACCGTGATCAGTGACATGAGGCTGTTCCGCAACGCATGCCGCAACGCCCTCGTCCGCGTTCCACCCTTGGCGATGATCGTGCGGACATAGTCCTTCTCGAGCTCCTCGAGCACGCCGCTGCGGACATAGCGGATGAAGTTTGCCGCATTGGCCAGGGCGAGCAGACCGACCGGCATGATCATGTGCAGCAACAGGTCACCGAGATCGTCCCGACCCGTGCTGTGCATCCCCGAGGAGGGGAGCACCTGCAGCTTCACCGCGAACGTGTAGATGGCGAGCATGCCGAGGAAGAAGCTCGGAACGGCGATGGCCAGCACACTCACGGAGCTGATCGTGTAGTCGGCGATGGTGTTCCGTCGCACGGCCGCGATCACCCCTGCCGGTACGGCGATGACCAGCCCGATGAAGAGTGCGCTGCCCATCAGCAGCGCCGTCGGACCCAGCCGGCCGGCGAGCAGCTCGCCGACCGGCCGGCCCGTGGTGTAGGAGAAGCCGAGATCTCCGGTCATCAGCCCGCCGAGCCACCGCCAGAACTGCACCACGATCGGCTGGTCGAGACCGAACCGCTCGCGGACCGATGCGATGTAGGCGTCTCGTGGGGCGCCCGCCAGCTCGGGCGGCACCATCATGTCGATGGGGTCGCCGGGGGCCAGCCGGACCAGGGTGAACAGTCCGATGGCGATCAGCAGGAAGACGGCCACGCTGGAGAGGAGGCGTGGGAGGAGAGATCTCAGCATGCAATCAGTCCGTGACGGTCCAGTCGGCAGCGTTCCAGAACCCGTTGGCGAAGTCACCGTGCGGCTCGAAGCCCTCGATGCGGTCGCTCGTGGCCCAGAGCGTGTCCGGGACATAGAGCCACAGGTACGGCACCAGCTGGTTGTCCAGCCGAGCGGCATCCTGATAGATCTGTGCGCGCTCGTCCTCGTCGGCCGTCACGGCTCCCTCGTCCAGCAGCTGGTCGAGATCCTCGTTGCAGAACAGGGACGTGTTCCCGCCGGCCGGGAAGACGCTGTCACAGAGGAGAGCGTTGGCCGAGACCGTCGGATCCGGAGTGTAGTTTCCACCACCCGAGATCATCAGGTCGTACTCCGCGTTCTCGATCATGCCCAGCTGGTTCGCGCTCTCGATCTGGTCGGCGACGGCGTTGATGCCGATCGCCTTCAAGTTCTCGAGCACGATCTGCACGGCCGCGTCCCGGTCGGCGGTACCTGGGATCCAGCTCACCCGGAGCTCCTCGGAGAAGTCATAACCGGCTTCCTCGAGAAGGGCCTGCGCCTCGTCGGGGTTGTACTCGTAGGGCTCAAGGTCGTCGGGGAGTGCCCAGGGGGTCATGATCGTGCTGTTGATGACCTCACCGTGGCCGCCGAGGATCCCATCGATGATGCCCTGGCGATCGATCGCCTGGAGGAATCCCTGCCGGATCCGCTCGTCCTCGAACTTCGTGAAGTTCACGAGCAGCCTCAGGAACCCTGGCGACGGTGCCGAGCTGACATTGACCCCGTCGAGTCCCTCGACCGTCTCCAGATCCTGCGGGGAGATCTGCACGACGTCGATCTCTCCGGTGGCGAGCTGGGCGGTAGCGACGTCGCTGGTGACCATCTGCAGGTAGAGCGTGTCGATACCCACCTCGGACCAGTAGTTCGGGTTGGCCTCGAGCACGATGTTCTCGTCGACGTTGAACTCCTCCATGACGTACGGCCCGGAGCTCACCGTGGGACGCTCGAAGAACTCGTCCTGCATGACCTCGCCGGGATCGACGTCTCCGAGGATGTGCTCGGGGAGGATCCCGTAGCCGCTGCCGAACAGCGCGAGGAAGCCGGGGGTCGGATCCGTCAGCGTGATCGTCACGGTCTGGTCGTCCTCGGCCACAAGACCTTCGAGCGTGTCGGCTGCGCCGTCCTGGACGTCCTGGAATCCCACGACGCCGGCGAACGGCGCGGCATTGGGGCTGGCGACCTCGGGGTTGGCGAACAGGTTGTAGGTGAACACGACGTCCTCTGCCGTGATCGGCTCGCCATCACTCCACTCGAGCCCGTCCCGGAGGTGGAAGGTGTAGGTCGTGGCGTCCTCTGACATGTCCCACGACTCCGCCAGCCGCGGCACCGGCTCGAAGTCCGGGCCCACGTTGAACAAGCCGTTGTACACCAACGACATCGTGAGCTGTTCGGCGCCCTGTCCGGGCGCCAGTGGATTGAACTGGACCGGGGCCTGGTACAGGTACAGGTTGGCCGAGCTAGGGCCGTCGGCTGCTCCTTCACCGCCGGGGCTGCCGCCGGTGCAGCCCGCCAGGAGGGCGGTGGTGGCGCCGAGCGCTACTGCGGCTGCGGCGATACGGGATCTCATGATGACTCCTTCGTGATCAGGGGGGGACCGGGATGATGGGTGTGAACAGGTACCGCGATTCCGGGCGGCGCTAGCTCGCCACGACGGGGGTGGTCAGGGGCCCGAGGCCCTCGACCTCGGCGACCATGCGGTCGCCGGGCTTGAGGAAGACGCCGGTGGTGGCACCGACGCCGGACGGTGTGCCGGTGAGGATCACGTCACCCGGATTGAGGGTCATCAGCCGTGAGCTGAACGACACGAGCTCGGCGACGGTGTGGACCATGTCCGTGGAGCTACCCCGTTGCATGATCTGACCGTTGAGCTCGAGGGTGAGCTCGAGGTTCTGCGGATCGGGCACCTCATCGGTGGTGACGAGGTAGGGGCCCATCGGCGCTGAGCCGTCGAGCCACTTCCCCTCGAGCCAGTCGAAGAACCCGGTCCATGCCTCGCCGTCACGCGGGACGTCCAGGTCGAGGCTGCGCGCGGAGATGTCGTTGCTCGTGGTGTAGCCGAACACATGGTCCAGAGCCTGCGCCACGGGCACGCTGCTGGCGCGGCGGCCGACCACTGCGGCGATCTCGACCTCCCAGTCCAGCTGGCTCGTGATCGGGTTGAGCACCACGGGTGCATCCGGGCCGGTGATCGCGGTGTCGGGCTTCAGGAACAGGCGCGGCGTCGCCGTCTTCTGGTCGCGGGCCTCGCTGCCGCTCTCCTTGACGTGCTCCTGGTAGTTCGCGGCGACGGCGATCACCTTGCCCGGTGTGAGCAGCGGAGCGAGGATGCGCACGCCCTGCACCGGGCGACGCTCCCTCACCCCGGTCCCAGACTCACCTCGGACCACTGCGGCCAGGTCCCCGTCGCCGGTCACGACGATCTCGTCACCGTCGAGATACCCGTGCCGGACGGTGCCGCCCTCATCGAATGTCAGCCACTTCATGTTCTGTCCTCCGTCACCAGGTAGTCGATTTCGCTCGGCCGGATCGCGCTGACTCGGCAATCGCAGACAGCGTGTCGGCGGCGTCGGCCGCCGGGATCTGCGTGCCAGGCGGCCCGAAACGCACCTGTCTCGCGCCGGCCGCCGTGCGCACGTCCAGCAGCGGGCGCAGCAGGTCCACCAGCACCGAACCATGGGTGCCCACGAGCCGGATCGTTGCTCGGAGGTACTCCCGGGGTTCCCCCGCGACGAGCGACAGGTGTGCGCTCACTGCGATCCCGTGGCTGGCCCGCCCGAGGAACGTCGTGGCGCCATCCGCCGTCGCATGAGCCTGGAGCTCGACCGATACCGGACCGGTCGCGCTGCGGATGAGCTCGATCGCCTCAGGGCCGAGCTCGCGCAGCGCGTCCCCCTCGCCGACCGCGACGAGGTCCAGAGCCACCGCACGCAGAAGTCCGATCTCTGCGCCACGGACCGCGGCGAGCGCGCGGGTGAAACCAGGCTGGGTAGTCAGTGGGACGGTCATGCCGGTGCTCCGATCTCGATCGTGCGGCCCGCGCGGAGCGACTCCTCCGACGCAACGGCGATGTCGACGGCGTGGATCGCTGCTGACAGCGGCGGGACGACGTCGGCCTCACGGCGCGCCGCGGCGACGAAAGCCTCGAGCTCGCGGACGAAGGTTCGGTCGGCGGAACCGGTCACGCTCCACGCCGTCAGACCTGCGTCGGTCCAGGCGAGAACGCCCTCGGCATCCCATGTGCGTGCTGCGATGCCGTCGGTACCCACGACGGTGAGCTCGAGGTAACCGGTGCTGCGGGGCCGCTCGCCGCGACTGATCTCGCAGACCGCCGACCCGCCGCTCGCGAAGCCGAGCTCCATGACCAGGTAGTCGTGGATCTCCAGGGCTTCGCTGGTGGCGTGCTGTCCGACGGAGAAGACGCTCGTCGCAGGCTCTCCCATCCACCAGCTCGCGAGGTCGACGAGGTGGACACCGTTGTGCAGCGAGTGGCCGCCGGACAGCTCGGGGTTCAGCATCCATGCCTGCCAGCCAGGCCAGATCCATCCGCCGTTCATCACGATGCGGACGAACCGCGGCGTGCCGATGTCCCCAGCGTCGATGAGCTCGCGGATCGCCAGGCTCTGGTCGCTGAAGCGGTGGCTGTGGCCTACCGCGAGGGCAAGATCGCGGGCAGCCGCCTCGGCGGCGACGGTGCGTGCCCCGTCGGAGGTCAGCGCCAGTGGCTTCTCCATCAGCAGGTGCTTACCGGCCCTGAGCACCTGGACACCGAGCTGCTCGTGCGTCATGTTCGGTGTGCAGACGATCACGGCCTCGACCTCGTCGTCGGCGAGGAGCTCCTCGAGCGAGCCATACCCGGTGCATCGCTGCAGGTGCGCCACCTCGGTAGCACGGGCGGCGTCCACATCGCACACTGCGACGAGCTGTGCGCTCGTCATGGCGCGCAAGGCGGCCATGTGGGACAGCGCGATGCCGCCGACTCCCACGATTCCGACGCCGAGGGGCGATTCGTGTTCGGTCACTGCTGACCCTTCCTGATGAGCTTTCCTGGCCGGGCTCCGGTGTGGTGCCCGGATCCGATGACGGCCGAGCCGTTGACGTAGACGTGCTCGAGCCCGACGGAGGGTTGCGCCGGCTGCTCGAACGTCGCGGCGGAGTCGAACGTCAGGTCGTCGAGGACGACCAGGTCGGCACGGTGCCCGCGGGTGATACCGCCGGCGATTCCGGCCCGGGCGGCCGGTGCGGTGGACAGACGCCGGACGGTTTCGCCGATCGGCGTACCGTGCTGGCGCAGCCGCCGGTAACCGGCGGAGAACGCGCCCCAGGAGCGGGGGTGGGCGGCGGAGCTGTGATGCGTTCGGTTCAGCGCTGTGCCGTCGGAGGCGACGCTGACCCAGGGGGTGGCGAGCGCCAGGTCGACGTCGCTCCACAGCCCGCTCTCCACGGCGACATCCACCAAGGCCTGGTTCGCCACCAGCAGGTCGACGAGCAGGCGCCAGGGGTCGCCCTGGAGCTCGGTGAGGTCCTTCCCGACCACGTCGGGGGTGCTCGCCGCCTTCATCACGATGATCTGACCGGGCTGGTAGCCGGCGGTCTCGAGGTGGTCGGCGATCGCCGCTGGGGCCCTCCGGCAGGCCTCGACCACGGCGTCTGGCCCCGCGGCGCGCAGGTCCGATGGCAGCAGCTGGATGAGCGTGGTGTGCCCGTGCACGTACGGGTAGGCGTCCGCAGCGATGTCCCTCGATTCCCTCAGCTGCTCGACATGGGCAAGCACCTCGGTGAAGCCGTCTTCTCCGCCTACACCGCGCAGGTGGGAGATCTGCAGCCGCGGCCCGTCACCGCTCACGACATCAGCCAGCTCGTCGACCGAGCGCCGCAGCGCGCTCGTGCGATAGTCGCGCAGATGGGCCGACAGGACGCCGTCATGAGCGGCCACCGTGCGTGCGAGAGAAGCGAGCTCTTCCTCCCGGGCCGATTCGCCTGGCGCATACATGAGGCCGACGCTGGCACCTACGACTCCGGCGGAGAATGCCTCCTCCAGCTCGTGCTCGAGCGCCGCCAGCTGACCGTCGTCGAGTGCCACCGTGCTGGTGCTGCCCACGGCGAACCGTGCCGAGCCGTGCCCGACCTGAGCGGCAACATTGGTGGCCGTGGGGCAGTCGTCGAGCGCCTGCAGCCAGCCGGCGACATCGGTCCAGGTCCACTCCACCTCAGGTGCGACGTCGATGGTGCTGATGATCCGTGCCAGGCCGGCGACGTCGGCATTGCCCGGGGCCGGCGTCATACCGCAGTTGCCGACCACTTCCGTGGTGATGCCCTGGGTGATCCTGCTCTCGTTGTCCGGATAGGCGAGCAGGCTGAGGTCGGAGTGGCAGTGCAGGTCCACGAAGCCTGGGGCGACGACCCGGCCGGCGCAGTCGACGATCTCCGCGTCGTACCCAGCGACGGGTCGTTCGCTCGCCGGGACGACGGCGGCGATCCGGTCCTCAGCGATCAGGACATCGCCGCGGAAGGGCTCGCCGCCGGACCCGTCGGCGACGAGGCCGCCGCGCAGCACTGTCTGGGAGATCGAGGACATGTCAGGTGCCGACCTGAGCCGTCTCGAAGAACCCTTCGCGCGCCATCGCGCCCAGGACCTCTTCCGCCTGGGTGAGCGTGGTGTCGATGTGCTCCTCGGTGTGCGCGAGCGAGATGTGGTTCCGCTTCAGTGCCATCGGGTACATGAACGAGCCCTTGTCGATCATCCGACGGTGGAAGGTGGCGTAGGCGTTGTCGTTGTTACGCAGCAGGTCCCGATAGCCGCGTACCTCCCCGTCGAGGAAGTACGGGATGAACACCGAACCGAGGCCGGTGATGCGTGCGGCGATGCCGTGGTCATCGGCGATCGTCTGGAGGCCGGTGCGCATACGGTCGCCCAGGCGATAGACGTGGCCGTAGAAGTCGACGTCAGGGTCCTTCAGCACGTTGATCGTGGCGATGGCGGCGGCCATCGAGGAGGCGTTGCCGTTGAAGGTGCCGGCCAGCATCACGGTGCCACCGCTGGGGGTGAAGTTGGTCATCACCTCGGTGCTGCCGGCCAGGCCCGAGACCGGGAAGCCGTTGCCCATCGCCTTGCCGAACGTGGTCAGATCCGGTGTGACCCCGCACAGCTCCTGGTAGCCGCCCAGGGCGTGGCGGAAGCCGGTGATCACCTCGTCGAAGATGAGGACGGTGCCGTGCTTGCGGGTGAGCTCACGCAGGCCCTCGAGGAAGGACTGCTCCGGAAGCAGCGCGCCGACGTTGTGCGGCACGGGCTCGAGGATCACGGCCGCGATCTGCTCGGGATGCAGGGCGAACAGCTCCTCGACCGAGGCGAGGTCGTTGAACTCGGCGATGAGGGTGTGGTCCACAGCGTCGTCGAGGATGCCGGACGAGTTCGGGTCGCGCTTCCACGCACGGTCGGGCGTCGAGATCACGTTGCGGGCGAGCCCGTCGTAGGAACCGTGGAAGCAGCCCTGGAACTTCAGGATGTAGGGGCGCCCGGTCGTGCCGCGAGCAAGGCGGACCGCCTGGAACGTCGCTTCCGAGCCGCTCATCGTGGAGATGACCATCTCGGCGCTCGGGATGGCATCCACGATCAGCTGTGCCGCCTCCACCTCGAGCTCGGTCGTGCCCACACCCAGCAGGTCGATGTCGGCGATGGCGCGCGTGACCGCGTCGTTGACGCGCTCATCGCAGTGCCCGAGAAGGATCGCGCCGAATGCGGCGTGGTAGTCGGTGTAGCTGCCGCCGTCCAGGTCGGTGATCGTCGCACCGCGCGCAGACTTCCACGCCCAGGGGGCGCCGATGTTTCGCGTGGCGGAGTTCACTCCGCCCGGGATGATGCGCTCTGCCTCCTTGGCGAGGCGGCGGGAGACGGATGTCACGTGGTGCTCCTTGGTTTCGATGAGTGCGTGTCGACCGGGTGGGAGAGCTCGAGCATCGTCAGTGCATCGCAGTGGATGATCTGATCGATCGTGTCCTCGGCCACGTACGGCAGGTTCCCGGCGCGGAACTCGCCGATCGAGCGGAGGTTCGCGATGGCCTGCGCGGGGGTCCACAGGGGGTAGTCGGACCCGAAGACGAGCTTGTCGACCGTGCGCCACTCCTGGGCTCCGACGAGCGCGAAGAACGCGTCCATCGGACGCGACGGGACACCGGAGACATCGGCGAACACCCGCCGGTTCTTGCGGAGGACGACATTCGTGTCGCGTTGCCAGGGGTGTCCCATGTGCGCCATCACCTGCGTCAGGTCCGGATGGCGGCGAGCGACCTCGTCGATCACCATCGGCTGGCTCACCGCGAGGCGTCCGACCGGGCTGGGCGTGGCGCCCATGTGCCAGAGGGCGACCATGCCGTTCGACGTCAGCTTCGTGTAGAACTCGTCGAACTCCGGAGCGAGAGGATCGAAGAGGGCGAGCACCGGATAGAGCTTCACGCCTTGAAAACCGAGCTCGATCGCTTCGTCGAGCTGGTCGCGCCAGTCGGCCTCGAGCGGATCGATCGAGCAGAACGGGATAGCGGGTGTCCTCATCTGCGCGACGAAGTCGGCGACGAATGCGTTCGGTGTGCGCACGCCGGCCTGCGCTGCCGCCAGGCCGAACACGATCGCGACGTCGACGTCTGCTTCCTGCATCACCTGGTCGTACGACTCCGGGGTGACGACCGGGTACGGCTCGCCACCGTAGGCGTCCTGCCAGTGGTCTTCGTGCTCGCGGCCCCAGTGCTCCGGCTGGTGGCAGTGGCTGTGGACGTCGACGATCATCCGAGCACCATCCGGGTGCGCAGCGGGGCGAGCGCAGTCTCGAACCCCGGCAGAGCGACCAGCTCGGCGGCGGCCGCTCTCAGGACGGGCAGCAGAGCCTCCTGGGCGGGTGCCTCAAGCTCAGCACTCGGAGCGGAGACCGACAGCGCGAGCGTAGGAGCGTGGTCGGTGGGCAGCAGCACAGCCATGCAGGTGACGCCTCGGTTCCGCTCCTGGTCGTCGATGCTGTAGCCGACCGTGCGAATCCGTGCGAGCTCGGCGACGAGCCCGGCTCGGGTCGTGATGGTGCGGGGCGTCCAGCTCGGGTAGGGCTCCGCCTCCGGCAGGTGCGCGTCGATCGCGTCCTCCGCAAGCTCGGACATGAGCAGCTTGCCCAGACCGGTGCAGTAGGCGAAGTCGAGCGTGCCGCCCGTCGCGAACCGTAGGGCGCGCTGCGGCTCGGCCACGTGCAGGTGGAGGACTGAGGGACCTTCGAGCACGCCGAGGTTGGCTGTGAATCCGACCTCGTCAGCGAGCCTGCTGAGCACGGGCGCGGTGATCTCGGCCATGCTCGGGGGGCGATACCCCTCAGCGATCTCGTGGATGGCGTGCCCGATCGAGTACGCAGGGTGCTCACCGAACTTGCGCACGAACCCTTCATCCTCCATCACGTGCAGGAGGCGGACCACAGTCGACTTGGGGAGGTCGAGCTGCGAGGCGATCGCAGCCAGCGTCAGCGGCGTGTCCGCCTTGCCCAGGAGGCGCAGGATCGCCAGAGCCCGGTTCAGACCCTGCGAGTGGTACGACGTGGCACGCTGTTCCATGTCCGGCAACGTAACAGAGGATCGGCAACATGGAAAGGCGTTCCATGTCTCCATTTGGTCACGCCCCCGCAGGCATGCTGCCGGGCCACAGGCCGGGAATGGCCTGATCGACCGAGAATGTAACGATCCGGTAACACGATCTGGAACTCTCGACATGGAACGGTGGTTCATGTTGATAGTGGCGACGACATCGTGTGCGAAGGAGCCGAACGTGATGCCCCACTCTCTGGTCCGGACCAGACCCTCCGCCCGCCGACGCGCGGGTATTGCTGCTGTGACCGCTGGTGTCGTGGCGTTGGCGTTGGCGGTGGTGCCGGATCAGGCCGCTGTTGCGGCGCCGGCTGATGGCACAGTGCGTACCTTCGATGAGGAGGCGCTCGGTGAGCCGCCGGCTGAGTGCGAGACCGTCGGTGATGTCAGCATCGCCGAGGCCGGTTTCGGTGGGGCAGCCGAGACGAACCGGGCGATGCGGCTGGTCGATCAGGACAGCTCGGTCTACACCCGGGCCTGGTGCCACTACCCGCAGACGCAGGAGCGCTCGGTCTCCTACCGGTTCTCACCCGCGCAGTTCGACGCCGGTCCGTACGTGGCGATCCAGGGCGCTGAGGGCACCAGCGCGAACGGGGTGTGGCGCTTCACGTTCAACCCCGATGGGGACGACATCCGCGTCGCCGCCTACGACGGTTCCAGCTTTGCCGATGTCGCCACAGTTGTCGATGGCGCTGCGCTGAACGAGTGGGTCGATGTCACGATCAATGCCACCCTCGACCGCGCTGAGCTCATCGTCAACGGCGTGCGGTTCGAGACCGACCGCCGCAACGACGCCTCACCCACCATGGGTGACATCTACTTCGGGTCGGCCGGGTTCAGCCCCGTCGGTGTCGACTACTACATCGACGACCTCGCCGTAGCCGGCGAGCTGCCCGAGGACGCCTTCACCGGCCTCGACATCGACCCCCTCCTCGACGACTTCGTCGATGTTGGCGAGATCGTGGACGTTCCGGTCGCGCGATTCCGGCTCCCCGACGGGACCGCCGTCTCGAACTTCACAGTGGCCACCACCTTGCGAGGGACATCGGTCCCCGTACAACTGACCGGTCCGGATGCCGACGGTTGGGTGACAGTGTTGATGACGCATCGTTTCCGCGAAGGGGAGAGTGGCATCGTGCGCACAGTCGTCACCGCTGCCGACGGCAGCGAGTCGGTGGCCGTGCAATCCGTCACCGCAAGCTCCAGGACTCAGCCGGACGTCATCATCGCAACGGCCGAGGGCGAGCAGAGGCCATTCTTCCCCGAGATCGCACACCTCGACGACGGCCGGCTGGTCACGGTCTACTACTGGTCCAACGCACACTCACCGGGGGACGACCCGAACGGTGAGCACGGGCAGATCAGGTGGACCGAGAGCACCGACGGAGGGCTGACCTGGTCGGAGCCTCGAGTCATCATCAACACACCCGAGGACGACCGCGACCCGCAAATCACACAGTTGCGCGACGGGACCCTTGTGCTCACCTGGTTCCAGACCGACTGGACGGACTACCCCACCGAGGCCGCCACGATCACCGGCACCTACGTGGCACGCTCCGAGGACGGCGGCGAGACATGGTCCGATCCGGCCCCGGTGGAGTCGTCGATGAGCTGTGGCTGCGGTCCGCGGCACGGGCACTACTACCTCGGCTGGTCGGCCGAGTCCGGCAACGTGGTCGAGCTGGACAACGGCGACTTGCTCGTGCCTCTATACGGGACGCGCCCCGACGACACGTTGGGCCGCGCCAGCGTCGTGCGCAGCACCGACGGCGGACGGACCTGGCCGGTGGAGAACGAGGTGATGCTCCCTGCCGCACCGGGGGTCAGCCTCTCCGAGACCGAAGTGGCGGTGCTCCCCGGTGGACGCGTGAGCGCAGTCATCCGCCCCGGCTTCGTCAGCGACTCCTTCGACGGCGGACGCACGTGGTCGGTCGCCAGCCCGGTCCCGTGGAGCATGCAGGCCCCCGACCTGCTGACGTTGCCCGGGGGGAAGGTCTTGCTCACCTACGGCGGACGGGACTACGGATCGAACGAACCCGTCGTCGGCCGCCTCCTGCGCCGCACCCAGACCTGGACCGACACCACTCCCGTCCTGCTGTACCTGTCGCAGCAGAACGTCGATCAGGGCGATCCGAGCTCTGCTGTCGTCCGGGGCAGCCAGTACCTCACGGTGAGCTACGACACGAACATCAACGCCGTGGTCGGCACCTTCAGCTCCATCCGCGACTACGTCCCCACCGCCCGACCCGGTCACACCGGCTGAATCCTCGAGGAGAAGCGAGAAATGAAACTCCGGATATCCCGATCCCGACGCGCGGGTGTTGCTGCTGTGACCGCTGGTGTGGTGGCGTTGGCGTTGGCGGTGGTGCCGGATCAGGCCGCTGTTGCGGCGCCGGCTGATGGCACAGTGCGTACCTTCGATGAGGAGGCGCTCGGTGAGCCGCCGGCTGAGTGCGAGACCGTCGGTGATGTCAGCATCGCCGAGGCCGGTTTCGGTGGGGCAGCCGAGACGAACCGGGCGATGCGGCTGGTCGATCAGGACAGCTCGGTCTACACCCGGGCCTGGTGCCACTACCCGCAGACGCAGGAGCGCTCGGTCTCCTACCGGTTCTCACCCGCGCAGTTCGACGCCGGTCCGTACGTGGCGATCCAGGGCGCTGAGGGCACCAGCGCGAACGGGGTGTGGCGCTTCACGTTCAACCCCGATGGGGACGACATCCGCGTCGCCGCCTACGACGGTTCCAGCTTTGCCGATGTCGCCACAGTTGTCGATGGCGCTGCGCTGAACGAGTGGGTCGATGTCACGATCAATGCCACCCTCGACCGCGCTGAGCTCATCGTCAACGGCGTGCGGTTCGAGACCGACCGCCGCAACGACGCCTCACCCACCATGGGTGACATCTACTTCGGGTCGGCCGGGTTCAGCCCCGTCGGTGTCGACTACTACATCGACGACCTCGCCGTAGCCGGCGAGCTGCCCGAGGACGCCTTCACCGGCCTCGACATCGACCCCCTCTTCGACGACGCTGGGCTCGTCGCGGGCACGGAGGTGCTCGACGCACCGATCGCCTGGTTCCCGCTGCCAGAAGGCGCGAGCATCACCGACTACACAGCCACGACAGAGTGGCAGGGCGAAACCATCCCCGCAGAACTCAGCGGCCCCGACCCGGACGGCTGGGTCACGGCGTCCATCACGCACACCTTCGCCCGGGCGGGGGTGAACTCGCTCCGCACGGTGGTCACCGCTGCCGACGGCAGCCAGTCCGTGGGCACTCAGGAGATCACTGTCGCCGGCGAGTTCTCCACCCTCGACTTCGAGTCCGACTCCGTCGGCTCGGTGCCGGGCAGCTGCTCCACCCTCGATGGCTACGACCCGGCCGTGGTCAGCGACGAGGTCGCGTCCGAGGGCACACACTCGCTCCGGGTCCAGGACACGAATGCTAAGGCAGCCGTGGGTCTGACCTGTCCGGTCGCCCCGCAGCAGGGTGCCTACCTCTCCTTCCAGGTCAACCCCCAGGCGCTAGAGGGCTTCACGGTCGACCTCATCGGCAAGTCGCTGATCCCGACCGGTCACCCGGCCAACTCGCTGTTCCGCCTGACCGTGAAGGACGACGGCAGCATCCAGTGGTACGAGCAGTGGACCGCGACCTGGCGGGAGCTGGCTCCTGCCGGCAGCGTCCCGCTCGGTGCGTGGTCACAGATCGAGGTGGCGGTACCGAGCGACAACGCCGCCGCGCGCGTGAGCATTGACGGCGAGTACGTCGGATCCGCGGGGTCCACGATCGGCAACAACTCGGGTCAGCACAACGAAGTCACCGCGATCACCGGACTGGCCCTCACTACCGGCGCGACCGGCGTCGGGGCTGCAGTGGACGATGTGTTCCTGGACGAGGTCACGTTCGGAACACCCGAGTCGACCCCACCGGAGGCGGTGGGCACCGCGCCATTCGACATCAGCGGGACCACGACGGTCGACGATAGCGGTGAGCAGGTCGGCTTCCCCCTTGGCGGAATTGTCGTGCCCAACGGCGACGACGGCCAGCGAATACTGCTCCCGTACTCGGGGCACGAGGACGCGATTGACGAGTCAGGCTTCTTGATCGGTGCCTCGGACGACGGCGGCGCGAGCTGGTTCAGCGGTGAGGACTTCAACCCGATGCCGGACGCCTCGGGCATCACGATGACCCGGCTGCGAAACGGCGACTTGATCGCGGTCAACTACAACGCGTTCATGACGCCGGGGACGGACAACCGCGAGGCCCTGGTGGAGACCGCAGTCTCACATGACGGCGGGGAGACCTGGACTCAGCGCTCCGGGTCCATGACGACGCCGGAGCCGATGCGCCCGATCGGCGACACCTCCCCGCGGCCCGGGACGACGCTGGCCGGCTTCGTGCTGCTGCACACCCTTCTGGAGGATCCTGACGGGACGCTGTACCTGTCGGCCTACGGGTACTACGAGGGCGATGAGAACTACCGTCAGATTGTGCTCGCATCCGAGGACGGCGGGATCAACTGGTCCGTCGCCGGCACGGTGGCGGAGGCGGATCCCGAGCAGGCCGATGTGCAAGCGTACGACGGACCTAGCGAAGGTGCGATCGAGCGGCTCGCCGACGGCTCTCTGCTCATGGTGATGCGCACCGGCTGGCACCTGCCGATGATCTACTCGCGCTCGTTCGACGACGGCGTGACCTGGAGCGAGCCGCAGGAGATCGAGGTCGGCCCGGCCGGGCAGGCCCTGCTCAGCGTCCAGCCGACTCTGGAGCGGTTGCCTACGGGCGAGCTTTTGCTCATGGTCGGGCGGCCCGGACTCGTGATGACGGTCTCGGAGAGCGGGCTCGGTGACGACTGGAGCGTCCCGGTCGGCATCGACTACGCCAACAGCGAGAACGGCAGCTTCACGGTGCTCGATCCGACCACCGTTGTTGCGGCGGGAGACCGCGGGCGGGTGGAGCCCTGGGAGGTCTGGTCGCGGAACGTCACCATCGATCCCTCCTGTGATCAGACGATCACTGGCACCCATGACGGCGCGGTCACGGCCGGTGCGGGCGGGCTGTGCCTGATCGATGCGACCGTCGACGGCCCGGTCACCGTCGAGGACGGCGGTCAGCTCATCGTCCAGGACTCGGAGATCACCGGGTCCGTCACCACCGACGCCGCCTCCGTGGTATCGGTCTGTGGATCGCACGTCGATGGCAGGGTGACGGTGGCGGGCACCACCGCCAGCGTCGCGGTGGGCGACACCACCAGCGGGTGCAACCCCTCCACGATCGAGGGACCGCTGCGCATCACCGACACGTCGGGCCCGGTCGTGGTGGACCGCTCGGACATCACTGGCAACGTGATGCTGTCGGGCAACAGCAGCCCAACAGAGACTGTGCTGTCAGGGCTCGCGGTGGACGGATCGCTGATCTGCGTGCGGAACACCGCCACCCCCACCGACTCCGACGTTCCTCTGACCGTGACTGGTTCTCGCCAGGGGCAGTGCTCGTCATGATCTAGGTCGCCGCGCCACGGCGGGGAGAGGGCGGTCTAGTCCCCCTCCCCGTCGGGGCGGCGGCGCAGCGCCTTGGTCTGGCCGCGCTGCTTCTTCGCATCCAGGCGGCGCTGCCGGGCGCGGCGGCTGGGCCGGGTCGGACGGCGCCGCGGTGGTGGTGGCATCAGCGCCTCGCGGATCAACGCCACCAGCCGCTCCCGGGCCTCGTTCCGGTTGCGCAGCTGGGAGGCCCGGCTGCTGGCCACGATGCGGACCTGCCCGCCGACCAGCGACTCCCCCAGCGCCCGCAGCACACGGCGGCGTTGTACCGGGGTGAACGCGGTGGAG
>Ga0209487_1001729_pt1 | contig 18177 bp, 18 predicted proteins | sample Poulit2012_FD_187524 | JGI IMG/M metagenome (GOLD analysis project Ga0209487, IMG submission 187524) | Agricultural soil microbial communities from Georgia to study Nitrogen management - Poultry litter 2012 (SPAdes) (version 2) | ecosystem: Environmental > Terrestrial > Soil > Agricultural land...
GGGGGTGCTTGAGTGCCTGCAAAATATCAGTAGCTAGGGTTTTGCCGTACTCGACCCCCCACTGATCAAAGGGGTTGATCCCCCATATGCGGGCCTGTATGGCAATTTTGTGCTCGTATAATGCCAGCAGCGCCCCTAAGGTATAGGGTGAGAGGCGTGGCAGCACAATCAAGGTGTTGGGCCGCCCCCCCTGATGTACTCGGTGTTTGGCTAACCAAGCGGCGGTATCAGGGTCATGGCCTTGGGCCAAGCACTCATTTAGGGCCTGCTCATAGCTTTTGCCCACCAGCATTACCTCGCGTTGGGCGAGACAATTGGCCAATAGGCTTTGGTGGTGGTCAACCCATTGGTGATCAGCGTTTTGGCAAACAATAAAATCAACAGGGGCCCCGTCGCTGCCTTGGTGCAACCACTGGAAAAACGTATGCTGCGCATCGGTGCCCGGCATACCCCATACGGCAGGCCCGGTGGGCACGGTAACTGGGTTGCCCTCTAAATCAACCGATTTGCCTAGGGACTCCATCTCGAGCTGCTGCAAATAGGGCACCAAATCACTAAGCCGCGAGTCATAAGGGGCAATATTCAGCGAGCCATAGTGCAAAACACTGCGGTTAACCAACCCTGCCAGTGCCATCTGTATGGGTGCGTTGCGGGCCCATGGGGTCTCTTCGAAGTGTTGGTCCATCGCGGCTGCCCCAGCATGCATACCCGCAATCACATCACTATTAACCGCGAGTGCAGCAGTTAGGCTCACAGCCGACCATATTGAAAAGCGCCCACCCACCCAATCCCATAGTTTAAATATTTGCGTAGAGGGGATACCCCACAGCTTAGCGGCCTCGGGGTTGGCAGTAATAGCGACAATTTGCCCATAGGGGTCGGGTACCTGTGCCGCCTTGAGCCACTCGACAGCACGTTTAGCATTGAGCAGCGTCTCGGCAGTGGTAAAGGACTTTGATGCAATCACGATTAGCGTATCGTGCGGGTTGAGGTTAGCGGTACCACTGGCAATGGCGTGGCCATCGATATTGGCCACAAAGCGTACGGTACGCCACAAATGGGTATAACCAAAGGCATTGACAGCCAAGCGTACCCCCCAATCGCTGCCACCAATGCCTATGTGCACAATATTGCGCCAGCGCCGGGTTGCATCAGCCTGGCGGATAAAGGCATTGAGGCGCTCGCGCTCTTTGACCACCTCGGCAATGGGGGCGGGGGCGCGTAGCATGGTATGCCAAGCGGCGCGATCTTCGGTGATGTTAACGGGCTCGCCTGCAAGTAGCTGCTTTTGCCATTGGGCCACATTGCGGGCCTCGAGTAGCTGTTGTGCGGCATCTTCGAGCGCCTGGTTGTGGCGCTGTCCGCTTAGGTCAATGGTCAGGCCCGCCGCCTGAAAAAGGCGTAGTCTTTTGGGGTTAACTTTAGCTTGTTGTGCTTGTTGGCTAAAGTCTTGCCATTCGGGGAGTTTTTCTAATGGGGAAAGGCACGTTACCAAGGCGCACTCCTGTGGTTAATCGATTCCCCTCATTCTAACAAAAGAGCGACTGTTTTTTGCCTGCTGTTGGGTCCGTATTAGTAGCCGTATTAGTAACGGTATTAGTAATCTTCGCCTCGCAGCTTTTATCTATAAATAACGGATGAGGTGGGGTGCATTTTCTGAGTTTTGACAGATTGAGGCATTAACTGGCATCTATTTTCAATAATCATTCACATCAACTATGAAAAGTGCTATGTTGCTCAACAAGTATGCCTTGGGTGTGCCAAGGCAATTTTATTGGAGTTTTTTATGCAAGTACATAAAATTGCCGTTATGGCGGGTGATGGTATTGGTCAAGAGGTAATGCCCGAGGGCCTAAGGGTGCTGCAAAAGGTCTGTGCCAAATACGATATTGGCATCGAGCTACAGCATTTTGACTGGGCCTGTGCTGATTACTATCAGCAGCATGGGCAGATGATGCCTACTGATTGGCAGGCGCAGTTAGAGGGTGTTGAGGCAATTTTATTTGGTGCGGTGGGTTGGCCTGATGTGGTGCCTGACCACATTTCTTTGTGGGAGTCATTGCTCAAGTTTCGTCGTGATTTTGATCAATATATTAATCTGCGCCCCGTACGGCTATTGCCTGGCGTACCCAGCCCCTTAGCCAATAAAAAGCCTGGTGATATTGATTTTGTAGTGGTACGCGAAAATACCGAGGGCGAATACACCAACCTTGGTGGGCGTATTTTTACAGGTACCGAGCGCGAGATGGTGATCCAAGAGTCAGTGTTTACGCGCACAGGGGTGGATAGGGTCTTGCATTATGCCTTTGAGCTGGCCCAAAGCCGCCCGGCCAAACACCTTAGCGCGGCGACTAAATCAAATGGTATTGCTATTGCCATGCCCTATTGGGATGAGCGGGTCGCGGCAGTATCTGAACACTACCCCGACATTCGTTGGGACAAGCATCACATCGATATTATGACAGCTCGTTTTGTGTTGCAGCCCGAGTTTTTTGATGTGGTGGTGGCCTCTAATTTATTTGGTGATATTTTGTCTGATTTGGGCCCTGCATGCACGGGCACGGTAGGGGTGGCCCCTTCGGCCAACCTTAACCCCACCCGACAGTGGCCTTCGTTATTTGAGCCGGTACATGGCTCGGCACCTGATATTTTTGGTCAAAATATTGCCAACCCCATCGCCATGATTTGGTCTGTTGCGCTGATGTTAGATTTTTTGGGTGATAGCAAGGGGGTTTATAGGCAGGCACATGATGACATCATGCAGGCCATCGAGGGCTGCCTATCAAGTGGGCCGCGTACCCCTGATTTATCGGGCACCGCCAACACCACCGAGGTAGGGCAAGCCATCGCTGCAGCCTTGTAATAGACCGTATTGAATTGTGCGGCGGCAATTAATCAGGCCGTGGCATCTCAAAGGCCTGGGCGGCATCGACAGCAAAATACCCGCCCGGGCCCCCTGCACGCAGTATGGGCTCGGCCAGTGCGGTTTGATAGACCCCATCTTGTATGTACTGCCTGTCTATATGCACACCGACCACCTCGCCAAACACAAACCATGTGTCTAGCTCATCACCATTTTGATTGTTAAGTCGTACGTGCTGGGTGAGCTTGCACTCAAAGCTGACCGGGGTTTCTGCCACGCGTGGGGCACCAATAACCCGGCTCTCGGCTGCGGTTAGGCCAGCAAAATCAAACTCATCAACAGCTTGCCTGATGCTGCTTAGGTTCATCTGCTGGGCCAGTTTTTTGGTGGCCAGATTCCAACTAAACTCGCCAGTTTCGATGGCATTGCGCACACTATCTTTGTAGCCAATACTCGAAAACCCAACAATAGGCGGCCTATAGTTAAAAAGGTTAAAAAAGCTATAGGGCGCGAGGTTGGGCACCTTGTCTACACTACGTGTGCCTATCCAGCCAATTACACGGGGGCCAACAATGGCGTTCATCGGGTCGTGGGCGAGGTCATGCCCTTTTTTGGGCTCATAAAAATGTATGGTCATACTTTTTGGTTTTGCTGTTGTAAAAATTGCTGCAAACTGGGTAACTGTTGATCGCGCGCAGATAAAATAGGCGTCGCCTTGGGCCAAGGGATAGCCAACTGCGGGTCTTGATAATAAATGCCTGCTTGGTCAGCAGGGTCGTAGTGCTCGGTAAAAAAATAATGGCATTGCGCCTGGGTACTGAGCACCAAAAAACCATGTGCGTAACCGGGTGGCACCCACAGTTGGCGCCGATTATCTGCGCTCAGATATACCGATACATGCTGCATAAAGGTAGGCGACTGGGGGTTGATATCAACCACCACATCAAAGATACACCCTTGGGTAACAAAAACAAGTTTTCCTTGGGGGCGTTTTAATTGTAGGTGCAGGCCACGCAAGACATTTTCTTTAGATTGCGTGTAATTAAACTGTACAAAAGGGCTGTCAATACCTGCCTCTTGGTAGCGCTGTTGGTGGTATTGCTCGATTAGTATGCCCCGTGTGTCGGCATGCACCTTTGGGGTTAATATTTTTACGCCGGCTAATAATGTGGTGCGTACTTGCATGTGATGGCTATAAAAGGGTATTTGCTGTGATTTAGGGCTTTAACAGGCGCTTTCATTATAATGTCAGCTGCCTGCCTACTGATAATATTGTTGTTTGGCTTTTTTGTACGAGGTTTATGATGCGGCGTTTATTGGTAATTATTGACCCTCAAAATGATTTTATGCGCAGCCCCGAGCACGACGGCTCGCTGGCTATTGACGAGGCCTATGCTGATATGCAGCGCTTGGTGCGCTATATCAATGACGATGCGCCCGAGCAGATTTTAGTCACTCTTGACTCGCATACGGTTGACCATATTGCACATGCCCGTTGGTGGTCTGATGCGCAGGGCAACCACCCCGAGCCCTTTACCGAGATCTCGGTGGCTGATGTCGAGCAGGGCCGCTGGCGGGGGCGCGACCCCGAGCACAGCCTGTGGTATGTGCGGCAGTTGGCCAAGCAGGGTAACTATGCACTGATTATTTGGCCTGATCATTGTGTAATGGGCACCGATGGCCATCAGGTGGTGCGTATACTTGCCCAAGCGCTCGAGCACTGGGAGCAGCGCACCGGGCGTAAGGTGCGCTATTTAAAAAAGGGTATGAACGATTATACCGAGCACTACTCGGCACTTAAGGCCGAGGTGGTCATCGATGATGAGACCGATATGAATACCGAGCTCATCGAGTATATGAGCCAATTTGATCGTATAGAGTTTGCTGGCGAGGCCTCATCGCATTGCGTGGGCAATACCTTGGTGCATTTTATTGATGAAATCGCTCCAAACGAGGCGCAAAAGGTGGTGGTATTAGAAAATGCCACCAGCCCAGTACCCAATTGTGAGCATATGGCCGAGGCATTTTTCGCTCAAGCACGTGATAAAGGCGTGCGTTTTGAGCAAATCTAAACGCTTATGCACGAACTACAAAATGATTTTCTCACTGCTTTAGCTGCCTCTTATGATCAGCAGCCTTATTTTTCCAATGTATTTCCCTGGAGTGCGCCGGCCTATCTGCGGGCGGCGGCCTATTTATATGGGTTAGAAACCCCACCCGTGGCCCAGGCCCGTATTTTAGAGTTAGGCTGCGCAGCGGGGGGCAATTGCATCCCCATTGCGAGTTTGTACCCCGATGCCGAGGTGGTGGGGGTTGATATCTCGGCCACCCAAATCGCCCAAGGCCAACACGTAATCAGGCAAATGGGCCTGCACAATATACAATTGTTGGCGCAGTGCTTTTCGCAGTTGCCTGTCGAGCTGGGGCAGTTTGATTATATCGTTGCCCATGGGGTCTGGAGCTGGGTGCCAGAGGTGATCCAACAGGCTTTGCTGAGGGTTTGTCAGCAGCATCTCAAGCCCGATGGGGCTGCCTATATTAGCTTTAATACCTACCCCGGATGGAAGCTGCAAGAGGTTTTTCGTGATGCCATGCTCTTTCATGGGCAGCAATTTGGTGCGCCCAACAGTGTCGAGCGGGCGCGCGAGATGATCCCCTTTTTCCAGCATGGTTTGGCCGCCGACAACCCATTAAAAACCGCGCTGGCCGAGCAGGCTGCAGCCATACCTACTGGGGTAGAAAATGATTACTACATCGCCCACGAGTATTTAGAATTACACAACACCCCCATATACTTACAAGACTTTACGCAGCGTTTGGCGCGCTATGGGCTCAGGCATATTGGTGATGTCGAGGCGCGTAATGAATATCCACAACGTTATGGGGCCCAATTTGCGCAACACTTTAAGCTCTTTGCCCACGGCCACAAAGGGGTAGCAAGACAACAGTATTTAGATTTTGCTTTGGGGCGTCAATTTAGAAAAAGCCTGGTCGTACACAAGGATTTCGCCGCCCAAGCACAGACTCAAATGTTTTCTCGCTCTGATCAGGGGCCAGCCGATTTGACCCGCTTGACAGCCTTGCAGTTTGCCGGGTGGTTTGAGCTAGAAAGCCATACCAAAGATGTTGCGGGGCAGCCGGTGGTGAGTTTTTATCGCAATTTGCAGCATGAGTCGGTACGTGTGACTGATCCGGTACATCGACTTTGGGTAGAGTATTTGCATGAGTGCTGGCCGCGCCCGGTCTCAGGTCGTGATTTGTTGCGCCTGGCCCAGCAAGAGCTGCCTCATTTAAATGCGCCCAGTCACCTCGAGCGCCTACAGCAGTGGTATGTGCAACTGCCTTTAAATATTGCCCGCAGCTATGATGATCTGCCCCCCTGTTTACACGATCTTTACGAGGGGTTGATTCCCGGTATTTACCCCTTGCTCGCGGCGCGTGCCCAAGAGGAAATCGGCATGAGTGATTTTAATGCTTGGTTTCAAAGCTCAACCGCCCGTTTTAGCTCGGCCGAGATGCAGATATTGCGGCAGTTGGCACAACAAGATCAATGCCCTGCAAAAGAGGGGGGTAGCCCACAGCTGTCGGCCGAGCAGGTAGATGCCTTGGTGGCCAACCTAAGAAAATACGCCCTTTATATCTAATGCTGCCAAGTAGCCAGCAGGCAAAGGGCATATAGGAGGGTTGTCAGAGCCCAGGTTTTGTGAAGCCGAACAAATATGAAATACTTAAGAGCAGATAGCAAAAACACAAGCTAATAACACAAACTAACAACGCAAATTAACAACATGAGGTTTTACTATGCTCAATGTACCTGATCATCAATTAACCATGACGGTACTCATGACACCCGATACGGCTAATTTTTCGGGCAATGTGCATGGGGGCACAATCTTAAAGCTCTTGGACCAGGTGGCTTATGCCTGTGCGAGTCGTTATGCCAACAGCTATGTGGTTACCCTAAGTGTTGATCAGGTGACCTTTAGACAGCCCATACATGTGGGCGAGCTGGTGACATTTTTAGCTAGCGTTAATTACACCGGTACTTCATCAATGGAAATTGGCATCAAGGTTATTGCCGAAGACATCCGCAACCGGGTTGTGCGCCATGTTAATAGCTGCTTTTTTACGATGGTCGCGGTTGATGACAAGTCGCAGCCAACAGCAGTCCCGCCTTTGGTGCCGCAAAGTGATGAGGAAAAGCGCCGCTACAATGAGGGCAAGCTGCGTCGCGAGCTACGTAAAAAGGCCGATAAAGCGGCCGATAAAGTCAATAAACAGCAGAAAAGAAAAAGCCCTTGAATAATCAAGGGCTTTAAAATCTGGTGGCCTTGGGCGGAATCGAACCACCGACACAAGGATTTTCAATCCTCTGCTCTACCAACTGAGCTACAAGGCCATCAAAGCAGTAACTATAACACAAAAAATTATAAAAAGGCTAGTGGTTAAAAAGACAGTGCCTTATAATGGGGGTTTGGTTGATTTTGGCTACAATATGCCGATCAGGCTATTAAAGCCCTGCCCCTACCCATGCTAGCTACTGCTAAAGCCTACAATTGTAATACACATTTCAATATTTTCATCAAGCATATTATAATGCTTTAAGCATATGCTGGTTGTGCCCGACCTTTAGTCTGTGGGCACGCCTTTTCTTTTTGGCTCTTTTTAGTATCCCTTTATGACTGTAGATGTCCTCACTTTTGGTTTAAATCACGTTTCGGCGCCGGTCGAGGTCCGTGAGCGTGTTGCCTTTCCAATGAATGTGTTGCGCCCAGCGCTCGATGGTCTGCGCGCAACCTTTGGTTCGTCGGTTAGTGAGGCCGCTATTTTATCTACTTGTAACCGTACCGAGATCTATTGCGCCGCCGAGCCCCATGTGGTCGAGCATTTGCCCCGCTGGATGGCCGAGTACAACCGCGTGCGCGCCACTGATCTGACCCCGCACCTTTATCGTTACGAGCACAACAAGGCCGTTCGCCATGCTTTTCGGGTGGCCAGCGGGCTTGATTCTATGGTTTTGGGCGAGGCCCAGATACTCGGGCAGATGAAGGACGCCGTACGGGCCGCCAACGAGGCAGGGTCATTGGGTACTTTGTTGCATCAGCTTTTTCAGCAGACCTTTTCTGTGGCCAAGGCTGTGCGCACGCAGACCGCTATTGGGGCCCACTCGGTGTCGATGGCTGCTGCTGCAGTGCGTTTGGCCGAGCGGGTTTTTGGTGATTTGGCCAATACCAATGTGTTGTTTATTGGGGCCGGCGAGATGATCGAGCTTTGCGCTGCCCACTTTGCGACCAAAAAGCCCAAGAAAATGATGGTCGCCAACCGCACGCGCGAGCGGGCCGAGCTTTTAGCCTCGCGTTTTCATGCCAACACCATGCGTTTGGCTGATTTGCCCGACCGTATCGAGCAGTTTGATGTGGTGGTGTCATCTACCGCCAGTACTTTGCCTATATTGGGCTTGGGTATGGTCGAGCGCGCCATCAAGGCCCGTCGCCATCGGCCCATTGTTATGGTCGATTTGGCTGTACCACGCGATATCGAGTCCGAGGTTGCCCGCCTATCTGATGTGTATTTGTACTCGGTTGATGATTTGGCCGGTATTGTGCAAAAGGCCAGTGATGCCCGCCAGGCTGCTGTATTGCAGGCCGAGAGCATCATCGATAATCAGGTCCAAAGCTTTATGCAGTGGCTCGAAAACCGTGCCCTCGTGCCCACCCTTATCGATGTACAAAATCAGGCCGAGCATGTGGCCCAGCACGATCTACAGCGTGCCCAGCGTATGCTGGCACGGGGTGATCAGCCCGATGAGGTACTCGAGTGGCTCAGCCATAGTCTCACCCAACGCTTTTTGCATGGGCCTTTGACCACTTTAAAAAACAGCCAAGACGAGCAGCGCGAGGTACTGCTGCAGGTTTTACCCAATCTCTTGCCGACCACACAACGTCGTCGTCCTTAGCGGGCCCAAGCTCGCACATCAATAGCACCCCTTAGTACAAAATAGTGCATAACATCTAGCACGGACCATTTGGCTGCGCTCAACCTAGAGTGTATTTTTCCAACAAGGGTTTTTTAGATCAAAGGTTTTTTTATGAAAGAGTCCATGCGTAATCGCCTCGAACAGTTGGCGCATCGTTTGGTAGAGATTGATGCTTTGCTGTCTGAGCCAGGCAGCACCGACGATATGGATAACTTTACGCGCTTATCGCGCGAGCGTGCCGAGCTCGAGCCGGTGGTGACAGCCTATCAGTCTTATGTCGACACCGAGCAAGATGTACTCACTGCCCAAGAGATGCTACGTGACCCCGAGCTCAAAGAGTTAGGCGAGGAGGAATACCACCTTGGCCGTGAAAAGCTCGAGACGCTCGAGGGCGAGCTGCAGATTTTGCTCTTGCCCAAAGATCCAGACGATGACCGAGGCGTGTATTTAGAAATTCGTGCCGGCGCAGGGGGCGACGAAAGCGCTCTTTTTGCTGGTGATTTATTGCGTATGTATACCCGTTACGCAGAAAACAACGGCTGGCGGGTCGAGCTGGTGTCAACCAGCGCCTCTGAGATAGGTGGCTACAAAGAGGTAATCGCCCGCATCGAGGGCGATGGGGTGTACGAGCGGCTCAAGTTTGAGTCAGGCACCCATAGGGTGCAGCGCGTACCCGAGACCGAGGCCCAAGGCCGCGTACATACCTCAACCTGCACAGTGGCCATCATGCCCGAGGCCGACGAGTTAGACGAGATCACCATCAACCCGGCTGATTTGCGGGTTGATACCTTTAGAGCCAGTGGGGCGGGGGGGCAGCACGTCAACAAAACCGACTCGGCCGTGCGTATCACCCACTTGCCCACTGGGGTGGTGGTTGAGTGTCAGGATGATCGCTCACAACACCGCAACCGCGAAAAAGCGATGCAGGTTTTGGCCGCACGCCTCAAAGATCAGCAGATACAGGCCCAGCAACAACAAGAGGCCGAACAACGTAAAAGCCTCGTGGGTACAGGTGATCGCTCAGAGCGTATTCGCACCTATAACTTCCCCCAGGGGCGGGTGACCGACCACCGCATTAACCTCACCATGCATAAGCTGGCTTTGATCTTAGATGGCGACTTAGACGAGCTCACGCAGGTACTACTCAATGAGCATCAGGCAGCACAGCTAGCCGCTTTGGCCGATGGGTAGTTGGTCTCTATCTAAAACAACTTTTACTTTATGGTTGCGCCCTTTAAAACCATTCAACAGGCACAAAAACTCAGCCCTTTACCTTTGCTCGAGCAACATATGTTGTGGGCGCATGTGTTGGGGGTTGAGCGTGCATGGTTGATTGCCCATGACCGTGACCCGATAGCTGATGCAGCTTGGCAACAGTATCAGTCATTACAGGCCCAACGGGTGGCCGGCACGCCCATGGCCTATTTACTCGGCTGGCGCGAGTTTATGGGCCACCGCTTTGCTGTGAACCCCCAAGTGCTTATTCCGCGACCCGAGACCGAGTTATTAGTCACCCATTTGCTTGAGCAGGTATTGCCCCATTATGCCCAACCCCGTGTTTTAGAGCTGGGTACGGGCAGTGGGGCCATCGCCATCTCTTTGGCCTTGGCTTGCCCCCAGGCTCAAATAGTGGCCACTGATATATGCCCCTTGGCTTTGGCCGTGGCGCAACAAAATGCCCGCACCCTGTGTGGTGAGAACATCGAGTTTTTGCGCGGAAGCTGGTACGATGCCGTGGATAAATCAGAGCAGTTTGATGTCATTGTTTCTAACCCTCCTTATATTGCTGCTCAAGACGAGCATTTACAGCAGGGTGATCTGCGCGCCGAGCCGCGCAAGGCCCTAACAGATGGGTACGATGGCATGCAGGCACTGCATATTATTATTACCACCGCGCCGCAGTTTTTACGTACAAAAGGCGCATTATGGGTCGAACATGGTTGGAATCAGTCCCAACCCGTGCGAGAATTAATACTAAGAGAAGGTTTTTCCGAGGTGCATAGTATCAACGATTTATCGGGGGTGCCGCGCATTTCGGGCGGTACAATTAACTTTTGAGAGAGCATAATGAGTGACGTTCAAACTTTTATCGATGAAACTGTCAAAGAGCACCCTGTTGTCTTGTTTATGAAGGGCACAGCCCAAATGCCTCAGTGCGGGTTCTCTGCCCGTGCCGTGCAAATTTTGCGTGCGGTAGGCCTAAAAGAGGTTGTGACCATCAACGTGCTCGACGACGACGGCGTACGCGAGGGCATCAAGGTTTATTCTGACTGGCCGACCATCCCACAGCTCTATATCAAGAGCGATTTTGTTGGTGGCTCAGACATTATGGCCGAGATGTTCGAGAGCGGCGAGCTCGAAAAGCTGCTCCGCGATGAGAAAGTCCTCAGTGACGACTAATCAGCCATCATCTCAACCACAACGTATTATTATCGCCATAACGGGTGCCACCGGCGCCTGTTATGGGGTGCGCTGTCTCGAGCTGCTACAACCGCTGCCCCATATCGAGACGCATTTGATCATTTCCCCAGCTGGGTTGCTCAATATTCAGCACGAGCTCGAGCAAAGTCGGGCCCAGGTCAGCGCCAAAGCTGATGTGGTGCATGCCTTTAAAGATATTGGCTCAACCTTAGCGAGCGGCAGCTTTAAGACATCAGCCATGGTGGTGGTGCCCTGCTCGATGCGCAGCCTCGCCTCTATCGCCCATGGGCTGGCCGATAATCTAATCACACGGGCCGCTGATGTCACCCTCAAAGAACGCAGAAGGCTGGTACTTGTGGTGCGCGAGACACCCTTTAACCTAGCCCATTTGCGCAATATGACTGCTGCGACCGAGATGGGTGCAGTGGTTTTCCCGCCTTTGCCAGCATTTTATTTTCATCCACACAATATTGACCAACTAGTTGACCACTCTGCTCGTCGCATTTTGGCTCATGCAGGGGTTGATTTGCCCGCCCCCGAGTGGGAGGGTCTACAGCCACCAACACGGGTTTAGCCTTGCAGTTCGTGGGCACGTTGACTCAGTGCGCGTATACTACGCACCCGCATACACACATAAGGGGGTTTAGCGCGTAAATGCCTATTGCCTGCTGTGTCGGGGTGGTCAAAATGAATGGTCTTGATCCCTAATTGGGCCGCGCTTTTTAGGTTGCTAAGCGTATCATCAATAAAAATACATTGCCCGGCGGGTAAACGTAATTGCGCCAGCACCTGCTGCATCAGGGCGAGCGAGGGCTTAGGGCGAAAATAAAGCGCCTTTTGCATGCTTTCTACGCTCATGATGCTATGAAAGTGCTTGGTTATGCCTACCTCGTTGAGTACCGCCCGAGCATAGGCGAGGGGGGCGTTGGTGAGAATGATTTTTTGGCCGATTAAACGATCAAGGGCCTGGGCCAACCCGGGCTCATGATGAATATAAGGGGCCACATCAAAATCGTGGGCACGGTGCAAAAAATCATGCGCGCAGACCCCGTGGTGGCGCACCATCCCCAACAAGGTGGCCCCATAACGGCGCCAATACAACACACGCAAGCGATCAGCCTCGTCGTAGTCAACCTGTAGCAGCTCTTGTATGGCTTGGACCATACAGCGGTGAATTTGCGCAAATATGCCCTTAGAGGCGTCATGTAGGGTGTTGTCCAGATCGAATAGCCACACTGGCCGCTTGGCCGCGTCGGGGCGGGCGATCATATTGGCATAACGAATGCTGCTTGGCCACATAGTTTGGGTGCGGTTTTGAGGTACGCAAAAATCGAGTGTAAAGGCCACTAATGCGGTTGAATGGCTGCCCAATCAAAGCAATGCACACCAAAAACAGTGCGTTGAGCTTTAGTGTGCGCTGATTAAGGCGCCCACGCCCTCATCGTTTAGTGTGCGCTGATTAAGGTGCCTACGCCCTCATCGGTGAGGATCTCTAAGAGCAATGAGTGGGGCACCCGACCATCGATAATATGCACCGAGTTGACCCCATAACGTGCGGCATCTAAGGCAGAGGAGATCTTGGGTAGCATGCCCCCCGATATGGTGCCATCGGCAAAAAGCTCGTCAATGGTTTGGGCAGATAGCCGACGCAAGAGTTTGTTTTGCTTATCGAGCACGCCTGGGGTGTTGGTCAGCATGACCAGCTTTTCGGCCCCTAATACCTGGGCGATCTTACCGGCCACCACATCGGCATTAATATTGTAGGCCCGCCCGTCTTCGCCATAGCCAATAGAAGATATCACGGGGATAAACTCACCGGCCTGCAATGATTTGATCACCGCGGGCTCGATGCGCTTGATATCGCCCACAAAACCTATGTCGATCATCTCGCCGGGGTTTTCATCGCTAGGGAGCAGCTTTTTTTCGACCTGTATGAGGCAGCCATCTTTGCCTGTCAGACCAACGGCCTTGCCGCCCGCCTCATTGATCATCATGACAATGTCTTGTTGTACCTGCCCGCCCAAGACCCACTCGACGACCTCCATCGTCTCGGCATCAGTGACACGCATGCCTTGGATAAAAGTCCCCTCTTTGCCCACTCGGCGCAAGGCCTCATTGATTTGGGGGCCCCCGCCGTGGATCACCACGGGCTTGAGGCCCACTAGCTTTAGAAGCACCACATCATGCGCAAAGCTACGTTGGAGCTTTTCGTCGGTCATGGCATTGCCCCCGTACTTAACCACCACTGTACGGCCATGAAATTGGCGGATATAGGGCAAAGCCTCGGAAAGGATCTCGGCCTTTAGGGCGGGCGAATGGGGGGCGTGGTCTGTGGTAGTCATAGTGCTATTTTATTGTTGAGTAAAAACGGTGAAAGTCTCTTTAGCCTAGCAGATAGCGCAGCCAAAGTCTTAGCTGCGCGGGTGTTTTAGGGGCGCTTAGCCGCGTAAGGCCTTTTCTACTGATTGTTTAAAGGCCTCTTTGTCGTATAGACCGAGGTAGCGTTTGACGATGCGCCCCTTTTTATCGATAAGAAAGGCGGTAGGGGTCATGCGCACATCGCCAAAAGCCTTGGCAATCTCGCCATCGGTATCACTAGCAACGGTAAAGGGGAGCTCGCGATTTTGGGCAAAATTACGCACATAATCGATGGGGTCGTGTTTGAGCGCAATGGCGATTACATCAAAGCCCTGGGGGCCGTACTCGTTTTGGTAGGCAATATTGTCTGGCATCTGGGCCACACAGGTGGTGCAGTCAGTTGTCCAAAACTTGAGCAGCACCACTTTGCCCAAATAGTCTTTGAGCTCGTGTTGCGTGCCTTGTAAGTCTTGAAAGCTGACATTAGGAGCCTGACTGCTATCAGAGAACCAGTCATCACAGGCCGTGAGGGCAAAACTGACGAGCATTAAAGCAAAAAAGCGGAAAAATAATTTCATAGCGTCAGATTAATGAGATGGCAAAAAGTCAAAATAAAATAGCTCAGAATAAGGGGTTGTCGATAAGGCCGTGTCTAAGCGTGCCTAGGCGAGCCTACTTGATGGGCATGGCCTCGGGCTCAACCCGGTGTGCCTTGCTATCAGCTTGCTTTTTGCTTTTATCGGCAAAATCTTCTTTGATGCTGCCGTCTTCTTTGAGGTCATCGGGGCTGATGTACTCGAATAGCTTGACCACCTCTTGTACCCCTGGGATACCCGCCACGACTTTGGCGGCCCGCTCGCCCTCTTGGGGGGTGACCCGCCCCTGCAAATACACCACGCCACGCTCGGTGGTGACGATCATGGTGCGGGTGGGCACCCCCTTGGTGTTGATTAGCTTAGACAAGGCCTTGGTCGTGATCCAGGTATCGTTAGAGCGTACGCCTAGCTCGGTAGGGGGGCCCACACGCAATCTGTTGATCACCTGTACTACCTTGTCTATGTGGGCGACCTCGTCACCGGCCTTGGTCTTGATGGCCTCAGTGGGCACATCGCCAGTTAGCAGTACCCGCCCAGCATATGAGCTAACATTGACACGCCCGGGCTCGTCGGTAAGCAGCAAACGGGTTTCGTTGCTGGCCTTGAGATCAATGGCCTTGTCCTCGAGCTGCTCGCCAGCAGTGCGCCGATCGACAGCCACCACTGCAGTGGTCGTTGCCGCCCCACCTATTAGCACTGGGGCACAGGCACTTAGCAGGCTAAGCGTCATAAATAGGGTCAAGGTAAAGGCTATAGGCTTGAGAAATCGATGCCAAGCGATCATAAAGGCTCTCCGAGTAATAGGGTGTCGATGCCATCGCACATGGCATGCAGCAGCAAGATGTGCACCTCTTGGATGCGCATGGTGCGATTATGGGGCACACATAGGTGGATGTCAGTACTGGCCAAAGCCGAGGCAATCTCGCCGCCGTCATTGCCAGTTAGGGCGATAACGACCATATCGCGCTCGTGGGCCACCTGTATGGCGCGCAGTACGTTTTCGGAGTTGCCACTGGTACTGATGGCAACAAGTATATCGCCAGTTTGGCCAAGGGCGCTGACCTGCCTTTCGAATACCGTGGCATAGCCGTAATCATTGGCCACGGCCGTTAGTATAGAGGTATCGGTATTAAGGGCGATGCCCGCTAGGGGCAAGCGCTCGCGCTCGAAACGGCCCACCAACTCGGCAATAAAATGCTGCGCATCGGCTGCCGAGCCGCCGTTGCCGCAGGCAAGGATTTTGCCATTATTAGTAAGGGTAGCAAATAACAGCTCGACCGCAGCGGTTAAAGGCTCGGTCAGCTCTTGGGCGCTTTCTTGCAGCAACTGTGCACTGTCCACAAAGTGGGCGTGCATATGGGCAGTGAGATCCATAGCAAAGGTATTCTAAAAATAAAGTCGAACGAGGCTTTGACCCCGCGCTGGGTGGCTAATAAAGCAGTATCTAGCCTCGAGTGATGGTACAAGTTTAATCAATAATGATTAAAAGCTCTATTTTACCTATATCAATTTTATTTTGGCCGCTTAGGATTAGAGTTAAAGCCTAAGGCTTATTGCACTGACCTTGCTGTAATGAAATGCTAACTAAAGTAAAAAGCATTGGGTATCCAGTGCACAAGCTGTGCCTCAAATAGTATGACATCGAAACGCAGGAAAAAATCCCGACGGCCCGTACTTCTTTGGTATTGTTGGTAGGCGCTGAGCCCCGCGCGGCGTAAACGCTCTTTTTTCCCCCTGCCAATACTATGGTGGGCACCGCCATATTGTTTATAGGCACGATAGCGCACCTCGACAACAACTAAGTAGGGCGCCTGCCAGCTAAGAATATCGATTTCCCCGTAGGGATAGCGCAGCTGCCGCGCTACAATACGATGACCATGTTGACGTAGCAATGTGACCGCGTAGTCCTCGTAATGTAGCCCTTTGCGCTGGCTAGGCGAGCCGTCAGTCGACTGCTCTGCTGTCGAGGCATAGGGCTTTAAAAGCTCAAGGGGCAATGACAGTGGGCGCATTGCTTGTGCCTGCCGCGCCGGCCTTTTTTGCTTTTGTTGGTGCAAACGGTTTTGTGCCTGCCGCGCCGCAAGGTGGGCAATTTGGTGCGCTCGTGACATGTTTTCCTCCATTTAAAGGTGTTTTGATGTCTTTTAATGTATCGGCCACGGTTGTAGAGCAAATATTGCAGCGGGTAGACGAGCAGCATTGGCCCACCCACTGTTTGTATGTGGTGGCCACCCCCATAGGTAATTTGGCCGATTTAAGCCTGCGTGCTTGGCAGGCCTTGTTGCGTGCAGACCTAATTGCTGCCGAAGACACGCGCAGTGCCCAACCCCTTTTGCAGGCCTGGGGGGTGGGGACAACGGTGCGCGCCCTGCACCGCCACAACGAGGCCCAAGCGACCGCCCAACTCATAGAGGGCCTGCAACAAGGACAGCGTATCGCCCTTATCTCTGATGCGGGGGCCCCGGCCATTAGCGACCCCGGGGGGCGGGTGGTACACGAGGTGCGCCAAGCAGGGCTGCGGGTGCTACCCATTCCGGGGGCCTCAGCCGTTACCACAGCCCTCATGGCCAGTGGGGCGACCTCTGATGAGCAGCCTGCATTTGTTTTTGCTGGTTTTAGCCCCCATAGAAAAAAACAACGACAAAAATGGTTTGCGCAGTGGGTGGATAGCACTTTGCCCATTGTTTTTTATGAAAGCCCTCATCGTTTGCTCGAGAGTGCCCAAGATCTGGCCCAGGTGTTTGGGCCCCAGCGGCGGTTGACCTTGTGCCGCGAGCTCACCAAGCGCTTTGAGCAGGTGCATGAATGCGCTGTAGGCGAACTAGAGCCATGGCTGACTGCCGATGCAGATAGGCAACGCGGTGAGTTTGTGCTCATAGTGCATGGGCAGCCCAAGGTGCGTGCTGATCAGCTTGATGCCCATACCAAACAATGGCTTGATGCGCTGCTTGGGCAGCTGTCGGTGCGCGATGCGGTGCGGGTGGCTACGCAGGCCAGTGGCCATAGTCGGCAGGCCCTTTATGATTATGCTTTAGATTGGCGGGCCAAACAGTCGGACTAGGGTATTGTGACCCTAATCGACATAGGTGATTTGGGGTTGCTTGCCGGTGCTTTGTTGTACCTGTATGGCAGCATTGACAGCCTCGGTTCGACTATTAAAGGGGCCGAGGCGTACCCGATGAAAATCATGTTGACTATGTATTTGCACCCCTTGGGGGTAGTGCTGATCGAGGTGCATTTGTACGCGTTGGGCCAGTTGTTGGGCACTATCTTGCGAGCGAAAAGCACCAAACTGTAAAAAGAAACCATCCCTTTGCTCGGTGTTAACCCTTGATGAGTGCGCGACCGAGGCCGATAGCCCGCCTGAGCCTGACTGCTGTGCCGAGCCGGATCGCTGTGGTGCCGAGCCTGATTGTGCTGAGCTTGACTGCCTGCCTAGCTGTTGTTGTTGGGCGAGAAAATCACTAAGTGGGTCGGCCGTGGCGGTATTATGCTGTGCGCTGCTGCCTGCTGACCTATCGGCGGTGGGGGCGCTGTTGCCTGACCCTGAGCTACTATGCACGGCATGGCTGGCGCGGGCAGATTGGGCGGTTGGGGCACTGAGTGCCAAAGTCTTTTGCTCGGCAGGGGCATAACGCCCAGCCCGAATATCATCGTGGGTGATGGCCTCAACATGCACAGTGGCTTTGCCTGGGCCAATCATATCGAGCTTGGATGCCGCAGCATAAGATAGATCGATAATACGCTGCGAGTGAAAGGGGCCCCGATCATTGATGCGCACGATAATGCTCTTGTTGTTATCGATGCGGGTGACACGCGCATAGCTAGGTAGGGGTAGGGTGGGGTGGGCAGCTGTCATGGCATACATATCGTAGCGCTCGCCATTAGCTGTTTGCTTGCCATGAAACTTTTTGCCATACCAAGAGGCCACCCCTGTTTGGCTAAACGGCCGACTATCAGTA
>Ga0209487_1001730_pt1 | contig 18172 bp, 14 predicted proteins | sample Poulit2012_FD_187524 | JGI IMG/M metagenome (GOLD analysis project Ga0209487, IMG submission 187524) | Agricultural soil microbial communities from Georgia to study Nitrogen management - Poultry litter 2012 (SPAdes) (version 2) | ecosystem: Environmental > Terrestrial > Soil > Agricultural land...
AGATTTTATGGTGGCGTTTCCTTCATTTTGCCCTATGTCGGGGATTTGGGACAGGGTGTGTGGTCTTTCAATTAGATTTTCAAGGGTAATTGGGTGCTCCAACAGCGTGTAAGCAAGGGCATGGCGTACTTCGGGAGAGTTCCTGACGTCGGGGTGATCCTGGTCAAGCAGCCAGGTGTTAATAAGAGGAGTTAAGCTTGCTTGGCGCGGATCACAAGCCAGTAGCCAAACTTCCTTGCCTGTCTCTTCATTATTGACGGTATAGCCAAGGATTTGTAATTGGTTAAGAATGCTGTTCAAGGCCTCTTCCTGGATGTTTGTTTGCGTTCGTAGTGCCGCTACGCCAAGGCGCGGTTGAACGTCTTTGTCGCGATTCCAAAGCGCTTGCAGGACTTTTAGGGCGTCAATGAACTGATCGCCTGCATAATGCGTTTGCGCCCAACGTCGCTGGCGGATGGAAGGCAGGATGGACGTCAGCATGGCACCCGCCAATATGACAAGCCAGGAGAGGTAAATCCATAGCAAAAAAATGGGAATTGTCGCAAACGCGCCGTAAATTATTGTGTAGGAAGGAAAGCGGGTTAAGTAATAGGCAAAACCTTCGCGCAAGGCGGTCAACAACAACGCGGTTACGGTAGCGCCAATCAGTGCATCGCGCCATCGAATCCCACGATTGGGCACAATAAAAAACAAGACAGCAAAGCCAAGGATAGTGGCGATCAGAGGGAACAAGGACAGCGCAATATCGACGCTTACGGGTAGCCCTTCCACCACTTCTGCCGAGCGACGGGCAAGCAATGCGCTTGCCCAGAGGCTGGCACCAGTCAGAATTGGGCCCAATGAAATAATGGCCCAATAGACCAGCACGCGCTGGCGTAGGGGGCGCTGTTTTTTAACATTCCATAAATTATTAAATGCGTCATCAACGGTGCGTAACAACATAATTGATGTCACGATTAGCGCCAAACTTCCCACCGCTGTTAGCCCCGTTGCCTTTTCAGCGAATTGGTTTAAATAGGCCATGATATTATCCGAAACGGCCGGCGGCATTAGGTTGTCGGCAAGAAATTGCTCGAGCGCTTCTTGAAAGTCTGCAAATAGTGGAAACGCCGTAAATAATGACAATACAACCGCAAGAAAAGGGACCAAACCCAGTACCGAGGTGTACGTTAAGCTGGCGGCAATTTGAGGGATTTTCTTGTCAGCGGCACGCTGTAGCGCGTATTGGAGTATTTTAATGACGTTATGGGGAGACGTCGTTACGGTTGGTTTCATTAAGACTGCCTTATTTCATTCTTTCCGGCGATAATAACAGGATGCATGCTGAAACGGTAAATTCAAATAGAATGCTCCACTGGGGAGCGAACGTGTCCTTGTGGGGGCTAATCGTTCTTGGAGTGGTGTGGGAAACGCTACTTGCCCCCCTTAAACCGGGTGGCAGCTTTCTGGTGTTAAAGGTGGTGCCTTTGCTGTTGCCGCTACGGGGTGTTTGGCGGGGTAATCTTTATACGCTGCAATGGGCAGCAATGCTGGTGCTACTGTATTTTATGGAAGGGGTAGTGCGGGCATGGTCTGACATATCTACAGCCTCGGCCATACTTGCGGGAATAGAGGTGTTTCTTGCTGTCATCTTTTACCTGTGTGCTATTTTGACCTTACGGCCCGCAAAACGTGCGGCCAAAGCACGCCAGCAGGAGTAGTATTAATGTTCACCGAGTTTTCCCAATTAACGGTCTCAAATTCTTTTGCCGACGAGCTGCCCTTTTTGTATCGTCAGGTGAGCCCCCAGCCTTTAACGCATCCCGAGTGCCTTCATGTGAACAGACGCTTGGCACAGTCCCTGGGGTTGTCGGATGCCTTAATCGACAGTCCGGATTTTTTAACACTGGTAGCAGGCGCCGGAGCACTGCCCGGTGGAAAAATCATTGCGACCGCCTACAGTGGCCATCAGTTTGGTGTTTGGGCAGGCCAATTGGGTGATGGTCGGGCGCATTTGTTAGGGGAGGTGCACGATCCGCAAGGACGGCCCTTTGAATGGCAGTTAAAAGGCTCTGGCTTGACTCCTTACTCACGTATGGGTGACGGTCGGGCAGTATTGCGTTCAACGGTGCGTGAGTATCTGGCAAGTGAGGCAATGTGGGGCTTGGGCATTCCTACAACAGGGGCCCTTGGCATTGTGACGTCTGACGATCCTGTTTATCGCGAAACCGTTGAAACCGCAGCCATTGTTTTACGAACGGCGCCCAGCTTTATCCGTTTTGGCACGTTCGAGCAAATCCGCAGGGATGCGTCACAAGTGCGTGATTTGCTGCATTATGTCTGTCGCCGTTTCTACCCTGACTGTTATCAGGATAGCAAGGGTCAGCAGCGGCCAGATGCCGAAATGGCGGTGGCTTTCTTGCAACAAGTCACCCACAAAACGGCCGTTCTCATCGCCGATTGGCTCACCGTCGGGTTTTGTCATGGCGTGATGAATACGGACAATATGTCGGTACTAGGGCTGACGATTGACTACGGGCCTTATGGCTTTATGGATAGATTCCAAGCCAACCATATTTGTAATGCCACAGATGCCGGGGGGCGTTATGCCTGGAATGCTCAAGCCAGTATCGGCTATTGGAACTTGCATCGCTTGGCGGGTTGTTTCTTGGGCTTGGGGTTAACGGCAGAGGAATTGAAAGCGGCCTTGTCAGCCTATGAGGCGCAATTCTTGACCCGTTATCGTGAGAACTTACGCCAAAAGTTTGGCTTCCAACAATGGCAACCCCAAGACGACGTGCTTGCGGAAGACTGGTGGTCGTTGCTACACCATCATCATGCGGACTTCACGAATAGCTTCCGTGCACTTGCCGATGTGCCAGAAGACCGGCAGGCGTTTGCGGCGCGTTTTAACCATAGTGAAGCGGTTAATCACTGGCTGGATGACTATCTGGCACGAATTTTGCAAGAGGATCGCAATCCTGAGGACAGGCAAGCACAGATGAATGCGGTAAATCCCGTGTATATCTTGCGCAATCATTTGGCGCAGCAGGCCATCGAGCAGGCCCAACAAGGGGATGCTTCAGAAATTGAACGGTTGCTGACGCTGCTACGTGCGCCGTTCACACCTCGAGAAGGCTATGAGGCGTATGCAGAGCCTTTGCCCGAGGGGGTCGCTGCCGTTGCGTTAAGCTGTTCATCCTAGTAATTGGTGCGATAATAGAGGATTGCCTGCGTATGAGCAGGGTTCACGTAGCGTAGGTCACTTATGTCTGGCAATACCTTAGGAAGTTTATTTCGAGTTACGAACTTTGGGGAATCTCATGGGCCTGCGGTTGGCGCCGTTATCGATGGCTGCCCGCCGGGTTTGGCGTTAACGCCGGAAGATATTCAAAAGGAACTGGATCGGCGACGTCCCGGAACGTCGCGCCATGTCACGCAACGCCGTGAGCCCGATACGGTAGAAATTCTTTCGGGAATATATGAAGGTAAAACCACGGGAACGCCCATTGGTTTATTAATTCGAAATGCAGATGCCCGCAGTAAAGACTACCGCAATATTGAAGACCGTTTTCGACCCGGCCACGCCGACTATACCTATTGGTCCAAGTACGGTCATCGTGATCCCAGAGGTGGCGGGCGTTCTTCGGCACGGCTAACAGCCCCCACGGTTGCTGCCGGTGCGATTGCCAAAAAATGGCTGGCAGAACATCATGGCACATTAATTCGGGGTTATATGCGTCAGCTGGGTCCTATCAAGATCCCTTTTGCGTCGTGGGAGGCCGTTGCCGAGAATCCCTTTTATGCGCCCAATGCGGACATCGTGCCGGAGCTTGAAGCGTTTATGGATACGCTACGACGCAAGGGGGATTCCATTGGTGCCGAATTGCAAGTTGTTGCTCAGGGCTTGCCGGCCGGGTGGGGGCAACCAATTTATGATCGACTGGATGCTCGCATCGCTTACGTCATGATGGGATTGAACGCGGTTAAAGGGGTTGCTTTGGGCAGTGGTTTTGATGCGGTCACCCAACATGGCTCTGAGCATGGGGATGAAATGTCTCCGGAGGGGTTTTTAAGCAACCATGCTGGAGGCGTACTCGGGGGTATTTCTACGGGCCAACCGTTGGAAGTTACGGTGGCCATCAAACCCACCTCAAGTATCCGGCTTGCGCGTCGTTCGATTAATCGCTCGGGCGAAGCCGTTGAGGTACAAACCTTTGGGCGGCATGATCCTTGTGTTGGTATTCGGGCCACCCCCATTCTTGAAGCATTGTTGGCGTTGGTATTAATGGATTTCGCTTTATTACATCAAGCCCAATGCGGTAGTAGCGTTTCTCAGCAGACCCTAGGGGAGCAAACATGAGTCTTACAAGGTTTTCGTGGCAGCGCTTGGGTTATGGCGTACTGGCCATCTCCTGCAGCCTTGCCATTGCAGGCTGTGCCATGGTTGAGACCACCGGAGGGGGGTCGGTTGGCATCGATAGAAAACAGTATATGTCTAGCCTGGTTTCCGAGCAGGAATTGAATCAGACCGCGCTAAGGCAATATTCCAGCATGATGCAAAAGGCGCAGTCGCAGGGCGTATTGGATCGCGATAGTGCGCAAGCGCGACGGGTTAAAACCATTACCCAGCGTTTGGTTAATCAGGTGGGCACTTTCCGGCCCGATGCGGTTGGCTGGGCCTGGGAAGTGAATGTGATTCAACAAGATGAGGTAAACGCCTGGTGCATGCCGGGTGGCAAAATGGCGGTGTACACGGGGCTAATTAATCAGCTACAGCCAAGCGATGATGAATTGGCGGCAGTAATTGGGCATGAAATCGCCCATGCACTGCGCGAACATTCCCGCGAACAAGTGTCACAGCAAATGGCTACGGGCCTTGGCGTTTCGGTATTGGCGGCAATTACGGGTTCTCAGGCGACCGCCGATTTGGGTACCCAGCTTAGCAATGTGATGTTTACATTGCCCAATAGCCGCACTCACGAATTGGAAGCGGATCGCATTGGCGTGGAGCTGGCGGCACGCGCAGGGTATGATCCTCGTGCAGCCGTTTCATTATGGCAGAAGATGGGCCAGCTTGGTGGATCGCGTCCCCCGGAATTACTTTCCACCCACCCGTCCCCGCAAAGCCGTATGAGCGATATACGCCAGGCGGCTGAACGGGTTATGCCGTTGTATCAGCAAAACAAGCGTTAAACTACTTTGGACGGTGGCATAATATTGGCTGATTATTTGTTTCTCTTTACTCCGTAGGACTATGGCTAAAACACTATACGATAAACTTTGGGATGCCCATGTCGTGCATGAAGAACCGGATGGGACATGCATTTTATATATCGACAAGCACTTGCTCCATGAAGTGACAAGTCCCCAGGCATTTGAAGGGCTGGAGCTGGCAGGGCGTCAGCCGTGGCGCATTAGCGCAAACCTTGCGGTCTCGGATCACAACGTTCCCACGCTGGATCGCTTGGGTGGAATTAAAGATCCCATCTCCCGGCTACAGGTCGAAACCCTTGATGCGAATTGCGAGAAATATGGTATTACGCAGTTCCGTATGAATGACTTGCGCCAGGGGATTGTGCACATTATTGGTCCTGAGCAAGGGGCAACCTTGCCCGGTATGACGGTGGTGTGTGGTGACTCCCATACCAGTACGCATGGTGCCATTGGGGCGTTGGCATTTGGAATTGGGACCTCTGAAGTAGAGCACGTATTAGCGACACAAACCTTACTCATGAAAAAAAGTCGCAATATGCTGGTCCAGGTCGAAGGAAAACTGCCGTTTGGCTGTACCTCTAAAGACCTGGTGCTATATGTCATTGGTCAAATCGGTACGGCGGGTGGTACGGGCTATGCCATTGAATTTGCTGGCGATACGGTACAGTCCTTAACCATAGAAGCACGCATGACCATGTGCAATATGGCGATCGAAGCCGGGGCACGCTCTGGAATGGTTGCGGTAGACGATAAAACCATTGAATACTTCCGCGGGCGCCCCTACGCCCCAAGTGGCGAGGAATGGGATCAAGCGGTGGCGTATTGGAAAACCTTGCATTCCGATCCCGACGCCACCTTCGATAAGGTTATTAAAATTGATGCCACCAAAGTAACCCCTCAGGTGACGTGGGGTACGTCGCCAGAAATGGTAGTGGCCGTTGATGCCGTCGTGCCCGATCCGGCAACCGCACATGATGACGTGCAGCGTCGGGGCTGGGAGCGGGCGTTAACGTACATGGGGTTAGAGGCCAATACGCCTATTGAGGCAATTAAAATTGACAAGGTGTTTATTGGCTCGTGTACCAATGCTCGAATTGAAGACTTGCGGGCCGCTGCGGCGGTGGTGCGCGGCCAGAAGGTTGCAGAAAACGTCACGCTGGCCATGGTCGTGCCGGGTTCTGGTCTGGTTAAACAGCAGGCCGAGGAAGAAGGGATTGATAAGTTGTTTACGGACGCCGGCTTTGAATGGCGGGAACCGGGCTGCTCCATGTGTTTAGCAATGAATGCGGACCGTCTGGAGCCAGGAGAGCGGTGTGCCTCTACCTCTAATCGCAACTTTGAAGGGCGCCAAGGCCATGGGGGGCGTACCCATTTGGTTAGCCCAGCCATGGCAGCGGCGGCTGCTATCGCCGGCCATTTCACCGATGTACGCAAGTTTCGTTAGGATGTAATCATGCAAGCTTTTACGACCCATAGCGGTTTGGTGGCGCCACTGGATCGCGAGAATGTAGATACTGACCTTATTATTCCAAAACAGTTCTTAAAATCGATTAAACGTACTGGTTTTGGCCCGAATTTGTTTGATGAGTTGCGTTATCTTGACCATGGGGAACCCGGGATGGATAACAGCAAGCGCCCACTCAATCCCGATTTTGTTTTAAACCAGGAACGCTACCAAGGCGCGTCTGTTTTGCTGGCACGCAAGAATTTTGGTTGTGGCTCAAGTCGGGAACACGCTCCTTGGGCCCTGGATCAGTTCGGGTTTCGAGCCATTATCGCGCCTTCTTTTGCTGATATATTCTTTAACAATAGCTTTAAGAGTGGCTTGTTACCCATTGTTTTACCAGAAGAAGAGGTTAACCTTCTATTTCAAGAAGTGGAAGCACAGCCGGGTTATGAATTGACCATTGATCTTGAAGCGCAAGTGGTTATTAAACCCGATGGACAACGTTTGCCGTTTGAGATTACGGCCTTTCGCAAGCACTGCCTATTAAATGGTCTGGATGATATTGCGTTAACGTTGGAGAAGGCTGATAAAATTCGTGCTTTTGAAGCGGAGCGTTTGGCCAAACATCCTTGGCTCGTTGCAACGGTTGCTGAATAATCCGGAATAATAATGACTTTTAAAATTGCAGTTTTGCCTGGCGATGGCATTGGTCCAGAAATTACCGAGCAGGCCGTTCGTGTTTTACGTGCCTTGCCCTTGGACCTATCGTTAGAAACTGCCGCAGTGGGTGGCGCGGCTTATGATGAGCACGGCCATCCCTTGCCAGAATCAACCTTGGCAGTTGCAAAGTCCTCCCACGCCATCCTGTTTGGTGCAGTAGGCGACTGGAAGTACGATGAACTGGCGCGTCATCTGCGCCCGGAACAGGCCATCCTTGGGCTGCGCCGCGAGTTGGAACTGTTTGCCAATTTCCGGCCTGCCCTGTTGTTTCCGCCGTTGGCCGATGCGTCTTCATTAAAGCCAGCGTTGGTAAATGACCTGGATATCCTGATTGTGCGGGAATTAACCGGGGATATTTATTTTGGGGAGCCACGCGGTATCCGGACGCTTGAGGAAGGGCCCTTTCGGGGGGACCAACAAGGGTTCGACACCATGCACTACGCCGAAACGGAAGTTAAGCGTATTGCACATGTTGCTTTCCAAGCGGCACAAAAACGTCAGAAAAAACTTTGTAGCGTCGATAAAGCCAATGTTTTAGAGACCTCGCAACTTTGGCGTGATACCATAAAAGAAGTCGCCAAGGACTACCCGGACGTTACCTTGTCTCACATGTATGTTGACAATGCTGCCATGCAGCTCGTACGTGCGCCCAAGGCCTTCGATGTGATCGTAACCGGTAATTTATTTGGAGATATTTTATCGGACGCAGCAGCGATGTTAACCGGTTCAATTGGCATGTTGCCGTCCGCATCGTTAAATGCTGCCAACCAGGGGCTATACGAGCCCATCCATGGTTCCGCACCAGATATCGCGGGCAAAGGCTTGGCGAACCCATTGGCGACGATTTTATCGGCAGCGATGCTGTTGCGCTACTCTCTTAATGCGCCGGAATTAGCAAAACGGGTGGAAGTGGCGGTGGCCACCGTATTAGAGCAGGGGCTGCGGACCACCGATTTGGGTGCCGATCCGGGCACAGCCGCATCAACTACCGAAGTAGGGGATGCCGTCCTGAAAGCGCTCGCATAAAATGTGCTGCCCTATTTTTAATCTATTTTAAAATTTTCACGGAATCAACATGACCCAGACAGTAGGCTTAGTGGGCTGGCGAGGCATGGTGGGATCCGTTCTCATGCAACGTATGCGTGATGAAAACGATTTCTCACTTTTCCAACCCCTATTCTTTTCAACGAGTAATGCTGGTGGCGCGGCGCCAGAATGGGCGGATGGTGCCGAGGCATTGCAAGATGCATACGACATCGACATTCTTAAAAAGTTGCCCATTATTTTGACGGCGCAGGGCGGGGGCTATACCCAAGAGGTCTATCCCAAATTGCGTGCCGCGGGATGGGATGGGATATGGATTGATGCCGCCAGTACCTTGCGGATGGATGAAGATTCGTTGATCGCACTAGATCCTATTAACCGTCCTATTCTTGATGCCGGCATTAAGCGTGGTATTAAGGCGTTTATCGGGGGTAATTGCACCGTAAGTTGCTTGCTAATGGGCCTTGGTGGCCTGTTTGTCAAGGATGAGGTGGAATGGATGTCCAGCATGACATACCAGGCTGCCTCGGGGGGCGGTGCCCAACATATGCGCGAGTTGCTGACCCAGTTTGGCGTAATTCATCAGGCGGTTGAACCATTACTGCAAGATCCTGCAACCGCTATTTTAGAGATTGATAAAGGCGTGTTAGCCGCTCAACACGACCCTCAGTTGCCGCAGCAGCACTTTGGTGTACCACTGGCGGGCAACCTCATTCCCTGGATCGATTCCGACATGGATAATGGGGTTTCTCGTGAGGAGTGGAAGGGATCCGTCGAAACGAATCGCATTCTTGGGCGTGGGCCCGGTACGGATAATCCGCCCATACCAATCGATGGAATTTGTGTGCGTATTGGGGCCATGCGTTGTCATAGTCAAGCCCTCACAATCAAGCTACGGCGCGATATTCCGATTGATGAAATTAGCGATTTAATTGAAGAAGGTTCGGCGTGGGCCAAAGTTGTACCAAATGAGCGACAGGCGTCAACGGAACAGTTGACGCCAGTAGCCGTCACGGGCACTATGGATATACCGGTTGGCCGCCTACGTAAACTTACGATGGGGCCGGAATATTTGGGCGCCTTTACGGTAGGGGATCAACTGCTATGGGGTGCTGCAGAGCCCATCCGTCGCATGTTGCGCATTGTTCTAGGTGAGCTATAGCTTATGACTAACTTCCGCTGCTCGTCGCCGTTTCGGGTCAGGCCATTTGGCTTGATGACGACGGCCGCGGTGGCGGTGGTATTGGCAGGGACAGCGGCGCACGCTTTTGAAGTTGGGCATTCGCGCTTGCTTTCTGCAAGCGGTGAACCGTTGCGAATTAGCATACCGCTTACCCAGTTACACCAGAACGATCTCGACAGTCTGCGCATTACTCCGGCGGAATTACCCGCTTGGCAGGCGGCACAGTTGTCCCCGCCAGTGGCATTGTCTTCCCTGGAATTTTCGATTGAACCAGGGCATACCCCGAATAGTCGGCTGATTCAAGTAAGCTCATCACAAGTGCTCGAACAGCCCATTGCAGATCTGTTAATTGATATTCATACGGCACAAGGAACCAAGCGCCACCAGGTGAGTTTGCTTGCCAGCAGGGGCGGTCCAGCCTTGGCGACGCGTAAAAAAGTTGCCGCACCACTTGCGGACTCTGAAACAACATCAACAACATCCCCCGCTCCGGGTGCATCCGCAGATGGCGCCAGCACGGCATTAATTATTGTGCGACCAGGCGATACCATGACGGCCATCGCGCAACGCCATGCCGTTACCGGGGTCAGCATGTACCAGCTGATGATGGCATTACAGCGGGCGAACCCCGATGCCTTTATTAACGATAACGTTAATTTGGTAAAAGCTGAAAGCCGCTTGGCCATGCCGGATTCTGAGGCGCTTACCGCCTTATCCGATCGTGAAGCAAGGCGTTTGTTCCATCAGCATTTGGTAGCCTATACACAGGGCACAGCCATCGAAGACGTGGCGGCGATGGATACGCACCAACCCACTCAAATACAACAGTCCCCTGACACCTCAGACGAGGCGGCTGAGACGCCCGATTCCCGGCAAGCCACCGAAGAATCCTTGAATAGCGTCGCCTCATCAGAGGCGCAACCGTCATTAGATGCAGCGGCGGAGGCGTTGGCGGACGATAATGAGGAAACGTTCACCGACGAAATCCTGGAAAATGGCGTCAGCGATTCTGGGGTGAGTACAGAAACCACCACGGCGGATATCCGCCACGATGAATTACGGCTGTCACGCGCGCCCACCGCTACGCATCCCTCCCCATCATTCAGTGATTTTGAGCGGCATTGGCAAACCGGACAGCCAGGAGATTTACTTACGCCGCCGCCACACGGGATGATCACGGCGCATTCCGTGTCCGACATTGCCCCGGAAACCCACGCGGACGGTGATGCGGAACCGAGTGTGGCGAGTGAACCGGATTATCGTGATGACGATGCGGTTGCCACAGATAAAGCGTTAACCGACGCCAAGCAACGGGTCTCCCAGTTAGAAGAAAATGTTAAAAATTTGAATAAAGCCCTGCAGTCGCAAGGGTCGGCTGCGCATGAAGCGGTACTTGAGGGGGCGGCAAGTTTACGTCAGTCATTTGGCGAGGTTGCTGACGCGGTATCGGACGTTGCGCAAAGCATTGAGCGTGAATTTTCAGATGACCCCATTGAAGAGGACGTCACGGACGCAGATACAGCGCTTGACGCCAGTGGAGATGCCTCTGAAAAAACGCCAGTGGCTACAGCAACAAAGCGGATGGAAAGTTGGGTGAATAAGCATATGAATGGGGTTTTACTGGGCGGCTTAGGCGTCATCATTTTGCTGTTGGTATGGATTTTACGATTACTATCTCGTCGTAAACACGATGCTCCAGCGGCGATTACCCCAGAAATGGTGCAGGAGAAGCTCGATCAGATTAATCTGGACTTGCAAGAGCCCACGGTTGACTCTTCGCAGAAATCCTCTTGAGTCATCATGACTCGAATAGCTTTAGGCATCAGTTATAACGGGCACGCCTACCATGGATGGCAGTCCCAGCCACATGGTGTGACCATACAAGATGTTGTGCAAGCAGCATTGTCCCAGTTTCTGAATGAACCCACACGGGTTGTTTGTGCCGGCCGTACAGATGCCGGCGTTCATGCCTTACAGCAAGTCATCCACTGTGATACTACGGCACAGCGATCGTCGTATTCTTGGGTGCGTGGCCTAAACGCCATATTGCCCGCAGATGTTCGGGTGCTATGGACCAAGGAAGTGGATGCTGCTTTTGATGCCCGCTTTAGCGCGCGTTGGCGTACCTATTATTATTTATTGCGCAATCATGCGCTACCCAGCCCCTTTCACTCAGCGCAAATGGGCTGGGTGTTTCGCCCTTTGGCGGTTGACGCCATGCAACGCGCCGCAGATTATTTAACAGGCGAACATGATTTCAGCAGTTTCCGATCATCAGAGTGTCAAGCGCGCTCGCCCGTCCGACAGATGGCAGCAGTTCGGATCTATGGACAGCAGCCTTATTTATTGTTCGAATTTACGGCCAACGGGTTTTTGCAGCACATGATACGCAATATTATGGGGGTGTTGATTGACGTGGGGGTAGGGCGGCAGTCTCCTGAGTGGGTGCGTACCTTGCTGCAGCAGCGCGACCGACGTCAGGCATCCCCCACATTTACCGGTGCGGGGTTGTATTTGGCGGCACTGGATTACGATGGGCGTTATGAATTACCGTTATTACCAGCGATGCATGCGTGGCATGAATTGACCGGCCGTCTTGGTAGCTTGGGGACAACCCCAGCAGTCTACCCGCACGGAATACGGTAGAATCCGTGCAGCGAATTCTTTGCTGATCAATATAAGCCATGAGACTTTTGTTATTATTTTCCCGCTGGATAGACCGCCTCAATAGCAGGGTTGGCCGTGCCGTTACCTGGCTCACCCTGGTTGTTGTGTTGGTCAGTGCTACCAATGCCATCATACGCAAGCTGTTGCATATCAGTTCCAACGCATGGTTGGAGCTGCAATGGTATCTTTTTGGGGCCATTTTCTTGTTGGCGGCGGGCTATACATTTTTAAAAAATGAACATGTACGGGTCGATGTCGTCTCGCAAATGCTGTCTCGTCGGCTACAGATCTGGATAGAGATTTTTGGCATTGTCTTTTTCCTTTTCCCCGCCTTTGCGCTTGTGTTGTGGTTATCCATTCCATTCTTTTGGCAATCCCTAATCCACTGGGAGTTGTCTTCCAATACAGGGGGGCTGATTCGCTGGCCCGTCAAAATTCTATTGCCACTCGGGTTTAGCTTGTTGTTGCTTAGCGGCATCTCCCAGCTTATCAAGTGCATTGCGTTTCTTCGGGGACAAGGGCCGGATCCCCATGCGACCAACGGCGAAATGACGGCGGAAGAAGCCCTGGCAGCCGAAATTCGGGAAATGGCCGAGGCGCAAACCAATGAAAATCAGCAAAAAACAACAATAAAAGGACAATAGCATGGAGTTTGTTGTCAGTAATCTTGCACCGATCATGTTCGCCAACTTGATCGTTTTTCTTTTATTAGGGTTTCCCGTTGCGTTTACATTGGCAGCTACCGGCATCCTTTATGGTTTGGTCGCCATAGAGTTCGACTTGATGCAGGTAACGTTGTTTCAAGCGCTGCCGCAACGCATTTATGGCATTGTGGCGAACGATACCTTGTTAGCGGTGCCATTTTTTACCTTAATGGGCCTCATACTTGAACGCTCCGGCATGGCGGAGGATCTACTGGATACCATTGGGCAATTATTTGGTCCGTTACGAGGTGGGCTTGCCATTGCGGTCGTTGTTGTGGGCGCGATGTTGGCGGCTACAACCGGGGTAGTGTCTGCCTCGGTCATCTCCATGGGTCTGATTTCTTTGCCGATCATGTTGCGCTATGGTTACGATCGGCGCCTTGCAACGGGGGTTATTGCCGCTTCAGGAACATTGTCGCAAATTATTCCACCGTCATTGGTGTTAATTATTTTGGCGGATCAGCTCGGTCGATCTATTGGGGATATGTATCGGGGTGCCATGCTTCCCGGCATGCTATTGGCCGGCAGCTATATTTTATATGTGGTGTTGGTGGCCCTCATACGGCCTAAAAATGCGCCAGCATTGCCGCCGGAGGCACGGGTTTATGAAAAGCCGGATGGCACCCGGGGACTAACCTCTCTGGTCGTCTTGACCTTGATCTCCTCCCTGGTTGCGTGGCTGGTGACGCGCGAGTACTTTGCCAGTCATACACAAGTGCCAGTGGATGAACGGGTGGTGATTACCCTGTTGGCGTGGGGGTTGACGGCATTTTTTATAGCCGTGGTGAACCGTCTCCTTAAGTTGGGTTGGCTTTCTCCCATTGCCGAGCGGGTCACTTTCGTAATGATTCCGCCCCTGTTTTTAATATTTTTGGTATTGGGAACTATTTTTATTGGCTTGGCAACGCCAACCGAGGGCGGTGCCATGGGCGCGGTCGGGGCGTTGGTAATGGCCGTGTCGCGGGGGCGCTTTAGTTGGTCATTATTGCGCCAGGCAATGGATACGACCACCAAGCTGTCATGTTTTGTTGTCTTTATTTTGGTTGGCTCCACAATTTTTAGCCTAAGCTTTCGTGGGGTCAATGGGGATTTGTGGGTGGAGAATCTGCTCACTAGCGTGCCAGGAGGGGAATGGGGCTTTCTTATTGTTGTTAGCATTCTAACGTTCCTGTTGGCCTTTTTTCTGGATTTCTTTGAGCTGGCATTTATTATCGTACCTATGCTCGGCCCCGTTGCCGAAGGGATGGGAATTGACCTGATCTGGTTTGGTATTTTGCTGGCGGTGAATATGCAAACCTCGTTTGTGCATCCTCCTTTTGGGTTTGCCTTGTTTTACCTGCGATCCGTGGCACCTCGAGAGGATTACCACGACAAGGTGACGGGTACGTTAATTCCCCGCATTACAACCGGGCAAATTTACTGGGGTTCGGTACCCTTTATCGTGATTCAATTGTTAATGGTTGCGGCCGTGTTGGTATTCCCGGGTTTGGTAACTCACTATAAGCATGGGGCCTCAACGGTAGACCCGGCAACTGTTGATTTTGATACCGGGGTGGATTACACCGATGACGATTATGACAGCGGGTTTAGTTTTCAGTAAATATAAGGGGTTTAACAGTTTATGATGCAGCAAAGGCCGTGGCGTACGCGGGTCAAATTCTGTGGCTTAACGCGGGAGCAAGATGTTACGGCAGCGGTTGCCGCTGGGGCCGACGCCGTTGGCTTTGTGCTATATCCGAAAAGCAAGCGTGCTGTGAGCCTGGAGCAAGCGGTTACCTTGCGCCAGCAGGTGCCGGCATTTGTTACCGTTACAGCATTATTGGTGAATGCCAGTGATGCCCTGATACAAGAGGTTTTAACGCGCGTGAAACCAGATTTGTTGCAATTTCATGGTGATGAAACGGCGGCGCAATGTGAGCGCTACGGCCACCCCTATATGCGTGCCATTCGCGTGGGGGGGCCAAATACCCGTACCGCCGCGCAAGTGTTAGCAGTTGCCAGCGCTTATGAAGGTGCGCGTGCCTGGTTGTTTGATACGTACGCAAGCGGCTATGGCGGAAGTGGGCGTAGCTTCGATTATGAATTGTTAACAGCAGTACAGCAATATGAGCAGTGTCGCCCGTTAGTGCTGGCCGGTGGTTTGCAAGCTGCCACGGTTGGCGCTGCAATTGCCGCCGCGCAACCCTATGCCGTTGATGTGAGTAGCGCGATAGAAGCATCGGCTGGAATCAAGTCCCCCGCATTGATGCACGCCTTCATGACGGCGGTTTTACAGGCCGATAGTGCAGGAAATCAGGGGGCTTAGGCGCGCGTTGACAAAGCATTGTTAAGCTGCGTATAATCCATTTTCTTATCCCGGCAGGCGGTTAGCTCAGTTGGTTAGAGCGCTACGTTGACATCGTAGAGGTCGCTGGTTCGAATCCAGTACTGCCTACCAATCCCCACAAGTTCTCTACAACGCTAGCCATTCCCCATGGCGCACGGTCTGTGTCCGCTGATTGCATTTATTGTTAACGTCTGGTAATGTCCCGTCATTTCGCGTATAATGCAAGTTTCTAGCAGTTTTTTGCATTTAACACATTTACATCTTAATCCATGAAGACTTCAGTAACACGAACTTTACCGTTTTGGCACAGCAGCTAAGCGCCGCGCACGGTCTGTCTGTTACTGTCTCTTGTCATGTTTGATAACGCGGCTCTTAGGCCGCGTTTTGTATTATTAAGGGCTTGGTTCTATGGTTCATATCACTTTACCGGACGGTTCGCAGCGCGCGTTTCCGGGGCCGGTTACGGTTGACGAGGTTGCACAATCCATTGGTCGTGGCTTGGCTAAGGCTGCTGTGGCAGGTCGCGTGACCACAGAGGATGCTGAAACACTCGTTGATACCGCGCATGTGATTGAGCAGGATTCCCGGCTAGAAATCCTTACCGCAAAAGACCCCGATGGTCTGGACATTATTCGTCACTCCACGGCACATTTGTTGGCATACGCGGTGAAAGAGCTGTTTCCCGAAGCGCAGGTTACCATTGGTCCTGTGATCGATAATGGCTTTTATTATGATTTTTCCTACCACCGGCCATTTACGCCGGAGGATTTGGCCGCCATTGAGAAAAAAATGACGGAACTGGCGCGTAAAAATGAGCCAGTCACGCGTGAGGTCTGGCAGCGCGACGACGCGGTGACGCTGTTTAAAGATATGGGCGAGCACTATAAGGCAGAAATCATTGCATCCATTCCTGAGGATCAAACAATTACGCTGTACCGGGAAGGGGGCTTTGTTGATCTTTGTCGCGGTCCGCATGTGCCGTCTACGGGTCACCTTAAGGTATTCAAGCTCATGAAAGTTGCGGGCGCCTATTGGCGTGGTGACAGTAACAATGAGATGCTGCAGCGTATCTACGGAACAGCCTGGGCAAGCAAAGACGAGCAAAAAGCCTATCTCACCATGCTGGAAGAGGCTGAAAAGCGTGATCACCGTCGCTTGGGGCGTGAGCTGGATCTGTTTCATTTCCAGGATGAGGCGCCAGGCCTTATTTTTTGGCATCCCAAGGGTTGGGCATTGTGGCAGCAAGTCGAAGACTACATGCGTGCCGTCTATCAAAATAATGGCTACCAAGAGGTAAAAGCCCCACAGTTATTAGACCTGTCACTATGGAAGAAAACGGGGCATTGGGATAACTATGCCGAAAACATGTTCACAACGGATTCCGAAAATCGTGTATACGGCCTAAAGCCCATGAATTGCCCGGGGCATATACAGATATTTAAATCCGGCTTGCATTCTTATCGTGAGTTGCCCATTCGCTACGGCGAATTCGGTATGTGTCACCGTAATGAACCATCAGGCTCGTTACATGGGTTGATGCGGGTCCGTGGCTTTACGCAAGATGATGGTCACATCTTCTGTACTGAAGATCAGTTGCAAGAAGAGTGCGCCGCTTTTACGCGTTTACTGCAGAAGGTTTATCAAGACTTTGGTTTTGACAAAATTCTCTATAAGGTCGCGACGCGTCCAGAAAAGCGCATTGGGTCTGATGCCGTTTGGGACAAGGCCGAGCAAGCGCTGATGGATAGCCTGGATGAAATTGGCTGTGACTATGAAATCACCCCGGGAGAAGGGGCGTTTTATGGTCCAAAAATTGAATATACGTTGCTGGATGCGATTAACCGGCAGTGGCAATGTGGCACCATACAGGTGGACTTCTCCATGCCTGGCCGTCTTGGTGCTGAATATGTTGATGCCAATGATGAGCGGCAAGTACCGGTGCTATTGCATCGCGCCATATTAGGGTCTTTTGAGCGTTTTATCGGGATTTTAATTGAGCATCACGCAGGCGTGTTGCCCGCGTGGTTGTCCCCAATTCATGCGGTCGTGTGCTCAATCTCAGAGCGCTCTGCGGATTATGCCAAAGCGGTTCAAACCCGGTTAACGGCAGCCGGTTTACGGGTAAATTCGGATTTACGTGCGGAAAAAATTAACCGTAAAATTCGTGAGCACAGTATGCAGAAATTGCCTTATATTCTGGTCGTAGGCGATAAAGAGCGTGAAAGCGGCCAGATTGCGGTGCGCGCACGCGGTGGTAATAACCTTGGTAGTATGCCTATCGATGAATTTATCCATCGTATCCAGCAGCAAATAGACACACGCCAAAATACTGACGAGTTGCCAGCTTAGTGCTTTGTAGCCGGTTGGCAGTTGATTTTAATTTACTCAATTAAGGAGTTTTAGACATCGCAACCGAAAAAACACATCGCATCAACGGTGAAATCCGAGCATCTGAGGTGCGACTGATAGGACAGGATGGCGAGCAGATCGGCATCGTTAAACTTGCTGAAGCATTGCGCCAATCCGAAGATGAAAACACGGATCTTGTTGAAATTGCGCCAAACGCGAAACCACCGGTTTGCCGTTTGATGGATTACGGAAAATTCCGTTATCAAGAACAAAAACGTCAGCAGGAAGCGCGGGCCCGCCAAAAAACGATACAAATTAAAGAGGTTAAATTCCGTCCCGCAACCGATGAAGGCGACTATCAGGTTAAAATGCGTAACGTACGCCGTTTCATCGACGATGGCGATAAGGTTAAAGTGACCTTGCGTTTTCGTGGTCGGGAAATGGCTCATCAAGAACTTGGATTGCGCGTACTGGAGCGGGTACGTGACGAAATGGAGGAAACGGCACACGCCGAATCAATGCCCAAGCTGGAAGGC